>Ga0315268_10002955_pt1 | contig 18894 bp, 17 predicted proteins | sample C1_top_MG_FD_204535 | JGI IMG/M metagenome (GOLD analysis project Ga0315268, IMG submission 204535) | Sediment microbial communities from Yellowstone Lake, YNP, Wyoming, USA - C1_top | ecosystem: Environmental > Aquatic > Freshwater > Lake > Sediment | place: USA: Wyoming | collected 2017-08-01
CAATAGTACAAGCGTCACAACTGATCACTGATCACTGGCCACTGACCACTGACCACTATTCACTGCTTCTTCATCGCGGCCACAAATTTATCGGCCGGCAGGGTATTGAGCACGTCTTCCTTGGTCAGCCACGCCCGGCGCGCCTGCAGGATGCCGTACTTGATCTTATCCAGGTGCGAAGTGTGGTGCGAATCGGTATTGATCACGATTTTCACGCCGCGTTCCCTGGCCATGCGCAGGTGACGGTCGCAAAGGTCCAGCCGGTCGGGAAAGGCGTTCAGCTCCATGGCCACGCCATGCCGCGCCGCCGCCTGCAGCACTTTTTCCATGTCGAACTGGTAGGCGTCGCGCTTCAGCAGCAGGCGGCCGGTGGGATGGCCGATGATGCCGACATGGCTGTTCTCGATGGCCCGCAGCAGCCGCTCGGTCATCTGCTCCGGCTCCTGCTTGAAATGCGAATGGACGCTGGCGATCACCACCTCCATCTGTTCCAAAACCGGGTCCGACAGGTCCAGCGTGCCGTCGGCCAGGATGTCCACCTCGATGCCGGCCAGCACGCGGATGCCGTCAATCTGTCTGCCGGCTTCGCGGATCTTCCTGATGTGCGCCACGGCGCGCTTGTCGTCCAGGCCGTTGGCCATGGCCAGGTTCTTGGAATGGTCGGTGATGGCGATGTAACGATAGCCGCGGGCGCGCGCCGCCTCGGCCATCTCCTGTATGGTGCAACGTCCGTCGGTCTCGACGGTGTGCATGTGAACGTCGCCCTGAAGATCGTGCAACTCGATCAGCTTGGGCAGGCGGTGCTCCACGGCGGCCTCGATTTCACCGCAGTTCTCGCGCAGCTCCGGCGGGATGCAGTCCATCCCCAGCTTGCCGTATACCTCGTCTTCGCTCTTGCCGGCCACCCGCTTTTCGTCCTTGACCCGCACCAGGCCGTACTCGCTCAGCGTGTAACCCAGCTTGAGCGCCCGTTGGCGCAGGGCGATGTTGTGCGATTTCGAGCCGGTGAAGTACTGCAGGGCCGCGCCGAAGGAATCCGGAGGCAGCAGGCGAACGTCCACCTGCATGCCGCTGCGCAGCTTGAAGCTGACCTTGTTTTCGCCTTTGGCGACCACATCGAGGATGCCCGGGAAGCGCAGCACCTGGTCGATCGCCGTTGCGCGCTGACGCTCGTCGGCGCCGGCCTTGCCGGTGACCAGCACGTCCAGGTCGCCCACCGTTTCCCGGCCGCGGCGCAGCGATCCGGCGGGCGTGATCTTCTCGACGTCGGGCACGCCCTGCAGGTGCGCGATCAGCTTCTCGGCCACCACGTCGGCAGCGTCAAGGGAAAAGCGGCCCGAGATGCGGCGGTACTCCTCGATGGCCTTAAGGATTTTCTGTTCCTGCTTTTCCCCCAGGCGCGGCAACTCGCGCAGCTTGCCCTGGCGCGCCAGCTTTTCCACGGCGTCGAGATCGCACACCTGGTGGGCGCTCCACAGCAGCGCGATGGTCTTCGGCCCCAGGCCCTGGATTTTCAGCAGCTCCAGCATCGAAGGCCGGTACTTGTCCAGCAGCTTCTGCTGCACGTCGAACACGCCGTGGTCGAAGAGTTCCTTCAGGTGGGCGCACATGCCCTTGCCGATGCCGGGAATTTCCAGCAGCTTTTTCGCTTCCGGGATAAGTCCCCAGATGGGCTCAGGCAGGCTTTCGATCGCCTCGGCGGCGCGCCGGTATGAGCGCACGCGAAACGGGTCCTGGTTGTCGATTTCCATCAGATCGGCGGTCTCGTAAAGCAGGCCGGCGATGGTCCGGTTGTCCAGCGCACGTTCCATAGTCGAGAGAATTCTAAGCTTGTAGCGGGGCTATCGGCTATTGGCCATCCGCTGTCGGCAAAAAACAAAGCCCAGCCTCGCCGGGCTGGGCTGTGCGGTATGGTCAGACTTACGCGTTACGCGGACAGTTTGATCACGTTGCCCGCCTGCGGTCCCTTCTGGCCCTGCACAATCTCGAATTCCACGTCATCGCCTTCCTGCAGGCTCTTGTAACCTTCGGAAGTGATGGCACTGTAGTGGACGAACACATCCGGCCCATCATCGCGGCCAATAAACCCAAATCCTTTGGCGTTGTTGAACCACTTCACCTTACCCTTGATACGAGACACTTGCGCTTCCTCCGTGCATTGGCTGCCGCGCCGCCCCCACGCGGCCGGCGCCTTCTATCGCCCAAACCGGGCACTCGGCCAACCACGCGACGGGGAAACTCCTCTTGCTGGCGCCTCGCCTTGCCTGGCTAGAAGGGGACCTGGGATTGGGTTGAAATTCATTCTCCTGCGGTCGGCGGCTATTGTCAAGGGAGTAAACAGCGGAGCACCAGATTTGACGCGGCTTCGCGCCCTGTGGCGCCGAACTGTGGTCGACGGTCTCTCGGTCTGTCGGTCTCTCGGTCTGTCGGTCTCTCGGTCTGTCGGTCTCTCGGTCTGTCGGTCTCTCGGTCTGTCGGTCTCTCGGTCTGTCGGTCTCTCGGTCTGTCGGTCTCTCGGTCTATCAGTCTCTCGGTCTATCGGTCGCCGGGTGCCCCGTCCAAGCCCGCTTTTGGCTTGGGCGGGGATTTTTCCGGAACCGTTCCCAATGACGGACCGACCGACAAACCGAAAGACCGATAGACCTGCGGTTTATTTCCGCCTGACGACTGACGACGGAAGCCCGAAGACTTTCAGCCAGAGCACCCCGGCGATGGTCTTGCCGTCGCGGATGGCGTCCCGGGCAATCATGCGCACGGCTTGCGACAAGGGGAACAGGCGCTTGCGTATGACCTCGTCTTCTTCGGGTCTGGCGCGGCCGCGCTTCAGTCCGGTGGCCAGATAGATGGCCATGGTTTCGTCGAGGAATCCCGGGCTGTCATAGAAGAACAGAGCGCGTTTCCAGCGGGCAGCGGTGTAGCCGGTCTCCTCCAGCAGTTCGCGTTTGGCGGCGGCCAACGGCTGTTCGCCGGCATCAATGCGCCCCGCCGGCAGCTCCCAAAGATAGTCCTGGGCCGCATGGCGGTACTGGCGCGCCAGCAATACGCGCGGCTCGCCCCGGCTTTCCTCAACCGCCATGATCACTACCGAGCCGCTGTGGCGGACCACGTCGCGGCGCGCCAGAATGCCTCCGGGCTCCCGCACCCGGTCGGTGGTCACCCAGAACACCGGCCCGCGATATACCACCCGGGACGATACGAGCTGCGCCTTCTGCTGCTTCGTTCTTGCTGGCATGCGAACAATATACGAGGTTTCAGGTCGTCCTGGGGCGCGGTGAAACTTGAAACCTGTTATCTTGCTTTGGCGAAATGTCAGCCAAGCCCTCGATAACGATCGTGGGTCCGGGAACCCTGGGCAGCGTGATGGCGCGGGCGTTGCACGCCGCGGGCTACCGGGTGGACGAGATCGTGTTCCACAGCGCGGGTTCGCGGCAGCGCGCACGCAGCCTGGCGCGGGCGGCCAAGGCGCGCGTGGTGGCGCCGGACAAAGCGCGCTTGACAGCCGATGTGGTCTGGCTGTGCGTGCCGGACGGCGCCATCGCCTGCTGTGCCGCCGCGCTCAGCGGGCGCGAGTGGAAAAACCAGACCGTGCTGCACGCCAGCGGCGCCGTCGCCAGCGACGCGCTTGCCCCGCTGCGTGACCGGGGCGCCGCCGTGGCCTCGCTGCATCCCATGATGACGTTTGTGCGGGGCGCGCGGCCGCTGCTGGCCGGAGTGACGTTTGCCGTCGAGGGCGATCCGGCGGCCGTGCGGGTGGCGAGCCGCATGGCCCGGGACCTCGGCGGGCGCGTGGTGCGCATCCGTGCCGCCGCCAAGCCGCTCTACCATGCCTTCGGCGCCTTCACCTCGCCGCTGCTGATCGCACTGCTGGCCGCCGCCGAGCAGGTCGCGCGCGCCGCCGGTATCGATCACAATGACGCCCGTGCTGCCAGCCGCCCCATCCTGGAGCAGACCGTGCGCAACTACCTGGCGCGCGGCCCGGCCGCGGCGTTCAGCGGGCCGCTGGTGCGCGGCGACGTGGACACCGTCCGCCGCCATCTGCGCGCGCTGCGCCGGGTTCCACAGGCGCGCCAGGTCTATATCGCCCTGGTCGGCGCCGCCCTGCGTACCTTGCCGGTGAAAAAGAAAAAGGACCTCGCGGCCCTTCTGCAATCTGAAATCGAAAATCTGAAGTCTTAAATCTGAGGGCCCCCGCCTCGATGCTACTTGCTGAACAGGTGGCCCATCTTCTCCTTCTTGGTGCGCAGGTAATGCTCCGAGCGCGCCTGCGGTTCGACCTCGCACGGGACCCGCTCGATGACGCGTATGCCGGCAGCTTCCACGGCGGCCACTTTGTCAGGATTGTTGGAGAGGAGCCGCACCTGTTGCAGATCCAGCGCCTTCAGCACCTCGACCGCCAGGGCGTACTCGCGGCAGTCGGCGCGGAAGCCCAGCTTCTCGTTGGCCTCCACGGTGTCGAGACCGCGGTCCTGCAGTTCGTAGGCCTGCAGCTTGGGTATGAGGCCGATGCCGCGCCCTTCCTGTTCCTCATAAACCAGCAGGCCGCAACCGGCCTCGGCGATCATGGCCAGCGCCATCTCCAACTGCTGGCGGCAGTCGCAGCGCAGCGAACCGAACACATCGCCGGTGAGGCATTGCGAATGGATGCGCACCAGCGGCGGGGCGCCATGGATGTCGCCCATCACCAGCGCCACCGCGGTCTCCTGGCGGCGCTCGGAGGGGTTGCCGTTGCAGCTATCCGGGAAATGGCCTTCAAAACCCAGGATGCGGAAGTGGCCCCAGCGGGTGGGAAAATCGGCCTCGGCCAGCTTGCGCACCTGCTTGGAAGGAGTCACGCCCCCATTATATTCGCCTGTTCCGGCTTCGCCGCGTGGAGGTGGATCACAAATTTCTGTGACCGTGCACGGAGCCGGCAACCTGCGATAATCCGCGCTCGTTCACCTTGCGACGGCAAATGGCAGATGGTGGCCGCGCCGGACGCCATTCGCGGGTGCCCCGTCCAAGCCCGGTTTTGGCTTGGGCGGGGATTTCTGGCCGCGCCGGACGCCATTCCGCCCGGGCCGTAAGCTTTTGCGGGTCTCACCAGCGGCTGCTAGAATGAACTCGCGTGGGCCTGTAGCTCAGCTGGGAGAGCGCATCGTTCGCAACGATGAGGTCGCCGGTTCGAGACCGGCCAGGTCCACCATCTTCTTTTTCACCGGCAGAGCTACCGCGCTACGGTAGCCCGCAGCACGACCGGACCGGCAGTCTAACTAGCGGAGGGTTTCCGCCCTGATGAGCCCGTGTTCTGTGTGAGAACTGTGCCGCGCCGCTGGCGCTCGACAATTTGGTTCCACTTCACCCAGCGCTGCCGCGCTGGGCTAACGAATTCCGCCGCTCCGCGGCTAAGATTGCGACCGCTTCAGACCACCGCTGTACGCGACAGTTCTCACGCGTACTCTGATGAGCCGGATTGCAGGGTCTCTGCCAAATGCTTTGTCATCTAAACCCTTGGAAATTACAATGGGCCCACCATGAACGGCGATGAACGTCTGGAAAATCTGGAAGGCAGCCACCAGCACGCGCGGCAGGGGATTGTGCGCGAGGTGTCGTTGGGCGAGAGCACGCCGGAAGGCATCATTCTCACCTCCCTGGACAATGCGGTGAACTGGGCGCGCAAGAACTCGCTGTGGCCGATGACCTTCGGCCTGGCCTGCTGCGCTATCGAGATGATGTCCATGGGCGCCGCGCGCTTCGACATCGCGCGCTTCGGGGCCGAGGTCTTCCGGCCGTCGCCACGGCAGGCCGACCTGATGATCATTGCCGGGCGCGTCTGCCAGAAGATGGCGCCGGTCATCCGCCAGCTCTGGGAGCAGATGCCGGAGCCGAAGTGGGTGATCTCCATGGGCGCCTGCGCCACCTCCGGCGGCGTGTTCAACAATTACGCCGTGGTGCAGGGCGTAAACCAGGTGATCCCGGTGGACGTCTACGTTCCGGGCTGCCCGCCGCGCCCGGAGCAGTTGATCTACGCCATCACCGTGCTGCAGGAAAAAATCCAGAAAGAGCGCGGCAGCTTCAAGGACGCGCTGAACCTTTCGTAAAAACCCCGGAAAGCAGGTCCCTCGGGAGGCTGTGTCGTAAGTCTTTCGCCCGCTCCGCGGGCTCTGGTTGTTCTCCCACTCACACCCCCGGCTTACGCCGGGGGCTACATATTGTCTCGCGCGCTGCGCGCGCTGATGCAGGGCTGGTCGGTTGCCGATACTCGGCAGGTCGCCGCCGTGAACCGAAAACCGTAAACCGACAACCGTGAACTGACAACCTCTCTGGGCAGCAGATCACCCTCTCCTCGCATCCCATCTCCGGACAAAGACGGGTCGTCCCATGCCAATATCCAAAACTGCCCTGGTTCTGCTCTCCATGCTTTTGGTTGCCACCTGCGTGCTCGCCCAGACGCCGGCCGGCAGCACCATCGCCAGCCCTCAGCCGTCGCCAATCACGTCTCCGGCGCCCATCACGTCGCCGTCGGTGGCCAAGCCGGGCCCGCCGAGACCGGCGCCCAACGTGAACCTGAATGTGCCGGCGCCGCAGCGCCCGCGCGTGCGCCGCGTGGCCATGATCGAGATCCCCGGCCAGCCGGGATTCAAGGGCGTGGCCCTGGTCAAGGGCTCGCTGGTGATGGCGCATCCCGCGGCCGAAACGGTGGACGTGTTCAACCTGCTCAAGCGCCGCCTGGTCGCGCAGGTAAAGGACATGAAGGGGGCCAGCGGCATCGCGGTGGACGAAGCCGGCGGGCGCCTGTTCGTGGCCAACAGCCATGCCGACGAGATCGCCGTCATTTCCACGAAGGACTGGAAGGTGGAACGCACGATTGCGCTGCAGGCGTCGCCCGACGCGCTGCTGTATGTGCCGCAACTGCACACCTTGTACGCCAGCAACTGGCGCGACCAGTCAATCTCGGAGATCGACACCAGGCAGGGCAGCGCGGTTAATACCGTTCCCGTCGAGGGCCGGCCGGAGTACCTGGTGTTCGATCCGGCAAGCCAGCAGATATTCGCCACCCTGGAAGATGCGCGCGAAGTGATCGTGCTGGACCCGGCGCTGAAGGTGAGGAAGCGTTTTCCGCTGCTCGCGTCCGAGCCCACGGGCCTGGCGCTGGACAGCAAGACGCGGCGGCTGTACGTGGCCGTGCGCTACGCGGTGCTGGCGCTGGACGCCGATAGCGGACAGGAATTGCGCCGCGTGGCCGCGCCCGCCGGCATTGACATGCTCTGGCTCGATGAGGCCGGCAACAGCCTCTACGGCGCATCGGCCGACGGCGCCATTTCCGCCATGCGCACCACCAGCAGCGGCGGCCTGGCGGCGGACAGCGAGTTCAAAACCGATGTCCACGGGCATACCTTTGCTTTCGATCCCGCCAACAAGCTCATCTACTTTCCCGGCGGGAGCCAAGGGCGGTCGAAGCTGCTGATCCTGCGGCAGATTGAGCACGACGCAGGCGCAACGGCTGGGCTGGCAACGAAGTAGAACCATCCCCGAATATCGCCTGCGGGCGCCCATGGGAACCCCAAAAACACGGTGGGACGCCACGCAATTTCCGGGCGTCCCACGTGGCTTGCATCGCCACGCCGTCTCTCAACGGCTTACGACCTGGACTTCGGTTGACCTGCCTGCGACACCCGCGTGCTCCCGTGCCGGTATTGGAACTCGTAGCCGGTCTTGGTGTCGGGATAGAAGAAGTCTCTTAGCCTTCTGACCGAACCCCGCGGAGCTTCAGAGACGTCGAAACGTGCGCGGTCGGAACGATGGTCGCGGGAAATGGGATCGACCAGGAAAAAGCCGACGGGTTTGCTGCCATTGGCGGCCGTGATCACGATCACGTTGCGGTTCAGATCGGCGAACTTCATCACGTATTCTCCGGGCTGCAGCACCGTCCCCGGCAGCGCGAGCGCTCCACTCTTGACGGTGACGATCATTTTCTGGTTGCCCTCATCCGCGCGGGCGTTTGGCGCCCAGAACGCGCCGATGAGCACGACGCCGAGCGCGAGTAGCATGAATTTGCGGTTCATAAGTCCTCCTTCAAGGACGATTCCGGCTGCAACGCAGCCATGCATGGGCAGGGAGTGTCTGCGTTTCCTCGAATCGGCGCGATCGCGCTGGCGGCCACGCCGGCGTAGGCGCGGTTCAGATCGCCGGAGGAGGAGGGCGTGTGTAGTGCGGGGGATGCTGGCTGCCGGCGGGCGGCAGAAGAACGGCTGCGGGAACGTGTTTGGCGACCACGCGCGGAAGCGGCGTCTTCGCCAACCCCGAGGGCAGAGCGCATTGCGGCGAATCGCACGGCCACCATTGGGCGGCGGCAGGCGGCGCTTTGAGCACGTGCCGGAACTCAGCCGGTCTCGCGTGCAGAACCCACGCGCCGCCCATCGCCAGCATGGCAATTAGCGCTGCCACGCTGGTGATCGCCTTGAAGCGCCCGAAGTTCATAGGAGCACAACCTGAGTTGTAGGATGTCGGCAGTCGAATATTTGTTGCACTGCCGCGAAACCGGCGCGGCTGCTTTGCCATAGAATGGTCGGCCCGGCGATGCGGGCTGGATCACATGAGCGATCTCGAAATCTCTCCCGAACAATTCCACAGACTGGCCGCGCACATGGTCGCGTTAACCAGCGACTACTTGCGCGATTTGCCCTCGCTGCCGTCGTTTCCGCCGCAGGTTTCCGGCGAAGCGCTGGACGGGGCAGCCGGCGGTTCGTGATAGAAAAACAGAATGAGTTTCAGTTCTAATCCCGCGCGGCAAGGCATTCTGGCCCAGGCGCCGTGCCGCGCCGACCTGGCGGGCGGCACCATTGACCTGTGGCCGCTCTATCTGTTTCATCCCGGCGCGGTGACGGTAAACATCGCCATCAGAATCATGACCCGCTGCCGCATCACACCGATGGCAGGGAAGTCGATCCACCTGAAGTCGGTCGATACCAACCGCGAAGAACGGTTCACTGATCTGGAGGAGCTTTGCCGGGCGCCGCGCTTGCAGCACGCGCTGGCGGCGTGCCTGGTGCAGTTCTTCCGCCCTGAAGGCGGGTTCGCGCTGGAGACTACCTCGGAATCGCCGGCCGGGGCGGGCATTGCCGGCTCGTCGGCGCTGATGATCGCCACCACGGCGGCGCTTGCGCGCTTCACCGGGCGCCGGCTCGGGCGCGAACAGATGCGGGCGCTGGCGCAGAATGTAGAGGCGCAGCTCATCCGCGTGCCCACCGGCTGCCAGGATTATTACCCGGCGCTCTACGGCGGCGTGAGCGCGATCCACCTGGAGACCGGCGGCATCCGCCGCCAGGCCCTGCCGGTGGCGCCGGAAGACGTCGAGGCGCGTTTCCTGCTGGTTTACACCGGCGCCCCGCGGCAGTCGGGCATCAACAACTGGGAGGTGTTCAAGGCGCACATCGACGGCGACAGGAGAGTGGTGCGCAATTTCGAGCAGATGGCGCAGATTTCGCGCGCCATGTACGCGGCCCTGTCGCGCGCGGCGTGGGACGAGGTGGCGCGGCTGCTGGAGGAAGAGTGGAAGTTCCGCAAGAGCAACTATGCCGGAATTTCGACGCCGCTCATTGACAAGCTGGTATCGGTGGCGGCGAAACACGGCGGGCGCGCCGCCAAGGTGTGCGGCGCCGGCGGCGGCGGCTGCGTGGTGTTCATGGTGAGGGAGGAAGCGAAAGCGCGGGTGGCCGGCGCGCTGCGCGCCAACGGGGCACACTTGTTGCCCTTCCGCGTGGCGCGGCAAGGGCTGCTGGTCGCATCGGCTGCGCCGTCGCCTGTGGGGGAGACGGCGTGAGCGCCTGGTTCGACCAACAAGGACGTCTGCGCGTGGGCTGGCGCTTTCTGCTGGGCCTGCTGCTGGCCTTCCTGGCGAATGTGGCCGCCCTGGATATCGCCGGCGCCATTGCCGGGGGCCGTCCGCGCCTGCTCGACGCCATCTATCGGCCGCTGACGATGCTGCTGCTGCTGGCCGGGTTCAGCCTGCTGCTGCGGCTGGCCGACCGCCTGCGCGGCAACCCGCTGGCTGCCATGGGGCTGGGGCGCAGGCACTGGCTGCGGCAGTTCGCCCTCGGGCTGGTGATCGGGGCCGGCATGGTCTGCTCCGCCGTGGCGGGCATCGCCATGGGCGGGCAGTTGAGCTTCATGGTGTCGTTGAACCGGCGCGCAGCCGAGCTGGCGCTGCTGGAACTGGCCGTGCTTGTTGCCGGCGCCTTGATGGAAGAATTGATGTTCCGCGGCTATCCCTTCCAGCGGCTGGTGGACGGCGTGGGTTCCTGGGGCGCGGTGGTGATCGTCTCGGTGCTGTTCGGAGCGGTCCACCTGGGCAATCCGCACGCTTCGGTTTGGGGACTGGTGAACACCATTCTGGTCGGGGTGCTGCTCTCGGTGGCCTACTTGCGGTCGCGCTCGCTGTGGCTGCCCTGGGGGATTCACTTTGCCTGGAACGCGGCCCTGGGCATGGGTTTTGGGCTGCCGGTCAGCGGTCTCACGCAGTTCGCCGTGGTGGTGCAGGGCACGGCGCGCGGCCCGCGCTGGCTGACCGGCGGCGCCTATGGCATCGAGGCCAGCGCCCTGGGGACGCTGGTCATTCTCCTCGGTTTCATTCCCCTGCTGTTGGCAACCGGCCATTCCCTGGCCGGCAGCGAGCCCGGGATCGCCGTGCAGGTGGCCAATCCCCAGCCATCGCCCGGCGAGGAACCATTCCGGCGCATCCAACCCTGAAGGAGTGCTCCGCGTGTGCCCCGGCGGTTTCGGGGCATATAATCAGAGTAACTTCCCTTGGTGTTGTCCATGATGTCTCGCCGTAACGCGCTCCTTGTCACCGCTGTCGTGCTCACCGCCCTGCTTGCCATGGCCGGCGACAATAGCTCGCAGAACCCGCCCAAGATGACCGAGACCACCCGCATGATGCTGATCCGCGGCCTCAACGCCGAGCTGGTGTTCATCCGGCGGCCGTTCCCCATGGGGCAGAAGGGCCTGATCGTCAAGGACGGCGCGGTTTCGCCCAGCGAGCAGCAGGTGGAGCAGATGATCGCGGGCTACGGGCCGGCGCTGAAGACCGGCGACCGGGCGCGGATCACCAACATCCGCTTCAAGGGCGACAAGACCATCATTTTCGAGATCAACGGCGGCCCCAAGAAGAAGACCAAGTGGTATCAGCACATACAGGTATCGGGCATGGGCGGAACGGTTAGCCCCGGCGCCGATCCCAACGCCGCGCCCAACACTAACCCGCGCGGCTCGTACGTGGAGCTGGCCTTCGACAAGTACATCCCGGACTTGAGCGTCGAGCAGGTCAAGCAGATGCTGCGCCCGGTGTTCGACTTTAGTGCCATCTCCGCGGCCCAGGCCTATGTGGACACGCTGCCGCCCAAGGTCAAAGAGGCCATCAAGAACCACCAGGTGCTGGTGGGGATGAACCGGGAGATGGTGATATACGCGCTGGGGCGCCCGCCCAAGAAGTACCGCGACCGCGACAGCGTGGGCGCCGATTACGAGGAATGGATCTACGGCGAGCCGCCCAAGGACGTGCAGTTCGTGCGCTTCGTGGGCGACGAGGTGGTGCGGCTGGAGATCATGAAGGTGGATGGAGAAAAGATTGTCCGTACCGAAAAGGAAGTCGATCTCAAGCCCACCGTGGCGCAAGCCGAGCCCAAGCCGGCCGAGGGCCAGGCCCAGCCGGGAATGACGAGGCCAACCTTGCGGCGGCCCGGCGAGGAGGCGCCTGCCGGTCCCGACAACAATACTCCGCGAACCCCATTGCCTGGGCAGCCTGGGCCGGGGCAGCCTCCGCCCATGCCGGCGCCGTCGGGGCAGATTCCGCCGCAATAACAAGGCTTTAGGCGTTAGGCTTTGGGCTTTAGGCGCAAGGCTCAAGGTGCATGAGACTTCGCCCAGATGCGCGCACGCCCAAAGCCTAAAGCCCAAAGCCCAAAGCCCAAAGCCTAACCGGGATTATTCGCGTAAGTTCCGGTGTGTCATCCTGAACACCGCCGCCGCGTGTCGGCGGCGGTGTGAAGGACCTGCTGTTTCTTTCAGCACTCGTCTATTTCGACAGCGTGAAAAGCAGGTCCCTCACCCGGGCCGCGCAGCGCGTCCAGCCCCTTCCGCCTCCGCTGCGCTCGGCGTCAGGGCAGGCTCCCCCGGGCTGGACGCGTTTCTGCCGCGGCCCGAGTTCGGGATGACACTCGTGAAACCTCCTCGTTCATGAATAATGCGGCCTAAGGCCTAAAGCCCAAAGCCTAAAGCCCAAAGCCTAAAGCCTAAAGCCCAAAGCCCAAAGCCTACCAGCCCTTGGCGTCAGCACGCGGCGCCCTTTACACTGGACTCGTGAAGATTGCGCTCGGACAGATCAATCCCACGGTCGGCGATTTCAGCGGCAATTCCGGCAAGATCATCGAGAACGCGCAGCGTGCGGCCGGCGCCGGGGCCGGGTTGATCGTTTTTCCCGAGCTTTCCGTGTGCGGCTACCCGCCGCGCGACCTGGTGGAGAACGCCGCCTTCGTGGCCCGCAACCGGGAAGTATTGGAGCAGATCGCCGGCAGGACGCGCGGCATTGCCGTCATCTGTGGGCTGGTGACTCCGGCGCATGCGGAAACCGGCAAGTCGGTGATGAATTCGGCGGCGCTGCTCAAGGACGGGCAGACGGCCTTCCTGCAATCCAAAAGGCTGCTGCCCACCTACGACGTTTTCGACGAAGAGCGCAACTTCGCGCCGGCGGTGAAGCAGGAGCTGCTGCCGTTCTGCGGCAAACAGGTGGCGCTCACCATCTGCGAAGACGCGTGGAACGACAAAGGCTTCTGGAACCGGCGGCTGTACGGGGTGGATCCGGTCGAGGAGCTGATGCGGGCGGGCGGCGATTTCCTGATCAACATTTCGGCTTCGCCCTATTACGTCGGCAAGCGCGAGCTGCGCTACAAAATGCTGGCGGCGCTGGCGGCCAAGTACAACGTGCCGGTGGTCATGGTCAACCAGGTGGGCGGCGATGACAGCCTGGTGTTCGACGGCAGCAGCCTGGTGATGGCGCCCGACGGACGCGTGGTGGCGCAGGCCAAGTCCTTCGAGGAGGACCTGGTCTACTTCGATTCGGAAACCATGACCGGCGACATGCACGCGCAGGTCGAGGGCCTGGAAGCCAGCGCCTACGCCGCCCTGGTGCTGGGCACCCGCGATTACGTGCGCAAGTGCGGCTTCCAGCGGGTGATCGTCGGGTTGAGCGGCGGCATTGATTCGGCGCTCACCGCGGCCATCGCGGCCGACGCGGTGGGCGCGCAGAACGTGATCGGGGTGGCCATGCCGGGACCGTACTCCTCGCGCGGCAGCATTGACGATGCCCGCGCGCTGGCCGTCAACCTGGGGATCCGTTTCGAACTGATCCGCATCACCGACGTGTTCGACGCCTACCTGAAATCGCTGCAACCGGTGTTTGCCGGCCGCGAAGAGGACGTCACCGAGGAGAACATCCAGTCGCGCATCCGCGGCGCCTTGCTGATGGCCATGTCCAACAAGCTGTGCGGCCTGGTGCTGAGCACGGGAAACAAGTCCGAGCTGGCGGTCGGCTACTGCACGCTCTACGGGGACATGGTGGGCGGGCTGGGGGTGATTTCCGATGTCCCTAAGGTGATGGTGTACCGGCTGGCGCACTACGTGAACTCGCGCCGCCCCGTGATCCCGCGCGCCAGCATCGAGAAGCCGCCCTCGGCCGAGCTGCGTCCCAACCAGAAAGACAGCGATTCGCTGCCGCCCTACGAGGTGCTGGACGTGATCCTGGAGGACTACATCGAGGATTACAAGAGCGCCGAGCACATCGCCGGCCAGCGCGGCTTCGACATCCGCCTGGTGCGCTCGGTGATCCGCATGGTGGAGCGCTCCGAGTACAAGCGCCAGCAGGCGGCGCCGGGGCTGAAAATATCGGAGAAGGCGTTCGGCGTGGGGCGACGCTTCCCGATTGCCGCCCGCTCGGGGATATAGCCGGCAAGCTGGTTGTGAGTTCTGAGTCGTGGGTCGCGAGCGGCTCACGCGGAACTCACAACTCACGATTCACGACTCTTTGAGGCAGAAAGTATGCGTCGTCGCTTGGCAGTGATCGTCGTCCTGATCGTGGCGGTGTTCGTCTACGGTCAAACTCGCAAGCCGCGGCCTGCCGTCAGGCAGGCGGCGCACCCTGCGCCGGGCGCGGCTTCCGGCCTGCCCACCAAGGCCGCCGTCGATTCCTTTCTCGAGCATGTCTTCGGCTGGGACAGGAACGTGAGCTGGACGGTGACCAGCATTGCGCCCTCGGCGGCGCCAGGCATCGCGCAGCTCACGGTGGATTTGAAATCGCCACGGAAATCAGGGACGCAGACGCTGTTCATTCTGCCGGACGGCAGGTACGCGATCCACGGACAGATGTTCCCCTTCGCGGGGCCGCCAGCGCCGGCCAAACCTTCGGAGGCGGCGATTGCCGGCTTCGTGCGCCAGGCCACCGCCGGCAATCCCGGCATCACCTCCAAAACAGCGGAGATCAAGCCGGACGCGCTGGCCGGGCTGACGCGGATCACGGTCGTGCTCACCACTCCGCAGGGCGGCGGCGGGGTGGCGGACTTCTACGTGACGCGCGATGGCGGGCATGCGCTGGTCGGCGAGGTGTCGCCGTTCGGCGCCGATCCCTACGCCCCTGTCCGCGCCGAACTGGCGCGCGGCATCAACGGCCCGGAGCGCGGTCCCGCCGGTGCTCCGGTCACCATCGTGGAATTCGCCGACCTGGAATGTCCGGCCTGCAAGATGGCCGCCCCCATCGTGCACAGGTTGCTTACCGACCTGCCCAACACCCGGTTCGTCTTCCAGCAGTTTCCCCTGACGCAGATTCACCCGTGGTCCTTCAAGGCGGCCACCTTTGGCGATTGTGTGGCGCGGGAGAACAACCCCGGGTTTTGGAAGTTCCTCAACGATGTCTACGCGGACCAGGAACAGATCAACGCCGCCAACGCCGAGCAGAAATTGAAGCAGGCAGCCGGCCAGGCCGGGGTGGATGGCGCCAAAACCGCCGCCTGCGCCGCCTTGCCCTCCACCGCGGCGCGCATCAACCACTCCCTGGAGCTGGGCAAATCGCTGCGCATCACCGGCACCCCGACGCTGTTCATCGGCGGACGGCAGATTTCCAACGTCACGGGCATGCCCTACGACACGCTGAAGCAGATCACCGAGTTCATGGGCACTCCGGCGGCCAGGCCGGAAGCCAAAAAGTCAGAAGTAAGAAGTAAGAGGTGAGAACTAAGACGCAAGACGCAAGACGCAAGAAGCTGGGCCTTTTGTGATTCATGAAGGCGTCATGCTGAGTGGGCGGCCCGGTTTTGGCCGCACACTCAGCATCTATGCTTTTGCCGCGCATCGAGAGACTCTAGTATGGTGTCCCTCAAGTTTCTGATAAAGCCCAGAACCAGGTAATCTCTTTCCCTCAGCGGCTAAAGAGGCTGCGGAAAAATTCCCCAAAGCAGGTTCCTCGGGGACTAAAGTCCCCTCGGAATGACACATACAAAGGAGTTGTTCGACGCGGCTGAAGCCGCGCCCTTTCAAAACGGCCGCAACTTATTCCGCGAACTTGCGGGACGCGATACTAGGGCAATTCCGCAGTAGCTGTATCCATTCTTGGTAGGCCCCGGAATTCATGACGCGGGAATGGTGATGGCGCGGCCGGCCTGTGCTGGCGCGCGGACAATCCGCGGCGTGATCAGCAGCAGCAGTTCGGTCTCGTCCACCTGCTTGGTGCGGTTGGAGGTGGCCGTCCCCAGCCCGGGCAGGTGCACGAGGCCGGGAATGCCGGTCAGCATGCGCTGCTCGGATTTCTGCAGCATGCCGGCCACCACCGCGGCCTCGCCGTTACCCACCGTAATCATCCCCTTGTACTGCCGGTTGCTGATGACCGGCACGCCGTTGAAGCTCTGCGAGCCGAGCGCCCTCACTTCCACCGTCAGGTCCAGAGTGACGGAGGAGGTGCCGTGAATGCGCGGCGTGGCCTTGACGCTGACGCCCAGGTCCTCGTAGCTGAAGGAAGGAAAGGGCGCCACGAAGCTCTGGTTCTGCAGCACCTTGGAAATTGCGGAGGTGTTGTAAATGGGAGCGAAGGTGGCGTTCAGGATGGGGTAGCGCGTGCCGATCAGCAGGCTGGCCGGATTGTTCTGCGCGGCGCGCAGGGTGACGTGCTCCAGCGTGCTCACCCGTGAATCGCTGAGCGAGAAGTTCGCCGTGGCGGGAGGGAAGGGGACGGCAAAGCGCGTGAGGCCGCCGCCGAAAGTTCCGAACGGCGTGCTCAGCAGCGGGTTCTGCGACTGGCTCTGGAGTTGCTGCAGCAGGGCCGCGATCGCCGTGGTATTGGCCTGGTTGATGCCGCCGGAGGCGATCAGTTGGTTGATCAGGTCCTGCACCCCGGGCTGCTGCAGCAGCGCCAGCGCCGCCCCGCCCAGATTGAACATCTGCCATTGCAGGGGCAGGTCCAGGCCCAGATTGCGCAGCAGCGAATGGCTGACCTGGTAGACCTGGATTTCCAGCATGACCTGGGGACGGCTGATATCGAGCGATTCCAGCAGCCGGGTGGCGGCGTCGAGCAGCCGGCGGGGGGCGCGCACCGTGAGCGTGGAAGTGCCGGGTTGCTGCGTCACGAAGCGGATGTCGAAGATGGTGCGCAGCATGTTGACCAGCTCATTGAGTTCCTCTTTGCTGGTAGCGCCGGGGACGAAGAAGGTGCGCAACGCCATGCGCTCGAATTGCGCCCGGTTCTGCGCGTTGTCGGCCGCGATGTAAGCCTCGTGCGCCGACAGCGGCGTCCAGAAGGTCTTGGTCATGGCCCCGGCCAGCCACATGGCGGTGAAGAAGTCCACGTCGTCAACATCGAAGCGGAGCTGCCGGGCGGTGACCGACTCGTCGAACACGGGGCGGACGCCGAATTCCTTGCCGATGGCCTGGTACAGGGCGCGGGTGTCGCCGCGGAAATGAAAACTGCGGCTGCCCGCGGCGGGCGCCACGCGCACTTCTCCGGGATCGTCCAGAAGCTTGAGCGCGGGCATGCCGGCGGGGGCGCGGACCGTGTCCTGCAGCCGCTGTTGGGCGAAGGTGTTGCTGGGATCGAGCTCGATGGCCTGGCGAAATTCCTGGGCCGCCTGCTCGGGCCGGCTGCGCAGGGTCAGCTCGTTGCCGCTCTTGAGGTGGTCGTACACCAGCTTCTGGCGCAGCACCTCGCGCGCGGTGACGTACTCGATGTCCCGGGGCACCGCGCTGGCGGCCGATTCGAAGGCCTGCAGGGCCTTGGCCGACTGCCCGTGCTTTTGCAGTTTGAGGCCGCGGGCAAAATCGCGCTTGCCTTGTTTGATCTCCGCGCGGGAAACGCCGCAGACCTTCGGCGTCCGCAACTGCGAGCATTCGCGCAGCTGCTGCAAGGCATCGGGCGCTGACTGTCCCCACGCCGTCGCGGCGAGCAGCAGCAGGGTAAACGGAAACCGGCGCATTAGCGCCATTGTAAACGGGTTCTCTGCTATCCGTAAGCTGACGTTAGCCGTTGGCCCTTGGCTTTTGGCGAGTCCCGAGTCCCGAGTCCGGAGTTGCAAGCACGACTGCTCCGGTCTGCCGACTCGCGACTCGGGACTCGCGACTCGGGACTCGCTCACACCAACGGCCACTTCGCCAACAGCTCGGTGCAGCAGCAAACGCACAGGTCGGGGGCGAGCTCGGCGAGCTGTTGCCGGGAGAAAATGCCGGTGGCCACGGCGATGATGGGCACGCCGGCCTGCCGGGCGGCGCGAATGTCGGAAGGCGTGTCACCAATGATGACAACCGCCGCATGCTCGCCCAGGCGGCTTCGCGCTTCGGCAACGCCCTGGCGGAAGATGTCCTCGCGCTGCTCGTGCGGGTCGCTGAAGGAGGCGAAGGCGAAATAGGGCCGCAGCCCGGCCGCGTCTATCTTTGCCCAGCCGATCGGCGCCAGGTTGCCGGAGACGATTCCCAGCAGCTTCCCCGCGGCGCGCAGGCGCTCCAGCAGATCCAGGACAGAAGGGCAGAGCTCAACCCGGATGCCGGCGCGGTTGCGCTCCACCTCGGCGCACATGTGCTCGATCAGCGCGGGCAGCTTGCGCTCGAACTCAGCCTCCGGCACGCCCTGGCGCCGCAGCACGGCGCGCAGGATGCCGAGGTCGGTGTTGCCGTGCACGGGCACGCCGTCCAGCGTGCCTTCCACCTGGAAGACGGCGCGCATGGCATTCTGGAAGGCGAAGTAATGAACGCCGTCGAGGGTGTTGAGCAGCGTGCCGTCGATATCGAACAGATAGGCGTCGGCCTGGGACCAGATGAATTGTTGCGGCGCGGCCAGCATCAGAATTTCAGCAGACTTAAGATTTCAGATTTAAGACTTGCGGGCGCCTGCGCTGACTCCCTGGACTTGCGCCCCGCCAATCTGAAATCTTAAATCTTAAATCTGAAATTTCTACATCTGTCCCGGGATCATGATGCGCTCCACAGCGGTGGCGCGGCCGGTCTGGTCGTCACATTCCAAATAGACGCCGCAGAAGTGAACGTCGCCGTGGGCCGCTTCCCAGCGCGCCGGCATGTTGGTGAGGAAGCGGTGCAGCACCAGTTCCTTCTGTACCCCGATGACGCTGTCGTAAGGACCGGTCATGCCCACGTCGGTCTGGTAGGCGGTGCCGCCGGGCAGGATGCGCGTGTCGGCTGTCGGCACATGCGTGTGAGTGCCCAGCACGGCGGTGACGCGGCCGTCCAGATACCAGCCCATGGCGATCTTCTCCGAAGTCGCTTCGGCGTGCATGTCCACCAGGATCACCTTGGCCTGGGTGCGGGTGAGCAGGGCGTCGGCGTCGCGGAAGGGGTCGTCGTTGCTGGGGAGAAACACCCGGCCCTGGAGGTTAA
>Ga0315268_10002956_pt1 | contig 18893 bp, 19 predicted proteins | sample C1_top_MG_FD_204535 | JGI IMG/M metagenome (GOLD analysis project Ga0315268, IMG submission 204535) | Sediment microbial communities from Yellowstone Lake, YNP, Wyoming, USA - C1_top | ecosystem: Environmental > Aquatic > Freshwater > Lake > Sediment | place: USA: Wyoming | collected 2017-08-01
CAGCTCGAACTTCCCCACCTTGGTGGCGATGGCCCCGGTGAAAGACCCCTTCTCGTGGCCGAACAGCTCCGACTCCAGCAGCTCCGAGGGGATGGCGGCGCAGTTGACGGCGACGAAAGGACGATGGCCCCGATTGCTCTGTTGGTGGATGACCCGGGCGAGGACCTCTTTCCCGGTGCCGCTCTCGCCGCTCAACAGCACCGTAGCGTTGTTGTCGGCGATCCGCGTGACCAGCGTATAAATCTCTTGCATCCGACTGTTCCGCCCGACCAGGTTCTCGAAGCGGTGATCCCGCGCCACCTCGTCCCGGAGGTACAAGACCTCCTTCATCAATTCCTGCTTTTCCACCACGCGCTTGATCAGTGCGAGGATTTCGTGGATGTCAAAGGGCTTGGTGATATAGTCGTAGGCGCCCAGCTTGATGGCCTCGACCGCCGTCTTGAGCGATTTCACCGCCGTCACGACGATGACGTCGGTCTGCTCGTTCAGCTCCCTGATCCGGCGCAAGACCTCCATCCCGTCCATGCCCGGCATGCGGATATCCAGCAGCACCAGGTTGACGTCTTGGGTGCTCAAGACGCGCAGCGCCTCGGGGCCCTGGGTCGCAAAATGCAGATCGTAATCCTTGGCGAGCACGGCTTCGAACGATTCCTGAACGCCGACATCGTCATCCACCACCAAGATGCTCGCCCGAACCGGATAGGTCTCGGCACTTGCCATGCTGCGCTCCTGCAAACAGTTCAACCGTCCATCGAATCCCGCCACCGCCCGAAAGGCGTCCGAGCCATTTGTTTCTATCTCGGCGGATTCGATCTACGGGCTAAGTAGCTTAAACGGCGGGGGTTGTCAAGCGCAAAGCCCCCGCTTCTGTTGACAACCAGTCGGAAGACAGTTAGGATAACTCGCCATTTGTTCCCCAGGGCCCTCGGATCCGGTGAGATCCCGACCCTACAGCGCTCGAGGGTCACACCACGAAGGGGAGAACCGGGATGCATCCCAAGGAAGTCTCTCTAGCCCTGGTACCGCGCGCCCGCTTTGATGTCATAGACGTGGCGCAGCGAATCGCCCTGGAGTCTGGCGACCTGCTGTCCCGGTATCGCAAGGCCCTCTATTGCTCGTACCACACAACGGCCGGTTACCTGGAGCAGAGCCTGTGCGCCCGGCTGCGGTACAGCCGGGAGCGTGTCGCCCCCTTCATCCGGGCCTTTCAGAAGCTCTTTCCTCCGGGGGCCGATTATCGCCATGACCAGCTCCAGTTCCGCAACGAGCTGACCGAGGAAGAGCGCCAGCGCGAGCCCAGGAATGCCGATTCCCACCTGACGTTCATTGGCTCCGGCCTGAGGAACTGCGTCACCTATGTCAATCGCCCGGCGACGCCCGTCTATTTCATCGACCTTGACGGCATCCACGAAAAAGGACGTCGCACGCGCCGGACAACGGTGCTGGCCTACAACGAAGAGGAGGTCGTGCACCAGGGCCAGATCGCGGTTCCCGTCTCCAGACACCCCATCGATTCGGTGAACCTCAGGGACCCGCGGAACGGGTTCATGGACGAACTGGCTGCCTGGTTGGAGCGCGGCGATATTGACAAGGGCAGGGTGGACATCGCCCTGGCGCCCGCAGAGCGCCACGTGGGCCTGACCGTCAACGAGTATGAAACCTTGCTCATGCGCCACGACCTCGCGGAGGTGCTGCGCGACCCCCTCCGGTTGATGGCCATCCACGGCAAGCATATGCTCCGCCACCCCATGGCCATTCCCGCCAAGACGATGGACCACGCCAAATACGACTTCGTTCACGTTCTGAACGAGCTGATGGACGCGTTCCGGGTGAGCGAGTCGGTGGTCGAGCAGATCGTGGCGGCCTTCATGCGTGTGCCGGCGTCCCGGTTCCTCCGCGTGAAGCGGAGCGTCAGCCTGCTCGTCTCCGACGCCGAGGGCGATGGGAAGGCGCGGATCGTTCAGGGGACGTACCAGAGCCCGATTCTCATCCAGTGGAAGCGGCCCGACGATCAGGTGCGCCGCCTGGATGTTACGATCACCCGGTTCAAGTGACTCGGACGCGGCCGGCCGGCCTTCCGTCGTTGGCGTGGGCTCCTCCACCATCCAGAAACCATAGCGTGTCAGTCCGCCGTGCGCTTCTTCCGGCTCGTCATTGCGCCCGGAGCCGGGTGCAGGGCGGCGACGTCGCTCATCCGACGGGAGACGGGGTCAGGCGAGCACCATTGCCATGAGGCCACCTGCATCCCATGGCTTCCGTGCGGCATTCCGAACGGCGAACGCAGCGGCCTTCCTGTTCAGCACGTCCCAGGCGTTCTTCCTCCTGCTGCCCGTTTATCTGCACCAGAACGGCAGCTCTCCCGCCCAGATCGGCCTGGTGGCAGGCCTCCTTCGGGCCAGCTCCCTGCTGGCGCGACCGTTGGGGGGTCGCCTCCTCGACTACTTCGGTCGGCGTTCCGTGACTGGGGTTGGCGGCTGTCTGGCCATCACCGCGATTCTCTCATTGTTCCTCTTCCCGCATCTGGGCATGCCCTTCCTGGCCATGCGCGTCGTGCAGGGGATCGGGACCTCCCTGGTGGATTCCGGCCTCGGGACGCTGGTGGCCGATCTGAGTCCACCCACCGCCCGGGCACAAGTCTTCGCGATCTACACTGTCTGGCTGAACCTTGCCGGCGCGCTGATGCCCGGCCTCGGGGAAGCGATCGCCCGGCGAGCTGGCTTTCTTTCCCTGTTCGGGGCGGCAGCCCTCGCCGTGGCCGGCGGGCTCGTGACCTTGGGACGGCTCCCGGAGACGTGGCGGCCGAGACAGGAAGAGGGGAGGCCCGTTCCGGGGCTGCTCAAGGGAGCGGCCCCGCTCTTGCTCGGCGGGGTCGTGGTCGGCCTGGCCTACAGCATCCTCACGGTCTTCGTTCCGGTGGCTCGAATCGCGGCGGCCCCCGGGCGAGCGGGACTGTTCTTCTTCGCCTACTTCGTCGGGCTGATCGGCGTGCGGCTGGCGGGAGGGCTCGGTCTCATATGGCTGGCGCAACCGACCGCCTTGTTACCTGCCTACGGAATGTTGGCCGCCGGTCTGGCCGCGCTCGCCCTGGGGGATTCGTCCATCGTGCTGGTGGGGGTCGGAGTGGTCTGCGGGGCCAGCCATGGCGTGCTGATGCCCGTCCTCTACGCACTCCTGCTGTTCGGCATCCCGCGGGACCGGCGGGGGTGGGCTGTGGCGCTCCTGGCAGCCGCCTTCGACTTCGGGAACGTCCTGGGGGCCATGGGGCTTGGTCTGGCAGCCGAGGCTCTCGGGTACAGGGGGATCTTCGCCCTGGGGGCGGCGGCGGTCGTCGTCGGGGCGCTGGCTTCCCATCTGTGGGGGCGTCGCTGAGCGCGATGGGGTCGCTGCTGCCTGAGTCAGGCCTGACGACCAGCCAGAAGATTGTCCACCGACACCTCTCCCGAGCCCAGCCATGCCAGGGCCATATTCGCGGCGAGGAGGGTCAGGGCGAATTCATACCCGTTCGGCAGGAAGAAGCCGCCCCGCAGGTGCACTGCAAAGATCGCGACCAGCATGTCGATGGCCAGCGGAATGGCGAACCAGCGGGTGAAGAGCCCGAGAAGGAAGGCCAGACCGCCTACGAATTCCACCAGGGTGACGACGACGGCGGCCAGCATTGGTGCCGGGATTCCCACCTGCCCCATGAAGGCCGCGACGCCCCCGAACCCCCAGACGAAAAGCTTCTGTCCGCCATGCATTAGGAATACGATTCCCACAACCGCACGCATGATCGCGATTCCCCATCCCTGGAGGGGGGTAATTCCACCCGTTTTCATCTGCGCTCCTTTCCTGGCTGTGCTCGCTGTCCTCTCGGCGGAAGCACTCTGCTGTGTCTGCCGAAAGCCGGAATCGACGGCGAGGCTCAGGGGAGATCCAGCAGGATCAGCTCCGCGTCCTCCGTGGCCTTCAGGCGAAGCTCGCCCTCATCGGCGATCCGCGCCTGATCGCCCACCGCGAGCGGGGAGCCGTTCACGGTCAGGGCGCCTCCAATGACGAAGAGGTAAGCCTTGCGACCGGGACGACTCTTGTGAGTCACGGACCGCCCTACGGGCAGGGCGGACACATAGATCGTCGCGTCCTGGTCGACGGCCAGCGTCCCGGGGATGTCGCCTGCCGACACGACCGGCAGCATGACCCCGGCCAGGTCCGCCTCCCTGAAACGACGCTGTCCCCATCGAGGCTTCAATCCCTTGGTGCGGGGCACGATCCAGATCTGGAGAAGGTGGACGGGACGGTCCTTCGAGTGGTTGTACTCCGAGTGGAAGATCCCCGTCCCGGCCGACATGACCTGGACCTCCCCGGGATGAATCACGCCCGTGTTCCCCTGGTTGTCCTGGTGCTCCAGTTCCCCCTCCAGGACGTAGGTCACGATCTCCATGTCCCGGTGGGGGTGAGCCCCGAAGCCCTGACCGGGTTGGATCACGTCGTCATTGAAGACCCGCAGGGCCCCCCAGTTCATATTTGCCGGGTCGTAGTACTCGGCGAAGGAGAAATGCCAGTAGCTCGAGAGCCATCCCATGTCTGCGTGGTGTCGTTCCTCGGACTTGATGACCTTGATCATGCTTTCTCCTCATACGATGTTCGGGCGCAGCCGGACGCCATCTACGTCTCCTCTCCATTGCCTTCCTCATCCTGTAACGGCAGTCCTGTCAACGACCATATTCCCAAAAAACTCAGCCCGCCTTGGTCCGCGCCGCCTCCAAGAGGTCGGTAAGGGAGCGAAGTTTCTGACCGCCCAGGTGACCCAATTGGGCCACGTGCAGCGCCGCGATCGGCCCATCCAGGTCCTTCAGAAGCTGCAACCCCTCCGCCGTGATCCGGGTGGTGATGACCCGGCGGTCCGCCCTCTCCCGCGATCGCGCTACGAGGGCGCGGTGCTCCAGACGGTCCAGCAAGCGGGTGATGTCCGGGTCCCGCGTGATCATCCGCTCTGCGATCTCCCGGCAGGCCAGGCCGTCCGGTTCGGCGCCCCGGAGGATCCGCAGGACATTGTACTGGGTGGGGGAGAGGCCCATCGGCTTCAGCGCTGCCGCCACCCCTTGCATTACGCTGAATCATCTTGACTTACTCAAAGCTCCGAAAGCGAGGGCCAAAAAGCGTACCGCCAGCAGATGGCACGTGGCACTTGCCACAGCCTTGCTTGCCGAAGTCCTTCACCATGGCCTGCACGGTGGCGGCATCTTTTGCGCGTGCGGCGTCCCGAAGCTTCTCTGCCAGAGCCTGCAGGTTCTTGGCTGCGTTCTCAAACTCTGCCGGCTTCTGCCAGATGTCAGGGCGTGACCGGGACTTATCCGAAGCTGACCCTGTGGGGAAAAGGAAAGGAATGTGCAAGGCGTTCAGGGCGATGGTTTCCGCATTTACCGCAATGGCCTCGATGTTTCCTGCCTTCGCCTTGGCCTCCAGGTCCTCCAAGCTCGCGCCGTTCAGTCTCATGAGACGCTTGCGGTCGGCCACCACGTCACCCGAGCCAATCATGGGCGCCGACTGGGCTGCGGCGAGGCTGACGATCACCAGGACTGCCAGGCATCCGCTGAAGAGGGCAGCGCGCACCTTCAGGTGTCGGCCCATCTTGCCTCCTTTGTTTGGATGGGCAGCCGGGAGTCGGCTCCCGTTCCGCCCGATGGTTCCGAGTTCAGTTTCCGACTTTGTGTTTAACCGGGGGAATCGTCTTCAAATACCGAGCGATGGCGAGGCGGTCTTCCTTGGTCAAATCCTTGTATCCAGCCGACGTTCCCTGGATCACCTCGCCCATCAACCCCGCAGCCATGTCACCATCGGGCTTATTCCCGGAGGAGAGAAAGTCAGCGATCTGCCCTTCGGACCACTTAAGCCCCGTGTCCTTGTCTGGTGTGATGTTTGGAACTGGGTCCCCATCCGGGCCCTTCGGGTCACCGGCCAGGAAGCGCGAGTTATCCGTCGCCATGGTGAGTGCACGAGGCGTGTGGCACTCGCCGCAGTGGCCCACGGCCCGCACCAGGTACTCCCCCCTTGCCAGGCCGGATGTGGGTGCGGTCGCGGGCGGCGTCTCCTTCGGTGCGAAGGCAACCAGCCAGGCGGGGAGGAAGAGGCTCTCGAAGAGCGGCACCGTGATCTTCTTGGGCTGATTGGGCCGATTCACCGGGAGGACCGCCCTCAGGTACGCGACCAGGGCTCGCAGGTCCTCTGCTGCCATGCCGTTGAACACCGTGTAAGGGTGGACCGGGATGAGCCGCTCACCGTTGGGACGACGCCCCAGGCGGATTGCCGTGATGATCTGCTCATCGGTCCAGGCCCCGATGCCGGTCTGCGGATCCGGGGTGATATTGCTGGAGTACACCGTTCCGAACGGTCCGTCGTACTTCCGTCCGCCGGCGTTGAGCGTGGCCTTGGGCTCCGTATGGCAACCACAACCGCCGGCCGCCCCGAAGATGTACTTTCCTCGGGTCACCAGGTCCGGCAAGGGGGCGGTCGCACCCTCGGCGAGCGAGGGAAGCAATGGACCGGCCCAGCAAACCAGGGCGATCCCGCCGATGAGGCCGGCTCGTTGGCCGGTCCGTATGAGAGTGGTGCGCAAAGGCATCGTATCTGGCATAAATAACACTCCTGCGGCGGGAATGGTTCCAGGGTGAGACAAGATAACACGCTAAGAGGACGCCGCAAACGTGGAGCGTCGAGTGCCCATTTCAAACCCGCTGTTCCGGATGTAGAATCGGTCGGCCGCCACGGGAGAGGCGCCGCTGCCCGCCCGGGAGTTGCTCTCGGGGAGCGGGCCTCCCTATGGGTTTGTGGGCGGCCCGTCGATTCCACCAGCCGGCTGGGAGAGCGTGGATGGACAGTGCGCACGGTCCCGCCGACGCTCGCGAGCAGACGCGGGCGCTGACCCGGCGAATCAAAGCCCGGGGGACGGCCCTGGGCTTTGATCTGGTCGGGATCTCGCCGGTGCAGGCGCCCGCGCACGGCGAATCCTTTGCTGATTGGCTCCGCCGGGGGTACCACGGTGAGATGGAATACCTGTCTCGGACGGCGGAGAAGCGCATGAACCCGGGAGCATTCTCGCCCTGGGCCAGATCGGTCGTTTCTGTCGCCGTGAACTACAACACGCCGTATGACCGGAGGGTGGAGAGGCAGGGGATGCGTGGCTGGATCTCCAGGTACGCCTGGGGCGAGGACTACCACGACGTGATGCAGGCGAAGCTCATGCGGTTGCTGGAGTACGTCCGAGAAGAGGCGGGGCCGGAGGTGCAAGGGCAAGTGTTCGTGGATGCCGGACCGGTTCTGGACCGCGACGCCGGCGCGCGGGCCGGGATCGGCTGGTACGGCAAGAACACCAACCTGCTTTCCGTGCAGATCGGCTCGTTCTTCTTCCTGGGGGAGCTGTTCCTGAGCCTTCCGCTGGAATGGGATCGCCCGATCCGAGATCGGTGCGGCCAGTGCCGGCTGTGCCTGGACGCCTGTCCGACGAACGCCTTCGTGGGTCCCTACGTCTTGGACGCCCGCAAATGCACCTCGTATCTCACCATCGAGTTGAAGGGGGCCATCCCCAGAGAGCTGCGCCCGCTGATGGGGGGCCACATCTTCGGATGCGACATCTGCCAGGACGTCTGTCCCTACAATACCAAGGTGAAGGCGACGAGGGAGCCGGCCTTCCATCCCCGCCAGGGGAGGCACGCGCCGGACCTCATCCCGTTGCTATCGCTGACCGAGGCGGGGTTCAAAGCGACGTTCGCGGGAAGCCCGATCCTGCGCGCCAAGCGCCCGGGCTTCCTGCGCAACGTCTGTGTGGCGTTGGGGAACTTGAAACGGAGTGAGGCCGTTCCCGCGCTCATCGCCACGCTCGAGAAAGACCCCGACCCCCTGGTGCGGGGGCACGCCGCCTGGGCCCTGGGGCAGATGCCAGCCCGAGACGCCGAGCAGGCTCTTTCCGAGGCTCGCGTCCGGGAAACGGATGCGATGGTCCTCGAGGAGATTCAGGCCGCGATCGACGCCGTCGGGCGCGACTGATCGCCGGGTCCGGCCTTTCGGGTTATGCTGGCCGGAGACCCGTCCGACGGCGGGCGATGCCGGGCGGGTCGGGTGGCCGGCTGCGGCAATCGGGTGTTCTCCGTGTGCGCTGCCGGGCTTTCAACGGGAGGAGGGGCCATGAAGACCGAACTCGGCGAGATGCGGGTCATCGACGCCCACGCGCATTTCTTCTCGCAGCCGTTCTTCCTGCAATTCGTGGAGCCGCTCAAGAAGGAGCTGCCGAACAACGATCCCTACCGGGGGTTGGCGGACCGCCTGGGATGGGAACTGCCGACATCCGATCACGCGGCCCCGGGGAGGCGCTGGGTCGCGGAGATGGACAGGCGCGGCCTGGACCGGATGGTCCTGATCGCCAGCCTCTCGGGAGACGAGGACTCCATTTTGGCCGCAGCTTGCGCAGAGTTCGAAGATTCCTCCAAAAGCGAACAGCCCGATCCGGCGATGGATCGGGCTGTTTGGATCAGCGGGCAGGGACCCGGAAGGCCTTGCCCGGCCGATGAATCCTGCGACGGGTACGGTCCTCCGTCAGGCCATCTCGATCAGGAGATCGCCATCCTGGACCTTGACGGGATAGGTGAGGGCGCGCAGGCCGGGGTCCAAGCCGCACTCCCCGGTCTTGAGATGGAAGTCGTACCCGTGCCACGGGCAGATGATGTGCAGCCCCTCGATCGTGCCGTCGGCCAGCGGCCCGCCCTCATGCGGACACGAGGCCTCCAGCGCGTAGTAGCGTTCCCCCACGTGGAAGATGGCGATCCGCTGGCCATCTACCTGGGCCAGCATCGCTTGGCCCTCGGCCAGATCGTCCGCCTTTCCCACCTTGACGAACTTCGCCATACGCAGACTTCCTCGGGGCGGCGGGGTCACGCCACCTCGATGAAGATGTCGCTCCCCTCGGCCTTGACGATGTAGACCATGACCCGCTGCACCAGTTTGCCCTGCCCGGGTGCCAGCTCATCGACTTGGGCCGCCCTCATCCGTCGGGCCGTCGTGCACAGCCTCCCAGCCCACGCCCATACGCGAATGTTCCGCGGTGCGGCGAGACGCTACCACAGGTCCTTACCCAATTCAACCCCGGAGAATCCATCCGCCTCCTGGCTCATTCCTGAAGCAGCGCCTCCAGGCGCTCCTTGGCCTGCCGGGCCCGGTCGAGGTGCTGCCCGCAGATCTGCAGGATCTCGTTCCGCAGCGTCGGCCGGAGCGTCATCATGAAGTTGATCAGGCCTCCCAGCGCCTCGTCCAGCGCCTGGACGGCCGTCTCCACGGTTTCGCGAAGGTTGGCGTCCATGTGACCTCCCCGCGAGCCGGGTGTCCCCGGTCGGATTTTTCCGTGACAGGGGCAGGGTCCACCGGTATATTTGCCGCCGCTGAAGCCGACCGGCAGATTGTACCACACGGGCCGCGCCCGCGTCGGGAGGTATTCTCGGCCGGGAATGTAGTCGCGTGAGCATCCAAGGTCCACGGACATCCGGAGTCCCGGAATGGCTGAGTTCAGCGTGCGGACGAAGAAGCGGCAGGAGATGGTGGACATCACCGGGAAGGTGGGGGATTTGGTGAAGCAGTCCGGGGTGAGCGACGGGATCTGTCTGGTCTACGTCCCGCATGCCACGGCGGCCGTGGCCATCAACGAGAACGCCGACCCGAACGTGTGCGGCGACATCCTGGAGGCCCTTGGCGGCCTGGTCCCGGACGGGAGGTGGCGACATGACCGGGTCGACAACAATGCGGCTGCGCACATCAAGGCCACGATCCTCGGACCCAGCGAGGCCGTGCCCGTCCGCGGGGGACGGCTTCGCCTGGGCACCTGGCAAAGCCTGATGCTGGTCGAGCTGGACGGGCCCCGCGAGCGGACCGTCATCGTCGAGGTCCGATGACCGGGGTGCAACGGCGAGCCCGAGACGCGACGAGGAGGGAGAATGACCGCCATCCAGGCGCTGACCCTCGGTCTGGTGCAGGGGCTCACCGAGTTCCTGCCGATCAGCAGCATCGCCCACCTGCGGGTGATCCCCGCCCTGCTGGGGTGGCCGGATCCCGGGGCCGCATTCTCCGCGGTCCTCCAGCTCGGGACGCTGGCGGCCGTCCTGGTCTACTTCGGTGAGGACCTCTGGAGCATGGCGCGGGCGGCGCTCCGCGGCGTGGCCGATGGCCGTCCCTGGGAAAACCAGGAGGCGCGGCTGGCGTGGTACATCCTGATCGGCACGCTTCCCATCGGGGCGTGCGGACTCCTGTTCCAGCGGTTCATCGTGGGGGAGTTCCGGTCCCTGTACGTCATCTCGGGGAGCCTGATCGTCCTGGGAATCTTCCTGTGGATTGCGGAACGGCGTGCGGGATTCCGTCGGGGCGTCGAGTCCCTCGGGTGGGCGGACAGCCAGCTCATCGGCCTGGCCCAGGCGCTGGCCCTGATCCCCGGCTCGTCCCGCTCCGGCACCACCATCACGGCCGCCATGTTCCTCGGCCTCACGCGGGAGGCCGCGGCCCGGTTCTCGTTCCTCCTGGGGGTCCCGGCGATCGGGGCGGCCGGGTTGTTCGAGCTTCGGGACCTCCTGAAACATGGTCTGGGAGGCGCGGAGGAGTCCGCCCTGGCGATCGGGATCCTCACCTCGGCCGTCAGCGGCTACCTGGCGATCGATCTCTTGCTGCGCTATCTGCGCACCCGAACGACCTACGTCTTCGTCTGGTACCGGATCGGCCTCGGCCTCGTGTTGCTGGCGCTCCTGGCAATCGGCATCCTGCAGCCGTTGGGCTGAGGCGACCGCCATCCGCGGGGATGGCCGTCCCGGATTGACAGCGATCATGCCCCCCTGACAGGGTGCGCCTCGACCGAGAGGGACGGCTGCCGCCATTGATCCTGAATCAGCCAGGATGGTCCCGTGTTCACGCGCATCTTGCACGTCTCCATTGTCGTGCGCAGCCTGGAGCAGGCGCTCCCGTTTTACCGGGATATCCTCGGCCTGCCCGTGGCCGAGGAGGCCACGGTTGCGGATCAAGGGGTGCGCGCCGTGCTTCTCCCCATGCAGGACGGTGAGATCGAACTCCTTCAGCCGGTCGACCCGGCCGGGGGTGTTGCCCGATTCCTGGAGCGGAGGGGGGAGGGCCTGCACCATCTCTGCCTGGAGACGCCCGATGTGGCAGCCGCCCTGGAGCGTGCGAAGGCCGCTGACCTGGCGCTGATTGATCACTGGCCGCGCCCCGGCCTGGCCGGGATGATCGCGTTCCTGCATCCCAAGGCAAGCCAGGGTGTTCTGGTCGAGTTGGCCCAGCCCCTCCTGCCAGCGGATCATCCGGACCCGCCGGCCAGGGGCATTCGGGCACGCGGTTTGGGGACCGTGTATGTTCTGGTCAAAGATCTGACGGCTGCCGCGGCCGCCTACACCAGGAACTTTCACGGGAACGCGGGGGAGGTCCAGGACCACCCCCATTTCGCGGCCAGACAGGTCGTTGTGTCGATCGGGGAAAGCCGAATCACGCTGCTCAGTCCCGCGGACCGCGCGTCGCCGGTAGGATGCTTCCTGATCGAGCGGGGCGAGGGGTTGTTCGGGGTGTGCCTGCAGGTGACGGATCTGGAAGCCGCACTCGGGCACCTGAAAGCGGCCGGCGTCCCGACCGAGGTCCACCGGCGAAATGCGGCCACGCTCCTGGCGCGTCTCGATCCCACCCGGGCGAACGGCGTAAACCTGTTCCTGTGCGCCGATGCCTCCTGCCTGTAGCTTTGCTTGTCGATTGCTCGAGTTGTCAATTGGTCAAGTTGTCGATGAGTCGATTGGTCGATTGGGGATTTCCGGGGGGGTGGCCAATTGGCAGATTGACTATTTGACCAATTGAGCCAGGTGGGAGACCTACCGGTTTCCGGCGTGCTCCAAGATGGAGACGATCACGACGATGATGGCGGCCTGGAGGATCAGGAGGACGGCCTCCAGGGGGCGAGCTCTCCATAAGACCATCGCCGCCAGGCCCATGGAGACGGAGAGAGAGAATATCAGGAATACGGTCTGCCGCCGGCTGCCCAGAAGCGCTTCCAATCGGTGGTGCAGGTGATCCTTCCCGACGTACGCGATCCACTCCCGGAATGACCGCACCTTGCCCGTGGCGATCCTGGCCACCGTGATGTGCGTCATATCGAAGATGAATATCCAGAAGATGAGCACCGGGGCGGCGACGTCAATAATACTGTCCTCGGCCCATTCTCCTTTGACCGCCAGGGCGGCCAGGACGAAGCCCAAGAACGTGCTGCCCGCGTCTCCCAGAAAGATCGCCGCCGGCCGCTTGGGACGGAGATTGAAGGGCAGAAATCCCAGACAGCCTCCCACGATGGCGGCTGCCAACCAGCCCATGAATGGCTGAAAGGTCAGCGCCGCGAAAAACCCCAGGAAGCCCGCCGTGATGATGCTGAGGCCGGTGGCCAGGCCGTCCATCCCGTCAAAGAAATTCATGGCGTTGGTGATTCCCAGAAGCCAGATGAGCGTCAGGCCTGCGTTTGCCACACTGCCAACCGCCGATCGCGGGAAGAGGGTCAGGACCACGCCGGAGTTGATCACGACGGCCACCGCTATGAGTTGCGCCAGAAGCTTGACCCCGGCGGGCACGCTCCGCGCGTCATCCAGGATTCCGACGACGACGAGGACACTGGCCCCCACCATGATGGCCACGACCTGATGATCCAGGATCGAGTTGGCCAGGATGGACACCCCGAAGGCCGTGTAGATCGCCAGCCCCCCCAGGAGAGGTGTGGGGTCTGCGTGCAGCTTGCGCGTTGCCGGGAGGTCAATCACCTCCAGGAAGCGTGCGAGGCGGATCATGATAGGCGTAAGGCCGAACGAGATGAGGCACGAGACCACGAGGATGTACGCCCAGCGGGCGCCGTAGACGGTGTGCCAGGTCGTCCGGACGCCGGGGAGCAAGAGGGTAGCCGCCAGGGCCAGGACCAGGAAGCTGATCCACCAGGGACATCGCCCGATGTCGCCCCCCGCAGGGACGGCAGAGTCTCTCTGTGCCTCCCGGTTCCCTGTCTCGCTCATGCGAAGACCCGCTGGACGGCGCGAATGACGATGGATTCTTCACGAGAGGTGAGCGCGGGATACAGCGGCACAGACAGCGCGTGCCGGAAGGCGTGGGTCGCCCCTGGAAACCCTTCCAGCCCCAGCGTCAGGTGAATGGGCCGGTACACGGGGGGCCGAGCGGTGACACCCAATCCGGCCAGCCGGCGCGCCACGGTCCCGGCCGCGTTCGGCGCGCCGATGACGAAGCGATGGTAGACGTGGCTCCGCCCGTGGGCCGGGGGCGGGAGCGCAATGGGGAGGCCGGCCCAGCCGCGCCGGTAGCGTCGGGCGATGGCCGCCCGCCGGGAGAGCATGGCGGGCAGGCGCCGCAACTGGCTCCGCCCCAGAACGGCCTGGAAGTCAGTGAGCTTGTAGTTGAACCGCAGCGCGTGCCGGCGGCGCTCATCGTAGTCGCGCCGGTCCCGCATGCGGGCGAGGAACCGGCGGTCTGGACTCAGCAGCATGCCCCCCTCGCCGGTGGTCAAGAGTTTGGTGGCATAGAAGGAGACGATGGCCACCGTCCCGAGCGTCCCCACAGGCCGTCCGGAATACCGGGCGCCGATCGCCTGCGCGCAATCCTCGATCACAGGGACGCCGACCGCCAGCAGGCTGTCCAGGTCCGCAGGCAGACCAAATTGATGCGGGACAATGATCGCGCGGGTGCGGCGCGTCAGGCGACGCCGGACATCCGCGGGAGCGAGGTTATACGTGTCCGGATCCACATCGGCCAGGCGGGGCGTCGCCCCGACGTACTCCACGGCGTGCAGGGGGGCAACGCACACGTAGCTGGGCAGGATCACCTCATCCCCCTGGCCGATACCCAACCCCAGCAGCGCCAGGTGCAGGGCCGCGGTTCCCGAGTTGACCGCCACGCCGGGCGGGAGCCCCAGCCACCCGCCCACCTCGGCCTCGAAACTGGCCACCTCGGCCCCCTGCGCCAGGGCGCCGCTTCGCAGCACGCGGGATACCGCGCGCACGTCTGCCGGGGTGATCCAGGGTCTCGAATGCGGCACTGGAATGGGCAATTGGGCAATCCGGCGGTCAGGCAATCTGGCGATCCCGCATCAAGGAGTTGTCAGGGCTTGGCCCGTTCAACCTTTGCCTTCCGCTCAAGGGTTCGAATGTACGCGTTCAGTAGACCTTCAGCCATAGCGCCTCCCTTCCCCGCTCTGTCCCGGTTGCCCGGTCGCCCGGTTGCCAACCCGTCAGGGGCTGATGTTGATGAACAACCGGAGGGGGACGAAGCCTTCGCCGTTCCGCACGCGGCCCTGGATCCCGCGGAAGTGGGCGGAGGAGCGGGCGATGTCCACGATGGAAAGCCCCTCGATGTTGGTCTTGCCGACCTGGGAGGCGTGGGCCTGGAGGGTTGCGACCTTGTCCGCCAGGACGCTATCCACGTCCACGAAGACGCTCGGCGAAAAGTTCTGGGTGGTGGGACCTTCGTAGAAGAGGACGTTTCGGGTGTAGCGGGTGGCCGTGATGGTGGAGGTGGCCAGGTGCCGGTGGTCCTGGTGGGTGTCGTCGTGATAGTGGACAAAAATGAAATCCGGCTGAACTTCTTCGATCACCTTCTCGACGCGCTGGATGAGCGCGCGGTCCAAAGGAATGGCGGTATCCTGGTAGCCCCCCCAAAACAGCTTGCACGCCCGAATGATCCGGGCCGAGCCCTCTTGCTCTTGGCGGCGAACCGCGCCGTCGCCGCCCCCACTCCCGTCGGTCATGACCAGCAGAAAGACGTCGTGTCCCTGCCGCGCGTACTTGATCAGGGTTCCGCCGCAGCCGAACTCGATGTCGTCAGGGTGGGCGCCAATGGCGAGGATACGCATGGGCTCTGCCTCCGGGCGGTGCAGTCTTCGGGTTCTGTCCCTTGGGCGCGCCTCACGACGGGACGGGTAACCAGCACCGACCCGACCGGAGGACGTTGAGGCTCTCGGGGCCGCAATTGAACAATAAATCTACCACCGCCAGGTGTGAAATGAAAGGCTGATGTCGCTGGGCGTACTGGGGATGCGTGTAGGACTGGACCTGGACGGCAATCCCCGCCTGGGAGAAGCGGCCGACATCCATGTAGGAGGGGCCGGATTGGCCGGCCAGGTACGTCGTGCCCCCCGCCGCCCGGCAGAGGTCGATCAGGCGGTCGGTCGGCTCTTCCCGGGCCGAGAGGCGTGAAGCCAGGAGGCGAGGCGTCCGGATGCCCAGGTGCCGACAGAGCAGGTCGGTGGCCGCGATGTTCAGTTCGCTCAGGCGAGTCCACGGACCTTCCAGCAGGGCGACGAGTTCCGGGCCGAGGGAATCCCAGAAGGGGGCGCGGCCGTAGTGGAGGCGAAGGGCCTGGCAGTGCTTGCGCTGCCAGTCCGTCTTGGCGTTGACCTCCACCCGATCGATCTGCTCGGGGAAGCGGTCGATGATGGGGACGGTCAGCCATTGCCAGCCATCTTTGGTCCGGATGCGGTTGCGGTTCTGCCATTCGTGCTTCTTGAACTGCACGCTGTCCAGAAAGATGAAGACGTCGGCCGAATCGAGCTTGTCGAAGTATCCCAACCATGGGAGGTACTGCGGTTGGTGGATGGCGATCTTCACCGTCTACCCTCCCGCTCTCTGGACGAAAATGGGGTTGCTCAGAATCTGGTGCCCGCCCGGCCCGCGGACTTCCAGGCGATAGAACAGGCCGGCCTCCCTTGGGGGCGCGGGCTCGGTCCAGCGCAGGGTGACCGGGGCTTCGGCGCGGAGCGAGTGCACGACCAGCCCGTTACGCACCAGCTGGACCTGGATGGCGATCCGCGGGTTCCCCACGGCATGGATCGCGGCGCGTACCTCGGGCCGATCGCCGGCGCGGAGGATGACCCGGTCACCCGCTTCAGCGGGCGGGCGTTCGGGGAGGAGGACCTGGAACTGGTCGAGGACGAGGCCGGCCTCCGGCCTGCGCTGCAGGGCGTAGAAGCGTCCCGCGCGCAGGGCCTCCATGAGGGCGGGAGGATCCTTCCGATCCGCCAGCAAAACAGTCTGCACATTGGCAAGGAGTTTGCCCGCCTGACCCTCGCGGTGATAGGCGGCCTCGCCAAGGGCCCAAGCGGGAGCGGCCCGACGGCCGCTGAGGTAATCCAGCAGGAGCCGGTCCCACCCTTGGCCGGGCTGTGGGAACGTCGTCGTATCCTCATACACTGCTCCGAAGGCCGTGAACCGATCGGTACGGAGAAGGTCGGACGGGTACGGATCCGTCTGGATGGTGGCGCGCATCCCCAGCGTGGTGACCACTTGGTGATCCCGCGCCTCTGGCAGTGACCAGACCGACAGCCCTCCGCGGGCCTTCACGAAGTCGATGACCATCTGGTGCGGCCGCAAGCCTGCGTCCGGATCATATGGTGAGATGGGGAACGCCCGGAAGGGAAAGTTGTTGGCCAAAAGCGCCGCCCCGATTGCCAGGCAGAGGATTCCGTAGCCCGTGAGCCGCCGCTCCACGGCAACCTGGAAGTGTTGGAGGCGGACGACGCGCCGCCGTCGGCTTCGCAACAGCCACACGCCCGGCACCAGCAGCAGGGCGGGGGAAAGCCGCCACAGGCTTGCCGCATCCCAACGCGCGGCGCCGGGGTTCCCAACTGCGGGGAGGTCCCGGTAGTCTTCGGCCCGGGTGAGCCCCAGGGCCAGAATGTTCTTCTGCGCGTTGTGCATGGTCAGCGTGCCCTGGAGCAGGCTCCCGCTCCAGTAATAGTGGGGGATGACCTCGGCTCCGGGAATGAGCAAAACGTCCTTCTGGCGGGCGTTGGCCTCCCGCACCGCCTGGAGGAACGCCTCTGGCCCTCGGCTGAGCAGGGAAGGGTACTCCACGCGGTACCGGAGGAGATTCCGGAGGGGGGGCAACCCGTATTCAAACCGCTGCAGGTAATTGTCCGTCAGGAAGATGGCCTCGACTCCGACGGCGCGTGCCCGGGCGACCAGTTCATCCAGCGTCTGGTCCCCGCTGCTCCACGTGGAGTGGGCGTGCACCACCGCGGGGATCTGGCGCAGCGATCCCGCGGCGTGAAGCGGCGAGGCCCCGAGAACGAGCAGACTCAGCGCCAGTCCTACACATAAGGGCGGAGACCCCCAGCGGCGTATCCCGCCCCAGTATTGCGAGGCACCCTGCGGACCAAGCACAGGGCTATCCAGGCCGGCCATGGGTCATGACCTCGCGATATACCTTGGTCAGGGCCTCCAGCATCACCTCGGTACTGTAGCGTGGGGCGCGTCGGCGTCCCGCCTCCGCCAGGGCGGATGCTCGCGTCGCGTCTCGAAGCAGTGTGGTCGTGGCCTCAGCCAGGGCCGCGGGATCATGAGGCGGCACGAGCAACCCCGCCTCCCCGTCACCCAGCAGCTCAGCCACCCCACCCACCCTGGTCGCCACGATCGGTTTTCCCAGGACCATGGCCATGACCAAAACCCGACCCATGCCCTCGTTGATCGACGGGAGGACGAAGACATCCATGCCGGCGATGAGCGCGGGGATGTCCTCTCGAAAGCCGGTGAAGACGATCCGGTCGGAAAGACCGAGGGCGTGCGCCTGGGCTTCCAGTGCCGGTCGCATCTCCCCGTCCCCCACCAGGAGGAACCGGGCGTCGGGGCATCGCCGGAGAATCTCCGGCGCGGCATCGATCAGGTACTGGAGGCCTTTCACCGGGACCAACCGCGCGACTGCGCCGATCACCGGACGCCCGGACACGAGGGACACCGGGGACGCGGCGCGCACCGTGTCAAGATCCACGCCGCTGGGAATGGTTACGAACTGCCCGGGACGGCCGATCCTCAATCTGAGATGGTCCTGCGCCTCGTCGTCGCTCAAGGTGATGATCCGATCCGTCCACCGTGCCGCCAGCCGCTCCAGTGCGGTGAAGGCGCGGGTCGCCACCGGGGAGAAGTACCCCTCGAAGACGTGTCCATGCGGTGTATGCACGACGTGGGGGACGCCGGCGGCCCGTGCCGCCAGCCGTCCCAGGAACCCGGCCTTGGACGAATGGGTATGAACGATGTCCGGCCCCATCCGCCGGATCGCGCGGCGTAACTCCCACAGGACCCGGAAGTCCGCGATGGGACGCACGGGACGGCCGAGGTGTCGCAACTGGATCCAGGGCACGCCGGCGCGGGACAGGCTCGCGGCGAGCCCTGGAGGGGGGTCCGTCGTCTGTCCCGAGATCAAGCTGCACACGAACTCCGCGCGCGGCATCCGGGTGACGGAGATCATGGTGTTCTCCGTGGATCCTCCCACGTCCATCCGCGTGATGATGTGCAGGACGCGGATCACGGCGCCCCCCCGCCCCCGTGGGCAGGCCGCCGGGCGTACAGCTCGATGGACGGCCCCACCAGCAGGCGTCCCCGCGTGAGGATCCTCACCGCGCCGGCCCCGGCGGCCACCCAGCCGTGAAGCCGCCCGAGCCGGGTCCCTCGAGAGGCACCCGGTACCCGGGCGAACCCCTCGGCTGCCAGCGAGGAGTTGCGGAGATCCAGCACCTCGAAGCCGGCCCGCTGCACCAGCAACCGGACTCCGGGTGGCGTCAGGGCGAACAGGTGGAGGATGGGAACCCTGTCCCATCCGCGCCATCGCGCCAGCGGCCCGAGGGCGGCCAGGAGCCGGATGCAGGGCCGGTGGAACGCTGCATTAGGGATGCGGATCGCCAGATGCCCCCCGGGACGCAGGACCCGGCGGACCTCAAGCAGGGCGGTTGACGGATCAGGGGTGTGATCCAGAACATTGACGAGGGAGACGGCGTCCACGCCGCCGTCGCGGAAGGGCAGGGCCGTGGCATCGGCCTGCACCACCGGCACGCCGGGCCGCCGCGCCAGGACGCA
>Ga0315268_10002957_pt1 | contig 18887 bp, 32 predicted proteins | sample C1_top_MG_FD_204535 | JGI IMG/M metagenome (GOLD analysis project Ga0315268, IMG submission 204535) | Sediment microbial communities from Yellowstone Lake, YNP, Wyoming, USA - C1_top | ecosystem: Environmental > Aquatic > Freshwater > Lake > Sediment | place: USA: Wyoming | collected 2017-08-01
CTTTTTCGTCTAACGCAAATGAAAGCGAACATTCATACCTTCCATCTTTATTTCGGCTTATGGACCCATCTCCAAACAGATAACCCAAGAGCTTTGCCAATGCTGTTTTCTCTTCAATCGAATACTCCGCAAGCCGCCTATATTTTACTCCTCGAAATCTCATTGGTGTGCCGCGTCGTTTTAGGATTAACCTAATCCCTTCCCTTTCACGCTGGGTGATTTTTGCTATCTGCCTGAGATTTAGGCCGCTTTTGTAAAGAGAAACCAAGTACTTCTCTACTGACTCATCATGGATCAATCTTGGGCCTCCAGCTGTAGGAATTACTTTAAACCTTCAAACGACTTGCCCACAGAGAGGTCACTGAAAGTAATTTATAAACAACAGAATGCTGTCTAGTTCCCAGATAACGACTTTTTAACCTAGTCGTTGAAAGAAATCACCTATAGCTTCTTGAGCTGCTTTATGAAGTCTTTACACTTGTCGCCGAGCACATCCAAAGCCTTCGACAATATCTTCTCCGGCGGCAACGCACCCGTCGACTCGACATTAAAGATGAACTTGCTCTCATCGTGTCCGATCTTGATCGCCTCCTTCGGACACGCCTCAACGCACGCGCGGCACATGATGCACTTCTCCACATCCGTGATCTTCAACTTGCCGTCGCTGAGCTCGAGTATCTTGCGCGGGCACCTCTCGACACATTTACCGCACGCATCGCAAGCCTTCGCATCGAGCTCAAATATCGGCATGTACTTGTAGGCGATGACCCCTGGCTGCCACTGCGCGTGATTCTTCCCCAAGCCGAGGTGGGCTATCGCGATGAACTGAAGGTTCTGCCCCTTTGTCAGTTTCACGAGCGGGATGGAATCGCTGACGGGCACGACTTCTTTGTCCGCTGATTTCATGTCGCCGCTCATGACCACTGCTGGACCTTCTTTTTTGAGCGTCAACTGCACGCTGCACTTTGCGCATCGCTTGTCATCGCACTTACACTCGCTTGGCAGAACGTAGCCGCCGGGCGTCTTGAGCGGAACCAAGCCAAGGCTGTGAGCCAATATTTCGTCGTATACCACAGAGTCGTTCACCACGAACTCCACCTCGTCGATCGCCATCACCGGCACCTCCCGCATCATCACTCGCCTCAATGTATTCGCGAACGCTGGATCTGCACTGGAGAGCAAGAACTCCATCTCATCCGCCGTCAACTTTCTGACTTCTATTTCCATTCATACTCCTCAACTACACCCTGCGTCCCCTACGGCCACCTTTTCTTTTGACTCCGTCGTGGGGCGTGGGCGTCGCATCCTCTATACGGCCTATCTTCAACCCGGCTCGGGCGATCGAACGTATCGCCGCCTGCGCTCCCGGGCCGGGGCTCTTCGAGCCGCTGCCGCCTGGTGCTCGAACTTTGATATGTACTCCCATAAACCCTTTCTCCATGGCCTCCTCCGCCGCGCGAGCAGCCGCCTGCATCGCGGCGTACGGCGATGACTCCTCGCGCTGTGCTTTTACGATCATGCCACCCGACCACCGCGAGACCGTCTCCGCGCCGGTCAAATCAGTTATGTGCACGATGGTGTTGTTGAACGATGAGAAAATGTGCGCTACTCCCCACTTGCCCTCCGGCATTCTTATTCCTCCTTCGACTCCGCCTGCTCAGGCGCTTGTTGGCCTTCGACTTCACCAGCCTGCGGACCCTGTGGTCCTTCGGCTTCGACGGATGGTGGCGGGACCTCCGGCTTGGGCTGCGATGCGAAACTTGAACCGAGCGCGAGGCCTATCTCTCCCTCTTCCTTCACCGACACCAGATAACTCGGCACAGTGACGCGCTTTCCTGAAATCGCGACGTGACCATGCAGCACGAGCTGGCGCGCCTGCAGGAGTGTCTTGGCCAAGCCCTTCTTTGACACTATGGTCTGAAGGCGGCGCTCCAGAATGTTTTCGATCGTCAATCCGAGCACATCATCCAAGGTCGCTCCACTCGATATCAAGCCCAAGCGCTTTAGCCTCTCAAGCATCTGTCTGGTTTCAAGTTCAGCCTGCGGGCCAGACGCCGTCAGCAAACGCCTCGCGTTCCTCCTGAAGCTCCTGAGAAGTGTCTCGGTCTTCCAAACTTCCTCCTTTCTGCGCAACCCATACTTTCGAAGCAGCTTGTTTTCGGCCTCTATCCTGTCCTTCTCCCAAGGATGTGAAGGCCTGAGATATTTCTTGCGCTGCTTCTTTGGGTCGCCCATGCTATCACTTCGCTTTCTTCTCCACCTTCTTCTCTTCCTTCTTTTCTTCCGCCTTCGGTACCACCGCCTTCTCCGCTTTCTCCACTTTTTCTTTCGGCGCTCCCCTGCCTCTCCTCGGAGGTGCTTCACCCTTCTTGGCCGCGGCTTCAGCTTCCCTTATGCGGATCTCCTTGCGCTTGACACCGACCGTCATGCCCACGCGACCTGTGCTTCTGGTTCGCTGCCCACGCACGGGCAGGCCGAGTTCATGCCGTATGCCACGACGACTCCTTATGCGACGCTCCTTCGCGATGTCCGCGCGCACAGCTCGGTCGATGTCCGAACCTACGATGTGGATGTCTTTGCCACTGTCTTCATCCTTTCTGCGGTCGAGCATCCAACTTGGCGTACCATGAGCTTGGGGCCTTGAAACAACATCCTCCAGCCGCTCTATCTCCTCCTTGCTGAGGCTGCCAAGCTTGACCATGGGATCTACCTTGGCCGCATATGCCACCGCCCGCGCCATCATCGTGCCCACGCCCTTTATGTCCGTTAGCGCCAGCTGGACGCGCCTCTCGCCACGGAGGTCCTTGCCAGCTATCCGCACGATATGCTTGAATTCCCCAGGCATTTTACCTACCACAAAGCCTTACTGTAGAACTTGTCGAAACTTCCTATTAAAATCATTCGCCTTGGCGCCGGGGCAGGGATTTGAACCCTGACGACCCGTGAGGGCCAACAGCTCTCCAAGCTGTCGCATTAGCCTAGTTCTGCCACCCCGGCTCAAATTTAACTGTGATTTCTGAGCTATATGTCCTTTTTTAGCCAAAATTTTTGAAAATCATTTGGGACCCAACAATGATTAGCCCTAATAAAAAACAAAATGTTTAAAATCATCTTCAACGAACAACGTTATGGCGTGCGCATGGCTGAGAAAACTGGTAAAAAATCTTTTGATGCTATCAGCGCTCTAGCCTTGCAGTGTAGCGTTTACCTCTTTGTACTGCTTGCTTTCATTACAATCTTCAAATTCTCTTCATCGCTCGTTTCGTACAGAATCTATATCTCGCCGATCTTTGGATGGCTAGTTGCCTTTGGTATAGGGTATCCGCTGAAAGTGGAACCCAAGAAAAATCTAATTTATTCCATCTCAATTGCAGTAGTTGTTTCCGTGATAACGATAGCTCTTTCCGTCGTGGGAGTTTCAACCTAGTTATTTCCATTTTCTCGGGTATATCCCGGGCGACATCACAACTCTCTCTGGCTTAGCAACTATCCCATGCTCCGCTTCCAAAATTTGTTTCGATGTCATCTCTGCCTTAGCTAGAGATATCAATTCTCCCTTGATCGTCATGAGCGCTACAACATCGCCTCGAGAGATACCAGTTTCCAACGTGAGCACACCTGGAGCTGCTAAACTAGCGCCGTGACAGAGCGCGTCTATTGCGCCATCGCGTACCACGATCTTGGGCAGATGCCTCACCGCTGCCTCAACTGGCATGATTGCTCTCCTCAGATGCTCTTCTACGCCCTCCTCGCGCCAAAATGCGTACGCGTCCGCCAGATCGTGCAGCTTCACCAGCGTCTCATCCTCCAAAAATGGTCCGGCGCGCGTCCGCCGCAGCTCTGCCATATGTGCCCCACAACCCAGGGCCTCGCCGATATCAAAGAAAAGTTTGCGGATATATGTGCCCGCCTCGCAACCGACCCGCAGGAGTACGTCCCTCCCATCCCGCTCGAGAAGCTCGATATAGTAAATTCGTCTAATCCTCAGGACTCTCTTCACCGCCGCCCGAATCGGTGGGCGCTGATGTATTTCACCCTCAAACTCACGAAGCACTTGCGCTAACTTATGCTCCGGCACCTCGCCGTGCAAATGCATGGTGCAGACGTATTCTTTTCCCGCCGGGAGCAACGCCTGAGTCAGCTTGGTCGCATTTTCGAGAGCCACGGGCAGGATTCCGCTCACCTTCGGGTCGAGCGTGCCGCTGTGGCCAGCCCTGCTTATTTCAAGCACCCGCTTCACCCAAGCGGCGACTTCGTGCGAGGTTGGGCCAACCGGTTTGTCTAGGTTTATCACGCCTAGCTTGATGTGCTCCTGGATTGTCCTTTTATCTGGCTCGCAACCGTGGCGAGGGTCGGTCACGTCTTGGGCACGAACTATCACTTCGCGCACGACATCAGAAGGCAGTTTGCCCAAACCTAACCACCTGCGCCAACTGCCTCGAACGCTCGTTTGATATCCTCGTCCGAAGCGTCCTTCGCGATGTCGAGCTTCTGTGGAAGTGGCTCGAGGTGCGCGATGTTGCACCTCTTTCGCTTTATCTCCGGGCCAGCGACCAAGACATAGGTTCTATCGATCATATCCACTATCACACATTTTTTACTGGCCTCGTGCCCAGCTATCTTCACACATACTCTGCCAATTTCCATTACCATGTCATCGCCAACCACTACCGCCGTTTTTGTTTAGTGACGGCTCTGACCACAAGTTCCAGCACGCGCACCATTTCCTTCTGGCCGAAGTGTTCAGTGTTTAGTACGATGTCGAACACCGACCAGTCGTTGACATCTATGCCGTAAAACCGCTTGAATCGCTTCGCTTCGCTGCGCTCCCTGCCTGCAGTTTCCTTGAGCACATCCATGTATCTTCTTCCTTCGCGTTTGATTATGCGCCCGACACGAACCTTCAGTGGAGCGTAGAGTAAAATTTTGACGTCCGCCCCTTTTGCCATCCAGCCAGCTAAGCGGGCGTCTATCAACACATTATCTTTTTTTGCAAACTCAGCAGTCCTACGGTCGATCTGCCTGTCGATATTTGGGCGATGCTCAACGTAACGAGAAAAATCATCCAAACTCATCCCCTTCTCCCTCGCCATCTGCCTGAAGACAGCACCCGCCGACATGTATTTGAGCCCGAACTTTTTCACGAGCGCTCTTGCAGCAGTACTCTTCCCAGCACCGTGCAAGCCGCTGATCGTGATGACTACCATGATTTTCACGCTCTGACAGCTTCCTTGATGGCCTGACGCGCGCATGCGGAACACAGGTTGCCGCCGTATGGGCGAGTTGGCCTCCGCGAGCTTTTTGGCATCGCTAGCAATCCACCTGGGCTCGCGCGAGGCACTCCAGACAAAGGTCCACCGCACCGCGCGCATCTGGAAACTTTCCTTTTTTTCTCAACGAAGCGCACGGCGACGCCGCCAGGAACGCTGATATGCCGCCTCTTGTATGTCCTCGACCTATACCTTCGCGCAGGCATCTCAATCGCCTATCAGCAGCCTTCGCCATATTGAAGAGAAACCGAAGTACACGAGGAAGTACCAACCGAGGAAGCCCAGAGATACCGTCGTCCCGATAACGGGCAACGGCAGGTTGAACGGCAACCACGCCACCACCCAGCCGCCGTAGAGGCCAGAGAGTGCCATCCAAAGGATGAAATATGGAACCATGTAGAATATGGCCGGCTTAAACGAAGCCATCATTATCTGCCCCTGCAACGCCATCATCTCCTTCTGCTCCTGCTGAAGCTTGTGCACCGTCTTCATATCCTTCTTGCGCTGAGCGTCCATCAGCGCTTTCTGCCAATCGCTGACCCTCTTCTTCTTCTGTTTCACTTCCTCCCAGTTCACCACGCGCTTGCTTATCAACGTGACCACTAGGGCGAAAACGATTGAGATGAAAATGATGAAGAGTATCGAATGGTTAAACACGAACGATAGCGATATTCCCCACTTGCTAGCGGCAAGCGAAACGTCTGCGCGAAGAACCCTGATGTTCTCTTCAACTGGTGTCTGATAAAGGGAGTCGAAATTTGTCTTTATGCGATTATCGAGCGCATTATCCACGTTTTCAATTCTGCCGCCAAGATTAAGATCATCGAGGTAAATCGTGCGAGCGTTGCTTAAATAATTCTTGGATCCATCATTGTCCCCTTTCCTAAGCGAATCTATAGACATGTCAAGATTGTACAACGCTTGTTTGAGCGCAGCCTGATCATCTTGAGCTGACTGAGCCCTAACTACACCAGCAAGTCCGGCGACCAACACGACTACAGTAACTGCAAATATCAGTATCCGCCGCACCATCTCACCTCAATGTTTCTACCATCTCTCTCACGGCATCACTCAGTTTCCCATCCTTATTTACAATTATCCTTACAGCCGCACCAGTAAAAGCTGCGTATGCCATCGCAATCGCACGGTTCAACTGCTGATGTTCCTCTATCTCCGCCAGAAGTTCCTTGTCCCTCCTTCGCTTGGCATCTTTGCCACGCCTGCCAAGAATTTCTTTAGGGGGGGCCTCTATCACAACGATCGTCACGGGCCGCAAGCGCTCGAGCACCCATCTCGGCAGCCCAGGATAATAGCCCTCCGGTTTTTTCACCGTACAATGAGTATCCAACAAAACTAGTTTACGCTCGGCCACGCGAGCTATATCGTCGGCGGCCTCCTTCTGAATCTCTTGATATAGATCGTATGACAGCTTGCGCATATCGTCGCGATCTATGACCCCCGCCTTCTCTTTGGCTATCTTCAACATGAAATCGCCATAGTTGATTATTTCACAATTTGTCCCCGCCGACCGAAGCTTTTCTACTGCGCGAGATATCACAGTGCTCTTGCCGACGCCAGGTGTGCCGGTCACCACAACTATCTTATTCACCGAATAGCCTCCTGACCGCTGGAAACATCTCAGAGACGCGCTCCCTCGCAATCTCTTCGTATAACCCATAAATAATGCCGACCGTCAGTAAAATACCTGTCCCCGAACCTAACGCGCCCATGAAATCCGCCAAAGCGGCGAGTACGCCGACGAAGGCGCCGCTCATTATTGTAACCGCCTTTATGTAACGCTCGAGGACCCAACCCATCACCCTGACGTCACGCCTGAATCCCGGGATTGACAGGCCAGAATCTTGGAGCTGCTGAGCAACATCCCTCGGCCCCATCCCAGTCATCTGCACCCACAACCAGGCAAAGCCTATGCAGATGACCATCAAGATGACGAGATAAATTACAGCGCGCAGCGGATCTGCCGTGACCGAAGCTATACCCGATGGTGGCTCTAGATAATAGACGAGGCCAGATGCGGGCACCCCGCCCCCTCCTACGGTACCTAAGAACGGGTGCCCTGCACGTGCCAATAAGCTCGCAACTATTTTGACGTTGGCGAACACGGTCATCGCTAAGATGACTGGAATATTCGATGTGTATAGAAACTTGATGGGATACCTCCCACGCATCCCGCCGAACTTTCCATACGCTAGCGGTATCTCAACACGTAAACTTTCAGCATACACGACGATGAAGAATACTATCAGCGTTGCAAAAACACTCATAATGTTGGGTAAATTGCTCCTAGTGAATGCCTCACCTATCTGCGTAGAGGAACCAGAGATCAGCGCTCTGATGAAGTTTGGTATCGCACCTATCATCTGCCCCGCATACTGAGCTGACGTTGCCGGGGTGAATGCCCTCCATACTATCTCACCTGCCACACCGCCGGCTATGAAGAGGCTCACACCGCTACCGAAGCCATATTTTGATACGAGTTCATCTAGGTAGATGACAACGATCGCGCCGAGCACCAGCTGAACTATCAAAAATACATTGGCCCCTGAGGAAAGCGGTGCCGCAGTTGCACTAAATCTCCTAGGGTCGTACCAGCCGCCAAATACGAGCATCACCGCCTCGAATATCGCCATCACTATCGCGAGAATTTTTTGTACACCCGTGAACAACGCGCGATCATCTGGGTCGCTCATGTCCAAGTTTATTATCTTCCCACCGACCAGAAGCTGCATTATGATGCCCGCAGTGACTATCGGACCTATACCGAGCTCCATTATCGTGCCAGCGTGGCTTGCCAGCACATACCTCAAATATCCAAAAAAGCTACCCGGCTCACCAACCATCCCATAAAGCGGGATCTGGACCATGATAAAGAATATGACCAACGCCACGCCAGTCCACAAGAAACGTTCCTTGAACGCGACATGACGCTTCGGGACCGCAACTTCCGGCAACCTGTGAATGATTGGCTCGAAGACATAAAGCTTGGAGCGTGGTTTCTCCTCTTCCATCAAACCCCACCCGCGACCGCCTTGCCGCCGGCCTCTTCGAGCTTCTTCTTGGCTGACTCAGAAAACTCTTTGGCGATTACCTCGATGGGACGCGTCACCTTTCCGCCGCCGAGCACTTTATCGACGCCGATCTTGCTCACGTCCACAATGAATTTGTTTTCCTCACGTCTAGCGGCGCCCTTTTCCACCAGCTCATCTATGTGCTCGTCTATATCCCCGACGTTTATCGCGAGAATTTCGGCACTGACTTCATCCGGCCGAACGAAACCATGCTTCCCAAAATGGTCCGGCATATATCTGAGGATGTACGACCATTTCTGTTTGTGGCCACCGCTGAGTCCCTTGCCTCCCTTCTCACCGGAGCCACGGCCACGCTTTGCGCAACCTCTGCCAACAGTGCGCGACCCGCGATACTTCTTAATTTTTCTGCGCTTTCGAACTACCATATCGATCACCTAAATCATGCGGAGGATAAGCTCGTTTATCTTATCGCCACGATAGCCCAAATCGCCCAAATCTTTGAACGGGCGCCTCGTCGCACGATATCCCTTTCTCGGCGGATGTAACCGAAAAACTTTTTTTAACCCAGTTAGCGCCGAAAGTTTGAATTCCATCGCTGAAACCGCCTTCGCCAGCTCCGCAATCGATGCAAATGATGTGTTCGATTTCACGTATTCGTCGGACAGCTTCTTGTCTCCAGCAAGCCGCCCCCGTTTACGCAAGAGCACTTCGACAACATCTTGCCTAACCTCGCCCCAAGTTATGTAGTCCTTCGCCTTCTGGAGCATGCCTTTGTATGATGAATCGTCATCGATGATAACACAATGATTGACCCGCGTCAGACCCAACATTTTCAACGTCTCTTTGATATCGCCGCGAAGTTCTACTGTCCCACGAATTCTTATCACAGCGAGCTTAGCCACTTACCTCACCAGCCTTACCAGCGACGATGCCCCTCCGAGACTCTCGCAATGCCATTTTGGTCGTTTCTTTCAACGCATCGAACGTTGCAAGGGCAAAATTTATGGTAGTCTCGGTTTGCCCCCGAGATTGCATCCACACATCTTTGACTCCAGCAAGATCTAGAATTATCTTTGGAACCTTCGCTGCTGCGATACCCAAACCTCGCGGAGCCGGCTTTATGTTGACCTGAACGCTGCTGCTTTGTCCGGACACCTCGAAAGGAATTGAATGTGGCCTTCCACAACCGCACTCCCAGCTCCCGCAACCACGAGCAACTTCGATAATGTTCAACTTGGCTTTTATCACCGCCTTTCGTATCGCCGGCCCTATCTCACGCACACTAGCGTGAGCCACGCCGACTATACCATTATGATTGCCGACAACTGCAACGATCCTGAATTTGGCACGTCTGCCTGACTTGTGCATTCGTTGTACGCTGGCTATCCCAAGAACCTCCTCTTCCAAATTCGGCACCAAAGCATCGACGATCTCTGGCTCGCGTGGCCTTTGGCCCTTGCGCAGTATCTCGGAGATGCTAGTTATCTTTCCTTCTTTAACCATCCGCCCCATTTCTGTGCGCGGTTGCCATAGCGAGACATCAAATTTTTCTTCAGTTATCATCCTACGTTTTGCCATTTTCACGCCCCATGCTGCGTAATTATCGCTTGCTTGATTTGTTCAAAGTGCTGTGGTAACTGCTCAGGCGGAAATCCTCTCTGCAGATAGCTCGAAAACACTTTTTTGTAGGTGTCCTCGTCTTCAGACTTCAACTTCTCAGCATACTGCGCGATGTGATCTCCGCGTATCCTCTCATCTTTTGGCAAGACGCCTTCACCATGTGGTACATTCAAACCAGCGTCGAGCACGCCTTTCAGCGCTGCGAATATCCTCCCGCCAGCGGCTGGGGCTTGCATGCCTATGTCCAAGATGACCCCCTCGATGCCCTCCTTGCGAGCGCGATAACCGCAAAGCAGACCCACAAGATACGCCGCAGGAAGATTGGATGTATGACCCTTCCAGCCGAGTTTTCCAAGCTCTTTCGAGTGGGCGGAAACCAAAGTCTCGTCCCCACTTGGAGCTGCACGCACTATCTGAACGGAAATATGTTTTAGCGAGAGCCTGATCACCAAGCGCTGCCTTCCAGAGCGCAGGAGCCTGAGGCGCTGCCTGTAATCCGTCTTGGCCGTGCGCTTGCGCCTGAACTGAACCCTCCACCTAGGACCTATCTTCTTCGGCATAATCATCCCTTGATCAAACCTTTTTCTTTGAGGTAGGTCTGAAGATGTGCTTTGCTTCTGAAAGACCCGCCCCTGACCATGCGGTAAAGCCGGCGATATTCTCTCCTATCTATTACCTCTTTATCACGAAGTTCGCGCAACATGAAACGCAATGGGCGCACCGTCCTGATCCACGCAATTTTTTTTGGCTTCCTGGCCTTGGCCGTCCCTCTCCGACTACCGACGCCCCGCCCCCTGCCATGTTTACGCTGGCCGATGCGAACTCTGGCCCTCGCTCTGCTCACCCCACGCTCGGGCCTGGCTCTTATCGTCCCGTCGTGGATGAGCTGTTTGATGTCATAGCTAGTAATTGCTGTGGAGACATCTGTGATCTTGGTTGGGTCTATCCAGACCCTGTTCACCCCCACCCCTAGTATCCTAGCTGCTAGTCTTCTTTGCGTGTTCAGTTTCAACTTTCACACCTCGTGGATTCACCACTCTAATTTTGAGTTCTTGAGCGCGTTTGATTACCGCGTCCCTCTTCCTCCTTCCAACGGCCGATGTAATCCTAGCCACATATTTTTTTGGATCAATTTTTTCGAGCTCTTTCGGGTTGCGCACCATCACTTCCGCGAGCCCAGAAGGATGTAGTCCTCGAATTTCTTTTGGCGATTTGTATCCGATGGACGGCATGGCAGGTTTTCCTTTCCTACATAAACGCATCTTGCTGTCCAAACCACGCGGTTGGCGCCATTTCTCACCCAACCGCTTCGCCTGGAACCACTCCTGCCGCCTAAATTTCGGCTTGCTTTTTTTCTTCATTTTTTCACTCCTTCGAGACGATGTATATGCCATCCTGAAATGTCCTTCGATCGCGGTGTCTGACGGCCGTAGCCTGTTCTATGTTGATCACGGTTTGACCCACTTCTTCCTTGTTTATCCCTTCCACGATTATTTCGTCGCCCTCAACTTTGACGTTCACATCCCCAACAATTTTCGCTACCCTTGGGCTCTTCTCTCCGAGAAAATTTTGAATCAGTAGTTTCTTGCCATCAACCTTCGCTGTTATCGGAAAATGTGCGTAGACGATTTTGAGTTTATATTTGAACCCATTTCTCACCCCATCGAACATGTTTTGGAGGTGAGATCTAATTGCACCAACTGCCGAGCGCTGCTTACGCCTTGGGAGAGATGCTTCAATTATTATCACATCATCCCCCTGCTTGAGCCCTATCCCCTGGATGTCGAACCTGCGAGCGAGCTTGCCCTTCGGCCCACTAATTTCGATAAGTTTACCATCCAGCTTCGCTTGGATTCCTTCTGGTATTTTGATCTCTTCTACGATACTTGCTGCTGCCATACGAACACCTCAGTACACGAACACCAAGAGGCGCCCCCCAAATTTCTGATCCTTCGCGGCAGAATGGCTCATGACCCCCTTTGGCGTCGAAACCACCAAGGTTCCAAACCCGGCCGCGGGTAGATACCTCTTTTCCCATTTCTCATACTCATCACATTTGACAGCATGCCGAGGTTTGATGACCCCACACTCATTGATCTTACCGAGCAACTGGATCCTGAACTTTCCCGCCTTCCCATCGTCGATAAATTCAAATTCTCTGATGAAGCCATCCTGCTGCATGACGCGTAGCACATGACCGACGAGCTTAGAAGCTGGAGCTACAATAATCTCTCGCTTCCTGGCCTTTTCATAGCTCCTTATCGCCGACATAGCATTCGCAAGAGGATCCATCAACATTTTTTCACCTATTTGTACTTCTTGAAGCCCATCCTCGGTGCCATCTCCCTGAAGCACCTTCTGCACAAGTTCAACCCGTAACACTGATGAACTGGGCCAGATCTGCCGCACTTCACGCATTTATGAGCACCCTTACCAAATCTACGCTTCACCATCAGACCACCTGTACCCCAAACTTCTGGCTCACGAAGTTTATAGCATCATCTTTTGTCACACGGTGCGCCGCTGGGACATCTCGCTGATTGCATCTTCTGTGCTTGATTCGGTAACCCGGCCTGCATAAAGTGACACAAACATCCAGACCGAAAATGCCTATTTCTGGATCATAATCTACGCCGGGGATATCGATGTGCTCCTTGACCCCAAATGAAAAGTTGCCCTGCGTATCGAAAACTTTGGAGCTCAATTTTTTCTCAACAGCTTCAAACGTTCTTTTTAGTATCTTCTCAGCTTCTTGGCCTCGAAATGTGGCCTTGCACCCTATCGGATCTGCGCGCCTTATTTTGAAATCTCGAACTGACTTCTTTGCAAATGTTCTGGTTGGTTTTCTCCCCGTGATCTTCTCCATGACCTTTTCTGCTTTGACGAGTTTGTCCCCTCCCTCGCCTACGCCTATGTTCAAAGTTACTTTTTCGATTTTTACCTCGCGCATCGGATTCATTTGATTACCCCGCCAAAGTTACAATCGGTTTTTCCTTCCCGACCACAAACACGTAGTCCTCCGAAGTCTGAAATGTAGTGCCATCTGGGGCCTCAAGAATCACTATATTTGGCTGAGTGCCCTCGATCATTTTTACTTCCATTATCTTGCCAACTTTCCCAACGTTCGCCCCACCCGTAACTAAAGCTACCGCTCCTGTGCCAAATGCGATTCGTTCGAGGATTTTCTGATCGGGCAAAGATAGCTTTGCTGTGTCTCTAAGCTTAAATTCTCCCAAGTCCCCAGCGAGCGTCCTCCCATCGTTAAATGTGAGCTGGACACGCGCGCCAGATATCGTGCTTTTTCTGACTACCTTGCACATCTTGAACCGAGCTTCCTCCTGCGGAATATCACACAAAACCAAGCGTCCCCTTGTGTTCAATAGAACTCTATAATTTTTGTTCAAAGTTGGAAACTGCACGACGTCCATCAATCCAACGGGAAACTTGGAATCTTTTCTGATTCTGCCATCCACTAGAACATGCTTTTCGTTCAACAGCCTATCCACTTCTCTGGCTGTGCGCGCGAGCCCCAGGTACTCTCGAATCACGAGTCGCAGTGGTATGCTCTCATCACTTGGATGCGGCCCAGGAGCTGGTTTGACCATCCAAACGATCGATTTGCGCGGCAACCTGAGCGCCTTGGATGCCGCATATCGCTTGAGATGCCTACTTTGTCCCTTCTTTGCCAACTTTTGCCCTCCTCTTCAGTATTTTATCACGTTCCTTATCCGACTTGAGTTTGGTTATCATAACGTTCGAGGGGTGAATTGGTCGCGTCACCTGAGTTCCATCAGCTTTTGCAGCAGTAGCGCCGGTGACAAAAATACGATAACGTTTCATATCCACTTCCGTAACATCTCCCTCGATGCCCTTGAAGTCACCGCGCATGACCTTTACCTTGTCGCCCTTGCGCACCGGGAGAGTCTTGCACTTGTGTTCTTTTTTCAAATCGTCGCTCAGCCTCGCACCGAAGTATTTGTGTCTCACGTGCAATGGCGCCGAATAGAGATGTAGACGTTGCTTTCGTGGCTGTTTTGAACTCATCATCTCACCTAAACGACTATCGCAGCTATACCTGCCACACGTGGCCAACGCTCGATAGCCTCGCGAGCTATCGGCCCCCTTATCTCCGAACCGCGCGGTGCCCCCTCAGGAGTCATCAAAACTGCTGCATTGTCCTCGAATTTTATACGGATACCATCCGTGCGGCGGTATTCCTTTTTTTGCCTGATAATGATCGCGCGTACAATTTGTTTACGCAACTCCGGCGTGCCTTTCTTGACAGATGCGACCACCATATCCCCTACACCAGCTTTCGGCGTGCGTCTTCGCGTGCCCGTGTATTTTACCGTTGTGATGATCTGCAGCTCCTTCGCTCCAGTGTTGTCAGCACATAGAAGCCTGCTACCAGCCATGAGCGCCTTCACCGGTGTCACTGGCGAAACACCAATCGATACACCTGCACCCTTCTTACCCATTTCAGGCCCCCATCCTCTGAACTATTGCAAATGTCTTCGTCTTGCTCAGCCTCCGACACTCCATGAATTTGACCTTATCGCCGACGTGCGCATTTATGCACGGCGGATTGTGCACATGATGCTTCGATGTTCTACGCTCGTAGCGCTCGTACTTCCCAACTTTGTGCATATGCTCGCACTCAACCACCACCGTTTTGGACATCTTGTCGCTGACCACCGTACCCGTAAAGATGCGCCCTCTGACCGACAGTTCGCCGTGGAATGGACAATTCTTATCATCGCACTTTTCCTTCGGCGGTTCTATACCAAGTCCGACCATCATTTCACCCTCTTCTTTATCCTATCCTCCGGCCTAGCGACGAGCTTCGCTCCATCGATATCGATATCTTCTCCGCTAGGCAGAGTTAACTTAAAAATGGAACTTGTCTTCTGCACTATCTTCGGCTTGCCGGCTTGATCGATGACAAGCATGTCCTTCGTCTCGTCGATGATGGTGCCACATGTACCGATCAAATTCTTATCCGAACTATTGACCACCCTCGCCTCTAGGCCAATCAACTCGTGCTTCGACACATTTTGCTTCGTTATCGGCATATTTTCCACCTTACTTCATGTTTATCATGTCCTGCGAGAAGCCCATCTCCACAAGCACCTCTTTGACGCGCATCGTGTGGTTACCTTGTAGCTCGATCCTACCATCTTTCCAAGTCCCACCGCATGCAAGCTTCGACTTCAGTTTCTTCGTCAACTCCTTAGGGTCGAGCTGTTTTTCATCGATGCCCTCGACGATCGTCACTTTTTTTCCGAACTTCCGCTTCATCGAGTAAACATTTATTCGCTGCTGCTCGCGCGCTATCTCTTCGCAGACACAGAGCTCCTTGGGCAACCCGCACACTTCACATACTTCCGGCACTTGTCCGTGCACCTCCCTTTTTCTGGGTTTCTTTTATTATCGTGAGCAACCTTGCGATGCTATGTTTGAGTTCACGTACCCTGCCAGGATTTTCGAGCGACCCACCCGATGCTATTACCGCCCGCTCTCTCGCCAGTTCTGATCGTAGCTCCATGAGCTTCGCTTTCATCTCGTCGATGTTCATGTCGCGGATTTCATCTGACCTAAGTATCGCCACTCTTCTCCTCTCCTTCGGGTGGTTTTTCATCCTCGGATTTTGCTTCCTGGGGCTCCTCCGGAGGTGTTTCAGCGGACTTCTCCTCAACCGCTACCTCTGGTTTTTCCTCCTGCACATCGGCAGTTGGCTTCGCCTCCTCCCTTGGTTTGGCCTCGGCTTTCTTCTCCTCCTCCAAAAACCGAATCTCATCTGGGAGCCGCACATTCGGCGGCATTATTCTGATTTTTACACCAACCATACCAGGTTTCAGCTTCGCCTCAGCGAACCCATAGCTGACCAAATTTAACGCCGGTTCACCAGCTTTCTTGAGGTAACCATCGTAGAAGCGCTGCGAGCGATGACGTTCCCCTGATATTTTCCCAGATATTACTATCTCTACTCCTCTTGCTCCCGCACGCATTATCCGGCGCAACATTATGTAACCCGCGCGTCTGGAGCTTATGCCGCGTTCGAGCATGAAGGCCAAGCGCTTCGCCATCACCTTCGCGTTCAACTCCGGTGTCTTTATCTCGACAACTTCCACCTGCGGGTTCTCTATGTCATATTCTTTTTCGAGTGTCTCCGTCAGGTCTTTGATGCTCCGCCCCTTGCGACCTATCACTATTCCTGGGCGCTCCACATGCAATGCAACCCTCGTGCCCATCGGAACTCGCCTAACGTCTACTCCACCATAGCCAGCATTCTCGAGCTCCTTCTCGAGGAACTCTTCGAGCTCAGCCCTTTTCATTCCGCGCTTGATTATCGCTCGCTCGACCGGCACTAGGATACCTCCTTCAAGATTATTTCGATGTTAGATGTCGGTTTACTGAAAGGTGTAGCTCTAGCGAAAGCCCGAGGCAGGAACCCGGGGATGGTTATGCCCTTCTGAGCACTCGCGTGCACGATCCTCAGTTTTTCTTCATCCATGCCTTTATACTTCGCATTTGCTTCAGCATTTGCGAGAACTTTGAGTATCGCGTTAGCCGCCTTCATCGGGTACTGCCCTGCGTCTCCGCTCGTCATCCCTCCACGGTGCGCTATCTTCTTTTTATGCCTCCTGTATGGTACGGCTTTCTTCTTCTTGACCACATCTTGCAAGTAATCCTTCGCCACCGTCAGTTTCATCCCTCGAATGGCGCGACAAACCTCCATCGCGTGCTTCGGCGAAACCCTCATCTCCTTCCCGAGAGCTCTTGCAAAGGACCCCTCGACCTCGGCTGAATAACCATACTTCGGCATTTTGATCACTTCAACGGAATGTACATCGAACTTCTGGTAGCACCTATGCCAGGAGTCCCATGTGTGACCTTCCTCCGCGTCTGAGCAAACTCTCCAAGGCGGTGCCCGATCATCTCTGGTTTGATTTCGACAATCACAAACTCCTTTCCAGTATAGATCCCAAGTTTTAGTCCAACCATCTCCGGCAGAACCAACATGTCACGACAGTGAGTGCGAACAACTACCGCCTTGCTCTCCTTCTCCTGAAGCCCCCTAGCGCTGCGAATCCTCTCAAGCAATTTTTTATGTTTGGTCGGCAGTCCACGCAGGAGCGATCGCCTCTGGCGGGATGGCAACAGCTTGGCGAAGTCGTCCATCGACAACTTTTGTAGCTCCTCCAGCCCATACCCTTTGAATGTAAATTTCTTCGGCACTAATCTCACCTTTTGCCAGTTCGTCTCGCCGATATTAACCCTACTTTTTGCCCAGGCGAAGCACCCCGCGCCACCGTCTTAGGTCTGCCAGCGTGCTTACCTCTTCCACCAAATGGGTGGTTGACGACGTTCATAGCAACTCCACGGACCTTTGGATAGGGTTTGCCCTTCGCGAGCATCGCATGGTGTCGCTTGCCGGCCTTCACAAACGGCCTATCCATGTGGCCACCACCTGAGACTACGCCGATCGTCGCACGACAACGTGGATCAAATTCTTTTATTTCACCTGAAGGTAATTGGACGGTCGCTCGCCCAAGCTCATGAGCTATAAGAGTAGCAGAAGCACCAGGCGACCTGACAAAACGCCCTCCATCGCCCGGCTGCGACTCGATATTGTGTATCAACGTGCCCTCAGGAACTTCGGCCAAAAAAAGCGTATTACCTGGCTCAACTGGAGCGGAGATGCCACATGTCAGTTTATCTCCGACCTTAATCCCCTCCGGAGCCAATACTAAGCGTTCTTCTCCATTTGCGTACCTCACCCTCGCTACGGGAGCGCCCCTACCGGGATCGTGGAGTATGTCGACCACGACAGTTTCTACGCTCTCCTTGAGCACGGGCGGAAGCCTAACCTCGCCCAACCGTCTGAAGGACTTCGCCCTGTACGTCGGTGAGCCCTTCCCCCGCCTCTGAAGCCTCAATCGCTTTCCCATCTACACCATCCCTAGTTTACTCGCTATCTCATCCGCCATAAACTCTGGCGCGAGTTTCACGTACGCCCTCTTTCGCCCATTCGGCATGATCTCTATCTTGACGTCCTCCACTTTTACTTCAAACAATACTTCGATGGCCTTCTTGACATCGCTGCGCGTCGCATTCTGAGCTACGATAAACGTCAGCTTGTTCTCAGCCTCTATGAGTTTCACCGCCTTCTCTGTCATCTGCGGGTAGAGCAGCACCTTGTGAGGATCGATCATCTAAAAATTCCTCCAGCCAGCTTTTGAACTGCTGACTTCGTCCATATCGTCAACCGGCCTGGCACGCCGCCCGGAGCGAGATTCTCCGCCCCCAAAGCCTCGACCTTGACAACGTCGACACCGGGCAAGTTTCCAGCTCCAAGCTCGACGCCCCTCTCCTGACCAACCACGATCAGCGGCCCTACCGCTTGACGATAACGCCTGCCCCTCATCTTTCCTCTACCGGCCCTAACTTTTCGGCTATTCATCACCCGCTCAACATCGGACCAAACTCCAAGCTTCTCGAGCAACTCTTTCGCTTGCTTGGCCTTCTTGATCTCCTCAATGTCATCCACGACGACTATAGGTAGTTCGGAAATTTTACCAACAACATGACCCCGTGATTCAACAAGTTTTTTCTCCTTCGTTGCAGCTATGGCTGACCTGATCGCCAGCCGTCTTTCTTTCCTGTTGATTTGCTCATGCTGTATTTTCTCAACCTTTGGTGGATGAGCCCTCCTGCCCCCGACAGTCTGCGGCGAAAATGCCCCCAGCCCCGCCGCGGGAGACCTGCTGCCCTTCACGCGCTGAACACGAGCGACACCATGGCCCTTGCCCCATGTGTGAGCTGAAGTCCGCTTCCCAGCCATCGTGTCCGCCCCCCATGGCTGAATCCTCGCAGTCTGAGCGGAGATCACCGCGCGCTTTATTAAATCGGGCCTTATCTCTTCATAAAAAATTGAAGGTAGGTC
>Ga0315268_10002958_pt1 | contig 18877 bp, 20 predicted proteins | sample C1_top_MG_FD_204535 | JGI IMG/M metagenome (GOLD analysis project Ga0315268, IMG submission 204535) | Sediment microbial communities from Yellowstone Lake, YNP, Wyoming, USA - C1_top | ecosystem: Environmental > Aquatic > Freshwater > Lake > Sediment | place: USA: Wyoming | collected 2017-08-01
CTCAGATGGCCAAGGAAACTGGGGCACTTACCATTGCCATCGTCACCAAGCCCTTTGCTTTTGAGGGCACCCATCGCATGAAGGTAGCCGAAGAGGGTATCGCCGAACTCATGCCTAACGTGGACACCCTGGTGCTTATCCCCAATGACCGTCTGTTCGAAATCTGCGACCAGAAAACCGGCGTTGATGGCGCCTTCAAGCTAGCCGACGAGGTGCTGTGCAATGGTGTCCAAGCTATTGCCGAGGTTATCACCGTGCCCGGACTTATCAACCTGGACTTCGCTGATGTGCGCTCAGTAATGAAAGATGCCGGGCCGGCCTGGATGTCCATCGGCCACGGCTCCGGCTCCAACCGCGCCGTAGAAGCGGCCAAGCAGGCCCTGCAAAGCCCGCTGCTGGACGTTTCAATCGACGGCTCCAAGGGCGTTATTTTCAATGTGGCTGGTGACAGTTCGCTGACCCTGTACGAGGTCAATGCTGCCGCCGACATCATACGCAAGGCTGTTGACCCAGATGCCAACGTTATCTTCGGCGTGCTTCTCGACCCGAACATGGGCAATGAGGTGCGTCTAACCCTCATCGCCACCGGTTTTGCCACCAAAGAGGGTATGGCCGGTGCCGCCCGCGAGAGGGAAATCTACCGCGCACTCAAGAATATGAAGTCTGAAGACGAGCTGGAGGTTCCCTCCTTCATGCGCCAGCGCGGTATGCTGGCCAGCCGCCGTCCGGCTCCTGTCACCAATGCTCCTTCTTACAATACAGGCAATATGAGCACGGGCCGCCGCCCGATGCGCTAGTCTCCCTCTGCTCAAGTGGTAGGGAGGTAACCCCTCCCTACCACTACTCCTGTAAAACACGTTGAGGAGGTGGTACGATGCCTGAAACTGAATATAAGGAAAGCAAGGCACTGGTGGAAGAACTGTGCCGCAACAAGTATAACCGTGAATTGCTGCTCTTTTTAGCACGGCATCCCTATGCCCGCTTCAACCGTCCCGTGCTGGTTAACGGCTTGGGGCTCAGCAACGCGGGCGACATTGAAGCTACCCTAGCCGGCCTTATAGTCCGTGGAATGATCGAAACGAAGGCCAGTAACGGCTCATCCCCATCCCTCTACTGGCTGACCCGGTGCGAACCAGCTCATAGCGCCATAAAAGCCGTCTTTGCCCCCCGAACATGTAGGGCTGAGGAAGCTCAACCCACCATAGGAATAATGCAGCTGACCATGCCTCTTGTCCCCTGTCCGGCGCTGGCTATCGTTAAATGAGGATTAAGTCCCCCTGGTCTGAAGACTGGGCATTGACAGTACAAAGAAGAGCCCTCGCAATTGCGAGGGCTCTTCTTTGAGCGACTGGCTCACCGGGTCCGGGGCTACTTCAGAGCCTCGTAGGGCAGTTTATAATGGCGTCCCAGACTCTTCTGCGCACTGCCGCGCAGCTTTTCCAGCAGAGCTTTAAGCTGCTGACGGTCCTCGCGAGACAGCACTGACATTATGTCATGCATCGGCTTCATGCCGATAGCCTCGTGATATAACCTTTCGCCCTTGTCGGTCAGCCTGACGCGTACCAGATTCTTCTTGTCCAGGCTCTTTTCTTTCTTGACCAGTCCCTGGGATACCATGCGGCTCAGCAGGCTGGATACTGTGTGCGGCTCGCGGCCCAGCCAGCGGGCTATCTCGGCGGGGGTTGCCCGCTCGCCTATGGCCTTGATGGTAAAAATAGTCCAGCCCTGCATCAGGGAAATATTCCACTTGGATAGCTCGGTTTCGCCGGCGCTGAAGAGAAGGGCCCGTGTTTGGGCCAGCAAAATCCACAAATTGAAATCCTGGTCCAGAAACTCCGACCTGTTCATAGCTTCTCCAATGCTCTTATTTGATAGTCTTATTATAACATATTTTTATCGTGTTTTAGCCATTTCTTATAATAAAAATGTCAGTCGAGTAATGCCGCGGTTGTTTTATTGCGCCAGTGATGCTATATTGGCCTTTAGCCCCCTACTGACTTTCTCAGAGGTGATATGCTATGGCAGGTAAATGCCCCGGACAGGACAGCAAAAATCTCCGTTCCGCCATATACAAATGCCCGACCTGCGGCAATCTGGTGGAAATCTTCTCGGATGAAGCACGCTTCCGCTGCAAACAGTGCGGGCAGTATGTTTACCGGGAGAAAGCGCCTTCTTGCATGGAGTGGTGCCCCTCGGCGCGACAGTGCCTGGGAGAGGAGAGATGGCGCCAGCTCATGGGCCAGGATAAATCCTGAAGGAGGGGACAACATGTCCGAGAAGGTAAAATTTGGTGCACGAGCGCTGGTGTACCCCATGCCCAGCTTCCTGGTAGGAGCTGATGTGGGCAGCCGGCCCAACTTCATGGCGGTAGCCTGGGGTGGCATCGCCAGCAGCCGTCCGCCGATGCTTAGCGTAGCCCTGCAACACCACCGTTACACCTACAAAGGCATAAAGGCCGCCGGCACCTTTTCGGTTAACATCCCGTCGCAGGATATGGTGGCGCAAACCGATTACTGCGGCATTGTCTCGGGTTCCAAAGCAAACAAGGCCGAGACATGCGGATTCAAAATTTTTTACGGAACGCTGAAAAACGCCCCCATGATTGAGCAGTGCCCGCTCAACCTGGAGTGCAAGGTCGTGCATGTGCTCGGTCTGGGCAGCCACGCCCTCATCATCGGCGAGATAATAGAGATCTATGTCAGCCAGGACTGCCTCACCGACGGCAAGCCCGATGTAGCCAAAATCAAGCCATTTATATATGTCGAAGGCCTGTCGGCACAGTACCTGGCCTTCGGCAAGGTGCTGGCGCCCGCTTTCGAAGTGGGGCGCAAGCTCAAGCCCACTTAAACGGCTCCCGCGTCATTCAGAAGGTTCAGTTCTATTTTGGTTGGCTGTCTTTACTAACTAAACCCTATCCCTTTAATCCTCTTCCCCTTATGCGGGGGAAGGAAAGAATGATTTTCTAAGAGGGGTCTGCATCCTTCGGCTGCCTCTTCGTTGCACTCAGGGCTAAAGACTCACCAGGACGGGCTCCCTCTTGACGCCATCCATGATGGCGGAAGCCATTAGATTGCTCCCCCCTAGTACTAAAAAATCTTACCTTACTACTATGAAAAATGGCACGACAGGGTTTATAATATTGATACCATGTTAGAGGGTAAGTGCCCCCGCTGTGGCTTTGCGTGTTCCGGTTGGGCGTTGCTCAGCCCTCGCTACCAGACCTGCCCCAACTGTGGGATAGGGCTGGACATCACCGAGGATGGGAAGCCGGTAATGCGGGGCTTTTCACCCTTCACCGCCGACCGCATGGACACCAAGCCCCGCGCCGACAAAGTCCCCAAAGCGGACCGCAAAACAACCGACAAAGACAAGCCTCCAAAATAATGGGTTTTCCACAATTGTTCCTCACGCACAGTGATGTTCGGCGCGGTTGAATTCCCGCCAGGCACATAGTAAGATTAAGCATCTCATTAACGCGATAGGAGATTATGGTCAACTGGCAGGTAACAGCCACCACCATTTATTGTGACAGCCTCGGCGGCGAGGTTACCATCATGATTTATAAAGACGGGCAGGTCAAATGCACCGGCTCGTCTGAACAGCCAGCCAACGACAAAAGGACGGAAACCGCTTGTGCCGCGGAAGCGTGTTCCCGCGTAATACAGTACAAGCAAAAGCTAATGGCGGAGGAAAAGAGTGGTTGATTCGGCAACACACGCCAATGCCATTCAGACCACTCCCGAAACCAGGGCGGTCAAGATACGCGTGGACAACCTGTCGCTCTCTTTTGGTGGCGTGAAGGCCCTTTCCGAAGTCAGCGTAGAGGTCAGGGAGAATGAAATCCTGGCCGTCATCGGCCCCAACGGCGCCGGCAAGACCTGCCTCCTCAACTGCATAAGCGGCTTCTACCATCCGCAGAAAGGCGGTATCTTCTACGAGGGACAACGCATCACCCGAGCGCGCCCCGACAGAATTGCCCGTATGGGGCTGGCGCGCACCTTCCAGAATATCGAACTTTACACCGGCCTCAGCACCCTGGACAACCTCATGGCGGCGCGCCACGTGCTCATGAAGCAAAACTTCCTGGCCGGGGCGCTCTACTTCGGGCCCGCTCACAAGGAAGAAATCAAGCACCGCCGCACCGTGGAGGACATTATAGATTTTCTGGAGATTGAACCCATCCGCAAGAAAACCGTGGGCGCCCTGCCCTACGGCCTGCGCAAGCGGGTAGAGCTGGGGCGGGCGCTGGCGCTGGAGCCCAGTGTGCTGCTGCTGGATGAGCCTATGGCGGGCATGAACCTAGAGGAGAAAGAGGACATCGCACGCTTTATCGTGGACATCTTCGAGGGACAGGGCGAGACCTACCCCGATACCCCCGTGCTGCGGGATGGGGTAAAAAGCATCGTCCTTATCGAGCACGACATGGGCGTGGTGATGGACCTGGCCGACCGCATCGTGGTGCTGGACTTCGGACGCAAGATTGCCGAGGGCACACCCGAGGAAATCAAGGCCAACCCCGCCGTTATTGCGGCTTACTTGGGAGAGAAGAAATAACGAACTCTGTTTCTTTTTGTCCCCTACCCCAGTATCTACGTGATGTTATTTCGCTGAAAGTCACTGAGTTTACTAAATAATTAATAAGGGAAGGCAGCCCAATGGGCTGCCTTCCCTTATTAACCGGATGTCATTGCGAGGAGTCCTTCAGCAGAAGGACGACGTGGCAATCTCGGCAAATCAGTAAGAGCTAAGCCCCTAACCCCACTTCCTGACGTCGTCCACCGTTTTAGCGCCGTCAGGGATAGTCCCCGCCGCCACAAATTCGATTCTATCGGGCCGCAAGAGGCACAGGCTCTGAAACCTCTTGCCTAACTCTTCGGAGAGCGCCGCTCTGTCGCAATTCTCGTCCCTGAGTTCGATTCTGAACGTCATCTCGTCGCGCTCTTTAGGCCGCTCCACCACAATCTGCGCCCTGGCGATTTCTTTAAACTGAGAAAAGATGCCCTCGGCCTGCTTGCCTACCACGAAAAGCCCGCGCACCTTGACCGAATCACCTACACGGCCGAGTATCCCCGTGAGGCGCGGGGCGGTGCGCCCGCAGGGACAGGTGTCCGTAACATAGGAGGAAAGGTCGCCGGTGCCGAAGCGCAGCAGCCCCCAGGTGGGATTGTGGACGGGCGTGACCGCTATCTCGCCGACCTCGCCGGTGCCGAGCTGTTTTCCTGTCGCCGGGTCAACGATTTCGATAATATACTCATCCATGAAGTGCAGGCCATTCTTTTCAGAGCACTCGTAAGCCATACAGCCGCCCGGCTCACTCACGGCATAGGCCTGATAGGTATCTATGCCGTACTCTTTTTCCAGAGTCTGGCGCATGGAGGGCGTCAGCATCTCGCCGGTGAACCAAGCCTTCTTTATGTTAAATCCCTGCCAGGGATGGCCCAGCTCCTCGGCTTTTTTAATGATGCTCAGCAGATAGCTGGGAGTACCTATAAAAGCCGTGGCTTTTAAATCCAGCATGGTGCGGATGAGGATTTCACTGTTGCCGGTGCCCATCGGCACGGCGGTAGCGCCGCAGTCCCTGGCGGCCTCATGAAAAAGTATGCCCCCCGGTGACATGTGGTAACTGAAAGTATTGACCGCCACATCGCCCCGGCGCAGGCCAGCCGCCCAGAAGGACTTGGCAAACCATTTAATGCTCTCGCTGTGGAGTGGCTCATAAACGGGGCCAGGTGAAATGAAGATGCGCCCGACGTCCTCGACGGGGATGGTCAGAAACCCGCCGAAGAGATGCTTCTTTTCCAGGTCTATGAGGTCGTTCTTGCGCATGATGGGGAGTTTTTGAAGGTCGGCGGGAGTGCTGATGTCCTGGGGTTTGACGCCGGCACCGTCAAGGATTCCCCTGACCGAAACGGATTTTTCGTAAGCGCGCCTGACTGCCCCGGCAAGCATCGCCGATTGGTATTTCTTACGGGCGCCGTCCGTCATCGTTTCGAGTTCATCAAAATACTGCGACGGCATTACAGCCACCTCTTGCGCCTTTTATAATGCTTGACGTCGCGATAGCTCTTCTTGGCACCCACAGCCGAGAGCCCCAGATAGAACTCCTTGACATCCTCGTTGTTCTGCAGGAAGTCGGCCGTGCCGTCGAGCACGATGCGACCGTTCTCCATCACGTAGCCGTAGTGGGCTATACCCAGAGCCACGCGTACGTTCTGTTCGACCAGCAGAACAGACGTCTTTTGCTCGGAGTTGAAGCGGCGGATGATGTCGTAAATTTCCTCCACCAGAAGCGGTGCCAGCCCCAGCGACGGCTCGTCCAGCATCATCAGTTTGGGGCGCGCCATCATGGCCCGCCCGATAACCAGCATCTGCTGCTCGCCGCCAGAAAGATATCCGCCGATGTTGTGCCGCAGCGCCTTCAGGCGCGGGAAATAGCCGTAAACCATTTCCACATCGTCTTTGACAGCGCTGCGGTCTTTACGGTTGTAGGAACCCACCGTCAGGTTCTCTTCGATTGTCAGATGGCCGAAGATGCGCCGGCCCTCCAGCGCCTGGATGATGCCCATCCTGCCAATCTCCTCGGCCCCCTTTTTGTCTATCCTCTTCCCGTTCCACTCGATGCTGCCGTCGGTCACCTCGCCCTCCTCCACATGCAGCAGCCCCGAAATGGCTTTGAGAGTAGTGGATTTGCCAGCGCCATTGGCTCCCAGCACGGCCACGACAGCCCCGTCCTCCACGGAAAGTGAAATACCATGGAGCACACGGATGACATTCAGGTAGGCGACCTCTATGTTATTCAGTTTGAGCATCAGTTTATGTCGGCTGGAGCGACGGTAGTTACGCCGTCGCTCCAGCCTGTACACGCTAGGACTTGGGGAACCATGAATAGTCTTCGTACTTAATATAAGGCGACTCCACCCAGTCCTTGACCAGGACGATATTGCCATTGCTTACCTTGTAGAGACGGACCAGCTTATTCAGGCGGTTATCCCCGCCACCCACATAGCTTACCGCACCTTGCAGTCCCTCGACCGAGTAGTTCTTGAGTTTCTGCATGCCATGGGTTTCAATGGCCTGCCAGGCTGTGGCATCGCCCTTGGCCAGCACTGCATAGTCCACATCGTTGGTCGCCAGTCTCAGGATTTCGGCTATTATCAGAGCGGCGGCCCAGGTAGCCAGATATTCCGCCGTACCGTAATCCTTCGGGTTGTATTTCTGGCAGTACTCCATAGCCTTGGCCATGCCGGATACGTTCTCTTCCCAAGCAACCGTAGGCCAGGCACCGTATACGCCCTCGGCCACATCGGCACCTGCCAGGTCAATGAGGGCCTTGGTGAAACTGGCGGCGGCGCAGGCCACCGTCATGCCAGGGTACATGCCCAGGCTGTGGGCATCCTTGAGAATGATGGAGGTGGGCTGGGGCGTGCTGGAGATAAACATGACATCGGGGTTCTTAGCCTTGATGCGGGTGAGGCTCTCTATAGCCGAGGTGATAGTGGCAGGGTGTTCCTCTATGGTTACGATGTCTATGCCCAGACTGTCGGCCATGGCATCAGCCCCATACTCGGCACCTTTGCCAGTGGGATTATTCAGAAGATGAAGAGCCATTTTAGGCCTGCCCGTACCCTGCCAGATGTTTGACAGGTAATACTTGGCGAAGGCTATCCAGTCATCGCCGTAGTCCGGCCCCTGGCCGTAGATGTGCTGCGGCGGGTGGTAGTTCGTCTGCGAGGTGTAGGTGGCCAAGCCAGGAAACCCGGGCGGGTTGGCGATGGCCTTGGCATAGTTCATCTCGGTTGACGAGTGGGTCATGAACATGAGGCAGCCCAGGTCCATAAATTCGTTGACCAGGTTGGGGACGATGTCCGGGCTGTACTGGCTGTCGCGGTAAATCGGTTTTATCTGATATCCATTGACGCCGCCTCGCTCGGTATTTATGTAGTTGATGCAGTCCAGCAGGCCGTCCCTGCCAGCCTGGCCCTTCTCCGGTATCGGCCCGGTAGCCGGCGTCATCAGCCCCACCTTGAGCGTCTGGCCCGGCTTGGCTTTGGTACCGCAGGAGGTGGCCAGCGGCAGGCTGCCACCCACGGCTGCGACAAGACCTATGGCGCCAGCGACCTTTAGAAAATCCCTTCTGCTAATTGATTCCCGGGGCATCTCTTCCTCCTTGTTTTTATTTTCAAGCGACCCCATTGGCCATCTGTAAGCCCTACATATGTGTCCTCCGTACGATTAATATGAAAACGGCCAGAGCCTATAAGATGCCTTAAACAGTGACCAGCGGTGCGCCAGCCCTCGGGGTTCGAATATCAGGAACAGTATAATAGCCAAACCGAAGAGTACCGGGGCAATACCTACTACGAAACCGCTGGAAAGCCCAGGGAAGGCAGATTGCAGGGCCGGCGAGATATGCGTAACAAGCACATCCAGAAGCTGGATGAAAATAACGCCGAAGATAGGGCCGACGGTTGTACCCAGACCCCCGATGATAATCATACCTACATAAAGGATGGATTTAGTGAGAGGGAAGCTCTCAGAACTGATAAACCCCGTCCAGCTGGCGAACAGAGACCCGGCAATGCCGGCAAAAAAGCAGCCGATAAAGAAAGCCAGGAGCTTATACCTGAATAGATTCACCCCCATCACCTCGGCTGCCAGGTCGTTGTCGCGGATAGCCACAAAAGCACGGCCCGTGCGGGTACGGACGAGGTTTTTGGCCAGGTATATGACTATGATAGCAACGACAAGTATAAGATAGAACTTATTAGCCTGACTGCGAAAGGTTAGTCCCGCTATTTGTGCCGGCGACACCGGCATCCCCATGGTACCGCCGGTAATGGCCGTCCAGTGGCTGATGACCCACAGGATAATAAACTGGGCCGCCAGAGTGCTGATGGCCAGATAAAACCCCTTGACCCTGAGTGAAGATATGCCGAAAAGCATGCCCACCAGTCCCGCCATAACCCCGCCGCACAAGAGGGCGAGCAGGAAAGGGACTCCGAACCTGTCGCTGAGGATGGCGGAAGTATAGGCGCCCACCACCATGAAGCCAGCATGCCCGATGGAGAGCTGGCCGCAGTAGCCAGTAAGGATGTTGAGGCCGGTAGCGGAGATAATGGTTATCATAATGAGGTTGGTAACACCCAGCCAATAGTTCGCCCAGTATAAAGGAGCCGTGAACAGAATGACCATCAGAAGGAAAAGCCAGAACCAGTGGGTCTTGGTGCGGAAGATAGCCATGTCCTGGGCATAGCTGAAATTGCGTATACCGGCCGGCAGGTCCAATGCTCTAAATCCTCTCTATTCTTTCTTCGCCGAAGAGCCCGTAGGGCTTAATAAACATTACAATAATAATGATAATGAATGGAATAACCTCATTTACGCCGGGCCAGGTGAGGGGTGTCAGATACCCCCCACCCACTGTCTGGGCCAAGCCTATCACCGGGCCAGCCACCATGGCCCCCAAAAAAGAGTCCAAGCCGCCGAGAATGACCACGGAAAAAGACCTCAGGCCGGTGTCTACCAAGCCGAATGTAACGCCTCCGATACTGGCCATGAGGACTCCACCAGTGGCTGCCAAAGCGCAGGCCAGCATCCAGGAACGCGAGAAGATTCTGGTAACCGGAATGCCGCAGGCCTGCACTGCTTTCTGGTCGTCAGCTGTAGCCCGCATGACAATGCCGGTGCGGTTGTACTTGAAATAGAAGGATAAAAACGCGAATAACGCCAAGGAAATAGCCGCCGCCCACAGGTATTCCGGCGAGACCACCGCCGTACCGATGTGTATCGCTTCCTGCGGGAAGATGCGCGGCAACGCCGCCAGCCCCTGCGGCCAGATGATACTGGTCAGACCCTGTATGACGAAGGCCACGCCCAGCGTAACCGTGATAAGCGAAAGTATAGGCTGCGCGATGAGCGGGCGCAGAATCACCTTCTCCATGAGCCATCCCACGACTAAGGAAAAAATGAGCACCAGAACCAGTCCCAGCCACATGGGTATCCCGTTCAGGGTTAGCATGCTGTAGGCAAACCAGGCAAAGAGCAAAAGCAGTTGCCCCTGGGCCAGGTTGGCTACCCCGCTGGACTTCCATACCATCACGAAACCCAGCGCGATAAGCGAGTAGACCAGCCCTACGGCGATTCCTGTAATAACGAACTGTAAAAGCTCGGCCATGGCTATTCCTGGGGCACCTCTCTTACTTTGATGCTGGTGGTAACCACGCCGCGCCGCCCGTCACGGTAGGTCACCGGCGCTTCCACCTTGACTTCGGCGCTGGCGGTATACATGCTCTCGATGAGCTCCTTGTAGCGTTTTTCCATGAACTCGCGCCTCAGCTTGCGCGTGCGGGTGAGCTCAGCCTCGTCCGGGTCGAATTCCTTATGCAAAAGCACAAATCTGCGGGCACGGGCCGGGCCAGGCAGGAAGCTGTTGACGCGCACAAGGTCTTTCTGAATAAGCTCGGCTACCTCTTTCTTCTGCGACAGGTCGACAAAGGTGGTATAAGCGATATGGTGGCGCTCAGCCCATTTACCCACCTGGGCGAAATCCATGTTTATGATAGCCGATACGAAGTCTTTGTCCTTGCCACCGACTACCATGGCATCTTTAATATACGGGCTGAAGCGCAGGCGGCTTTCGATGTACTGCGGAGCATACTTTATGCCCGAAGCCAGCTCACCCATGTGGTCCAGGCGGTCAAGGAAAATGATGTGCCCCTGCTCGTCTATGTTCACCGCGTCTCCTGTATGGCACCAGCCGCCGGTCACTGTTTCCGCTGTTTTCTGGGGATTCTTGTGGTAGCCGCTGAACATGGACGGGCTTCTCACCAGAAGCTCGCCGCTCTCCGTTATCCTGACTTCGGTACCACAGACAGGTCTCCCGACACTCTCAAAACGGATTTCGCCGGCACCGTGCGAGGAGATGTAGCCAGCCTCGGTACTGGCGTAGTTCTGCCTTAGTTCGATGCCGATAGCGTGTATGAGGCGGAAGGTATCAAGGCTCAAGACTGAACTGCCGGTCACGGCAAACCTGACACGGCTCAAGCCCAGCCTGTCCTTGAGGGGATGAAAGAGAAGGGTATCGGCTAATTTATGCAGCACCTGCCAGAAAAGATTAGGGGTCTTGCCGGCCAGTTTGAGGTCGGCTACCTTATAGCCCACCGGCAAAAAGAGGTGATAGGCGAAGCGCTTTAAAAAATGAGCGTCTATCATCTTAATCTGTATATCGCTCACCAGGCTCTCCCACTGGCGCGGCCCGTAGATGACGAAGCTGGGACCGACCTCTCTGGTATCCTCGGCGATGGTCTCGGGTTCCTCCGGGAAATTGAGGCGTGCGCCCGACAGCAGGTGGGGCACGGTGGCAAAAAAACTATCGCCAACCCAGGCGGCTGGGAAATTGGAGATGAGGTCATCGCTTTCAGTAAACGGGAACCGCTCAAGAAAAGAGCTGGCAGTGCTGATGAGCGCACGGTGGGAAAGGCAGGCCCCCTTGGGCAACCCGGTTGTGCCCGAGGTGTAATAGATGAAAGCGATATCGTCAGGGGTGAGTTTCGCCAGGTTTTCCTCAAACAAGCCGGGGTGGCTTTCTTCATATCTGGCGCCCGCCTTCAGTATGTCGCTGAAGGAGATGAGAACGGGTTCGTCATAGTTTTTGAGGCCCTTGGGGTCCCAGTAAATGATGCGCTCTATGGATGGCAGCTTTCCACGGAGCTCAAGGAACTTGTCCGCCTGTTCCTGGTCGTTGACCAGGGCAAAACGCGCACCGGAGTGGCTGGCGATGTGTTCTACCTCAGCAGGCACGGAGTCCACGAAGATGCCGGTGGCTATTCCGCCGGCGGCCTGCACGCCGAATTCCCCCCAGAACCACTCCGGCTCATTATCACCGATGATAGCCACCACATCTCCCGGCGTAAGCCCCAGGCTTATCAGCCCCAGCGAGAAGTGTTTTACCCTTTCGTAGTATTCGGCCCAGGTGTACTTTTGCCAGATACCCAGCCTCTTCATGCAAATTGCAGTTTCAGCAGGCCATTTCTGGCTGTTCTGCTTTATCAGCCCGGGTAGAGTATCAGCCCCTTCCATCTTTTCTACCGCCAACAAATCTCTATATAATCAAAAACCTCCCTTTCGGGAGGTACTCAATAATTATCAGGCTGGTTCTACAAATCTGCTTGGTTCTAGAGCACAACACCCCCCGAGCGCACCTGCATGCGCCGGGTAAATGTGAACTTAAAGAATCCAGACTGGGCAAATGGTCTATCCATATCTGTACCCGTCGAGCTGGCGAGAGTTTAACACGCTCAATCTGGTTTGTCAAATCAATTAAAGCGCCGATATCGTTCGCTTTTGGTTGATGCTTTCAAAAACGGGGCGTCAAGAGGGAGCCTGTCCTGGTGAGTCTTTAGCCCTGAGTGCAACGAAGGGGCAGCCGAAGAGCCTGCCCTGAGAGAAGCGAAGGGATGCAGACCCCTCTTAGAAAATCATTTCCCCTCCCCTTGCATAGGGGAAGAGGACTGAGGGGACAGGGTCAATAAAACTCGCCGACCAAGTTAGAACGGAACCAAAGCGCCCGCTAAGAGCCTATGCTTTATGCTTGCACTAGCAGATTGGTGCTGACGGAGATGAAATTGCCTTCGCCTCCGGGAAGCGCGGCAAAAACCTCGTTCGCCTGAAGTATAGCCCTGACCTCAATTCTGTAAGTCCCGGGCTTGTCAGGAGTGAAATTGAAACAGAAGGGGGTATCTTCATCAAAGAAAACCGGTACCATCTGCTGGTCTATCACTGCACCATTGACCAGCAGATACGTGTGGACATAGCTGAAAGGCAGCTCCTCAATGTAAATATCTGACCAGATTTCAACCTTATCATCCACGCTGGCAGTGGCCGGTTGGATAAGTAGATTGTTCAAAGTCCACGTGCACAGGAGCCAGCCGCTATTAGCACCACTGGCGGAGGAATCAGCCGGGTCATTTCGAGGCTGAGCGGGGGATACCGATGGAAGCGCGCTCGTTGACAACGCTCTGGCAGCTACAGGCACAGCGCAGGATACGCCTGCAACGAGCAAAGCGCTGAATATAATTGCTGATGCTGCTCCGACTTTCATATCAATTATCGCTATACATGTATATATCTATGCATCTATACATTGATTCTATGCCAAGAGCAGGGATTTGTCCAATGGCTTCTTTAGAAATTCAGATAAAAGCGTGAGCCTGAGGAACGGTTATCCCGGCTCAACGGCGATTGTGGTGCCGGTAGCCTTAGCAATGAGTTTGCCATCCTGGTTGATTACGTTGACCTCAGCCAAGCTGACACGCCTGCCGCTCTTGATGATTTTACCTTCCGCCGTAAGCTCGTCTCCGGCATGGGCACTGGCAAGAAAGTAAACATTGAACTCGGAAGCTATATTGGGATAGGCCATGGAGTTAACGGCATAGCTGAAGGCCTGGTCGGCCAGCGACATTATGATGCCACCAAAAACAATGCCGTGAAAGTTGAGGTATTCGGGTCTGAGTTTCATTTTCACCCTGGCGTAGCCGGGTTTCAGCTCCTCCAGCCTCATATCGAGAAAGGAGGAAATGGGCTCCTTCTGCCCGGCAACCAGCAGCATGAACGGGTTTTCTGCGCCTTTTTCTGGCATCTCGCGCTCCTAGTGGCAGTCACAGCCGTCGGAGTGTTCCTCCACTGAATGCCCGGCTTCTCCGGGCATGGCGGAAAGCAAGGCTATCATCTCGTGCCTCCCACGCTCAAAAGCGGTGAGGTTGATTTCCAGTATGCCGGCAGGCAGGTGCCGCCCGATTATCTCCTGCCATACTTCGGGGCTGAAGGGCGTTAACATGGAGAGAAGCCCCAGCATGAATACATTGAGCACCTTTAGATTACCCAGCTCAGCAGACCTTTTTGTGCCCTCTACAAACAACACGTCCCCGGCGCGGTGGCCCAGGATATGCTTTATCTTGTCGTCATCAGGGTAGGCCTCAGCACCCAGGCTTACGGAGAGCGGGGGAATGGCATAGTTGTTGACAATGGCCGATGCCCCCTGCCTGAGATAGCCCGCCCAGCGGGCGGCTTCCAGTTTTTCAAAAGCCAATAAAATATCTGCCTCCCCCTCTTTAATCAGGGGAGAGGCTACCTCCTCCGCCATTCTCAAATGCGTCACCACACTCCCCCCGCGCTGTGCCATGCCCAGGGTATCGGTCTTCTTGACATCGCAACCCGCAGCCAGCGCCACATCGGCCAGGATATCGCCGGCCAGCACTACTCCCTGCCCACCCACACCGGTAACTAAGAGATTCAGATTAACCACCGCCCACCTCCCTTGCCAGGGCCGGGCCTATCGCCTTGTGCGGGCACAACTGCTGGCACAGCGTGCAGCCAACGCAAAGAGAGATGTCTATCGAGAGCTTTCCGTTTTCTTTACGTATGGCAGCACAGCCCAGTGTGAGGCAGACATCACAGGAGGAACACTTATCGTCATCGATGCAGAGTGCCGCTTTACTGCGCGTAATGGCGGCACAGTCGCCGCGCACTACCAGCACAGCCAGTTCGGGGCTGTCCAACGCCACCTTGAGCGCCGAACGCAGCGCTTTCAGGTCAAAGGCAGCAACCTCTTGAACGCCCCCCGCCCCACAGCTGCGCGCTAGCTCTACGATATTCACCCGCTGAGCCGCTTCCCCCTGGGCGGTGAACCCCGTGGCCGGGTGCTGCTGGTGCCCCGTCATGGCGGTGGTGCGGTTGTCCAGTATGATAATCACAAACCCGCCCTTGTTGTACACGGCATTAATCAGGCCGGTGATGCCGGAGTGTAGAAAAGTGGAATCCCCGATGACGGCGACTATTTTGTCCCTGACACCAGCCTTTTCCATGCCGAGTGCCTGCCCGATGCCTGCCCCCATACAGGCGCAGGTATCCATCGCCCCGAGCGGGGAGTAGGCCGCCAGCGTATAGCAACCGATATCACCGCTGATAATCAGTCCGGGCGTACCATTATCCTTGCGCCGTATGCCCAGGCTGCTCAGGACGGAGAATATGCCGGTATGCGGGCAACCCGGGCAGAGAAGCGGCGGACGCCTGGGCAGTGTTTTCAGTTCTTCAAGTAGGTGAGATTCCTCAGTTCTGGGTGCGGCCTCTATCCAGCCTGCCTTCACAGCCGCTTCACTTATAATATCCAGGTTAAGTTCACCAACCCCGGGAATAAACCGCTTGCCTTCAACCGTGATTCCCATGGCGCGGATTTGCTCTTCCAGGAAAGGCTCCAACTCCTCTATAACAACAAGCTGTTTAACGCCAGCAGCAAACTCGCGAATCATTCCCTGCGGCAACGGATAGGTCATGCCGAGCTTGAGAAATGACGCTCCAGCCAATACTTCACGGGCATACTCGAAAGCGATGCCACTGGAGACGACGCCCAGCTCCCGGCTGCCCCAGGTGATATGGTTCAGCGGAAAGGTCTCCGCGAATTGGGCCAACCTGAGTAATTTCTCTCCCGCCAGAGGCATGCGCTGGCGGGCGTAGGCTGGCAGCATGACGAACTTGGCTGTATCCTTTTTAAAAATGGCTGGAGGCAACGCCGACTCCCGGTTATGCGTTATGTCAACCACAGCCTTGGCGTGCGAAATACGGGTAGTAGTGCGCACCAATACAGGTGTATCGAATTGTTCGCTGATGCTGAAGGCCCAGGTCATCAGCTCATACGCCTCCTGGCTGTCACTGGATTCAAGCAGGGGCACTCTGGCCAGCCTGGCGTAATAGCGGTTATCCTGTTCGTTCTGCGAGCTGTGGATGCCCGGGTCGTCAGCGGTGACGACCACCAACCCCCCGCGCACACCGGTGGTAGCGGCGGCCATGAAAGGGTCGCTGGCGACATTCAATCCGACGTGTTTCATGGACACCAGCGCCCGCGCCCCCGTGTAACAGGCACCCAGCCCCACCTCCATAGCCACCTTTTCATTGGTGGACCACTCGGCGTGGATATCCTTATACCGGGCCAGATTTTCCAGGATTTCGGTACTGGGCGTGCCAGGGTAAGCCGCAGCCACTCTGACGCCGGCGTGATAAGCCCCCAATGCGATGGCTTCGTTGCCGGAGAGCAGTTTCTTCATGGATGGTTATTATAACACAATGCCTGATTTGGGTCAGAACAGTCCAGGTCGGAGTGGCGGGATGCTTAATTCACACTAAAAGTATCCAATTCAAGATTCAGCGACCGGAGAGCAAATTATCAAACAAAACCATTCTTCTTAAGGGAAGAATGGCAATGAGAAGCAGGAGCGGCAATCTAATGCCCCGGATAGTCATTGACGGCGGCCTTGAGGGTATTGACCGCCAGCTCAGCGCAATGTCGGTCTTCTTCCGGCAAGCCCTGCAGAGCATCAATCACATCGTCGGCGGTGAGAGCCAATACATCCGCCGTAGTCTTGCCCCGGGCTAGTTCGGTGGCCATGCTGCCACAAGCCGTGCAGGTGATGCAGTCGTCGCAGGTGTAGGAAGCGGCGGTGACGGTGTCATTCTCTATCTTTAGCCAGATAGCCATGGTCTGGTTATAATCGTCATTGATGATGCCGAAACTCGAGTGTTCGGAAAGCTCGCCGGCATTGCGCGGGAAGACCATATGGTCAGCAGCGACCTCCGAGTATTTCTGGCGGTATGTCTCCTTGAGAAAAGCCCAGTACTGGTCTAAAGCTCCGTCACCCATCTATCTGCTCCCTTTAACATTCCCGTTAGTTTAACCCAATCCGGTTCAGGTTGGCAACCCGGAGTGGCTGATTGACCGTTACGCTATAATCGAAAGAAAAGGATTGACCTCTATCATAATACGAGAGGAAACAGAGATGAAATACCGCTGTCTTATCTGCGGCTACATCTATGACCCGCAGAAAGGTGACCCTGATTCAGGTGTGAAACCCGGCACTCCTTTTGAATCTCTGCCCGATGGCTGGGTCTGCCCCGTTTGCGGTGCCGCCAAGAGCGATTTTGCGCCGCTCAGCTAGCCGTTGTTCCCCTTGAACTTATTGGTGATGGGCAATCTTCTGTCGCGCCCGAAGGCACGCGCCGTTATCTTGATGCCGGGCGGTGCCTGCCGCCGCTTGTACTCACTGCCATCCACCAGCCTGACGGCCTTCCTCACCGCCGCCTCGTCCAGCCCCATTTTCAGCATCTGCTCGACGCTCTTATCCTCCTCCACGTAGGCTTTGAGCACCTGGTCGAGTACCCCGTAGGGAGGCAGACTGTCCGTATCGCGCTGGTTGGGGCGCAGCTCGGCAGAGGGCGGTTTATCGATGACCGACTGAGGAATAAGGTCATATCCGGCCTTCCCGTTGCGGTAAGCCACCAGTTGATACACCAGCGTCTTGGGCACGTCCTTGAGTATAGCAAACCCTCCCGCCATATCGCCGTAGAGCGTGGCGTAGCCCGTGGCCATCTCACTCTTGTTGCCGGTGGGCAGCACCAGCCAGCCGAACTTGTTGGAGAGCGCCATCACGAAATTGCCGCGTATCCTCGCCTGAATGTTCTCTTCCGTCGTATCCGGTTTAGTTTCCTTGAAGACGTCCGCCAGGCTATCCAAGTATGCCTGAAAGGTTTTTTCGATAGGCAGCGAGAGGAATTGAATCCCCAGGTTCTGTGCCAGCTTCCGGGCGTCGGTTACGCTGCCCTCGGAGGAAAAACGCGACGGCATGGAAACACCGATAACGTTTCCCTTCCCCAGCGCGTCGGTGGCGATGGTGGCCACCAGGCTGGAGTCCACCCCTCCGGACAGTCCGATGACTACCTTCTTGAAACCGTTCTTACGGATATAGTCGCGCGTGCCCAGCACCAGCGCGTGGTAGATTTCCTCGCTCAGGCCGAATTCCTTCACTTCACCTTTGCTCAAAGGAGGCTTGGAGGCGAGTTCAAGGTGTTCGGAGACGGCGACCTTCGGCGTCTGCCAGTCCGGCAAATCGTCATAGACGGTAGCCTTGCGCCAGCGCGGGTCGTGCAATCTGGCGCGGAAGACGGACTCCATGTCCAGGTCAACGACGATAAAATCCTCCTCGAACTGCTTGCCCCGCGCCAGCTCCTCCCCCCGCTCGTTCAGCACGACGGAGTTGCCGTCGAAGACCAGCTCGTCCTGGCCGCCCACCATATTGGTATAAGCCACGATAGCCACATTATCCAGCGCCCGCGCCGTCAGTATCCTGGCGCGCTCGCCTACCTTGCCGTAGTGGTACGGTGAAGCGCTGATATTAAGTATCACCTCAGCCCCGGCGTATGCCTGCGCCGTGGCCGGGCCGGCCTCGTACCAGATATCCTCGCAGATGTTGATTCCGACATCGATGCCCGCGATGGTATAGACCGGGCACTCGTCGCCCGCCTTGAAGTAGCGGTTCTCGTCGAAAACGCCGTAGTTGGGCAGGTATATCTTGCGGTAGGTGCCGACATGCTTCCCGTTATGGATGACGGCAGCGGCGTTGTAGAGGTCGCCGCGCTGCTCCACGAAACCGGCTACGACAGAGAGGCCCGTCGAGGCCTTCACCAGTTTATCGAGCGTCTGCAGGTTCTTCTCGATGAAGGATGGCTTGAGCAAAAGGTCTTCCGGCGGATAGCCGCAGGCGGCAAGCTCCGGGAAGGCCAGCAGGTCAACCTTGAGACGCCGCGCTTCGTCCAGGATGCGCAGCATCTTGTCCAGGTTGCCGGCAAAATCGCCGACTGTTACGTCTACCTGGGCCATCCCCAGGCGCAGGGTGCGGGGTTTCTTGTCCATATTGGATACGATTATACCACGGACGAAGCGAATGGATGCATCAGGGAATGAAAAACAGAGCCAGCAGCTTGTTTTATCTAACCTCTATTGACTAATGCTTCATTAATAGCAACTGCTACCGCATTAACGTATTGTTTATTT
>Ga0315268_10002959_pt1 | contig 18872 bp, 21 predicted proteins | sample C1_top_MG_FD_204535 | JGI IMG/M metagenome (GOLD analysis project Ga0315268, IMG submission 204535) | Sediment microbial communities from Yellowstone Lake, YNP, Wyoming, USA - C1_top | ecosystem: Environmental > Aquatic > Freshwater > Lake > Sediment | place: USA: Wyoming | collected 2017-08-01
ATGTCGAACGTGTGGCAGGATGCCGATATCAACGCCTCGCAACCGAGTTTGGAGGCCCCGTAGAGCGATATCGGGATCAGAGGGCCGTAATCCTCCGGGGTGGGCAGGACCGTCGCCTCACCGTACACGGTCGAGGTCGAGGTGAACGAAATCATCTTGATCCTCTTCTTGCGCATCATCTCGAGCACGCTGACCGTCCCGAGTATGTTCTGGTTCAGGTGGGTCTGGGTATCCTTGACACCCGCTCTGACATCAGGGTTCGCCGCAAGATGATATACAGCATCGACGTCCTCGAATGCTTCCTCGAGGTCCTCCTCGGAGAGTATATCGCCCTCGACCAATGTGAATCGGTCGCTCTCTCTCGCATTCGCCAGATTGCTCATGCTCCCGGAGCTGAAATTATCTATCCCGACGACGTCGAGGCCCCTGGATAGCAACTCGTCTACGAGATGGCTTCCGATGAAGCCGGCGCAGCCTGTAACTGAGACTTTCGTTACCAATCCGATCCTCCCGGTCGTGCATATATCCGATACAAGGGATTTCTTATTATCCTTTTGAGCGCTCTTCCATGAATTCGAAGAATTTCTGGAACGCACGGCCGCGATGTGATATCCTGTTCTTGACAGCCATATCGAGCTCTGCGAAGGTCTGGGTATATCCTTCCGGGATGAAAATCGGGTCGAAGCCGAACCCTTTGGCGCCCTGCTCGGATTCCGAGATAATGCCTTTCGACACGCCCTTAAATATGTGCAGGTCTCCGCCGGGCTCCTCGAACCCGAGCACGCACTCGAACCTTGCAGACCTGTCTTCGATGCCTTTCATAAGACGCAGTATGCCGTCGCAGCGCAACGTCTTGTACGCGTGAGCGCTGTACACCCCGGGGAAACCCTTGAGCGCGTCTATGAACAGGCCCGAATCGTCCACGAGTATCGACGTTGTGTATCGTTTCCTGAGCCACTCCATTCCCTGGATCACAACCATCTCGAGCGAATCCGCCTGCATCTCAGGGTATGCGATCGGCAAATGCACAGGCTCGTGCCCGCGCGACCGCATCATCTCGCCTATCTCGGCGAATTTTCCCTTATTGGTCGTCACGAACGATATCTTCACGTGTATCTTCCTCTTTTCTCGATCTCCTTGACCCTCTGTAGTATCGCCTGGGCGTCCTTGTAGTTCTTCTTGTACGAGTCGATGACATCTTCGAGAAGATGCTCGCGCATGTAATGCGCCGAATGGAACGCCTCGAACAGCAGGTGCAGATCGACGCCTTTCTTCTCGATCGCGTCCGTCTTCTCGCCAAGGGAGAAATCGATCACGCAAATCTTGCCGTCATCCCTCATCAGCATGTTCGACGTCGTCAGATCGCCATGGACGATGTCGTTCGAGTGTAGTATCGCCGCGAGTCTTCCTATCTCCCTGGCCAGGGCCTTCGCTTCAGGTTCTGGTAGCGTGTTGAACAGGTCCTTGATGCGGGGGCCGAAAATCCGCTCCATGGTTATCTCGGCCTTGGATAGATCGATATCATAGATTATTGGGACAGGGATTCCCTTCGAACGCGCCTCCAGCATCAGACGCGCCTCGTTCTTCGTCCTCTGGGCGCGGATCTTCGAGTCGAGCGCGGGATGCCTGTAGCCTTTCGGAATCCTGCGCTTCAGGATTATCTCCCGGCCGAGCCACTGGCCATCATGAAGTTCTGCTTCGGCTCCTCTCCTCAGGACGGTCACATCATCACCGATAGGGACATCTCAAGAAGTGCGAGTTATCATATAATCCGAAAGTTCGCGGAGCAGATTGCAGTACTCGTTGCTCGGCAGATCGTCCAGCAGTATCTTCGCCCTTGCGATCATCTCCGACGCCACTCGCTGCGCCCTGTCGATCGCGCCTGCGGATTCGAGAATCGCGACCGCCTCGTCGATTTCCCGCTCACTTGCGTCCTTCTTCCCCAGTATCCTGTTGAGGTCTGCCTTGCCATCATCGCTCAACGCTTCGAGCGCATAGATTACGATCAGAGTCTTCTTTCCGTTCCTTATGTCGCTTCCTTTCGGCTTCTTGGTCTCTTTCGGGTCACCCCTGAGGCACAGGATATCATCCCGAATCTGGAACGCCAAGCCGATGAGCCTTCCGAACTCGAAAAGGGTCTCCTGCAACGATTCCTGCGCTCCGGCGACTATCGCGCCGCCCTGCGCCGCCGCAGAGAACAGCACCGCGGTCTTCCGCTCGATCATCTTCAAATATGCCTCGGATGAGACCGCGCTCAGCTTCTCCGAATCCATGTCCATTTGCTGTCCTTCGGCCAACACGAGAACGGCCTTTGCGAGGAGCGTCATGAGCCTGCTCTTCCTTTCGCCATCGATTTCCATATTCCCGACGATCTCAAATGCCTTGGCGAAAAGGGCGTCTCCTGCAAGGATAGCCTCCGGAAGGCCGAACTTGACATGAACGGTCTCCATTCCCCTGCGAACGGTATCGTTATCCATCACGTCGTCATGAACGAGTGTGAAGTTGTGCACCATTTCCAGCGCGACCCCGAAGGGGACAGCGAGCTCCCCGCTCTTGTTTATCGCGTTCGCCACGAGCATCGTGGTTATCGGCCGCAGCCTCTTGCCGCCGGCAGACGGATAATGAAGCATCGCGCTTCTGAGACGCTCGTTCTCGATGACGGATAAGCTATGGCTCAAGACGCGATTGATCTTCGCGATTTCGCTCTTAAAGACCTCTTTGACGTCCATGGTAGCAGCCTCAGACCGTCTCTTTCAGAAGAAATTCCAGCCAATCCCGGGTCTGACCTACGACCAAGGGCGTTTGGTTCGACAATTCCTTGAGGTCCTTTGAGCCCGTGAGGAACATCGCGACCTTGAGCTCCTCGATCGCTTCCTTCAGCTCGGAGACGACCGCATCGGCGCTATCGAGCGCCGGGACGAGTAATCTGTTCGCCATGCCTGCGCAGGTCGCGCCTATCGAGATGGCTCTCGCGACGTCCAGGCCGCCTCTGACTCCGCCCGTGGCAATCGTCGGAAGATACATCGAAGCGATCGCCGCTGACACAGGAGTCGGTATTCCCCAGTTCCAATAGGTCCTTCCGAGCCGGGCTTTCAATCTATCCCCGACCTCCTGAGCCCTATAGAACTCCACCGCGGAGAAGCTCGTGCCGCCGGCACCACCGACGTCAATCCCCTTTATTTTCGTCTTCGCGAGCAGCTTGATGAGGTCATGAGACATGCCGGCTCCTGTCTCCTTCACGATGATAGGGAAATCCGTCGAGAGGTCGCGAATCGTAGCCATAACGCCCCTCGCGCTCCTCTCTCCCTCCGGTTGGACGGCTTCCTGAAGATAGTTTAAATGTATCGCAACAAGGTCGGCGCCGATCATATCCATGGCTTGCGACAGCATCTTGGATGAGCCCTTGTACCCCGACGCCACCAGCTGCGGGGCGCCGATGTTGGCGATCTTGAGAGGAACGTCGTAATCCTTGAGGATAGAATACGTCTTTGCCATCTCCGGGTTCTCGAGAGCCGCCCGTTGGCTCCCGACGCCCATTGCTATCTGGAGGTCCGCTGCCGCCCTGGCAAGGTTGGCGTTAATCTTGGAACCAGTGTCGTATCCGCCCGTCATTGCGGAAATGACTATCGGAGTCGCCAACCTCTTCCCGAACAGTCTGACCTCGGTCTTGATGTCGTCGAAATCCATCTCCGGAGCCGCGGAGTGAACCAGCTGGATATCGTCCCAGAAATTCCATTTCGCTGATACATCCTTTGTAGAACAGATCTCGACATGATCCGATTTCCGCTTCTCCGTGCTGTTCTGAGGCGTCATGCCATCACCCTGGTGGAAAGCACATCCCTTCCTTCGATCGCATCTTCCAGCCTGCCTTCGACATTCCCGTTCAGAATCATACAATTTTCGCAGTATCTCGCGATTTCGGTCATCTTAGCCAGTTTCGCCCGCATCGCGCCCGTGACGTCCTTCTTCCTCGTGCCCGCCGATATCGACGCGATATTCTCGGGAGAGACGACATCGATGAACCGCGCGCGGGAGTACTTGCGCGGGTCGCGGTCGTATACGCCGTCCACATCGGCGACGAATATGGCTTTTTCCGGCTCGAAATGTCTCGCAAGCTCGACCATGAGCATATCCCCGGAGCAGATGGAGAAGGTCATTTCGCGATCTGGCACGACATCCCCGAACGTGACTGGCACATAGCCGTTCGAGATGACCCTCTCGAACTTTCCAGGACAGAAATCCTCTATTCTCCCGGAAAGAAAGGTCGCGATACTATAGGGCGGAAGCGAAAAGCCTCGCATCCTGTTCTTGCCCATACATCCCAGGACCTTCGCGTTGAGGCTCAGGACGTCCCTGTGTATCTGCGATATGAGACGCAATTTTTCCATGTCCCCTTTCTGAACCCCTTTCGAGAGGTCGGCCTTCTCGGCGATTATGTGGCCGAACGAGCCGGCTCCGTGAACGAGTATGAGCTCTTGTCTTGCGAGCCTAAGCTCCTTGCACAGGCGCAGGCAGGCGCTTCGCCTGAAGCTCCTCAACCGGTCCTTATTCGTTATCACCGAGCCCCCGAGCTTGACGATTATCAATTCGATTCATCCCTTTGTCGACTCTGGATGGACAGGGAGATAGATAAATGCGGTGCATCCGGACAGATGAAAAACCCTGAGGTATCTCAAAAGCAAGAACGGATTATCCACTTATCGAAATCCCACACCCTACTTGGAAAGATAGATTTCGATCGAAGATACGTTCGCTGTACCGCCGCCCTCGGTAGATACCGTCTCCGTGGAGATCTTGATTTCCTTGTAGCTCACGCTCTGGATGAATCTGTGTCTGACAATCTCCGCCACATCGACGGCTCGGCTGATAGCCCTGCCTCGGGCCTTGATGATGACGTCGGTTCCGCCGTTGTTGAACTGCGTCACCACTGCGAGTACGTAGTTCATTGTCGGTTTCTTGCCTATGTAAACCGTATTGTCCTCCGCCATGACCATTTCTCCGTTGCTCGCAAAACAGTACATTGAGCCCCGTCATATTTAAACATATCCAGCTTGAAAAAGCCACATGCGGGCCTGGCGGATACGATTGGCTTGGAAATTCAAATATCCGATAAGTCCTTTGCTCGACCGGATGAAGCTATCGGAAAAGGAAGGCAGGGCGCTTGAATACCTCCGTGGTATGGGATCCGTCGCGGTCGCGTTCTCGGGCGGGGTCGATTCGACCCTCGTCTGCGTTCTGGCGAAGGAGGCGCTTCATGATAAGGCAATCGCGATAATCGGCAAGTCCGAAGTTGACCCCCTCGAGGAGCTGCAAGAGGCTCGAAAAATCGCGAGAAGAATCGGCATCGGATTGATTGAAACGACCATACCAGTGATGGAGAACGAGGATTTCGTCAGAAACAGCCCTGACAGATGCTACTACTGCAAGATGATGCTGTTCGATGCCATGGGGAATATCGCAAGAAAGATGCACGTGCGAAATATCGTTGACGGGAGCACCGTCGATGATGAGAAAGATTACAGGCCGGGAAGGATTGCGAAATCGGAATTCGGCGTGAGAAGCCCTCTTCTGGAAGCCGGGATCTGCAAGAATGAGGTCAGGACGCTGCTCAGGAAGCGGGGATTCGAGACGTGGTCCAAGCCGCAGGCGGCTTGCCTGGCATCGAGGATACCGTATGGGACAAGGATAACGGTGGAAACCCTCGAAATGATCGCATCGGCTGAGAGGTATCTGAGGCGACTCGGATTCGGGCAGGTCAGAGTCAGGGCGCACGGACCGATTGCAAGAATCGAGCTTGAGAGATCGGAGATGGGGCGCCTCCTGTCGAAGCGCGCGAGCATCACGAGAAGATTCAAGGAGCTCGGATTCATCTACGTGACGTTGGACATTGAAGGATATCGATCGGGGAGTCTGAACGAGGCAATCGGATGGACAGGAAAAGAGTGAAGGACCTGCTCGAAGCTGTCGAAAAAGGAAGCATCGCCCCCGAGGACGCCTTCGAGCGGCTGAGGAAGCTTCCTTACGAAGAGCTGGGATACGCGAAGCTCGATCATCACAGGAACATCAGGCGGGGATTCCCGGAGGCCGTTTTCTGCATAGGGAAGTCGGATAATCAGATACTGGAGATTGCGGAAAGGTTCGTCAAGGCTCAGGGATACGCCATATTGACGAAGGTCACACCTCGACAGGCGGCAGCCGTTCGAAAGAAGCTCGGCCGAAGAATGAGATACTACCCGGATGCAAGGATGATACTCGTCGGGAAGACATCGGAGAGAATGGGCGGCATGATATCTGTCGTCACAGCGGGGACATCCGATATACCGATAGCCGAGGAAGCGGCTGTCCTGTGCGAGAGTTATGGAGTCGACGTCGTGAGAATCTACGACATCGGTGTAGCCGGGATGCATAGGCTTGCCCCGTTCCTGGAGAAGATAGATTCGTCTGATATCGTCATCGTCGTTGCCGGCATGGAAGGGGCCCTCCCGAGCGTTGTCGCGAGCATGACGGATAGGCCCGTCATAGCGGTGCCTACCAGCATCGGGTATGGCGCGAGCTTCAGGGGCGTCACCGCCCTGCTGGGAATGCTGTGCAGCTGCTCTCCTGGGATCGCGATTGTGAACATCGACAACGGATTTGGCGCTGGGGTGTTCGCTCTTTCGATATTGAAATCGAAGAGAGGGGAATGATCAGATCTTCCTGCCGCACTTTCTGCAGAACTTGTCAGAGGGCCTGAGCTTCGCGCCACAGGAAGGGCATTTCTTCTCGCTCACTGGCATTCCGCATTGCCCGCAAAAGACATCCCCCTGCTCTATCTGGTAGCCACAGCTGGGACACTTCAAACGCTCTTCTCCGACGTGGTCAGGGGGCGGGGGTGTTTCCTTTGCAGGGCTCGGTATCGGGATTCTCTCTAAGGATTCGGCTCTTTCCTCCTTTTCTGATTCCCCCGACAGCATCTTCTTTGCCTTGAACGAACATGACAACGCTTTCGCATAGTCCTTGGCTTCCAGATGCTTCTCAGCATCGCCTATCAGCGCCGCCGCAGAATCCCTTACATGAGAGGGGCCCGTGAAGGATTCGAGATCATCCTTGGCGGTGCGCAACTCGAACCTTGCAGGCAGAGACGGATCCTCTTTCGGCCTCGAAGGCATTTTCAACTTTCTCGCATGTCCGGAATCTGGTTCATCTTCGGCCGTTGCGCTCAAAATGCTATCGATCGAACCTGACGATTCCGGTGATAAAATGCCTTCCTGCTTGGCTTTCATCAATTCCTCTCTCGCACGCGCGCACGACGCGATACAGGAATCATAGTCGCCTGATTCGTTCGCGTCCTGAGCTTTTTGGATTATGTAATCCGCCTTCAATGTGTCATAGTTCTGCGACCGGAGCTTGTTCCTGACCGCCTTCGTCGTGAGAAGCGCATTGAAAGCCTTATCCTTCTTCGAGGCGCTCTCGGCGATCTTCCTGCCGACGCCCCTGCTTCGCATGAATCGCCATTCGAAATACATGACTACCCCTGCGATAATGCTCAGAATCGCAATCAGAATGGCCTTCTCGACGTCGTCCATATAGGCATCGACCAGAGTACAACCAGCACGAATTAGCAATATATATTCTTCTTTCCTGAACACAACAACTCGACAAAGCAGGTATGAATCCAAGAGGGAATGGTAGAGCGCGTGACAGCGTTCCGCGCCCGTTTAGCTTTCAAACGGTGCAGTTGACCCGGTATCCGAAGATATCGGGCTGGTACACCTAGGCTAAACGACCACAAGGCTCCCCGAAGGTCGCCCTAAGCTTCCCGTGGGCTCGCGCACCACAGTACTGCAGAGAACGTGGGCGGGCTTAACTTCTGGGTTCGGAATGAGACCAGGTGTGACCCCGCCGCTTTGGCCGTCACGCACTCTGAGCTGTTCTAATCAACAGGAGGTATATAAAGATTACAACGGGAGAACGCGCAACCGGTTCCCCCTCCGAGAACTACTCTCTAAGGGATTGGCATAGCTAGTTTCAAGAGCGCAGCTAAATTATCCGAGACGAGAGAAGCAAGATGTCACGCCTCAACGCGATAACACTCGATCTCTGGGACACGCTGATAACCGAAGTCCCTCGAAAGAATCCGAATCTGAGAAGCTATCGAATCGAGCTGATGCACGATGAGCTGGGGAAGCTCGGGCTCGATTATGATCTGGGAAGGATCGAAGAGGCATATGCCCGATCCCAGGAGTTCTGCGACGAGATTTGGAACAGGCACAGGGACATGCCGCTGGACGACCATTTCCTGTTCCTGCTGTCATGCGTCGACTCCGGGCTGCCTTGGAAATTGAACAAGGACGGGCTCGAGAGATTGAGGAGGGGATACTCTGAGGCGATTCTGCGGATGCCGCCTGTCCTCTTGCCGCATACGAGAGAGGCATTGGAGCATCTTTCCGCCAGCGGTTACAGAATAGGCCTGATATCCAATACTGGCAGGACCCCGGGATCCGTCCTCAGAAAGTTGCTCGGCCAGCTCGGAATCGCGGAATACTTCGATGTCATGACCTTTTCGGACGAGGTCCTCGTCAGAAAGCCGGAGAAGCAGATATTCCTGCACACGCTCAGGGGACTGAGCGCCCTTCCGAGGCTATCGTTGCACATAGGAGACGATCCCGAAGCGGATTTTGAGGGAGCCAGGAACGCCGGGATGAACGCTCTCCTCATTGACGGGAGCGAGAACGGTTCGAGGCGAAAGGATGCCATCGTTTCTCTGAGAGAGCTGTCAGAGCTTCTCTGATCACAGGAGCAACGATAGTATCCAGGCAAGTATCGCCCCGGAGGCTATCGAGAGGAAGTTGTTTCCCAACTTGCCGATCCTCCCTTTCTGCTCTATCGTTGCCCCTATCACGCTGTCAATCTGGCATCCGAGAAAACCGCACAGCATAGGGATGAGGAAGGTCGAGGCCCCGACGACCAGCTGGGAGTTCAAGGAGAAAAGCAGATAGGCAATCGCGCTCGTGACCGCCGCGGAGAAGAAGGCAGCCAGCTGACCTGTGAGTGAAACACCGCCGTTGGTCCCGGGAGTCACCCGTTTCAGCGTGGTGATCAATACAGGTCTCGGGTCGAAGACGCCTATCTCGCTCGCCGCGGTATCCGCGGCCGCAACGGCGAGCGCGGAGACGAACATGAAGCTTGCCGTGCCGATATCCAATGTGGGGACGCCGATGAATGCCAGGACTGCGATGATCGTCATCACGAGACCGTTTGCCGCGACGTTCCGATAGCCGCGTTCGCCTTTTGTCCCCTCGTGCAGGCCCTTCTCCTTCTTGGTCTCGAACCTGTATCTCGTGAAAGCAAAGCTCGTGAGCAGGAATAGGAGCAGCATGATCAGCCAGAGTATGCTGCCCATCAGGCTGATTATCACTCCGACTACGAAGGCGAGCAGCGAACCCTTGAAATCGAGAATGTTCCTGAGATAGGCGAAGACGGATAGCCCGACGCAGATATCCACGTACAGGACGATCTCCCAAAGCGCGAGCAGTCATTCACCTCCGTTTCGTCCGACCATATTCGACGTGTCACCGTAAGGGCGATGAAAAACGGCATGCCTCAGCTGTATCCCATCCCCTTGGCCAGATGCATCTCCGTGCTCCATATTATTATTTTCGGCCAGAATATCAAAGGGCTTTCGTCACCGATGCGAGAATCGAATGGCAATCGTCATCCCAGGAGTTGCTTCCTCTTGAAGAGGATTGCGCTTATGATTGAGAAGGCGATGAAATAGACGATCATGAGCACGACGCTCGTTCCGAGGTCTGGATAGAAGTTGTATATCGTTCCGAAGTTTCCGAGCTCATAGCTCGAATCGACCGGATAGTTATCAGCATTCAAGGATTCGACGATTGTGTCCCCGGCGAACGTGAGCATGAACCACATCTTGATGCCCGCAAGAGAACCGACACCGATCACGATCTGCGATATCATCGTCAGGATGAAGAAGGTCAATATTATCGCTCCCGTGGAGCCCTTCATTACGGAGCTTATGAAGTATGCAACTCCGAGGCAGCCGAGAAGGAACAGGGTCGCGAAGAGGAAGGATAGGTAGAGATACTTTGCAGACTCGCCGAGAGTGGCGTAGGACAGCACCAGTATCGCGAGATAGAAGATTGAAACCATCAGGAGGCTCGCGGCAAAGCTGGCCATCATCTTCCCGGCGAAGAGGACCTCGCGCCTCATCGGGTTCGGGAATATCAGATAGGCGGTCCTGTTCTGGTACTCGCTGACGATGGAGTCCGCACCGAAGAATATCGCACAGATGATCACCAGTATTGAACCGAATTGCAGGAAATTCTCCGTGAACCCGTTCGTGCTGCGCTTGAAGTCGTAGCTCGCGATCACCTCGCTCGAGCTGTAATTCTGGAATAATATGACCGCTCTGATATCGCTTCGATAGACCCACATGCTCTTGGGCAGAACCGTGCCGTTCACCGTGACATTGACCGAACCCTCCTGGATGCCGCCCCTGCTTAGATTCCCGTAGGTCGCGTTCGGGTACATCCATAGGCCGAAATATGCCGGCACGGGCCGCAACTCGAGCGTCTCCTCCACATGACCTGCATATGGCGATCCGAGAGCAGGCGGGAGCGCGTAGATGAGGCCGACAATGATGGCAACAATGAGTATCGTTCCGATGAGCCGCCTGCTCCTGAGATATTTTAGGAGCTCATACTCAGCTACTATGAATGACTGTTTGATCTCGGAAGGAAGGGTTCTTGAACAGGGGCCGCTGCTCGTCATATCAATCACCTCGACTCCTGTATCATCTGCATGTAGAGATTCTCCAGCGCTAGCCCCTTCGGGTTGAACGAGTTCACCTTCAAACCGGCATCCAGCATCTCCTTCAGAAGAAGATGCCTCGTGCTCGGGTCTGCGGAATACTCGATATAGAGCCTCAGAGGCGTAACGCGCTCGATGCTCTTGACGCCGGCGAACGAGCCGATGCGTTCGAGGGAATCCTTCGACGGGGCTTCCGCGAGGTCAATCTCGATCTTGTTCATATTCGCCAGTGTGGAGAGCTTCTCGACAGAATCATAGACGAGCAGCTTGCCGTAATCTATCATCGCGACGTAATCGCAGGTCTCCTGAACCTCGGGCAGAAGATGCGAGCTCATGAATATCGTATATCCCTCGTTCCTGAGCTGCTTCAGAATCTCTCTGATCTCTACCATTCCTCTCGGGTCCAGACCGGTGGTCGGCTCGTCGAGGATCAGTATCTCAGGCTCGTGCAGGAGTGCCTGGGCGACCGCCAGACGCTGCTTCATCCCCTTGGAGAACTTCCCTATCCGCTTGTCCGTCCATTTATCGAGCTTGACCGTCGTGAGAAGCTCCTTGCTGCGCTTCTCGATCTCCCTCAGGGACATCCCTCTGACTCTGCCCAGGTATGCCAGAGTCTCAATCGGCGTCAGGAACGGATAGAACTCAGGGGTCTCCACGACTGAGCCTACACAGGACAGGGCTTTCCGAGGATTCTTGGTGACATCAATGCCGTTCAGATACGCCTTTCCCGAGGTGGATTCGATTAGATTCGTGAGAATCTTGATGGTCGTCGTCTTGCCCGCGCCATTCGGGCCCAGGAATCCGACCGCGGTGCCGGTCCTGACATCCAGATTCAAATTGTCGACGGCACGTACGACCCCGAAATCCTTCGTCAGGCCTTCTATATGGATGATGCTTTCCGCTGTCATACGACTTGCCTTTCAAATCTCTGGGCTCTGCTGAGAGCCAAACGATATTTATTGTTTTGCATGATGATGAAAAAAGGCTCACGAATGGCGATGCCGGGATCCGCCTTTCTCGGCCGCTGGAACTGCATGACCCCGTATTATCGCCATCACCCTGCAACCAACTGCCTCGGCGGCTTTTCCATTTTCGGCCGGGAACACGAGCATTCTCCCGCTGGGATAGATGCTGATGTCGTGCTCGCCCTTTATCTGAAGAACGAGGTCAGAACTTTCCATTATCCGATAGCCCGCTCTTTCGAGCTGAACCGCAATAGAATCGATGTCCAGCCTGATACTTCTCTTCGGAACCAGCTCGTATAGATTCTGGCCACAAGGTTTGACCGAGATGAAGTCGCTGTCGGTCCTACTGGGTGATCTCGTCAAGCACAGCCTCCGCCGTTCTTCGCAGATCCTCCAACGATCCCTCATTCGATATGATGTGATCCGCACGCGCGATCACATCCCCGAGACCCCATCGCAGCTCTCTGACGTCCCTTCGCTCGAACTCGTCCCAGGACTTCGGAGCGTCGCTCCTGGCACGCGCCACGAGACGCTTGTATCTCGTCGATGGGGATGCGTGGACGGCAACGACGACTATTCCATTGCGCACGGATCTCCTGAAAAGGGCGACTTCGGCCCTTCCGCGAACGCCATCGATGAGCGTGAGCCTGTCATCGAGCGCCTCGATGGTCTTCTTCGCCCAGTAATCGAACCCATCAGATTCGCGTCTGGCCTGAGCGAGGCTCCCGACATTCTCATCCGTCAGTTCCAGCCCCTTTTCGACCGCTTCGCTTCTCACGAAATCCCCCATACGCAGAATCCTGATTCCCCGATTCATGCATATCTTGAGGAACTCCTCCTTCCCAGAGCCAGGCATCCCTGTAAGGAGGATGAGTCTTGTCTTCTCTCCTTCCGTCATTTCTGTCATCTCCTCAAGAGCGACCCCGCTATTTGAACCACTTGTCGCTCATTGATCTCCCTTCCCAGTCCCACGCTAGCGAGGACGCAGTACTGACCAAGCCCGGGGTCGAAAAGCGAGACGTATCTGGGGCAGAGCCCGAGAACGTAGGCGGCTGCCGCTTTCTCGGATTCGACGACGCCTTCGGTGATGGTATCGAACGTCCCGACCGACCGCGGCTTCGCGTTGCCCGTTCTATGTTCGGTGGCGAGCCATCTCCATATCTCGTCCGGAGGCACGCCCTGATTCTTGAGTGACTGGACCGATGTCTGGTCGAGCACGAGGAATTGCGGGCATGAGGGATCCGCGCTGTCCGCGTATGACAGGCAAGGGAACGGACACGAGAAACACGCCCGAGAGCGTCTCAGTCCGGTCAGATTGCCTGGGGACTCGCCCATCAGGCTCGGAAGCCCCGTCTTCCCGTTGAGCGAGCTCGGGAACGACCTCATCATCGCGGATGCTCTCTCGAGGAATTCTTCCGGGCCGGATAATTCAATATCTGCCATTCCCCGGAACGCTATGGCTCTTAGGTTCATATTGCGCATCCTGCCTCCGAGGCCGATGCCGTCCCAACCGGATGTGAAGTTCAAGGATGCGCTATCGCCCTCCGAGCAGGATATGACCTGGACTCTGGGGTCTGCCTGGTCCTTTCTGATTCGCCCGCACGTCTCCCAGCAGTCCAGCCTAGATTCGTCAGGCATTCGCACGATGTCGGCAATCATGTCCCGGATCCACAGATAGACAGGCTCCCGGGCAACCCCGGAGATGATGATGAAATCGAACCCCGTCAACCTCAACTCGACTCCGCCATTCAACAGAATGGGAGCGAACCTTCTCATTCCGTTCTTGTCCGCGACGCAAGCGATCGCCGCCGAGCCCGCTGGGCACGGGGTTCCTGTGAGCGGCCCGACACCGAGAACGATGCATTCTTCTCTGACGTCATCGAGCAAAGATGAGATGATGCCTGCTCCGCCGATCTTCTCGCCGAACAACGAGTCCGCTATTGGAATCTCTTCCGTCTTCGATTCGGACAGGTTCGCCCTCAGAGCCTTCCCGAAGAACATCGGGGGCATCGCTATTCGACCCCCAAGGCGCCCGTCGGACAGTACTTGACGCACTTCGGGTCGCCGCCACAGAGATCGCACGCGGGTCTCATCGTTATCGGCTTTGCGGAGACGGCTCCTGCGGATATCTCGCCCGGCTTCTTGATCTCGATGCCCTCCGGCCTTCCCAGGAGAAGCTCGCCTCCGGCCCTCTTCAGGATGATCCCATAATACCCCTTCTCGTCTTCGACGTGGAACATTATGCTCGAGCTCATCGTCGAGATAAGACCGTCACGTCTCAGCGCGCAAACCCCTTCGCATCCCGCGCAGCCAATGCATCTTTCCGGTCTGTAGGTTATCGCGGTCATCTAGCACACCCAATTCGTCGAGCTGCGAAATCAGATGATGTAGTCTGAAACGTCGGTCATTATCCTGTCGCAGTAGATGCACCTGAGAAGCAATGGCTTCTTCGATTCTACGACGAACTCGGGCTCGATCGGCTCGTGCATGTTCGTGATGCATCCGGGATTCTGGCACTTGACGATACCCTTGACGACGTCGGGAACCTCCACGATGAATTTCTCGGCGACATTGTAATCCCTGATGATGTTTATCGTGGCGTTCGGGGAGATCAGCGCGATCTTATCGAGCTCCTTAGGATCCAGCTCCCTGTCCTCTATCTTCACGATATCCTTCCAGCCGGCCTTCTTGCTCGGCACGTGGAGCAGGACGCTGACGGTGCTCTGGACGTTGCTTCCTTTCAGTCCTATGATTTTTAAAACGTTCAGGGCCATGCCGACGGTGATATGATCTATCACCGTACCGTTCCGAATGGGGGTCACCTTGAACTCTATCATTCTATCACCCCGAGCAGAAGCGCGAGAATGGCCATCCGGACGGGGACGCCGTTGAACGCCTGCTGGAAATAGAGGGCGTGCGGGGAGCTGTCGACCTCCGGAGAGATCTCGTCGACCCTGGGCAAGGGATGCATGATGGAGAGGTCTGGCTTGGCATCCTTGAGCAGCATGCTGTCGATCCTGTACGAGCCAGCGACCTTCTGATATTCCGCAAGGTCCGGGAACCTCTCTTTCTGAATCCTGGTGACGTACAGTATGTCGGCATCCGGTAGGGCCTGATCGATCGATGTCAGCGTGCGGGGCTTGTTGCCTATCTTCTCGACCGCCCTGATCGTCTCTTTCGGCATCTGAAGGCTCGCCGGCGCGACGAACATCAGATTCGCCCCGAACAGGGCCAGGGCCTCCGCGAGCGAGTGCGCCGTCCTGCCGTATTTCAGATCCCCGACCAGGGCGACGTTCACCCCCTCTATCCTCCCTTTCGCCTTCCTTATGGTGAAGAGGTCCAGTATCGTCTGCGTTGGGTGCTGTCCGGCGCCGTCCCCCGCATTTATCACAGGCTTATCGGAGAAATATGCGGCCAGCCTCGCGGAGCCCTCGGCGTAATGCCGCAGGACGATTATATCGGAGTATGATTCGACCATCTTTATCGTATCGGCAAGAGTCTCCCCCTTCTGCACGGAGGACCCGCCGGGCTGATCGAAGCCCAGGGTCGTCCCCCCGAGCCGTGCCATGGCGGAGGCGAACGAGAGCCTCGTCCTCGTCGACGGCTCGAAGAACAGCGATCCCTGGACATAACCGGCCAGGAGATTGCTCCTTTCCTGGCCAAGGGCTATCGGGACCATCTTCTCGGCGAGATTCATGATATGCTCGATCTGCTCTTTCGAAAAATCGCGAATTGCGACGAGGTCGCAACCTTTGAACTGTTGGGACATCGCCCATGTAATCCGCTAGGGGAATAAATACATTCTCGGGTTGATGGAGGCGCTGGCGGTCAGGGAATGTCGAACCTGTTGATCGCTTCCTGAACGCGCGAGAACCACTCATCGATGCAGACCTTCACCCGCTCGCGTATCTTCTCTGGCGGCACGGCGATGTACTTGTGAAAATGCCCGCCTCGCTTCAGAGTCTCCGTCTCCTTCATCACGAGACCTGCAGATACGAGCTTCTGGAGGGCGCGATATACCGTGCTCTTATCGCGCTTCAGAATCGGGGACAACTGATCCGCCCTCGAAGCCCCGGCCTTCAACAATCCTCTATAGACGGCCAATTCGAAATCCCCGAGGCCGAAAAGACACTTGAGGACATCCTTGCAGGTGCCTTCGCCGGACATGATTTTCGCGATCGATGCTCTCATCGGACACCTTTTCTGAGTTGTGCTACTCACGTTTCATATTACTACTTTTCTCTTTCCTTCCGTTTATTGTTAGAAGAGAGGCGAATCCTCGATTGGGAAGCACGGATAAAGCAGGTTTATTCATAAATGAATACATACACGGGATTGCATGATAGAGGTCATAGAGGAGAACTGGCTCGGCAGGATAACGAAATACGATGCAAACGATTTGAAGTTGCACACACCCGAGGTTTTTTATATATCGACCAGGAGCATAAGAGCGCCTTCATACGCGAGAGCTACGATTGTCGATTCTGATAACGGCTCAGTGCCTGAGAATTCGCTCAAGATGCTTCGTTCGGGGTTCTTCTCGGAAGAGGATGCGTCAAATGGCGCAACAATCGATCCCCTGTTCCGCGGAGGCGGCGAGCTTTTCGAAAGCGGGACGATGCCAGTCTCGACCTGTTATTCCAGCGGCGATTTCTCGAAATGCAGCGGGGATATCGTGGTGGTCGGAGACGCGGCGCAGCTCCTCAGAAGGCCGAGGGAGTTCGCGAAGACCTTCTCGGGACTGAGGAGGGCGGTCTCCCCCAAGAGACTGATCTATGCTCCTGGGATAGCCGACCCGTTCAATCTCTCGCTGCTGTGCTATTTCGGCATAGATCTGTTCGATTCCTTGGGAACGATCGCAAGGTCCTCCTTGGGCCAAGTGATAGTTCATGGAAGAGCGATTCCTTCCGCCTCGGAGGATCTGGGCAGAATATCCGGGCTCGGACCCAACCCGTCTTTTGAAGATATCTTGCAACACAATTACCGACAGCTCGAATCGGAGCTCGTCGTCGTCCGAGAGGCTATCAGGGCCGGCACTCTGAGACAGCTCGTCGAGTCGAGAGTGAGACACGCACCTTGGATGATAGAGGCGCTCAGGTTCGCTGACCTCGAGGAATTCCGGAATTTCGAGGAATGGACCCCGGTCTGCGGAAACGAATTCGTAGCCAGCGCAAAGGAATCGCTTTGGAGACCGGACATACGAAGATACCGCGAGAGGCTCCTGGAGAGATACGAGATACCCAGCTCGCCTGGGATTCTTGTCCTCTTGCCGTGCTCCGCGAGAAAGCCGTATTCGACTTCCAGGAGCCATCGGGCTTTCAGAGGAGCAATCAGGGAGTCGGGCATAGCATCGGCAGTGCACGAGGTCATTGTGACCTCTCCGCTCGGCATCGTTCCAAGAGAGCTGGAAACCGTCTACCCGGCGCAACAGTACGACATACCGGTTACCGGACACTGGGACGAGGATGAGAAGAAGATCGCAAGGGGGTTATTGAGTGATTTTCTGTCGCGCAAGCGGTACGATATAATTGTCGCGCATCTCGACACGGAGTTCGAATTCGTCTCCGACGTTCTTCAGGAGTACGAACTCAGGCATACCGGGGGAGAGAACGTGAACAGCAGGGAGAGCCTCTCGAACCTGAGGGATTGCCTCAGCGGACTCAAGGATTCCGTCGAGAAGCCCTCATGGGCAAAGCGTACGCATGAGGATATCAAGGCCTTGTGCTCCTACCAGTTCGGCGATGCCTGGCCGCATCTGATGGAAGATACCGTTATAAAGGGCGCATATCCGAACGTGAGAGTCATGCGTGGCGATGTGCAGCTCTATTCATGCGTGCCCTCGAAAGGAGGGCTTTCTCTCACAATTGATGGCGGAAAAGCGTTGGCGAGATCCGGAAAATACGGTGTGGAAATAGAGGATTTCATCCCGAAAACAAATGTATTTGCAGTCGGAGTGAAAGGTTGCTCTCCGGAAATCCGGATCGGAGATGAAGTCTACGTACATCATGCCGGAGAAGTGAGAGCGGTCGGAACCGCAAGGATGAACAGTATAGAGATGACCTCCCTCGCCCGGGGAGAGGCAGTGCACATTCGCCATCATATCTAGCGCTGGCAGACAGTTTCGCCGACCCCCTGATGCTATCCCTATATCCCCCGCTTTCAATTAGATTCTCGAGGGCGTCAGAAATGTCAAGGATTGATTCCGACCACTACAGCTGGGAAGAGGTGTACGCTCTGCTCGGCTGCAAGTATCTGGAAGAACGGATTGACGATGATTTGGAGTGAGACGGAAAGACCGCGCTTCCCGAGAGCTCATCGGTCCGTCTCGCGCACCCATCCGGATGAGCGTCCCATTCGGACGTTCATCCTCCTTTTCTGTGAAACTTTAATGTATTGCTAGACGTTCTATACGTGGATATGGAAGAAGACGTTGCCGCAGTGGAATACAGGCTGATGCGTGCCTTGAACACGTTCAGCACGGTGGAGAACGCCGAGACCCAGGCGCTGATCAGACTTGCACTCAGACAGGGACGTTTTCTATCAAGGAACCCGGACAATAGGGCCCGAATTGACAACATTTCTAAGACTGCCGATTCATTGATCGAATCCACGGAGAAGATAATGAAATCCTGGGAAGAGGTGAACGAAGCCGTAATGAAACTGCAGAAGACATACTCGGACTACTCCATCAAGCAGATCGACAGCATCGCGAAGGCGCGCAACAGGTTCGAGAATTTCATCGGCAGGGTCACAGGCGTCACGGACATTTTGGAAGGAGTGCTCCAGGAAGTGGAAGATCAGGAAGCGGCCATGAAGATAATCGAGAAGCTGGGCACCGTCAGAGAATACGAAAGGAAGCTGAGGCAATCTGGCCCCGCTCGATGAGACAGAGAAATCTATTTTAGTATCAATCATTACTGAGGTCAGGCATATCGGGCAGGTGTAATCTAGCTGGTTAGGATTTTGGCCTTCCATCATCGCCTTGAGAAAATCTTGGGGTGGCTGGAAGAAAGCCAACAGCCCGGGTTCAAATCCCGGCACCTGCACTTCACAAGTCCTTGACCATTGTGCTTTCTTCCAACCTGGGGTTTTTTTGGG
>Ga0315268_10002960_pt1 | contig 18868 bp, 19 predicted proteins | sample C1_top_MG_FD_204535 | JGI IMG/M metagenome (GOLD analysis project Ga0315268, IMG submission 204535) | Sediment microbial communities from Yellowstone Lake, YNP, Wyoming, USA - C1_top | ecosystem: Environmental > Aquatic > Freshwater > Lake > Sediment | place: USA: Wyoming | collected 2017-08-01
TGAAGTCTTGGAACAAATCAAAAAAGATCCGGCGAAAAAAGATATCCCGGTCATGATTCTCACCAATCTTGAGGAAGTTGATAATGTTCAGAAAGCGCTTGATCTTGGCGCGACCACTTTTATGGTGAAATCTGATTTCAGCCTGAAAGATATCTTGGAAAAAATAAAGGAGACTTTGAAGTGAGAGTTTGACAAGAAATTTTTTTTGAAGATTTCAAAGTCAGGAGACATCGGCCAAGTAAAAAAGCAAAAATAAAATGTTTGTTGACAGTGAACGCCTGAAAAGTTTTATTCTCGACTCGGGCTTGGTAAGCCAAGAAGTCCTTGACCAAGCCATGGAGGAAAGCAAAAGCACGGGGAAGCGCCTTGGTGATCTTTTGGTAGCCAAAAAAATTCTGGATTCCGATCAAATTCGTCAGCTGTACTCATATATTCTTGGCATTCCTTTCGTGAATCTTGAGAAAGAAACAATACCGAAGGAAATTTTGCAGATTATTCCAGAACCGATTGCCAAAAAATACCAAATTGTGGCTTTCAAAAAAAACAACCAAGAACTCAAGGTGGCGATGCTTAACCCGGAAGATCTGCAGACCATTGATTTCATCCGCAAGAAAACCGGCCTCAAGATTTCCCCCTGCGTGACTTCAAAAGAAGGAATCGACAACGCTCTGAAACAGTATGAGCAAAGTCTCAAGGCGGAGTTTGGGGACATCATTGAAAAAAGCAGCCAAGAGGTTGCCGGAGGAGGAGATCTCGAAAAAGCCGCCCAGGATCTGCCCATCATCAGAATCGTTGATACCCTTCTTAAGCATGCTATTCTCCAAGAAGCCAGCGATATTCACATTGAACCGGACGAAAAAGAGGTGAGAGTGAGATACCGTTTGGACGGAATGCTGCATGACGCCATGACGCTTCCTAAGACAGTTTTGGACGGCATTGTAGCGCGGATAAAAATATTGTCGAATCTCAAACTGGACGAGCATCGTTTGCCCCAAGACGGTCGTTTCAAAATAGAGCAAGACGGACGAAGAGTGGCTTTTCGAGTTTCCATTTTGCCCGTCTATTCAGGGGAAAAAATTGTAATGCGGCTTTTGGATGAATCGTCCAAAGGACTGACGCTCGAGGGAATGGGTCTCTGGGGCGAACCGCTGGAAAAAATTCACCGGGCCATCAAGAAACCGAATGGAATGATTCTGGTTACCGGTCCTACCGGATCCGGGAAAACAACGACTCTCTACACAATTATGGATATTTTGAATGTTCCGCAAGTAAATATCTCCACCGTTGAGGACCCGATCGAATATAAAATGCCTCGCATAAACCAGACTCAAGTCAGCCCGCAAATTGGACTCACTTTTTCGCAAGGGCTTCGGGCTCTATTGCGCCAAGACCCGGATATCATTATGGTCGGGGAAATTCGTGACAAAGAGACTATGGAAATTGCGATTCATGCCGCAATGACTGGACATTTGGTTCTTTCCACTTTGCACACCAACAGTGCCGCTGGCACGATTCCCAGGCTCCTCGATATGGGAGCCGAACCTTTCCTTATAGCGTCAACGGTCAACGTGGTGATGGCGCAAAGACTGGTGCGCCGGCTTTGCCCGGAATGTCGAGTCGCCTACAATCTCGACGAAGGACTTTTGAATTCTCTGCGGGGTCAAATTGAGATTGATCCGATAATGAGCCTCGCACAAAAGAATAATTTGCTGGAGAAAGAATTGACCGAAGTGAGCGACTGGACGAAAATCACTTTTTATCATCCGGGAGGCTGTTCGCACTGCCGGCAGGAAGGTTACAAGGGACGCATTGGGATCTTCGAAGTTTTGGAAATAGACGATGAGATCGCTCAAATGATTTCCAAGCAAGCGACCAGTGACGAAATTGAAAAGAAAGGCAGGGAACACGGAATGCTAAAAATGATTGAGGACGGATTGATCAAGGCCATTCAAGGGATCACTTCGATCGAAGAGATCTTACGGGTTAGCAAAGATTAGATATAAAAAATACACGATCAATTTTTGATATTAAATATTTTATTCCACTTGTGTGCCAACATTTTCCTACATTGCAAAAAACTATCGCGGCGAAATAAAAAATGGAGAAGCCGAAGGACGGAATAAGCGCGAGGTTGTTGAAAATTTGCGATCTGATGGATTTTTTGTAACGGCGATAACTGAAAAAGAAGAAAGAAAAGTGAAGGAGCGAAAACGGCCGCTTTTTGGAAATGTTTCTCTCAAAGATAAAATGATGTTTGCCCGGCATCTCGGCGTGATGCTTTCATCGGGATTGTCGCTGCCGCGGGCTCTCAATGTTATCTCCGGGCAAACAAGAAACAAACGGTTCAGAAGAGTTCTGGAACAAGTTGAAAAAGACGTCAAAATGGGCAATGCCCTGGCGGACAGTTTGGCCAAACACCCGATTTTTGACGAGCTTTCAATCAATATGATTCGGGTGGGCGAGGTCAGCGGACGAATGGAAGAAGTTCTGGGGCTGCTCGCCAACCAGTTGGAAAAGGAACACAATCTGATGAGCCGGGTCAAGGGAGCCATGTATTATCCCAGCGTGATATTGCTCGTCATGGTCGGGGTCGGAATAGCCATGATGATTTATGTCGTTCCGAAGCTCACCGTGATTTTCCAAGATATCCAAACGACTTTGCCGCTTTCTACTCGTCTCATCATTGTCACCAGCGGCTATATGTCGACTCATCAGTGGACGGTATTATCGGCAATTTTTTTGTTTGCCGCAGCGGTGTTTGTTTTTTTCAAATCATCCACTGGGAAAAAGTTGATGAGCACTATCGCGGCCAACGCGCCGGTGATAAAGAACGTTTCTATAAAAGTTAACAATGCCCGCTTCGCAAGAATTTATAGCTCTTTGACCCAAAGCGGTGTATCAGTCATTGAATCGCTGAGCATTATTTCGCGGACGCTCAACAATGACAAATACGTTCAAGCGTTCATTCAGATTGGTGAAGGCGTCCAAAAAGGCAAGGCGCTCCACGAGGAATTGGCAAGATTTCCAAAGCTTTTCCCAGTGCTGACCATTCAAATGGTGGATGTTGGGGAAGAAACCGGGAAGACCGCGGAGGTTTTGCTGAACCTTGCCAATTTTTATGAAGACGAAGTTGACCAGATTACCAAAAATCTCTCCTCGATTATCGAACCAGTTCTGATGGTTATCATCGGAACCGCGGTTGGTTTTTTTGCGATTTCGATGATTCTGCCGATGTACTCGATTATGGATCAAATGTAAATGAAAACTCAAAACTCAAAACTCAAAACTCAAAATTATGGTGTCTCGTGTCACGAGACGTATATTTATAATGACAAAAAAGGCTTCACCCTGCTAGAGGTGATTGTGACCCTCTTTATTGTTGGATTAGTTTTAGTTTTGTATCAAACGGCCTTAGGAAAAATCAGGCTGATCCAATATGCCAAGGATCAAGAAATTGCTTTGCGGGTCGCGAACAATAAAATTGAAGAATTGAGGGCGGGAGGCTACGCGGCTTTGCCCGCGAGCGGCAGTTTTTCTGATTCTCAACTAAATACCTTATCAAACAGCACGGCCACCATGGCCATCACGGATTATAATGCAGCGACCAAAAAAGTTATTGTGACTATCCAGTGGCGGGAATCGGTAAACACATCAACGCGGAATATTTCGCTCACCACTCTTATTACAAAAACGGGAGGGCTATAAACTTATGAAAAAAAAGAGCCCAAATAATCTAGGTTTTTCTTTCATTGAAGCAATTTTCGCTTCAGCTATTCTTATTTTTGTTTTAGCTATGCTGGTGCTCCTTTACCTAAATTTTTCTAAATCTTATAACCGCCAGCAGACCGAAGTAAAGATAGGCGACTCTGCCCGTGAGGCGGCGAAAGAGTTACAGAGCGCTGCTTTGCAAGCGGATCAAGTCATGACTAGCCACAACTTTTCCGGAACAACCTACAGCACCGACCAGCATACATTGGTGCTGGAAATTCCCTCGGTCGATGGCTCGGGGAACATCGTTAGCGGAAAGCATGATTACACGGTTTTTCACCTAACCGGGAAAAACTTATATAGATTAGTGCAAGCCGACGCGGCCAGCAGCCGGCCCTCCGGCCTCAACCAGATCAGTGACGCAGTTGCGGCAATCATATTCACCTATAATAATTCCGACTTATCCAAGGCCACCAAAATTGATGCGAACATTCAAATGCAAACAATTTCCGGCGGACAAACCATCTCCTATAATCTTCATCAGGAAATTTATTTGCGAAATCTATAAATAAATGAAACAAAACATCTACAAAAACCCCGCCAGGGGCGAGGCTCGCCAAAGGCGGCAGAAAGGGCAAATTGTCGTGATCGGGCTGGTGTTCTTTGCTATGATGATACTTTTTTCCGCCGCCATCCTAGTGTATGTTTCGACTTATCTGAAATCCGAAAGCCAAAATATCGCGAAAGTTCAGGCTTTGCAGCTGGCCGAGGCAGGAATCGATAAAGCGGCTTATGAGCTTAACCGGAATTCGAGCTATACCGGGGAAAGCAACACGGCGCTCGGGAACGGCAGCTTCACAGTCACCATTTCGCCAATTGATTCTGAGCACAAGCGAGTTACTTCCGTCGGCACGGCGCCTTTCAGCGGGGGCCATACAACCACAAGGACAGTCAAAGCCACTCTGGCTATCAATCATACCGTGATCTCCTTTCGCTACGGGATCCAATCCGGTAACGGCGGCTTCAGCCTAGACAACTCTTCGACCATCACGGGAAATGCGTTCTCATCCGGTCCGGTCGTCGGGTTAAATAAAAATTATATTTACGGAGATGTCGTTTCAGCGGGACCCGGCGGAACGATCTATGGCATTCACGCTACCGGAAACGTTTTTTCTCACTCAATCGGGAAATCCAGCCCAGATACCACAATAGACAAAGATGCTTATTATTCGACCATCACGAACACGACTGTCACTGGAACAAAGCATCCCGGGAGTCCTGACCAAAGCCCGGTAGCCCTGCCGATTTCCGATGCCCAGATTCAGGAGTGGGAGACCTACGCGGCTGCCGGCGGCACCCTAAATACTTGCGACAGCAATGGTGATTATTCAATTTCCGGGGATATGTCACTGGGTCCGAAAAAAATTGCCTGCAACCTGGTCATAAAAACTTCACACGGGATATTGAATGTGACTGGCCCGCTCTGGGTTACGGGAGACATTACTGTTCAGACGGGCTCCACCATCCAAATGGATTCGAGTCTGGGCAGCCAGAATGTCGCCATTATCGCTGATAATCCGGCAAACACAACGGGTAGCGGAATAATCAATACCCAGCAAAGCAGTGTTTTCAAAGGATCAGGTTCGCCCGGTTCGTTTGTTTTCTTGATTTCCCAAAATAACAGCTCCGAAACTGGCGGCAGCACGGTCGCTATTTCTCAGAACCAGGGAGCGTCCGCCTTAGTGTCTTATGCCAGCCATGGTTTGATTACCTTGAGCCAAAGCGCGAATGTAAAAGAAACCACCGGCTATAAGATTTCTCTCAGCAATTCTGCCAACGTAACCTATGACACTGGTCTTCCCAGCACGCTGTTTGAATCCGGACCGGGGGCAAGTTGGACATTCAATCCCGGTAGTTATGTCATTCAATAATGGCTTTCGAGATTACAAAGATATTTTGATTAACCGTAGCATATTGTATACTAAATAAGTCTGACGATAAGTTCAATATCTCCCGCCCTGCTTTTTTCTGATCGGTGACAAGTATCAGGTTAATTCCCGAAAGTAACTATAGCTAAGGAAAATAAGAAAATGAGTCTTTTACTTTACAATTTGCTGGGAAAAAGTCCAAAAGGTTTTGGCCTCGAAATTGAGGATCGATCGGTCAAAGCTTTTATTATGGAAATAAAAAACGGAAGAAGATGCCGCTTCGTGACTTGCGGGCTGCGCTCTTTCAAAAAGGGTATTGTGCAAAACGGCGTCGTCATTGATCCAGCCGCTCTGGCTATGGAAGTCAAAGAGCTGCTGAAGGCTACTAAGCCCAAATCGATTCGCAACAAATTTGTGGTCATATCAGTTCCGGAGACCAAAGCCTTCATTCGCACTATAAATATTCCCAAAATGACGAGAGCGGAGGCGGAAGAAGCCGTCAAATGGGAAACGGAGGCTAATATCCCAGTTTCGGCGGAAAAAGTCTATCTGGATTGGCAAGTTGTGGATGAAGCCAACCCGAACTCAAACGAAGTTTTAGTAACGGCAGTGCCCAAAGAAGTAGTTGAAGGCTACAGCGAAGCCATGCGACAAGCCGGACTTGAAATTCTAGCGGTTGAAATAGACATAATCGCCACCATAAGAAGCTTGACCAGCTCGAGCGACATTGCGAATCAGCCGGTTCTGATTGTCGATCTGGGAGAAGATAAAACCAGTCTAGCGGTAGCCAAAAATCAGGTGCCTTATTTCACTTCAAGTCTTCCTCTTTCGGGCCGGACCTTTACCGACGCTCTCCAGAAAGGCCTGGGTGTCAGTTTTGAAAAAGCCGAGGAGCTCAAAGTGAAATACGGGTTGGGAAAGATGGAGCCGGACAACTTGCAATACGCGATTTTCAAACCGCTGGTAGAGAATTTGATTTCGGAGATCGAAAAATCCATCCGATTTTATGAGGAATCAATCAACAAGGGTCAAAAAATAAAAAAAATAATCCTTTCTGGAGGAGGGGCGCTTCTTAGGGATCTTTCCGGCTATCTGGTCGAGAGACTAAAAAGGGAAGTCGCGCTCGGGAATCCTTTGGAGCTCCTCGAAAATCGAAAAGATTGCCCTGAAAATATTCAAAAAAGCTTGGCGCCGTACGCAACCGCTATTGGGCTCGCCGCCAGAGCTTGTGGTTATAATGATCAAAATAAATCTGCTTGCTGACAGGGAGAAACAGGAAAGAGCAAGCGAAGAAAAATTGGGAATAATTATGCGCGCCGGATTGTCGGTGATATTCGGGCTAATTTTGCTGTCGGCGATGATGTTTTCCATCCAGACTATTTTGGCGATCGAACTCAAATCTGCCCAAGAAGAATCCCAAACTCACTCCGCGAAATCAATCCAAGATATTGAATCAGCTGAAAATATTCTGAAAGACGCTAATCAAATTTCCCAAAAAGTTATCGCGACCTCTAAAGCGGTGCCCTATTGGTCAAAAATATTGAGGCGGCTTTCGGATGACTGTCCGGACGGATTGAAAATATTGACGATCCATGCTGAAAAAGAGCATGTGAAGATATCCGGCTTTGCCAAAACGCGCGAGGCTTTTCTGGTTTTCCAGAATAAGCTGGGCGAATCAGGGTTCAAAAATCTGGCATCTCCTGTTTCAAATTTGGTTTCGCCGGAAAACTTGAACTTTACAGTTGAATTTGATATTGACAAAAATTACCTAAGTCAGCCCTAGAAAAAAATGTTCAAGAATATCGACAAAAAAATGATCATCATCGGTCTCGCGCTGGTCTTTCTGATCCTGGGACTGGCTTGGCTTATCCTATTTTGGCAAAGCCAGAAAATTCGCGAGCTCTCGGAAAATTATCAAAAGGAAAAATTGAATTCGTTCGTGCTTCAAGAAAAGAGAGACCGACTTGCCCAACTCAAAAAAGAAATTGTTAATCTTGAGGAGGGAAAAAGCAGTTTATCAGCTATGTTTATAAAAAAGGATCAGGCCTTGCCACTTCTCGAGGCGCTCGAACGGGTCGCCGTCACAAGTTATTGCCAAATCGTCGTTGATCCAGCCGATATCAGTAAAATTAAATTCCAGCAAACTGCGCCTGCTCCCAAAAATACATCAGATGATGAGACCGCTGCTAAGCCGAATAATCAGACGAATGATCAAAGCGCTAAACCGAAAGCGCCGGACGAGATCGCTCAGCTCAAAAACTTTCCCGCTTTTACTTTGACAGTCACCGGATCATATTCGGGCTTGGTTGATTTTTTGAGCCAAATGGAGAATTTGCCATATTTCATAAGACCTTTAACTTTTGACGTGATCCCAGTCGTCAAGAACCAGTCTCAACCTCAATCAGTGGTTGCGCAGCCCGCTGGGGATACAGGCAGCGGTCCTCTTCCCGAAAACCCAGAAGAAAAGACTGTTAAGGCGACTATAAATATAGTAATCTATGGAAACTAACGAAAAAAAATCAAAACGACGAATCAGCCAACTCGAAATGATTCTTGTCCGTTCGGGCAAACTGTCGCTGCGTTGGCTTTATCTCATTACGCTCGTGGTTGTTCTGGCTTATGCTTTCTTTGTTTGGAACAGATACATCATAAACGCTGAATGGAACGATCAGCAGAAAAATGACTATATCAAACAGCAAGCCGTTTTTTCCTTTGACAGGAACGCTTTTCAAAAAGCCACGGATTTTGCCCAAAAGAAAAAAGATCAATTGGCCAAGCCCCAAAAATTTTCCGGAAGGGATATATTTTTTCCGGAAGGATTCTGAGGAAATTAAAAAATTATAGTATCCAGTAAAGCGGAATAAAATTATTCACACATTGACCAGTTGGTCGTTTTTTGTTAGATTATTTCAGTTGTGCCCTTGTGGTGAAATGGATATCACGCGACGCGGAGTTTATCCCGCATAGCGCGCGCCCATAGCTCAATGGATAGAGCGTCTGGCTTCGGACCAGAAGGTTCTAGGTTCGAGTCCTGGTGGGCGCGCCTTGTACGGGAGACCAAGAATTTCAGGCCCGCCCCGCCCCTCGCGAGGGGCGGGGTGAAAATCCTGACGAGGGCACGAAAAAAACAACCTGCATGGTTGTTTTTATTTGCGAGAATTTATTTCTTCTTGAGGGGCAGGGTGAAAATGACTGTCGTTCCATCATCTACGGCGCTATCAAGGGTGATAGTGCCACCGTGCTTTTCAACGATGCTTTTGGCGACATAAAGACCCAAACCGGTTCCGTAGGTTTCGAAACTGACGGCATTTTTGGCGCGAAAAAATTTGCTAAAAACCCGGTTTTGTTCGGCTTTAGGTATTCCGATCCCAGTATCCTTTATTTTGAAGCGAATAAATTTTTCTTCGCGCAGGGCCTTGAGGCTGACTGTCCCGCCGGCGGGAGTATATTTTATGGCATTCGCGATCAAATTGTCAAAAACGATGGTGATTTTTTCCTTATCAAACCGAAAAGCCAAGGAGGAGTCGAGCGGAAAATCAACCTGAAGCTTGATTTTCTTTTCAGCGATGACGGACTTGTGCTGTTCGATAACCTCACGGATAACCGATCCGATCGGCTGAACAGAAAAATTGAAATCGGTTTTGGCTTCTTCCAAGCGGGAGGTGTTCAAGAGATCGTTGATTGTGTTGATGGCGTATTCAATCGTTTCGAGACCCTTTTCGACAATTTGTCGCTGTTCCTCATTGAGTGGCCCAGTGGCCTTGTCGAGGAGAGTGAGATAAGACCACTTGACCCCTGTGAGAGGCGTCCTTAGTTGATGCGCGGCTACGGCCACAAATTCGGATTTGATGGACTCGATTTCTTGGAGTTTTTGGTTGGCTTCCTTGAGCTCTTTCTCTCGCTCGAAAAGCTTTTGGGTCGTCTCCAAAAAATCCTGAGTCATTTTATTGAGTTTTTCTTCAGCGGATAGTTCAGTCATCAAAAATCTAATTAGTAATTGGCGCGGCTTGCCCGCCAGCCAGAATTTCCTCAACCTTTTTGACGATTTCGCCCGGGGTGGTATTGGCTTTCACAATGTAGCCGGTTGCGCCTGCCTGCATCCCGCGCTCAATTTCCTCGGGTTGGCCGAGATTCGAAGCAACGATGATCGGCAGCGTCTTGAGTTCGGGCCGCTCGCGGACTTGTCCCAGGAAAGTGATGCCGTCCGTTCCGGGCAGAATAACATCCAAAATCATGAGATCAATTTTTTCGCGTCCGAGGACTTCCTCCGCTTGCTTGGTGTCGGGAGCGACAAAAATTTTATATTCGTCTTTGGAGAATTTTCGCTCCAACAGTCCCGACATGAAAGTGTCGTCTTCGACAATGAGCAAGTTTTTGAGTTGTTTTTCTGGAGTATTTTCCATTGGATTGATATTATTTTTTATTCAAAGCACTGCCCTTATTGTAAGGCTTCAAAAAAACGGGGTCAAATCTGAACTTTCAGAAAAACAAAAATACCTCCGCGTGGAAGATATTTTTATTCTTGGGCGACCACTGGGAATCCCGCCAGATTTATCTGCCCTTGGCGGAGGTGGGCAAGGAGCCCAAGTTTAAAATTTTTTGTATGGGTGACTAGAGGGAATCGAACCCTCGACCTCAGGACCACAACCCGATGTTTTACCACTAAACTATAGTCACCATGATTTTTAAATTCACAAGCCTACCATTGCTTGTCCGCCGAAGCTTTAGCGAAGGAGGAAACGACGGCCGCCATGTCCAGTGCGTCGTGCAGGGATCGCCCCGAAGTATAACCTTCGGTTAACTACGGGGTAAAACCTGGGACAGTTGGCTCCTGCTATAGGCGGGCAAGTAAGAGGCCGCTGCGGCATTTACCCCGCATCAAAATGTATGCGCCCACCAGGGCTCGAACCTGGGACCATTTGCTTAAGAGGCAACTGCTCTACCAACTGAGCTATGGGCGCATATAAAATTTTGTGCGAGGCCAACTGAGCTAACGACGCGAAATATTTTTGTCTCCCCGGGAGGCCCGCCTTCAATAAATTTTCGGCGGGTAAAAATCTCACCCTTGCATCTTATGCTCACAGCAGAAACTTCACCTGCCCACCTTTTGTCTCCCCGGGAGGAATCGAACCTCCATAACCAGCTTAGAAGGCTGGTGTTCTATCCGTTGAACTACAGGGAGGTTGTCGCTTTGCTCCTCCTTAAAACCTTGCGGTTTTAATATTTCCACCCCGGGAAAGCTCCCGTTTTCCCGACCCCTTTCCCAAAAATCACACTCGGAGAGTATAAGAGATTTTCCTAACTAAGTCAATCGAATTACATCCCATGCGCTTTTTTGTATTCCTTCCATTGCTTCACTGACCAGTTGTCCGGTTTTTGGGTGAGTTGTTCCTGGCCGGGATGGGGATATTTGTCGGGCGAGTCATAATTGCTTTTGAAGACGTCTTTGCGGATCAAGTTTCCGCTTGCACCATATACTTCTTGAGTGACAACCGCCTTCATTGATCCGTCCGGATTTTTTTCTGTTACAAATGGCCCGTCGATCTTAGTCTGGCGCCCATCGCTCGTTCCGTAAAAATCGAAAAAGAGCTGGGTGCCTTCAATGCGGGTTTGGATGAGGATGTAGTTGGGAGTGTCGTTTATGAATCGCAGATCCGGATTGGGAATATAGACGGTCGCATCGAGTCCCTGGGGATTGTAATAGACCACCGGGTAGGCGTGATTGGTGCGAGCGGTGATTTTGAGGCCCGAATTCATGGCCGCGCGAAAGGCAGTGGTTGAAACCTGGCACATTCCGCCTCCGAATTCCGGGACGGTTTTGTCGACTTTGATTACAAGCTCCGGAAGATATCCAGTGGACTCATCCACCGGCCCTAGAGTCTTGATGAAAGAAAATTCCTCCCCGGGTTTTATGAGAACGCCATTGAAACGAGCGGCGCCGACGGTGATGTTATGGATCCGGTTTTGAGGCGAATGCAGAAAATTGGAAACGCCTTCACCGACGAGTTCCTTGATGCCGTATTGATCGAGATTGGAGCTTGTCACCTCGGCCTTGAGAGTTGTCGCGTCGAGATTGATGTCTTTGACGAGCGGGTTCTGTTTCAAAGCGTCAATGATTTTTTGGGAGCTGGTGTCGCTATTCAATTCAATTCCATTTTTCGAAAGCGAAAAAGCCGAAACTTTTCTGTCTTGAAAAGTGAGGCGCGCGTCAGCCGGCGCGACCCGGGTGCTTCCCTTTTCTTTTTCCAGATAATTTTTGAGAGCATCATCACTAATGAAAATGCCACTGGAAATTTTGGAGTGGTAACGGTCACGGAATCGCGTCAGAAAGCGGTAATAGACTTGCAGTTTGGGGTCGGAAGTTGGAAAATAGTTGATATTTTCGGCTTCGGAATTATAGCCGTTTTCGAAATTGAGCTCCGGCCGTAACTTGAGCCAGGAGAGTTGATCATTTTTTGCGACCGTGAATTTTTGGTCGCCGAAATGAAAAATGATGGGGGAGGCGATGATTTTTTGCACGTCCCCAACTGAAAAATTGCCGAGGTTTGTTTCCTGGGCGTGGGTTGCGAGAGGCAGGCACAAAAATAAAATTATAGCAAAAGTTATTTTCTGCTTCATTATCTCTAGAATACTTGAAAAAACGTGTTTCTACAAGTTATTACGAAATAAATCAGGCAATCATGGCAATAAAAAAAGCCGCAGGCCTGTCCGTGACGGAAACATGTCCGTTGGGACAGGCCTGGGCGGCTTGCTTAAATCAATTAGGAAACATTTTCACCCAATATGAGGCGGGCCATGAGATTGCGGCGGCCGGTCTCCAGGAGAACTGCTCCAGAAATATAAACTCGCTGGCTGGCAGCTTTGTTGTAGCCTCCTCTGCCAGTCCGTTTGCTGTACAAACGGAAGTATTCTTTGCAGTAATAGTTCTCCAAAAAGATCAGAGCCAGCTCTCTCGCTCCGGCGAGGATCAATTCTCTGCCTCTTAGTGTGTCAGCCATAGCACGATAGCGGCCATCTTCAGTACCGCCATATTCGTCGCACAGCCGGATTATGCCGACTTGGGAGTTGTATTGAGCGAACTCACAGAACGTGGCAAGGTCGAAGAGCGGCATTTGCCTCCAGGTGTCCATGGGTAGGGCACAGGCGTAGCACAGCTCGCTGAAAAGTAAGCTCGTTTCCTCAACTGACCAGTCTTGAGGCTCCGGTCTGAACTGGGGGTAGTAGACGGGAAGTCCAGGGTTGAACAGACCGAATTCCATCTTCTGATCCGGTCGGTCAAGGCCGCGTCTCCTGGCCATTTTTTTATTAAGGAGATGCAGAAGAATAGACATGCCGTAAATGTAATTGGCATAATCTGCATTTCCTATAATGGCGAAGAATTCTTCCAAGACAATCGGCCGATCCTTCTGGCCAGGGGGGGCCTTGGTCGTGGGGGTCAGGAAGGGACGGGGAAGTGGATCTCCCAGCTTGAGACCAGGAGAAACTTCCTGTCCGCAAATCAGAGCTCCTGTCAGGGACTTATCTGCCATTGAACCCTCGCTCCCAGTCCTGACGACACTTTCGATAGGGAACATTTTCTTTGCCGGAATCTTGGCGCAGCAACGGCCCTCGTATTCCTTCGGGATCAGGTTTGCATAAGGTTCTAACGGCAAATAGTCAGTAGCGATAATCTCGCTGGCCAACTGGCGTCCCCAGAGTTCAAAGCTGGCGGTGACTATTCCTTTGCCTTGATAGTGAGCCTTGACGCCTTTTCTGCCACGGATGAAATGTTGCTGGTCGAAGGCTCCGGTTGAATCGGTTACCCCAAACAGGAGATTGCCGTCGGGAAGAAAGAAACCGCGTCGAACCTTTCTCTCGCCGGGCATAACGCTCAGGCCAGGAATTATGATATCTAGCACCGGCGGTTCGAGTAGAGGGTTGAACGGAATGCCATTTCTCAAAAAAATTGGATTCATGCTTTCTCTCCTTCAGGATTTTTTGGCCTCGGCGATGGCGCGAGGTTATTTTTTTTCGGGGATCACGATTAACCCCTTTTCATCAAGCGGAAGTTCAGGGATTGCCTGTTTTTTCGCACGCATTTCCGCATACCATTGCTGAAGTTTCCTTCTTACTTCGTGGTCGTTGCGGGCCACGATATTAGCCACTGCCAGAGCCGCGTTTGTTATGGATGCCTTGACGTCGCTTTGGTTTAACCCGCAAGTCAAAACCGGTGTTCCGGGAGGAAGATCTTCTATGGCGCTTTGAGCGGCTTTGTCCAGAGGAACCGCCAAGACGATCCGGCCGGTCCGACGGGAATTGCGGTCTAGCGCGGACATAAAGCCAGCTGCGGCGAAAGACATGCCGCCGATCCCCACGAGGATTTCCTCTGAAAAGTCTTGAATATGATCCTGGAACACTTCGCCGGCATCCCAATGGCACGAGCCAACCGAGACTCCATAGCGAACGCCAAGCTTCCAAAGCAAGGCGAGAAAGATATTTGCCAACGGTGCGTCTGATATACTTCCCAGATTTACGCGAACAGGATTAAGTTCCATAATTAATCTTCTCCTCCCTCGATTTTTTCAGCCCGGTTCAGGCGAGCGTTATTCTCCAAAGACGATCTGAAAGATAAAATCAACATGCTGGATTTTGTTGTTCAGGTCAAAGCAGCTGAGAATCTCTTCTGCCGTCACATAGTTGCGGATTTCGGGATTTTCGCAAAGTGCCTCAGAAAAATCTGCCCGGGTTTCCCAGCACCTGATTGCGACATTTCTCACTAGGGTATGGGCTTCCTCGCGCGGCAGGCCGCTTTTTTCGGCGACCAACATCATGACATTTTGCGAATAGACTAATCCCCGGGTCAAATTCAAGTTGCGGAGCATATTATCCGGGAATATCAGTATTTTTTCGATGATGCTGGCTAGGCGAGCCAAAGCGTAGTCGATCAGTGCCATACTGTCCGGGAGGATAACCCTTTCTATGCCGGAGTTATCAAGACTGCGTTGTTCCCAGCAATTGGCCTGATTCTCCGCGGCGACGGAATGATTTGCAACGACTTGCCGCATCAAGCCACACAAATTTTCCGGTCCGATCGGGTTTCTCTTGTGCGGCATAGCGGAAGAGCCTTTTTGATGGATATCGAAAAACTCCATCATTTCCTGGACTTCAGTCCGGGCAGCCAGCCGGATGTTCAGCGCAATTTTCCCGATCGTCGCTGCAACATTGGCCAAAGCGCCGAGCACTTCGGTTATGATGTCCCGTGCGATGATTTGGGTGGCGATGATCGGCTCCAATTTCAACACCCGAAGAGCAAATGTCTCTACTTCGGGAGGTAAGGTGTACATTCCCACCGCACCACTAATCTTGCCGACGGAAACTGTCTCCAACGCCCGTTCCAGTCGAGTTTTTTGGCGTTGGAGCTCTTCGTACCAGTTCGCGAATTCTACGCCCTGTGTTATCGGCTCGGCATGAACTCCATGTGTGCGTCCGGGCTTGACTGTGTACTTGTGCTCGATAGCACGCTTTTTGATCACCTCAAGCAGCCGATCCATTTTTTTGAGGATTAATTCCAGTGATTCTTTCATAGCAAGCATCAGGGCCGTATCGACGATGTCATAGCTAGTTAAGCCGCGATGCAACCAGGAACGCAGATGCTCCGGAAACTGCGGACTGACGTGATTGAGAAATGCAAGGACATCATGTTTGGTGATTTCACTCTCGATCCGATCGATTTCATTCGGATCAATTTTGATTTGATCGGCGAGGTCCTCAGGAATTTTTCCTTCAATTTCCCCCAGATATACCCTGGATCTGATTACCGCCAGTTCTACCTGAAGCCAACGGAAAAATCTCTGTTGGTCCGACCAGATATGTTGCATTTCTTTTCGGGTATAGCGGTCAACCATGGTGAAACCTCCTTCAGGTATAGAGCCAAAATCCCTCTTATTTTTAAACAACAAGAAAACCAAGCCTCCTGACCTGGTCCTCCTCGTGGACATAATATAGGGAAAAAGAGCGAAAAATGCAAGAAAATATATATCGGAGATATTTTCGGATATAATTTGATAAATTCCCAAAAACTAGGAAAAACATATCAACAATAAATATGCTATAGCATTATTATTGTTGATTGGAATTTTTTTACATAAAAAACGGTTCCGCAACGCGGAACCGTTTTTAAAGGAAATATTTATTTGTAAACCTAGAACCCTCTCACCTGAATTTTCTTTGATTTGGTCGTGTCGGCTTTGGGGAGTCGGATAGTGAGAATTCCGTTTTTCATGGCGGCTTCGGCCTTGTCAGCGATGACCTCGACCGGCAAAATCACCGAGCGGGAAAACGCGCCCCAATAACATTCCTGGTAATAATAATTCTCACTCTCAACTTTTTCTTCGTTTTTGCGCTCGCCGCGGATGGTGACCATATCGTTGTTGATGGAAACGTCCAAGTCTTCGGGCTTCACTCCCGCGATGGTCGATTTCACGACGATATCGTTATCAGTTTGATAGACGTCGATTGTGAGCTGTCCCTCGGAATCGCCCGCCCAATTTTCCTCTTCGACCGGAACATTTTGGGTCGTTGGCTCAACCGCGTAATCGTCAGCAGCGCTCATTTGTGGTTGAATATTTTGAGTTTGATATCCTCCCCCCATGGAACTTGGATAGCTGAAAGCCGAACCTGAGCCGCCTTCTTCGGGAATCCTCCGGGCTCCGGTCAGCCGCTCAAAAAATGATCTTTTTTCTTTCATGATTTTCGGTTGAAGTAATACTTAATTTGATATTATTAGTATATTACCGCACGTGAAATTAATCAAGCCCGGTAGATCAGCTTCGACATTTTTCAACTTCGCCAAGACACCGATAATGTATCTTCAAAAGAGCATATTCGCGCTAAAAATCCGTAGAATCTCGATATATTTTTTTCAGTTGAAGTTGTGCGGCCAGGCAAGCCTTCGGAAATTATAGGCGATGAAAGCAATGTTTGCAACGAAAGTTGCTCCCAACATTGCCACGATCAGCCAATCCATTGAAGCTCCTCCTCGGATGATGAGAAAATTGATTAAGAGATGAATGAGAGTCGGGGGGATGAGAACTGTGAATAGTTTGAACTTAGCGATTGGCGCCTGAGCGGCCAGAAGCGAGCCGATCGTGAGGGCGGTGAGAGCATGGAGAACAATCACAATCGCGAGCGAGAACAGGGTCTGATTGCCGAGCGCCTGGAAATCTTCGATACGTCGGCCATTGGCGAGCAAAATAAAATATATTTCGGTAAGTCCGAAAAAAAGGCCGACCGCTGTTGAGGCGAAAATAAGCTGAAGTTTTCGGAGGTTGAAAATTTTCTGGAGAATATGAGCCGCGGCAAAATATTTGAAAATCTCTTCGATGACAGCCGCCGCGATCAGGAAAAAATTGAGATGCTTGTAGGCATCCAAAATAATTTCTTTCTGAAAAAAGATGCTCACAGCTACGGCCAGCAATTGTTCAGCGACCACCGCTCCGAGAGCCGACAAAATTCCAACAATTGGAGCGACGAGCAGCCAATAAATCATAGGTTTTTTAGTTTTAAGTTAGCGTCCGCTTCCAGTTTTTTCCAATTATCCTGAAATAGTCTTTTACTCTTGGATAATTTCCACCGGTGATAGCCAGCGACGGCGATCATGGCGGCGTTGTCCAATGAGTAGTGAGTAGAGGGTAGTGAGTAGAGGGTAGTTTTTGATTCTTTTCTTAGCGCTTCACCCAGTTGCTTTCTCAATTCTTTGTTAGCGCTCACGCCTCCTCCCATCAAAATGGTTTTCGGTTTATATTTTTTGGCAGCCCTGATAGTTTTATGAACCAGAACATCAACCACAGCTTGCTGGAACTCGGCGCAGATTTCTGCTTTGAGTTTTTGGCTTTTCAGAATTTTGGGATTATCGCGAACGGTATAAAGAAGGGCTGTCTTAAGGCCGGAGAAAGAGAAATTGAAGTCGCTGGAATTTATCATGGGCCTCGGAAGCTTGAAATTATTGCCTTTCGAGTTCCGTGTTGCGAGTTTTGCGACAAGGGGTCCGCCTGGGTATCCCAACCCCAAAATCTTCGCCGCTTTGTCAAAGGCCTCGCCGGCCGCATCATCAAGCGTCTGCCCGACAATTTGATAATCCAAATGCTTCTTCATCAGAATGAGCTCTGTATGTCCGCCGGAGACAATGAGAGCCAGTATTGGAAATTTTATAAAGCTTGGCTTTGAGGAATTGCGACAACTTGTTTGTCGCAAGGGAAAAGCCGAGCTTTGATCAGAAAGAAAATTTGCGTAAATATGTCCAGCGACGTGATGCACTCCGATCAGCGGTTTTTTCCAGACATAGGCCAGAGCTTTGGCGGAATTGACTCCAACCAAGAGCGCCGGAATGAGTCCCGGCCCCTGGGTCACGGCGATCAGATCAATTTTCCCCCCCGTTATCTTGTTTTTCCTGAAAAGTTTTCTCAAGAGAATCGGAAGGTTTTTCACATGCTCGCGAGCCGCCAAATTCGGGACCACGCCGCCAAAAGGGGAATGAACTTTAACTTGAGAGGAGATTATTTCATCGATAACTGAAAAATTATCCTTTTCGTCTTTTACGAGAGCGACGGCAGTTTCGTCGCAGGATGTTTCGATGGCGAGGATGAGCATGAAATAATTATATTTCAAAAGTTCAACTTTAGGAAATTTCCTAAAGTTGAACTTTGAGTAAACAAAAAACCCCGCGCTATGGCGGGATCTTTTGTTTCTGAAAGACGCGGAGCTTATTTCATTACCGCATCCTTGAGCTTCTTGAGAACGCGAGCCTTGAGGACCGTTTTGGCCGGAATGCTGATCGATTCTCCGGTCATCGGGTTTCGTCCCATGCGGGCGGCTCGGTGTTTCTTCTCGATTTTCACCAAACCCGGAATTTCCACCGCTTCTTTGGTGACTTGGTTCTTGATAACCTCTGCCATGGTCTCAATGACCATAAGCACGTCTTTTTTGGCCATCTCGGTTTTCGCAACGATGGCTTCGACGAGTTCCTTCTTTTTCATGGATTATTTTGAGTTAATTATATATCCCCCAAAACCTTAGGAAATAATAGCATATTATCAAAAAAACAAGCAAATGGCTGAAAAATATTATTTTTGTAGCCCTACGGGGAATCGAACCCCGGTTAGCGGATTGAAAACCCGCTGTCCTAACCACTAGACGATAGGGCCAAAAACATTTTGCCTTGATTACTATAGAGCCCGCGTCGTACTACCTGCCCG
>Ga0315268_10002961_pt1 | contig 18866 bp, 16 predicted proteins | sample C1_top_MG_FD_204535 | JGI IMG/M metagenome (GOLD analysis project Ga0315268, IMG submission 204535) | Sediment microbial communities from Yellowstone Lake, YNP, Wyoming, USA - C1_top | ecosystem: Environmental > Aquatic > Freshwater > Lake > Sediment | place: USA: Wyoming | collected 2017-08-01
GCATGATGGCTTCGTCGTAGCCGTTCTCCACGGCCTCTGTTTTGGCCAGTGCGTTGTTGATGTAGATTCCGGTGGCCTTCACCTGCGGCGGGATGGTGTTATCGTCCGGCCTCCGCCAGGACGAGACGCCGCACTTGCAGGCATCAGTGTCCAAGTAGCGCCCCCAGGGCATGGCGAAAATCAAAAAGTCGTCGTCCAGATTGTGCAGCCGCACGCCCATCTGCTCAGTGCTCTTATACGCCAGCGGGCGGATGTAAATATCTTCCTTGAAACCACACTTCCTGACCAACTCTACCGTTATGCGGCTCATCTCCTCGATGGAGTGGTCCAGCGAAATCTTGAGGAATTTAGAGCCGTTGACCAGCCTCTGGTAGTGTTCCTTCAGTCGGAAGAGGTAGAGCTCACCCTTCTCGGCGTTCCAGTTGCCCCGGATGCCCTCGAAGAGGGCGGTGCCGTAGTGCAGCGCTTGGGTCATGACGCCGATTCTGGCTTCGGTGAGGGGTACGAACTCCTTGCGGAAATAGGCATAAGATGGCATAACATCACTCTCCTTTTTACAGGATGATAGACTTGGATTATAGCTTCTGGCAGGCCGGAGGGCAAGTTTGAGGGGTTGGAAAGCCGCTATGCAAGAGTGGTAAGCGGTTTATTCCTCAACTTTCCGGTGAGATAACGCCCTGCTACCACATAAAAGCCGGCACCTGTCTTCAAACTCCAGTGTAAGGCTACATGCCTCTTCGAGTGTCTTGCCTGCGGCGAAACTGCCGTGTCCCCTTACCATGACCAGAGAGCAGTTTTTCAGCGAATGTGCAATCTCGCCAGCCAGCGCGCCGGGGACAATCTCGTTGCTTGTGCCGAGGACCATTACCTTATTTCGCGCTACGATTTCTCTACCCAGTCGCGACAGGGTGACGGCGCAGGCGGGGTGAGCGTGGACAATGGCTCTGACACCAGTTTCACGGTAGATGGCGCGGTGCACGGCCAATTCCGATGAGGCTAAGGGAGTATTGCTGTCATTTCTGTCTATGCCGGTCTCTACAAGGTCGGCTGCCATCAGGGAAGAAAGCCGGCTGTCATGGCGCGTGATGATGAGTCTGTCTTTTATACGGATGCTCAGGTTGCCGCTGGCTCCGCTGATTAGCCCGGCCCGGGCCAGCGCACGGCCCACCGCCCGGAACTCGGCCAGATGCACGCCTCAGCCCACCCGGCGTATGACGCCGATGACGCGCCCCTGGATTTCAACATTGCTAGGCGAGACGAAAATGGGTTTCATGGAGCTGTTAGCCGGCTGCAGGCGCACGTGCCCTTTCTCCAGATAAAACTTCTTGAGGGTGGCCTCTTTTTCCGCTTTGAGCCAGACGGCAGCCATCTCGCCGTTCTCCACGGCATTGACATAACGCATGAGGACTATGTCTCCATCATTAATGAGGGCATCCATCATGGAATTCCCTTTGACCCTTAGCGCATAGACATCCTGCTGGCCGTGCAGCAGGGACGGCGGCACTTCAATCGTTTCCGCGCCGACTGCCATATCCCAGCTTTCATTGTCCGGCACGGGTATGGGGGCGCCAGCGGCAATGGTACCGATGACCGGCAGGGAAAGCCTGTTCTTGCCGAATAGCGCCAGCGGCAGTTCGATGCCGCGGGAGACTTCACGGTGGCGCCGGATGAGCCCCTTCTTTTCCAGTATCTTAAGGTTGTAGTCGGCCACCGAGGTGGAGCTAAGGCGGCAGCCCGCCACGATGTCGCGGATGCTGGGGGGATAGCCATGGTCACTCCAGAAGCGGTTGATGAAGTCAACCATGCACCGCTGGCGGACGGATAATCCGGATACTTTCTTCAATGCTCTGCCCATAACGAACGCCTGTTCTATAAATATAAGCCGAGGAATGCGTTATTGTCAAGAGGGGGTTATAAGGGTATCGTTCGCTTTTGGTTGATGCCTTAAAAAACGAGACGTCAGAAAGGTAAGACATAGCTCATCCCTTAGTCGCTATGTCATTCCGGCACATTCGCTTTGCTCAGTGTAAACTCCAGTCGGAATCCAGGAAACATAGAAATATGCTGGATTGTCGGGTCAAGCCCGACAATGACATTGCAGAGGAGACTGGCCAGTCGCCGTTCAAGCCAGGAGGTGATAGGGATACTATTGAAATCCGCCAACTAAATTAGAACGGAACCGTTATAAGAATGGCTCGTTGGCTGCAATCAAACCCTTTTGATTTGCCGAGAAACTGCACTAACCCAAACCACGGATACTGGACAATCTATACTGTGCGTTTCAAACAAAAACCGGGCTGATGGTCAGTCCAGTTGTCAAAAACCTACGAGATGCATTTTTCTATGATTTCTTGGCGGAGGCAGCCTTGCTGAGCTTCTTGGCCAGGCGGCTCTTCTTGCGGGCGGCGGTGTTGGGGTGCATTATTCCCCGGCTGGCAGCTCTATCCAGCGAACTCTCCGCCGACTCGATTTCGCTCTTAGCCGCTTCCAGCTCGCCCTTGGCGACCAGACCTTCGGCTTTATGCACAACCGTCTTGGTGAGGCTGCGTACCGATTTATTGCGTTCCTGCCTGGCGTCCGCTACACGAATCTCTTTTTGTGCCGATTTGGTATTAGCCAACTAACCCCTCCTCAATTAAACAAGTCATTATACAACAAAGGGCATACGTTGACAAAATCAGTGTGTTGAAGGTTACAGACTGTTCTGGTCAAGGGCATGTTATTATTTGATAACGATATCGGAGTCTGTCATGGGTTGAATCTGGTACGCTTGTGAGTTCTGCACAAGAAAGTTCAAGGTAGAAAAGCCGCTCCGGGGCATAAAAGCCCTGCCCTCAGTGCTGCGAGTTAAGAAATATGGTGAGGCGCTGGGTGAAACAGGGGTCCTGGGTGGGGGAGGTAGTGACTCCCGGCACAAGTCAGCCGTCCTTGCCGGATGGTTCCGTCAATGCGCCGGATGAAGGTGCTTAAAAGCGGCGAGCAACTTCGTGGGGAAGGACTCGCCGTATTGTGGATAAACTACAGAACTAGACTTATTTCTTAGCCTTATAGGCATCGGCGCAGGCCTTGGCATGGAAGGGCAGATTCTTTCCGCCGATGGTCTCGTAATATGGGGCGAAGGCCACCGGCCCGCCGCAGAAAGCACACTTGGTCATGGTTCCAGCGCCCTTCTTTTCTTTATAAGCATCGGCGCAAGCCTTGGCGTGGAAGGCCAGCTTCTTGCCGCCGACCGTCTCATAAAAAGGCTCGTAGGCTATAGCCCCGCCGCAGAAGGCGCACTTTTTTTGTTCAGCCATTATTTTAACCCCCTCATGTTAATCCGGCCTTGAACTCGACCTTTGGGAAGCACTCTCGCTGCGCCTGCACGGCGCTCTCCCTCACGGGTGTCACGATAGGATCACCTCCACGTCCGGCTTAATACCTTATTATACCTCTAAAGGTCAATTCAGTTAAGCGCTTTTAGTCTCAGGCGATGAGTGATTCGGTAGTAGAAGAGGAGAGATAAGACTTGCCGGGACTGGTTCTATGAACCGCTTTTTACGGTGGTATCGTCGCCGACGCGGGCTATACTGATAACCCCCGGCACGGTCTCAATGCGGCTCATAATGCGGGAAAGTTGCGGCAGGCCCGTGGTCTCAAGGTTGAAGTAGAGGGAGGTGGTGTGGTCCTTATGCTCGCTAACATTCATGTTGGTGATGTTCACCTTGTCCTCCGCCAGCAGTGTCGAGATATCCCGCACCAGCCCTACCCTGTCCCAGGCCTCCACCTGCATCTTCACCGGGTAATGCACATCGGCTCGGCCCCACTCCACCCTCACCAGCCTCTCTTTTTCGTCCTCATGAACGACGTTGTAGCAGTCCCGGCGGTGGATGGTGATGCCGCGGTTGCGCGTGACATAGCCCATAATGAGGTCTCCCGGCACCGGATTGCAGCATTTGGCCAGGTTGGTGAGCAGGTCGCCCACACCCAGCACCTGCACCCCGGAGGTGGACGGCTTGACGGTAGTCTCAACCACCGGCTTGGGCTGCTCCTGTGCCGCCAGTTTAAGGGCGATGGTCTGCACGCTGACGTCGCCGCATCCCACCGCCGCCAAGAAGTCGTCCATGTTGTCATACTTGAAGAGCCTGGCTATATCCTCGCGGTCACTGAGCTTGAAGCCCAGGTGCTTGAGCTCCTTGTCCAGCATCTCGCGGCCGAGTTCGATGTTCTCGTCACGCTCCTGCTTCTTGAAGTACTGGCGGATTTTCTCGCGGGCATGGGAGCTTTTGACATAACCCAGGTTAGGGCTAAGCCAGTCGCGGCTGGGGCCTTTATCCTTCTTGGAAACCAGTATTTCCACCACATTGCCGTTGGAAAGCTGGTAGTCCAGTGGCACCATGCGTCCGTTGACCTTGGCCCCGACGCAGCGGTTGCCCAGGTCGGTGTGTATGCGGTAGGCAAAGTCGACTGGGGTAGCTCCCTTGGGCAGGTCCTTGATTTCGCCTTTGGGAGTGAAGACGAACACTTGGTCATTGAAGATGTCCGTCTTGACCGATTCCAGGAATTCCTCAGCACCAGCCAGCTCGCGGTGCCAGTCTATGAGTTGCCTGAGCCAGCCGATGCGCTCCTCGACCTCGATACCCTTCTTGTCCCCGCCCTCCTTATAGCGCCAGTGGGCCGCCACACCGAACTCGGCCACGCGGTGCATCTCGCGCGTACGTATCTGAATCTCCAGCGGAGTAGTGCCCTTGAAGAGGACGGCAGTGTGCAGCGACTGGTAGCCGTTGGGCTTAGGGTTAGCGATGTAGTCATCGAAAGCGCCGGGAATGGGGTGCCAAAGGTTATGCACGATGCCCACGGCGAAATAACACTCCGGTATGGTCTCCACCAGCACGCGCACCGCCAGCAGGTCATAGATTTCATCAAACTGGCGTCCTTGTGCTGCGTAGCGCTCTATCTTCTGAGAGATGCTGTAGAGGTGCTTGGGCCGTCCTGAAATGTCGGCCGTAAGGCCAAGGCGTTCGAATTCGCTTTTCAGGGTCTGCATAACGCTGTCAATGATTTCTTCGCGCTCGGTGCGTCGGTTGGCCACCAGTTTGGCAATCTGGCTATACTTGCGCGGCTCGAGGTAGTGAAAAGCCAGGTCCTCCAGCTGCCACTTGAGTTCCCAGATGCCCAGGCGGTGTGCCAGCGGCGCGTATATCTCCAGCGTCTCGCGGGCGATGGCTTTTTGGCGGTCAGGGGGGAGTGCTGCCAGGGTGCGCATGTTGTGCAGCCGGTCAGCCAGCTTGATGAAAACCACGCGCAGGTCCTCGGCCATGGCTACCAGCATCTTGCGCAGGCTTTCGGCCTGCTGCTCGCGGACAGAGGTGCGCTGCTGCAGCTCACCAGGCAGCGGAAGCGCCAGCTTGCCCAGCTTGCTCACCCCGTCCACCAGGTGGGCCACCTCCGCGCCGAACTTTTCTTCAATCTGGCGTAAGGAAACGCCGCAGTCCTCGGTGACGTCATGCAGCAGCGCGGCGGCCACCGACGTGGCGTCCAACTGCAGCCCGGCCAGCGTCATGGCCACCTGAAAAGGGTGCTCAAGGTAGGGCTCTCCCGATTTGCGCAGCTGCCCCTGGTGGGCCTTAGCGGCATAATCGTACGCCGCCGATACCAGTCCCAGTTTCTCAGGAGGGAGATACCTGCCTGCTTTTTCCAGCAGCGCCTCAGCAGTCATCTGAAAGCCTCAATTCGCTACGAGGATGGTATAAGTGTATTTATTAAGTATAATTCAAGATTGAGAGGATGGCAAAGGCATAAGAGGGCAAGGAGTTGAACGACTATGGTTGCTATTTTCGGGCTGATCCGACAATCCTCATCGTTCTTACTGGATGCCCGCTTTCGCGGAATGACACCAGAGGGGTGATAGTCAGGCGGTGGATGCCATCTGAGTGGTTCCGGATTTCATCGCGTACTCCTGCATTACCACCGCCAGCAGTATGACATCGACATAAAAGAAGTAGGTCCAGAGGCTGCGCCAGGCGAAGAACAGTGGCAGGATAGGCAAGACGACACCGATACAGGGGTAGCTGCGTGCGTTGCGCCAGTACCAGACGATAGCCACCAGGAAAACTGCGGCCTCCAAGATGGTGAATGGGAGCGAGGATTGGATGTTAACCCAGCCTTGCAAGACCAGCGTGATGATGCCCCATCCTGACGGAAATAGGGCGTCTTTCATCATGGAGAGCATCGAATCGAGCCACAGCGAAGGCCCCATCATGATGAACGGCAAGTTAAAGGCGGCGAAGACGACCACGACAAGCCCGGTTCCCAGAGCGGCTTTCTTCCAGGGCAGATGCCTCGCCAGCAGTATGAGGTAAAAGGGGAGGAAGAACCAGACTATCTGCTTGGTGGCCACCGCTATCCCCATGCACACTGCCGACACCCAGAGATTCCTGCGCCACAGCATCCAAGCCAGCAGCAGGGAGGGAAAGTACAGGCTGCCCGTCATGCCGCTGGCAATGCCGTTCCAGATAACCAGGCTGCCTAGGCAGGCTCCTGCCAGCCACAATCTCATGCGCGCAGGAGTCAGCGCTATAGCTATCGCCAAGGCAGCCACCACCAGCAGCAGCGATATGACGCGGATATTATCCACACCGAGAACAGAGAAGAAGGCAGGGATAAGAAAGAACCCTGATGGATACCCCAGTTTGGACTCCAGTTCGGCGGGGATAATGTCCGGCGTTTTGACAGCCTGCTCCCAGAGCGCGTTCAGTTCTGCAGCGGCGGGATATGGAAAATTGCCGGCGAAACGTCCCAGGCGTAGCGGTGTGGTCTTGTCATAGGGACTGCCCTCGTTGATGACCGCGCTGACCACGTTGGCCTGCTCGTACGGGTTTTTGCCGTGCAGCACATTATCCACGGCCTGGTCCAGCAGGGCGACGGCGTCGCTGGAGGAAAGGTCATGCGAGATAAAAGCCATAAATTTAGGCGTGCTGGCGCCAAGCACTCCCCCTCCCATGGTCCCCAAGTCAGTGACTACCAGTGCCAGCAGCTCCACCACACCGGCCAGAACCAAGGCAAGCATCAGCGCGGTGGCCAGCGGCTTGAACCACCTTTGAAATCTAGCCAGCCATACGTCAGTCCGGGGCAGGGCCACCAAGACCAGCAGCCCCATCCACAGCATTCCGAGAGCCACTCCAACGACGGCCAAAACTCCGCTGTCATAACTAAAGGCCAGTGCGCCAGCCAACATAGAAAGCAGCATGACCAGAATGGCCGGGAAGATGAGCATCATTCTGGCAGGCGCAGGGTCACGGAACCAGGATTTGATATTCATTCAAGATTTAACTTAAGCATTAAACGAGCGCAAATTCAAGTTTATTATATGTTTAGCATGAAGGAAGACAGAAATCCACTTCGATTGATACGACACGCTAGGTCTAGACTAGAAAAGTTGGAGCTAGCCTTGCGGGGAGAGCTTTTTCTGGATATCCTCAACCCTGCGGCGCAAAAGGTGGGAGTTAGCTATATCCTGTTCAACCTTCTCGCAGGCGTAGCTCACAGTGGAGGCATTGCGCCCGCCCAGCACAGCGCCGATGTCGGACAGCGAACAGCCGCCCTGCTGCCGCAGCAGGTACATGGCTACTTGGCGCGCCTGGGCCACCTCTTTATCCCGCTTGCGCCCCAGCAGGTCGTCCGCCGTGAGAGCAAAGGTCTCGGCAACAGCACCAATAAGCAGGTTAGGGGTGCACTGTCCGGCGGGGAGCTCTTTTAGGCCGGCGACATCCTTGAGCGCCCTAGCCGCCAGTTCAAGCGTGATTTGCGCCCTGAGCAGGCGAGCATAGGCGATGATGCGGTTCAACTTACCTTCGAGCTCCCTGATGTTCTGCTGGATGTCGTGGGCCATGAGGTCGAGCACGTCCGGCGTGATGCTGGCCTGGACCTGTTCCGCCTTGGACTGCAGAATGGCCAGCCGTGTCTCATAGTCCGGCGGCTGAATATCCACAGTCAGTCCCCACTCGAAGCGGCTGCGCAGCCGTTCCTGCAAGAGAGGCATCGACCTTGGCGGGCAGTCACTGGTGATGACAATCTGGCGCCCGGCGTTGTGCAGGTCGTTGAAGGTGTGGAAGAAACTTTCCTCGGTCTGTTCTTTGCCGCCGATGAAATGAACATCGTCCACCATCAGCATGTCAGCAGAGCGGTACTTGGCGCGGAACTCATCGGTTCGGCGTTCGCGTAGGGCAGCGACAAAATCATTGGTGAACTGCTCGCCCGATACGTACAGTGGCTTCAAATTGTTCTCCAGGGCTTTATGGCCGATGGCTTGCAGGAGGTGCGTCTTGCCCAGCCCCGGTGAAGCGTAGATAAAGAGGGGATTGTAGCTCTGCTCGGAAGGACGCTCCGCGGCGCTCCGGGCGGCGGCATAGGCCATGCGGTTGCCTGCGCCCACCACGAAGTTGTCAAAGGTGTACCTGGGATTGAAGCCATATAAAGCCGATACATTGCGCTTTACTTCACAGGCCCTTCCGGCACCGCCCTCCTGCGCCCATAATATCTGAAAGCGCACGTTGACGTTGCGGTGTATAAGCCCGATGAGTGTCTTTTCAATGAGGGAGCGCTGATTTTTTTCGAGGTACTCCGCGACAAAGGCGTTTGGCACGCCCAAAAGGAACTGGTCACCGTCGTAGGCTATTCCTTGGGTACCCTTAAACCAGGTCTGGTAGTTAGGTCTGCTTACCTGTAGCTCTAGTTCCCCCAGAGCGGTTTCCCAGATTTCTTTGGCCGAACTCATAAGTGTTGGATGCTCCTATCGGGAGGCCGCACAATGCCGATATGCTACGAGTTTTCCAGGGTCATTCGCAGTGCTTGGCGCCTCGGCCAGGGTATCCGGCCTGGTCTAAGGTTTAGAAGAAAACCTTGATAATGGTATCAGCCCCCGTTCCAGCTTAGCAAGGTTTCTGACAAAGATTTGGGGATAATTGCAAGCCCACTCCTTTCCACCAAGGTCTCTCGGACTATTTTTTTTGACCTTTTTCGACCCCCTTTTCCCTTGCCAGACACGAATCAGCAACAAGTACTAGGTAAATTTTACATGCCGGCCTTATTATGTTTACTCCGCTTGTGAGCCTCTATTTTTCGTGTTAGAATTGCCTCCCGGAGAGTATAGATGCGCCTCGTCTTTATGGGCACCCCTGAATTCGCCGTCACCCCGCTCAGATACCTAGTACTAAATGGTCACGAGGTGGCAGCGGTTTATACCAAGAGGGACAAACTAGCCGGACGCGGGCAAGAGCTTTCTATCTCCCCTGTCAAAAGAGAGGCGCTGGAGCTGGGTCTTGCCATAGTGCAGCCAAAAAGCCTCAAGAAGCCGGAGGCCATCGCCGAGCTGGCCGGGTTTGCCCCGGATATCATCGCGGTGGCGGCCTACGGCCAGATTCTGCCGCCGGAGGTGCTGAGTCTGCCGAGACACGGCTGCATTAATATCCATCCCTCCTTGCTACCGCGCCACCGCGGAGCCGCTCCAGTCGTCTCTACCATACTCTCCGGCGACCGCTGGGGCGGGGTGAGCATCATGCAGATGGATGAAGGGCTGGACACCGGCCCCGTCATCACGCGGGCGCAGGTGCTAGTGCGGGATGATGACACGACGGAAACTCTCTCGGACAAACTCTCGCTGATGTCAGCCCAAATGCTGGCGGATATCCTGCCGTCCTGGACGAGGGGAGAGATAACGCCCCAGCCACAGGACAATTCTCTGGCCAATTACTTCAAGTCCATCGCTAAGGAGGACGGGGAGGTTGACTGGAATTTACCCGCCGTGGAAATCTGGCGGCAGGTGCGCGCCTATCAGCCCTGGCCCGGCAGTTTTACGCGCTATAACAGCAAGATGCTCAAGATACTAGAGGCTTGGCCTGCCGCTTGCGATACTAAAAATGACTACGGGAGAGTCGTAGCGCTGGGGAACGGCTGTGGGGTGGTGGCTGGCATGGGAGTGCTGGAGTTGCGCCGCTTGCAGATTGAGGGCAAGCAAGCCATGCCCGCCGCCGATTTTATAAGAGGGCAGCGGAGCTTTATAGGCTCAGTTTTGCCTAGCTGAGTTTCGAGCAATCCTCGCGCCATCTGCTGTGACGATGCTATACTAACCTTCTATGGACATTCTCTCTCTATTGCTCATCGCCCTCAGCCTTTCCATGGACTGCTTTGCCATCGCCCTAGGTGTAAGCTGCTCGGGGAAGCGAGTTTCGCAGGCGATGGTTCTAAGAGTCGCCGCCGCCTTCGGCGGAGCGCAGGCCGTCATGCCGGTCATCGGCTGGCTGGCCGGGCGCAGCCTGGTGGGCGTCATCTCCGCTTACGACCACTGGGTGGTCTTCGGCCTGCTCGCGGCGGTGGGCGTCCACATGATATGGGAGTCATTCCATGAGGAAGAGGAAGGCGTAAAACTCGACCTTACGCGCGGCTGGCCTCTCATCTCTTTAGCAGTGATAACGAGCATAGACGCGCTGGCTACTGGTCTGGCGCTGGCCTTTCAGCAGGCCAACATCGCCATTTCGAGCCTGACTATCGGGTCGGTGACATTCGTGGTCGTCATGCTGGGCTTTGTCATCGGCGGCAGGGTGGGCGAGTTGCTGGGGCGCTGGGCGGGTGTGTTGGGAGGAGTTATCCTCATCAGCATCGGCCTGAGGGTACTGCTAACTCACCTAGTGGGTTGATGCGCAGTTTGGGCCCGTGCGGCCCCAGTTTGAAATCGCAGGGGCAGCCTTAAAACCCCCGCCCCTTATTATTATTGGATGTGCCCGTAAGACACGAGCCTCTCCACCAACCTGTCCAGCGGCACCGGCTCCTGCTGCGCCGTGCGCAGGTCGCGCAGCGTGACGAAACCCTGGGCCAGCTCCTCCTCTCCGATGATGGCAGCGAAGTGGCAGCCCGCGCCGTCAGCCTGCCGTAGCTGCGCCTTCATGCTGCGGGGGGTATATACTGTGACCGCGCCGATGTCAGCTTGTCTCAATCCGCTGATGATTTTGACGGCGGATGCTCTGGCCTCTTCCCCCATCCAAATTACGAAGACCGTAGGCCTGGCAGGTGCAGGAATGGAAACTCTCTGTTTCCGGAGGTTGAGGATGATACGCTCGATGCCGGTGGCAAAACCCACCCCCGGTGTCGGCTTGCCGCCCAGCTCCTCTATCAGGCCATCGTAGCGCCCGCCTCCGGCAATGGTACTCTGGCCGCGCTCCTCATCCGGCTGAATCTCGAAGACAGTCTTGGTGTAGTAGTCCAGCCCGCGTACCATGCTGGGATTTATCCCGAATGGCAGTTTGAGTGCTCCCAAGTCGTTTTTAACCTGTTCGAAATGTGCGGCGCACTCCGGGCACAGGTTATCGATACTGCGCGGTGCTCCCGCCGCAAGCGGTTGGCAGGTGGGCTTTTTGCAGTCCAGCAGTCTCAGAGTATTCTTTTCTAGGCGGACTTTGCAGTCGCCGCAGAGTTCACCCCGATGTTCAGCGTAATACTCCTTGAGTTTGGCGAGGAAGGCCGGGCGGCACACAGGGCAGCCAATGCTGTTAATCTGGAGGGTGAGGTTTTTAAGCCCGAGCGACTCGAAAAAGCGCCAGGCCATATCGATGAGCTCGGTGTCTAGCGAGGCGTCAGCGTCGCCGATGGCCTCGAAGCCGAACTGGTGGTGCTGGCGAAAGCGTCCCGCCTGGGGACGTTCGTACCTGAAAATGGGGGCTTGATAAAAGAGCTTGACCGGCTGCGGTTTGGATGCCATGCCGTGCTCGATATAGGCACGGCAAACCGGCGCTGTGCCTTCGGGCCGCAGCGTCATCTGGCCGCCGCCCAGGTCAGTGAAGGTGTACATCTCCTTCTCGACGATGTCGGTGCTGGCCCCCACCGTGCGCACGAAAAGCCCGGCCTCTTCAAAGACGGGGGTGTCGATGCGCTCGTAGCCGTAGAGGCGGGCGATGGACTCAGCCACCTCCTGTATGTAGCGCCAGTAGGGTTGCTCTTCTGGTAGTACGTCCTGCGTGCCGCGCGGTGCTTGAAACACGTCTATCTCTCCTGTCTAGTTAAGCTAGGATAGCGCAAAGGTGAGGGGATTGTAAAGATTGCCGGATAATTAGGGAGGGCATTACCGAATTTCTAGCAGCGAAACTTGAGAAATTGACTCTCCGGCACCGCTCTCCTATAATTCCCTCGGTCTCAAGCTGCGCCCGCTTGCAGGCCGCTCCGACGGCCTCTCACACCAATCCCTTTCCTTGAGGCACACGGGCGCGGAAAGAGGTTTTTATGCCCGCAGTCGAAGTCGTTGACGTAGTCAAGACCTACGGCGACAAGAACGTGGTGGACCGGGTTTCCTTCAGCGTCGAACAGGGGCAGATACTGGGGCTCATCGGCCCCAACGGCGCCGGCAAGACCACCACCATCAGGATGATGATGGACATCATCAAGCCGGACGCCGGCGAGGTGCGCATCCTAGGGAATAGCTTCGGCGAGGAATCGAAAGACCTGGTGGGTTACCTGCCGGAAGAGCGCGGCCTGTATAAAAGGATGACCGTGCTGGACACACTGGTCTATTTCGGCACGCTCAAAGGCATGACGCCGGCAAACGCCACCGTCAAGGCCGAAAAATGGCTGGGGAGGGTCAACCTGAGCGCGCACCGGCGCAAGAAAATGGAAGAGATGTCGCACGGCATGGCGCAGCTTATCCAGATAGTGGCGACGGTGCTGCACGACCCCAGGCTGCTTATCCTAGATGAGCCTTTCACCGGGCTCGACCCGGTCAACATGCAGCTCGTCAAAGAAATAATCGCCGAGCTCCGCGGCGAGGGCAAGGCTATCATCCTGAGCACCCACCGCATGAATGAGGTCGAGGCGCTGTGCGACACGGTCTTCATGATAAACAAGGGTAAAGGTGTGCTGCACGGAGCACTGGCCGACATTAAGCGGCGCTTCCGTGGCAACACCCTAATCATTGAGAGCGACGGCCCCTTGGGCGAGCTCAGGGGGGTTGCCAGCGTCAAGACCGAGGCTAACCACAGCGAGGTCGTCATGGCCGACGGCACGACGCCCCAGCAGATACTGGAGCAACTGGTGGCCCGCAAGGTGGCGGTAATGCGCTTCGAAGTGGCCACCCCCTCCCTCAATGACATCTTCATCCAAATCGCGGGCGAAAACCGATGAGAAAGACCTTCTTCATCATCAAGCATGAGTTCCGCGGGATGGTGAAGCGCACATCTTATATCGTGACCACGCTCCTACTGCCACTGGTGGGCGTGCTGGGTATCGTCATCTACAATCTGGTGCAGGCACTTTCGGGAGGGGCAGTGGAGGTCCAGGTACCCAAAATCGGCTACATCGACCAAGTGGGCATCTTCAGCGAAGCCACCCAGCAGCCCGGTGCCGAGCTGGTAGCTTACCAGAGCGCTGACGGGGCCAAGGCAGACCTCATAAAAGGGGACATCAAGGAATACTTCATCATCCCTGGGGATTACATCGCCAAAGGTGTGCTGGAGCGCTTTTCGCTCCAGACCGAGTTGCAGCCCGGCGAAGCCAGCGCCACAGCCATCAAGGACTTCCTCATCGCCAACCTGCTCAAAAACGAGGTGAGCGCGGATATCACCGCCCGCGTGCAGACGCCTTATGCGCTGGAGAACACCGTGCTCGACAAGTCCGGCAACGTGGCCGAGGGCCAGGGTGGCTTCGGGGCATACATCATCTCTTACCTCTTCAGCCTACTGCTCCTCTTGTCTATATTCACCGCCTCCGGTTTCCTGCTGCAGGGGCTGGTGGAGGAGAAGGAAAACCGCGTCATGGAGGTACTGCTGTCATCCGTCTCCTCGCGCCAGCTAATCGCCGGCAAGGTGCTGGGGTTGGGGGCGGCGGGTCTGGTGCAAATAGCTATCTGGCTGGTCTCGTTCGAGCTGTTGCTGCCTTTCGCCTCCAGTTCCATCGGCGGCCTGTTTGCCTCGATATCGTTCCCTCCAGGCATCATCGCCATCAGCCTGGTTTACTTCGTGCTGGGCTATCTGCTCTTCGGCATACTGATGGCCGGGGTAGGGGCCATCGCCCCCACGGCGCAGATGGGCCAGCAGATGTCGGCTATCTTCTCTATGATGGCTGCCCTTCCCTTTTTCCTCATCGTCTTCATCATCCAAGGCGGCGACCACATCGTCAACATTATCCTCTCGCTTTTCCCGCCCACCGCGCCGCTGACGGTCATGATGCGGCTGGGGCAGGGCATACCGCTGTGGGAGATTATCACCAGCATAGTGCTGCTCATCCTGGCCATACTGGGAACCCTGTCGCTTTCGGCCCGCATCTTCCGCACCTTCCTGCTGATGTACGGCAAGACGCCCAACTTCAGAGACGTGATGCGCAGCCTGAGGCAGGCTTAGGATTCATCGAATGTCGGAGTACCTCTCTTCGTCCAAGGGGTACTTCAAACTTCCCGCGAGCCGCCATCTCCTGCGATAAAATTTGCATAACCGGGACCGTTTTTTCGACAACCCCTCCTTTTCCGTCGATAACTCCAAACCGGTCAATGCCTATCAGCCCTACTTTTCGATCTTTTTGTACAACTCCCTCCAGGCTGCGCAGTCACCGAAAGTATCGTTATGCTATTATTACGGTTAAAATTAACTAATACCTATACTTACTCTGATTATTGGATTAGATAATGGATAACTGAGGGTTTATCATAAGATGCTGGACAAGGTTACCATAAAGGTAAAAGCGGGAGACGGTGGACATGGGGTAGTCACCTTCCGCCGCGAGAAGTTCGTGCCGTACGGTGGACCTGACGGAGGGGACGGAGGCAAAGGTGGCGATGTTATTGTAAAAGCCGACCCATGTATTACAACCCTTGCCTTTTTTCATAACCGTAAGCTCTACTTGGCAGAGAGCGCGGGACACGGTGAACGAAAGAGGAAGCACGGCAGGAACGGGGCCAGCCTTGTTCTTAACGTTCCGGTCGGCACTGTCGTGCTGGAGCGGGGCGAGGAGGGGGATATGGTTCTCGCTGACCTAGCGCGCCCAGGCGATGAGGTTATGGTGGCTAAGGGGGGAGGTGGTGGCCTGGGTAACTCACATTTTGCCTCTCCCACCAACCAGACCCCTAGGCTGGCTGAAGCGGGCATCCCGGGCGAGGAAAAAGACATCATACTGGAACTCAAGCTCATCGCCGACGTCGGCATCATCGGCTACCCCAACGTAGGCAAGTCCTCGCTGCTGGCGGCAGCCACCGCGGCCAACCCCAGAATCGCCGATTACGCCTTCACCACTTTGGAGCCGATGTTGGGAGTGGTCGAGGCAGGGCCTGACCGCTTCGTCCTCTGTGAGATTCCCGGCCTTATTGAGGGCGCTCACCTTGGCCGAGGGCTGGGGCATGATTTCCTGCGCCATGCTGTGCGCACCCGCGTGCTCATACACCTCCTCGACGGCTCCTCAGCCTCGCCTGTAGATGATATGATAGCCGTCAACAACGAGCTTTCGCTTTTCGACGCCTCGCTCTCGCGGAAATCCCAGATAGTGGTCGTCAACAAGATAGACCGCCCCGACGTAAGAGAGCGCATGGCTGAGCTCAAAAAGACCTTTAAGAGCGTCGGCATAATGCTGCGTTTCGTCTCGGCCGCCACCGGTGAAGGCGTGAAGGAGCTGATGGACGAGGTGCTCTCCCTGCTGCAGAAAATCCCACCGCCCAAGACTCCAAGAGAGGCTGCGGTTCCGGTGCTACGCCCCAGAGGAAAAGAGCCCGGCCTCAGCGTTGAGGAGTTGGATGGGGCTTTCGTCATCCGCTCGCCCGAGCTGGAGCGGCTGGTGGCCGGCAGTGACTTTCGCGACCCTGAGGTGCGCCGCCAGCTGGGCAACCGCTTTACCCGACCGCGGCTGCGCCATGCGCTGGAGCGCGCCGGCATAAAACCCGGTGACAAGATACGCATAGGTGAATTCGAATGGATATGGTAGTGCCGTGAACATCGCCGCGCTGGGGGGAACTTTCGACCCTATCCACAGCGGTCATCTCATTGTGGCCGAAGTGGTCAGCGAGCGTCTTGCGCCGGCAGAGGTTATTTTCGTCCCTGCCGGGCAGCCCTGGCTTAAGTCGCAGCGGCCTATATCGCCGGCGGAGGACAGAGTGGAGATGGTGCGCCTGGCCATCCGGGGGAAGCGCCACTACAGGCTCTCTACCGCCGAAATAGAGCGCCGCGGGCCAACCTATACCGTTGATACCATCCGCGAGCTGAAGTCTCGGATTTCACCCCAGGACGAGCTATATTTTATCCTCGGCTGGGACAACCTGCTGGACCTGCCGCGCTGGCACAATCCAGATGAGCTTATCTCACTGTGTAAACTTATTGCTGTGCCTAGAATCGGCTTCCACGTGCCGGATGAGGCCACGCTCGAAAAACTCATTCCGGGACTCTCCAGGAGGGTTATCATGATGGACAAGCCGGAGATAGACATCTCGGCCTCGGTGATAAGAGAGAGAGTGCGCCGCGGCCTGTCCATCAGCCACCTGGTGCCGCCCGCCGTGGGAAAGTACATAAAAGAAAAGGGACTCTACAAAACCTCCTCTCCCCTTGCGGGAGAGGATTGAGGTGAGGGGGTAGGCTGGCCTCATGAGCAAAGGTCGGGCTGTATACAGGTCGGACTCTCCGGTAGCGGAGCTCGACCTGCACGCGCGCACCGTTGATGAAGCCATCCCTCTGGTTGAGGAATTCCTGCATGACGCCTACGCCCGCGGCTGGCAGAGAGTTAGAATCGTCCACGGCAAGGGCAGCGGCACGCTCAGGTTGGAGGTTGACCGCTACCTCTCGCGTAGCTCGCTGGTAGCCCGCCACGGGCCTGCCGACCGCTTTCACGGCGGCAGCGGGGCGACTGAAGTGGAACTCAGCCGGAGATAGAGACTCCTGTTTGCCCTAATTCGTTTTCGTTTTAAGGGGGTATGCAATTCCGGGAAACGACTCGACTGATTTTAGCCTCGGGCTGGGCACAGGAGCCGAATCCTTGAAATGGCGATTGGTTTTTCCAACAGCCTGGATTGGTTATTCGGCATTTGCGATTGGTTTCGCAACTCAGGCACGAGGTTTGAGATAAAAAGCGGGGTTTTAAGGCATCGGTTTCTCTTTTTCGCACAGGGGGCGGAACGAATGAGATTCGAACCCTGCTGGTGCTTGTCTCTTTGTTAAAGTACTGCGAAAGAAGATACTAACACAGCAGGAGCGGAAAAGCTATGGGTTTTTGTCGTGTCGAAGCCGTCGAGGGGCGACCGGCCGGTCGCCCTACGGATGTGCGGGGCATTAGTATGCCTCGCCTCTACAGTCACCCTCACCGATGTCCTCTCCCCTCAAGGGCGAGGGGAGTAAGGAAAGGGCACGGCGCGCCTAAAACAAAAAACAAGGAACGTTTTTTGAATTAGTCAACCGGCGACCTAGACGAGCTATGGTACAATTTAGGTAATCCCAGACTTGTTGTGTGGTGGATAGGGAGGTATCCCCAATGGGGAGAAGTGATTACCGTCTGAGCCGGCGCGATTTCCTAAAGGCACTATATGCCCTAGGTCTCTTGGCCGGGATCACCGGTTGCTCTCAGACATCCAAGACTACCTTATCATCCAGTACGGTTACAAACGGTGCTTTAGCTACTGCCACTAACACGACGACGTCTGCCCCCAGCCACACTTCTGAGCCACCACCCATAACTACTTCTACCTCTACTACACCTTCATCAAAAGCAACACAATCTCCTCCAACAACCCCTGCAACAACTATGACTACTCCTGTGTCATCAATCCCTCCGCCTTACAACCCGGTTACATCAGCTTACGAGGCGCTGTCATCCTCGGCTTCGGCGCCGCCTGACCTGTCAACGCTGCCTGTGGCCTCTATCAAACTGACAATAGACTATCAGAAGGTAATTGGTAAGCTGAACCATAACCTATGGGCAAACATAGAATGTTTTGCACCTCATCAGGCAACTATCGATGAGAGGAACCTGCCGTTCTGGGAGTGTATCCGACAGACTCGTGCTCTTAATTATATTCACTTCATGGGTATATTGCCAGACGGGTGGAGTCGAAGTATGCAACCCTCTCTCCAGAGCCTGCTGAAAGATGGGCCGCAGACATGGCAGCAGGGCAGGCCTGACTATCCCAAGTACTGGCCATGCATGGTCTATTCGGAAGACGAAAAGGGCAATCCAAAGTACAACTTTTGGCATCTTGATGCCGTCTTGGACATTATCCTATCCACTGGCTGCAAGCCATATATACCATGTGCCTTTATGCCAGATGCCTTGGCAGCCGAGCCTAAGATTCGCTGGTATGCCGGGATGCTGGTAAATCCACCTAAAGACTATGCCAAATGGAGCGAGATGCTCTACCAGGTCGCCAGGCACTGCATTGAACGCTACGGGCTTGAAGAGGTACGCACCTGGTACTGGGACTGTTGGGACGAGCCAGACATGGCCTACCTGTTCCTGCAAAGTACCAATTTCTACAAGATTTACGATTACTTTGCCGAGGGGATAAAAAGAGCCGACTCCAAGCTGAAGGTAGGAGGTCCAACATACGCTCTTGCACCATATACGGACATAGGTATCGTACGTAGGTTCTTGAACCACTGCGTCAACGAGACCAATTATGCTACCGGTAAAGTGGGCGCACCGATAGACTATATCTCATGGCACTCATCGGGCACCAATCCAGATGAAATTATTACTCAAGACCGTGAACTATCCGGGATTTTTAAGGAGTTTCCGACACTTCAGAACTGCGAAGCCCACATCAATGAGTGGGGATACAAAAATCTCCCACCTGAACCGTCTGATTACAATGTCGAATGGCAGTATAACAGCTTTGCTGCAGCTCACCTCTGCACCTTTATAGCTGGAGTATTGGATGATAAGGA
>Ga0315268_10002962_pt1 | contig 18862 bp, 22 predicted proteins | sample C1_top_MG_FD_204535 | JGI IMG/M metagenome (GOLD analysis project Ga0315268, IMG submission 204535) | Sediment microbial communities from Yellowstone Lake, YNP, Wyoming, USA - C1_top | ecosystem: Environmental > Aquatic > Freshwater > Lake > Sediment | place: USA: Wyoming | collected 2017-08-01
GGATAGACAACCTGCTGTATCCGATGCTGGTTGGAAGCCGCCTCAAATTGCATACCATCCTTGCGTTTGTTTCCATCGTTGGCGGGCTGATTGTCTTCGGCCCCACCGGCCTGATTCTGGGACCAATAATGTTCACCATCACACGCATACTTCTGGAAATCTGGAGCACCCAGAATAAAACCAGCCGGGCAGAAGACAAAACCAAATAAAAGCCGCGCAGGAAAAATGAAAAAGAATTGGGGCTAAGGTCTCAGGATCAATCGATACCGCATTGATTTTCTCGTTCATCTTGTAAACTGCTCGAGAGATGTCAACGAGGACGAGCTTACAATCATATGCAACGAAAGTAGACATCACCCCGTAATTTTCTTCACGCGTCCCTTATTCCGCCTGTGTGTTTGTTTTGGCAGGGTTAGTTAGTGCTACTTGTACCTGCCCTGATTCTAATCATCAAATTCATCAGGAAGCGGCCATAGATTGGAATTAAATATCAGAATTAAATATCAAAGGAGCCTGATCCCCGAGCGGAGACCTCAGGGTTTGACCCCATTTTTACACACTCATAGATATACATAGCCTTGCCGTATATTCAGCTTTCTTTTCCATCCAGCCTCGGTTTAAACAGGAAGGGAATCAATCGCCAGCCCAGCACAAGGAAGCAGATTCCCCAGCTAAACGCGGCGAACAGCACAAAATTCTCATACTGCTGAGGCCAGATTTGTGGAAGAACAATGCGCACCACTCCGCCCAGCCCGGCCAGCCAGATGGCAGCCTTATCGCTAACCGTAAAGACGATATTGCGCGCGGTATGCCCCTGCGAAATTCGTATCATCATCGCCGCCATCACCAAGCCCATGCCCAGCAAAGTAAACACATGGGTTGCCACATCACCCACCGCATGCAGCATACCAGCCAGACGCAAACACTCCAGATACATACTGGTGAGCAGAGCCAGATAGGCCACATACATCACGCCGGTATCCAGCTTGCGCAAACCCTTCGTGGGGTGCCACAGCGTAAAACGATACAACAATAAACTGGCCGTGATCGCCAGCACAGCGATGGCCACAGGTCGTGGCAACAACACCTCAAACACGGCAATAAAAAGACCCAGGCGTATCGCCGCATCCAGCCATTTGATTTGCGCGATTTCAACCTGATAGCCCATCTTCATAAACTGGAATACCGTGCGCTCCAGCATCATCGCCACCGCAAGACGAAACAACCCCTGCGACATCGTCCAGCCCAACTCAAAATACTGCTCGGTAAACAGCAGATTTTTGCTCACGATAAACAAGGGCAAACCAAGAATGAAGTACCAGTTATCCTTGCCAATTTTGTCCAGCGCATTCAGCAAAGTCCACAATATCAACGGCACGATCAGCAACAGGAAAGCGTTATGCAATATCAGGGGAACAATTTGCGGCAAACCGGCAGGCAACCAGAAGCCAAGCCTGTCCAACAACCAGAACAAACACACCAGCACCAGCACCCACCCATGGTGACCGCGCACCCCAGCCCAGTTCTTGCTCGCGGTTAACAAAAACCCACCCAGCACCGCCCAGCCAAAACCAAAATACATTTCATGCACATGCCATTGCAAGGGCGAGACGCTTGAATCAAACGTTAAACGATTGCTGTACATCAAATACCACAGCATGGGTAACACGATCCCGCTGATAAAGCCCAGCGCAAACAGCGGACGAAAGCCGACCAGCCAGAGAGGATGTTTGAAAAATTGCTGTATTAAGCTCATGGGTTAATCCTTAAATAGTTCCGCATCAAAGGAGTCTGTCCTATCGATTTTTATGATATTGATTGTTACGTGCATCGGCTCTTACCCCAGTCGGCTGGCTTGGGCAGCCACATGCCCTGCCAACGAACTGACGAATGTTTTCAGGCTGGTCATATCCGACAGATCCGAGAACTTTCCAGTTGTTATCGCTCCCCGAGACGAAGCAATAACGGCGGCTGCGGAATATAACTGCTCCTGTACCAGGCGCTGGCAAAGCACGTCGTAGCGCTTCAGATAGGAAGCATTCTGGAATTCGTCAGAAACGGGGAAATGAGGTGATTTGTCCTTGACCGGCGAACGTGACTTCGGCGCATCCTCTACGAGCATCAACCAGCCCGCAAACGGACGCGGCTTTTTTCCAAAAGCGCCTTCGCGGTAAGCAGTCCAGAAATCGTGCGCAGTACCGATAGATTCTTCCGCTCGATTGTTAAAGTTATTGCCAAAGGAAGGGCCGACATGGCTCTTCAGCTCGATAGCCGCAATCAACTCCCCTTGATGAATCACGAGCAAATCCCAAAGCTTGGTCGGACGAAAATAGCCTGGCAGCGTCAACACCGCTCGCTCAAGATGTATTTCTGCATGTGCCAAACCATTGGCTCGAACAATTTCAGTGACAAGCGAAACAAAGCCGTCCATGTTCTTGCCAGAGGTCACGCTGGCGCGCTCGCCCTGATCGCTTTTCCCGGTCGATGCCTGCTTCTTGCCTGCGTTCTCGCGGCTCTTCCAGAACTCGCGCACTGCCTTACGCGCCTTATTTTCGTATTGAACCAGATCGAGTGCCATTCATGCTCCATTGCCGCCAAGTGCGGCGCGTTCGTCTAAAGTCAGAGCATACAGGGTAAAAGCTGCACGATTGCAAGCTTCTAGATCACGCCGAATAGCTGCATCGCGCAGCTCCTCACGCAAAGCATCCGGTACATCGTGCCAATGCGGCAAGCGTATGCGTCGCAGATACTGTGCCTGGAAGCGCAGGAAACCACCACGCATTTTCGTGGAATAGATAGCAACAAACAGGCGGCTTATACTGGAAAGCAGCACTGCCTGCAAAGCGCGCAAATCCCAAGTGTCAGAAGTGACGAAATACAGGTTGTGATGCGGATAATACTCACCCGCCTCGTAAACAATGTGCGCCTCCCCCTTGATGTCCGGGATCAGCAATTTCGGCTTATTGCACAGCGCAGGGAATATACGGTCTATCGTGCGATACCAGCCCGCCGGGTTCTTCTGTGCGCAATGGCGCTGCAAAATTTGCGTCTTGTGTTGCTCCAGATATCGCCGCAAGCGCGGATAGGCATCGAGGTCCACCAGTCCGTCCCCGTTACCAAAGGGATTGACCACGCCCAGGCCCTTCCATTGAGTTTCGCCAGACTGAATATCGCGCGTTGTCACCAAGGGCAGCTTGCATTCAGGCTCCACATCCAGCACAGCATAATCCCCGATAAAAACCTTGTCCGCTCCAGTCGCAACGCCGATACCTACCTTACATCCGGCCTCTTCCAGTAACGGAAACTGTTTTTCAAGACGCCTGAGCAGCGCCAGCTGGTCACTGGATTCGATTAACCAAGGCGCTTCACCCGCTGCCACATCGTGCATCTCGCGTACTTCAGCGCTATCCACAAGGGGCAATGAAGAGTCAAGCAAAGCGGCAAGTTTTGCGAGCGATACCGCACTAATCTCCGAACAATGGCCTATGCGCGTCGGGCCACTTGGCTCGCGACAGATCACAGTGATCGCCGGGTAAGCGGCAACCTCCTGATGAAAGGCATCGATGCCTGCCATATCAACGTAAACCTTCAGGTGAAACTGTTCGGCGACCAGCTTGCGCAAAGGCGCACCGTAGCGGTTTTTCATCCACCGATCTGCGCAAATGAAGCCTAGCGCACCGCCCGGCACAAGCATGCACAGGGAATGTTCGATGAACGGAATGTACAGGTCGGCACGGTCATAAATCGTCGAGTAACGCGCGCGGTACTCGCGCATCAACGCCTCGGGAATCAGCTCTTGCCTCACATAGGGCGGGTTGCCAACCACATAGTCGAATTGGCCATCCAGCGGCGCAAGCAGGAAATCGTCCTGCACCAGCCACGCATCAGCAAGCCGATTCGCCGTTTGCAAACCAACATCCAAAGCCATCATATATTCGATCAATGTACGCCGAGTCGATTGAAAGGTATCGCGGTGCAACTCCACCGCGCGAATTGCATTCTTCAAGGCATCGAACATCGAGCCACCATTGCCATGAGTACGCCAAGCCGCCATCAACCGCTCCACGGCAGGCAACAGAAAATCACCGCCACCAAATGAAGGTTCCAGCAGTCGCTTTTCATGCAGTGGTTTGTCCGGTATGTAACCTGACAGATCGAGGATGAAATCAACCACCTCGCGGCGTGTAAACACCGCACCGCGCGCTTCAACACCACTTTGAGCAGCCAAAACCTCGGCAGCAGCAAGCGCCGCCCGCGATGCTGGCTGTACGTTGTTAGCAAAAAGGTCGAAGTTTAGTTGCATTGGATGTTGTTCAAAATTGCAGAAATCAATTCGAGCACGGCCCCTTTAATTTATTCAAATAGTTAAAGGGTAGCGTCCCCTTTAAATTTGATTTGATAATGCACTTTTAACTTATATTTAATTTGCCAAAATTATCAAAGGATTTTCCAGAATAATTTTATCCTTCAATTCATGTAGATCGTTCAAGTTTAAGTTTGCCAGTAGACGCAAATACAGAGTCTGCGAATCAATTTTTTCAATATCTACATTCAGTCTGGATTTAACATAGCGAACTAAACACTTGAACATGTGCTTTCCATTTAGATGATCTATAACATTGTCAGTAAATGCGACCTCTCCATTTACTGGCACAAATGCATCTGCCAATTGCGAATCTAACTGCTCATCAGAAGCAAGCCATTCATTCTCTCTTTCGTGGCAGTTACTTTGCAATTCCTTTCTGAAATTTGAATACCATTCTTCTGTTGGCACGGGATAATTTTGATCTGCACCTTTAAGTAAATCATCAATTTTCATTTTAGTCGTTATCACCCTCTGGATTTTATACCTTCGAGCAATGATAAATAACCTAGTGATTTGTTGATAACGTCTTTCAAGTTCATCTTGGAAAGTTTGCTTATCGCTCAACAACCGACGTGATTTATCGTTAGTTAAATCGTTTGGCTTTTCCTCAATACAAACCAACCTGAGTGCATCCATATCTAAGAAATAATTTTCCAAACAATTCTTTTGCAGATAATACAAGCCGTCGATATTCTCTACGAAACCAAGTAAATCATCGAAATCTTTATCCACTATAAATACAGAAATTCGATCTTGTGCTCTCGGCTCTTTTGCTTTTGCAATTACTTTCGACTTACCACCCAAACATACAACAGCAAATTTACGAAGATTAGGTATCAATTTTTCAAGCAATCTCTCATATACTGCTTCATGATCACTATCCTCGAAATAAAAAATAGTAGATACACTGTCCAAAACGAAAAGATCTAATGCATCTCTCGCCTCATCTGAATACTCAGGAAAATCCTTCATAAATATTAATTAAGTGCTAGCAACGATCAGTTGCCAGATTGTGGCAAATAACTTGGCTTTAAAATCTTGCAATTTTGCTTTGCTCTTCCAGTTATCTCGGGTGAATGGGTTGCAAGAATAATTTGACAATTGGTAGGCCTAAGTTGTGTGAGCGCACTAACCAACTCTCTTTGCCACTCAACATGGAGAGATAGCTCTGGTTCATCAACTACAAATATTGAATCCTTACCAGCAAGGAAAGCAAGGTATGTTAAAACAATAAGTACTTGCCTCTCTCCAGATGACAATTCTCTTATTGACCTCACTTTTTGAGGCGTAGATACTTCCATCGCATCAAAATCGTCATCAAGAATTGATTTCGATATAACAAACCCCAACTCCAGATTTTCTGGCGAAAATTTTAGCGTCTTGCCACTGTCATTCAGAAACTTAGCTGCAATATCTAAATATTTTTTTATTGGCTGATACGCGATAGAAGTTTCCACTTGCTCACGTTCAAAAATTTTTAGCAACTCAGAAATTTGTTGTTCTTTTACACTAATCATTACCTCTACAGTTTCTTCATGAAGCGTTCTACGTCCAGATTTTTTTATTTGATCATTTTTTGGAAAAGCTTGGTCAAGCAATACTTCAAATTCACTGAAGAAGGTGGTAATAACATCTTCAATGCCTGGCGCATTAGCAATGAGATGAGAGCTAGTAACTCGCTTTTTAAGCTCCTGAAGTTTTGTTTTCAACTGCTTTTCTGTTGGTGCCTTGCTTCTCGATATAGCTGGCGGGGAAAAATGGAGTTTAATAAGTTCAGACGAAGCTGTTTTCTGTATTCGATCTGCCGCTCTTCGATATGTAAGCTGATTGCTTCGCATAACTTTGATGACATCTTCGATAGGATCTTTTGGCACGGGCGATGACGATTCATATCGGGTAGTCTTAGACGATATTCCGTTGTCGTATGAAGTTACCCCCTCCGAGTCAATTGCCAAAATAGTTCTGTCTAAGCGAACAAATGTAAATTTGATACTCTTCTTCAATGTTGCTATCTGCGACATTGACTCACTTCTCTCAGAAAACATTTTCTCCACTCGTTTAAGCGTTGCTGGATTCAGTTCACGTGACAAATTTCGCGCCTCTATTTCAGCACCAAATCTAAGCATTGATAGAGGCATATCAAGCGCGATTTCAACTGGGTCTACGTTACCAATAGTTAAATTAACTTTTTTAATATCAGCCGTATTTGACGCTTGAATTTTAACTTTGCCCAGTGAATCATCATGAAGAACAAGCGTGGCTATAGAAAAATTAGCTTTAACTATCGCTTCAAAGTCAAGACGAATGAGATGAGACATGAGATCTAGCACACTGGTTTTCCCAGAACCATTTCTACCAACAATAATTGTCAAATCTGGAAAAAAGTCTAGGCTTGCGTCAACAAATCCATGGAGCCCTTCAACAGAGAAACTTTCAATACGCATAATGATCCTCCTACAGATGACCGCGAGGGTCAGGCCTTACATTTAACAAAATAAGGAACAATTGGGGTCACAGTGTCAATGGGGTCAGACTCGATTTTCCAACATAACGCTTCTCCAGAAACCGGATAAAGTCCAATGCCTCGCGGGCTGCTTGCTCCGGTAACCTACGGCTATGGTGATAAATATTTTCGGCTAAAAACATAGTGCTTCTACTTTCGTCCAAGTGAAAAATTCTTTGTTATTTTTTAGGTTGATCTTGTTGAGGAGAGCGTAATACAGATAGCCCCAGCATAAGCGGCCCGAACGGCTGTCTACCGGTTATCCAGGCAACTGCTTCACGGATGGCGCCATATAACACCCCATGTGCTGTAATCATTACTCCACGCATTGCCTCATCTTTTGAGTGTTTGCTATCCACTGAAAAAAAACCGATGCACTCCATATCAATAATATACGGATATGCGGAGTCTCCATTGATATTGAATTTTGAATTCATGCTGACTTGATATCTATTTGCTTGCCCATCAATTGGAGTCAGGATTATAGCGTTTTCCGGGCCAGGATTAATCTGTGCTGTGCCACTAGGTTTGTGATCATTAACTGCAATGACAATGCTACGAGTGAACAACACCTGCTCAAGCTGAATTGGATGCACGTTATCGCTCATATCACGCTACTCTTGATTCTATTTTAGCGTTACTTGCTGGAAGATCAGCATATTCAGTGAAAGTGGCACACACTGCCGTTACTTGTTGCAATCTATTATTCCTTGGAAAAGGAACCACTTTATTATCCCAGCGTTGCGCTACGGTAGTTTCATTCAAAATTTCGATATTCAGACGAGCACCTGTTGCACGGGACAATTTAACCATCGATTCTATGGTCATGTTGGTGTCGCCACGAAATACCTTTGAGATATATGCCGCACTGGTTCCTAGTTTTTGTGCAAGGGTAGCGTAGCTCAAACCTGCCAGCCTAATCTGCTTTTCAAGTTTCATCGCAAAATCCAGTTTTGCCGATTCAACCCAATAGGCATCGGTTTTCTTTCTTTCGACAAGATAGCTTGCCAGTTTTTTGTTAATCGCCATTTTCATTCTCCTCGATCACAGTGAGTGTGTTCTGTTTAACGGCTTCAAAATATTCATGCTTGAGACGAATCGCTTTTTTAACGTGCTTTTGATCGACAGCTTGTGATTTCTTGATCAGTGCTGTGGTACAGATGATCAAGAAGTCATCCTCAGTCTTGAAATAAAACAAACGCAGCTTGCCTTTGATCAACTCGTATATGTTCTCGTTTTCATCTACGCGATGGGATAGCTTTGTCGAGACATTGGCTAATCCCTCATGGCTGGATACGCTCCAGCAAGTCAAACAATCCATCCGCGCTTGCCTGGTAAGTTGCCTCCGAATTCATCAAAAAATCCAAAGACTCACATGAGGTCGTATTACCCACTGCACCGATTTTGTATTGATTAGAGTGGATTACCAATATATGCATGGTATTAACCTATAGGTTAACTGTCAATAGCAAAGATACACGAATTTTAAAATAGTCAATTAGGATCATAATGTTACCGGCTAATCGGCTTATACCGAATCCGCTTGGGCTTGGCTCCCTCTTCACCCAGACGCTCGCGTTTGACCGCTTCGTATTCCTGAGAGCTGACATCGAAAAAGGTCCACTTGGAATCGCCTTCCGCAGCGAGGATATGGGTGGCGATATGGTCGAGGAACCAGTGGTCGTGCGAGATAACGAAACTACTAGCCCTTACATTTGACATTATTTTTGTTTCTGTGAAACAGATGAAGATGCCTTACGTACAACAAAACGAGTACCTGTTTGTTCTGCAAGTTGGCGGGCTTTTTCTGCCGCACGCATCAGTGCCTGAGGAACCTTTTGCATATCAGGATCATTTAAATGGGAAACGGGTATTTTCATTATTATTGTCCTTCATCTATCAAAACAGGAGGTATGTCTGAATTATCATACAACTGCCAACTGTGTACCAACGATTTATATCTGTCAAAATTCTTGATGCCTTGCGCAAAGCGGCGACGAATCACATCCTCAGGAATATTGTGTCAACCCTGGGTTACTCTGGCAGCCACACGTTCAATTGCTATTTCAACATCTGGGAGTGACAGAAAAATCAACTTCACAACATAGCCAGAAGCTCTCCATGCAGGAATCATCTGGGTATATATCAAACCAGAAAGCGTTGTTTCAAACGCAAAGCTTTCACCGCGTTTAACGTGTTCAATAATTGTCTCCAGCATGATTCTCCCAGCCTTGAAAGCGGCCAGCTCTGGAGCAAAGGGAGATAAACCTGCTGCAATCAAATCAGCATTCACGAAATTTGGACAGTTCGCTTCGTAAGGTAAGAACTCGCGGGCGAAAGTGGTTTTACCTGCGCCGTTCGGCCCGGCGATGATGACGATGCGCTTGATATATGCGGAAGAACTCATTCTCCATTCCCGCTTAATGTCAGTGCAATTTCCTCATTTGTTTTTGGCGTATCCCAATCGGTCTTTGCTTTGGGTAGTACAGACCATGCACCCGGCTTGCGCACAGCATCTTGCGCTTCCTTGTCTAACCCCGCCATCTGCTCAGCGTGAAGTTTGATATCCTGGTGCATTGCATCCGGCGCAAGGACAAGGCCGCCAGGCCATGCGACAGCACCGTCAACCACTGCAACTTCTCGAAATTTTACCGGGTCGCACAGATGCGAAAACACCCCTTGAAAAAAATATGGCGAAAAGCGCACAACACCTTCGAGACCATCAGTGAAGCGTACCTGAATAGAATGGTCATCCAGCACACGAGCCTCAGTAATTCTCCAGTAGGCCGCCATCATGCGCTACCGCTTATTTGCGTCTTTACGATCAAATCGTAGCCGCGAGTGGAAATTGACACAGCCTCGAACAAATCGGTAATCTGATCTTTTCCCAACAGGTCAAAATCATCAGGAATAGCAATTTCCCCTTGCGTAAAACCAAGACGGACTGACGCTCTCTGCTCTTTGTCAGAATGCTGATTCCGTGCTTTTGGTTTACCTGATTTGTTCATCGCTACTGGTCGCTAACTCTTATAAATTCCATCATTCAATTTCCCAGTCTTCCAGCTTCAAACCGGCGATACGTGAAAATTCACCGGTGTTATGTGTAACCAGGATACAGTCATTGGCTAATGCAATCGCTGCAATCTGCAAATCGTAAGGGCCGATGGGTGTGCCTTTTCGTGCCAGATCGGCGCGAATATCGCCGAAGATTTTTGCGGCTTCTCCATCAAAAGGGAAGCTCACAAAATCTGTAAAAAGAATTTCCAGTATCGACATATTTGCATCTCGTCGCGCGCTTTTGGATGCACCGTAATACAACTCTGCTTTTACTACATCGCAAAAGGCTATTTGTGGCGGAGGATGCGCCGACAATCTGGTTTTGACAATGGAGGTCGCCGGATTAAGATGATTTATCCAGACATTGGTATCCGGCAGGTACAACACTATTTGAGCTCCAGCCGCTGCTCATACTCACCCTGCGGCTCTCGAACAAGGTTGTTACCCTGCCATGCCCCCGCTGTTCGCTCCCACACGCTTTTTGAATCACCTTGCACTGCACCATTTTCTGCAGCCGTTTCATCCAGCAGGATCAGGACTCTAACCTGCTGGCCTTCTGCCAAGTGAAGCGTCTTGGGCAAAGTGATCTGTCCATGCTCAAATTGTGAGTTAAATTCGATAGCTTGCATGATTAACCTCCATTTCAAATTGCTTGCATTCTAGTCTGGACATGGCTTGTTCGCCAGCACCCTCTCCCCAACCCTCTCCCGCCTGCGGGCGAGGGAGTATGTGTTTAACGGCTAATCGGCTTATACCGAATCCGCTTGGGCTTGGCACCCTCTTCACCCAGACGCTTGCGCTTGCCCGCTTCGTATTCCTGATAGTTACCGTCGAAGAAGGTCCACTTGGAATCGCCTTCCGCCGCGAGGATGTGGGTGGCGATACGGTCGAGGAACCAGCGATCGTGCGAGATGACCATCACGCAACCGGCGAACTCCAGCAGTGCATCTTCCAGCGCGCGCAAGGTTTCCACGTCCAGATCGTTTGACGGTTCGTCGAGCATCAACACGTTGCCGCCGGAGATGAGGGTTTGCGCCAGATGCAGACGGCCGCGCTCACCGCCGGAGAGTTGGCCTACAAGCTTGGCCTGGTCGCCGCCCTTGAAGTTGAAGCGGCCGATGTAGGCGCGCGCCGGGGTTTCGTATTTGCCCACGGTGAGAATATCGTTACCGCCGGAGATGGCGTCGAACACGGTTTTGTCGGCTTGCAGTGAATCGCGCGACTGGTCTACGTGGGCGATCTTCACGGTCTGGCCGATCTTGACAGTGCCGCTGTCGGGCTGCTCTTTGCCGGCAATCATTTTAAACAGGGTGGATTTACCCGCGCCGTTGGGGCCGATGATACCGACGATGGCGCCGGGCGGAATCTTGAAGCTGAGGTTGTCGATGAGCAGACGGTCGCCAAAGGCTTTGCTGACGCCGTCGAATTCGACAACCTCGTTACCCAGACGCTCACCCACCGGAATGAAAATTTCCTGGGTCTCGTTGCGCTTCTGGTGCTCTTGCGAATTGAGTTCTTCAAATCTTGCGATACGCGCTTTGGATTTTGCCTGGCGCGCCTTGGGATTTTGGCGTACCCATTCAAGTTCCTGCTTCATCGCTTTGGCATGGGCATCGAGCTGCTTGTTTTCTGTGGCCAGGCGCTCGCCCTTCTGCTCCAGCCAGCTGGAGTAATTGCCCTTCCACGGAATGCCATGACCACGGTCGAGTTCGAGTATCCACTCGGCGGCGTTGTCGAGGAAGTAACGGTCGTGGGTAACGGCCACCACGGTGCCGGGGAAGCGCACGAGGAATTGTTCCAGCCACTCGACTGATTCGGCATCGAGGTGGTTAGTGGGTTCGTCCAGCAGCAGCATGTCGGGCTTTTCCAGCAGCAGCTTGCACAGCGCGACGCGGCGCTTTTCACCGCCGGAGAGGTTCTTCACCACCGCATCCCATTCCGGCAAACGCAGCGCATCGGCGGCAATTTCCATCTGGTGATCAGAATCTGAACCGCTGGTAGCGAGAATGGCTTCGAGGCGCGCCTGCTCGGCGGCGAGGGCGTCGAAATCGGCATCCGGCTCGGCATAGGCGGCATACACTTCGTCCAGCTTCTTCTGCGCCTGCATCACCTCGCCCAACGCACCCTCCACTTCCTGGCGCACAGTTTTCTCGGGGTCGAGTTCCGGCTCCTGCGGCAGGTAACCGATCTTGATGTTGGGCAGGCGCTGCACTTCTCCTTCGAATTCCTTATCCACACCGGCCATGATGCGCAGCACGGTGGATTTACCCGAGCCGTTGAGGCCGAGCAGGCCGATTTTGGCGCCGGGGAAGAAGCTTAGGGAGATGTCTTTGATGATTTGACGCTTGGGAGGGACGACTTTGCTCACGCGGAGCATGGACATTACATATTGGGCCATGGTGTAAATCTCGGTGCTATTGGAAAGGACGAAGCTTAACCCAGAGTAGCGGGTTTGGGGAGAGCTATTCAACGGTTACCAGGGTGAGTGCAAGAAACTTTACCTGATGTAATCATGCGTAACACAATTTTAATTCCCAATAATTCATCAGGCTTGTAAAAGCGCGGACGTCAACGTGAAAGCTCGATTCACGTCGTAGAGGTTCTTGTGCCCCCTGGTGGTCGGGCTAATGCCTTTGGAAAAAATCGCGCGGAGATCTGCGCTGCTACATCAGTATTTGCCTCTAAATGAGTTATCTGGATTTATATATTCGTGACATGAAAAGGCGAGAGTGAAATCCAATATCTTTGTATCTATATGATATAAAACAAGTTTTATGAAATTGCGGGACAGCCTTCGGCTAAAGCTGGCTGGGGAGAACGAGGCGAGGAGGATAGAGCGGGGTTTGTACGATTTGACTCTGTCTCTGCTCAACGCCCCTCACCCTGCCCTCCCGCCTGCGGGAGAGGGTATTGATGCCGCACTGTCGCCTGACGATGAACGGCTGTGCAAGCGTTATTTTGCGCCTGAAGTTGAGCGACTAAAGCCGGTGGTTTAAACCGAGATTGTTCATTGGAACCAAGCCCCGTCATTCCCGCGCAGGCGGAAATCCAGTTATTAAAAAAATCCCCGCGTAGCGGGTCGATATCGGGGTTTTGTCCGCTTTGCGGAGTGCATAATCCGCTGGATTCCCGCCTCCGCGGGAATGACGGGGCTAATGGATTATCCGGGTTAAACCTTTTGATCGCCATTTGATAAATTGACAGGTAATTTGCCAAACCGGTCCGGCACCGGCGGCAGGGGCATTTTTTTCTCGCTGTAACATGCGAACAGCTCATTGCATCGCTGATGGTTAGTCGCTATGCTTGTCTGCGCAATCCTTCACAAGGAGATAGCCATGAATGAAGCAAGCATGCAGCATTCCAGCGACAGCGTATTAAAAACCATTTACGCGCGGCATTCCGTGCGCTCCTTTGCACCAACGATTGTCAACAGTGCCACCATACAAACCCTGCTCGACGCCGCCGTGCATGCACCTACGGCGATGCACGAAGAACCCTGGGCATTTGTCGTGGTGCAAAACCAGGCATTATTGCAGCGCGTCTCCGATACGGCCAAGCCGATTTTTGTCGAAGAGTTGCGCCACCGCAATGCGCATGGCGCCAGCCAGTCGTTCGATCATTTCATCCGGCCGGATTTCAATATCTTCCATGGCGCCTCCACTCTCATCATTATCTGCGCCAGGCCATTGGGTTCGTTTGTGGTTGCGGACTGCTGGCTGGCGGCAGAAAACCTGCTGCTGGCAGCCAGCGCGATGGGGCTGGGCAGTTGCGTCATCGGTTCCGCTGTAGCTGCGCTGAATATACATAAAGTGAAAAAGGAACTCGGTATCCCTGACGAATATTCCGCCGTCGCACCCATCATCATCGGTGTTCCCAGCGGTGAAACGCCGCCGACTTCAAGAAAAGAACCTGCCATCCTTTCCTGGAAAAAATAATAAGGGGGAGAAGAAGAATGCTAACCTTTTTAAGCGTGGCGTTCTCGATTTACGGTGCGATGCACGCCTATGCATTGAGCAAGGTGTGGCTGGCCTTTCCGCACTCCACATGGCTGGCTTTGGCGCTGCTGCTTGCGGGAATTGTGATGACGCTGTCGCCGCTGATGCTGTGGTACATCACCAGGCAGAACTGGCATGCTGCAACCGTCGCAATTTCGTGGGTGGCTTATCTTTGGATGGGATTCCTGTTCCTGTTTTGTTGCATTGCGCTGTTACTCGACCTCGGCCACGGGCTGGCAACAGTGTCAGGATTCCACTGGCATCCGGGTGCGGCGATGGGCTTGTTTACTGCAGGCCTGCTGGCGCTGGGATTGATGGGCTATGGTTTTATCTCGGCCAAACAAATACAGCTTGAAAAAATAACCATCACCACACCCAAGCTTTCTCCGGCCATCGGCAAAGTCACCATCGCGCAAATTTCCGACCTGCATCTCGGCATCATGCTGGGTGATGATTTCCTCGATCGTGTCATTGCCAGGCTGCGCGAGATTCAACCGGATATCATCGTGGCGACCGGGGATGTTGTGGATGGACAGGGCGATGACCTGATAAAACTGGCCAAGCGCTTCCTCGCCTTGCATCCGCCCAAGGGCGCCTATGCGGTTACCGGCAATCATGAGTTTTTTGCCGGGCTGGAAAACTCACTGCAATTTCTGCGCAATGCGGGCTTTACCGTGCTGCGCGGCGAATCCGTTGCAACCGGAGGAATCACGCTGGTGGGAGTGGATGACCCCGCCGCATTGTCAACGCGACAGGGGATAGCGGCAAATACCAGCCAGGTGCCGGTCTCGCCCGCCGCCGACAACTTCATCGTGTTGCTGAAGCACCAGCCGCTGGTCGATACAAAAATTGCGTTCGATTTGCAGCTCTCCGGTCATGTTCACGGCGGCCAGATATTTCCGTTTGGCATTTTAACGCGCCTGAAGTATGGCGTAAGCAGCGGCCTCACCCATCTTGCCGGCGGACGCTGGCTGTATGTCAGCCGCGGCACGGGTACCTGGGAGCCACCGGTACGCCTGTTTGCCCCACCTGAAATTACGCTTATTACAGTAAAAAGCGAAATAAAACAATAAGATACAAAGACCCCGCACGGCACAGGCTGCGGCGCGCAAGCCGTGTGACTGCCTGTATAAGCGCCTTAAAAACTTCTTTATAAACAATATGTTATACTATAACCCGTGGACCACCCTCTTCACCCTCCCCAGTTGAAGAGAGAAGAAAGCTTGCTGTTGTTTGCTGAATATCCATCTCCTGCAATCCTGCCTTATCCCAGATTGTTCATTAGAACGAAACCTCGTCATTCCAGCGCAGGCGGGAATCCAGTTATTCAAAAAAATCCCGCGTCAGTGGGTCGATATCGAGGTTTTGTCCGCTTTGCGGAGTGTATAACCCGCTGGATTCCCGCCAGCGCGCGAATGGCTGGACGAATGGATTATCTGGCCTTATGCGGCCATTATTTGCGGCCTGCCGCCTGGCAGCAATCAAAATCAGCACTTGTCAAATAAGTATTAAATAGATATAGTATTAAAAGTATATTAATTAGCAGGTATGTTTTGAAGATGGATACGGATAGTTTGGGTTTCTTGTTGTCGGATGTATCGCGCCTGTTGCGTCGCACCTTTCAGCAGCGGATGGAGAGCAGCGAGCTTACCTTTGTACAGGCACGCGTGCTGGTGAATGTCTCCCGCTATGAGGGGATACGCCAGGTCGATCTCGCCGAACTGCTGGAATTGCAGCCGATTGCGCTGGTTCATCTGATCGATCAACTGGCTGATAGCGGCCTGGTCGAGCGCCGCGTCGACCCGACTGACAGGCGCGCGTACCAGTTATTCCTTACCCCGGCGGCGGCTCCGCATCTTGCTGCCATCAAGCAGATTGGCGCTGCAATTCAGGTCGAGATGCTGCACGGCCTCAATAAACAACAAGCAGATCTAGTGCTGTCAAGCCTGCGTATCGTGCGCAACAACCTCGCATCGCGCTAAGCCGCGCGATTCCTTCTTACCCGGAATAAATTCTTATGAGCAATCCCCCTCCATCGCAAGAAGCCAATGATGCAGCAGCCAGGCCCATGCCCTTGCATCAGAGAAAGCGCATCGTGCTTTTGATCGTCGTGCCACTGCTGGTCGCCATCATCACCCTGTTTATCTATCTGCATGGCGGGCGTTATGTGGAAACCGACAATGCCTACATCAAGGCACAAAAAGTTCCGGTAAGCGCATCGGTGTCGGGAGCTGTGAAGGAGGTCATGGTGCAGGAGAACCAGTCGGTACAGACAGGACAAGTATTGTTCCGCATTGATCCGGCCCCGTTCCGTATCGCGGTTGAAAAAGCACAAGCCAGACTTGCGCAGGTTCGTGCTGACCTTGCCGCGCTCAAGGCGAGCTACAGGGAAAAACAGACCGAAGTCACGCTTGCGCATACCAATTACGATTTTGCGGTCAAGGAACAAGTTCGCCAATCCGACCTGGCTGCAAAGAATTTCATTTCCGCCTCCAAACTTGACGATGTCCGGCATAACACAGACGTAAACGCGCAACAGATTGAGCTGGTGGAACAGGACAAGCGGCGCATTGGAGAGTCGCTTGGCGGCAATCCCGGCATTTCCATTGAACAGCAGCCGGCCTATCTCGCCGCACTGGCCGAACTGGAGCAGGCCAGGCTGGACTTGTCCAACACGGAAATACGCGCCTCGATGTCCGGCACGGTGAGCAAGCCGCCGAAGGTCGGTCAATTCGTGACAACCGGCAGCACAGCGATGCTTCTGGTCGCCAACGATGTGTGGATCGAAGCCAACTTTACCGAGGCAGACCTGACTTATGTGCACCCCGGACAAGCAGTGACCATCAGCATCGATACTTATCCGGACAACAAATGGCATGGCGTGGTCGAAAGCATTGCCCCGGCAACGGGCGCGGAATTCTCGGTCATTCCGGCACAGAACGCCACCGGCAACTGGGTAAAGATTTCCCAGCGTGTGGCGGTGCGCATTCAGCTTGAAACTACAGCCGCCATGCCGGCCTTGCGCGCGGGGTTAAGTTCATGGGTAGAAATTGATACCGGTCACCGCCGCCATCTTCTCGGCAATCCGCTTTAAACAAATATGAGCAACAATACATCCACCCCTGCGGAAAAGGTTGCGCATACCGGCTTTATCACCATGTCGGTGATGCTTGCAACCATCATGCAGGCACTCGACACGACGATCGCCAACGTCGCACTGCCGCACATGCAAGGCTCAATGAGCGCGACCCAGGATCAAATTTCCTGGGTACTGACTTCATATATCGTTGCTGCCGCGATCTTCATGCCGCTTACCGGCTTTCTGAGCGCCAGATTTGGCCGCAAGCGAATTTTTATTTGGTCGGTGATCGGTTTCACCGTCGCTTCGATGATGTGCGGCGCGGCGCAGAACCTCAGCCAGATTGTGCTGTTTCGCTTGCTGCAAGGCGTATTCGGCGCAAGCCTGGTGCCGCTGTCACAGGCGGTGCTGCTCGACAGTTTTCCGCGGGAAAAACACGGCGCGGCAATGGCGATGTGGGGAATGGGCGTCATGGTGGGGCCCATCCTCGGCCCCATGCTCGGCGGCTGGCTGACCGAAAATTACAGTTGGCGCTGGGTGTTTTATATCAATCTGCCGTTCGGTTTGCTGGCATGGTACGGCCTCGGCCGTTACCTCAAGGAAACAGCAATCGAACACGCGCGCAAGTTCGACCTGCTGGGTTTTGCTTTCCTGGCTATCGCGATAGGCGCGTTGCAGATGATGCTTGACCGGGGCGAGTCGCTCGACTGGTTTGCCAGCCGCGAAATCGTGATAGAAGGGATGATGGCGGGATTGAGCTTTTATCTCTTTATCGCCCATATTTTCACGGATAAACAGCCATTTATCGAACCCGGCTTATTCCGCGACCGCAACTTTACGCTCGGGCTGCTGGCAATTTTTATTGTCGGCATCATCCTTTTGGCGACGATGGCGCTGATGCCTCCCTATCTGCAATCACTGATGGGGTACCCGATTGTTGATGTGGGGTATCTGCTCGCACCACGCGGAGTCGGCACGATGATCGCGATGTTTGTGGTCGGCAGGCTTTCCGGCAAGGTCGATGCACGCTACACCATTCTTTTCGGGCTCGCGCTGACGATTCTGTCTCTGCTGGAAATGACGCACTTCAACACCGATATCTCGAGCTGGGACATCGTGCATAACGGCATCATTCAGGGATTGGGGCTGGGTTTTATTTTCGTGCCATTATCGACGATTACTTTTTCGACACTGGCGAAACACTTTCGCAATGAAGGCACCTCGTTATTTAGCCTGATGCGCAATATCGGCAGCAGTATCGGCATCTCGGTGGTGATTACCGAGCTGGCGCAAAACACGCAAGCCAACCATGCCGCCTATGCCGACTACATCACGCCTTTCAGTTTGCCGTTGCGGCAGGCTGTCGAGGCCGGTGTGTATAACCTGGACACCACACAGGGGCTGATGGCAATCAACGCCGAAGTCACCAGACAAGCGGTAACACTTGCATATTTGCAGGATTTCCGCCTGATGATGTGGGTCACGCTGTGTGCGGTACCGCTGATCCTGCTGTTGCGCAGCCCGTCGAAACAGCGTGCCCCAGCAGAAGCACCTGCGGCGGCGCTGGAATAACGCCAGAAAAAGCAGCTGTCCGCAGATTACATAGATTACGCTAGATTAAACAAAGAGTTACTGAGAATGACTGGTTAAGCAATTGCGTATACGATCATGTATCTGTAAGTGATTCAAAGTCTGTGCGAATCTGCGAAATCTGCGGATTAAACTTCGTTTTTTAGGATAACTCAAGTTTAGACATTCAGCCCCAATAGGACGGGAATTTTAGCACGGAAAAATATTTACAAAAATGCAAAGAAATCACTTGACACAAGGAACGGTTCGCGCGCCCGCCGCCCTGCACGCGA
>Ga0315268_10002963_pt1 | contig 18861 bp, 17 predicted proteins | sample C1_top_MG_FD_204535 | JGI IMG/M metagenome (GOLD analysis project Ga0315268, IMG submission 204535) | Sediment microbial communities from Yellowstone Lake, YNP, Wyoming, USA - C1_top | ecosystem: Environmental > Aquatic > Freshwater > Lake > Sediment | place: USA: Wyoming | collected 2017-08-01
CCCGGCTTGGTCGAGGTAGTTGACCGGCCCCGGCCAGATCTCGGCCGTGATGGAACCGTCGGTGTTCAGAAAGTGCCGGGTGTTCCAGGTCCGCAGAGCGGGCAGCTCGTAAAGAGGTTCCGGTTTGACCCCGCCTTCCGCCGGCGGGACCAGATCGGGAAGAACCGAAGCGGGCTCGCACCCTACTTGCTGCCCGTGGACGCTGAGTTCGGGGGACGGTGGGAGAGATGGTTCCTCGCTCATCGCGGCCGCCTGAGGTTCCACGGGTTCACGGTGAAGGATGCTCTCAGGTACGGGGCCAGGATCCCCCTCCGAGTGGGTGATGGCCTGGTCCGGCGTCAGCCAACCCTTGCCGGCCATCTCGCCGTAGGGTGTGGCTTGGTAAGCGCAGGCCAGGCTGGGCAGTGGGATCGACATGGCCAGGCAGACGGCAAGACAAGTGGCGAGCGCACGACGGAAGCGCACGGTGTTCCCCCCAAGGTGCCGGGAACCTGTCGACGGGGCGGTGGCCCCGAGCGCAGAGATGTGGAAGTTCTCATTTCCCGGAAGGCTGGGCGTTTCGCCGATCAGACGGCAAGTCCTGCCAGGTCACACAGCAGCGCCCAGAAATGGCGGCAGCCTAGGTAGGCGCACGAGATCGAGGAACGCTCCGCACCTGCCCTCTCCGCCGGCGGCAGGCGAGCTCCCGCGGAACCCCGAACTGGTGCGGAAGGCCCGGGAGGAGGGGCGAAGCCAATCTTGGATCAGTCGCCGCTTCGGGGGCAGGGGCCCTCAGGGAGTTGTTCCGGGACCATTTGCGAACCCAGACCGAGGCGGCCCGCGAATACGAGGACCTCAAGCGGTCCCTGGCCGAGCGCCTACGCCGGGCGCGATGACCGATCCGGCGTGGCGGCGCGCGCGGCTGTCGCTGGCCGCCACCCCGCCCCAATCCTGTCACATCCTGGCGAAACTGGGTGACCCCCATGCTATAGTGTAGGGTGAGTGCTTCCGACGGACCGGCCCAGAGGTGGTCCCGAGTTGAAGATCGCCCTACAGGGTGGAAGCGGTGTCGTTGGGCGGCGGCTGACGGAAAGCCTGGGGCCCGAGCACGAGTTCGTGGATCTGCCCCTCGCGGACCTCGTGGTGATTGCCACGCCCCTCGAGGCGGCCGAGGACGCCTACCACAAGGCCCGGATCGCCGCTCCCGCGGCCCGGGTCTTGGACATGAGCGGCTACTTGAAGGACGCCGGCTTGGCCGTCCATCTTCTCCATTGCCGCCTGACCGGGATTGCCTTTCCGGATGGCCTGCCTGTCGCTACGCCCGCCTGCTTCGCGGCGGCCGTGGCTGTTCCGGTCTTCTACCTCAGCCGGGGGGGCTTCACTCCTCGCCGGCTCATGGTCCACGGCCTCGGGGGTCGGACAGTCGTGGGCAAGTCGGGCGACGTTCCCTCTCATCACGCCCGCTTCGCCTCCCCGGACGGCACGGGCCACCACGCTCGCGAGGCTTCCTTCTACGCCGGTTGCCCCGTGACCGTGTCCATCTGCGTGGCGGACATCGATGGCGGCATCCTGGCCACAACCTACATGGAGTTAGACCGGCGGAAAACCGCCGAGATCGGACCGTCCCCTCCGCCAATCCCGCCGGAAGGTTGTGTTCGTTACCGAGGGATAGACGGCGATTTTCGGCCCGAGGCGGACATGCCGCCCCTGCGGTCGATTCTCGGTACCGGCGATTGCGTCTTCCGCTTCCGGCCTGTCGGCGCCAAGCTCGAAGGCGCGGGCGCCAAAGTCGAGTTAATCGAGATACAGGCAGCTCTCGACAATGTCGAGTTTCCTGTCCAACTCGCGGTCGACTACATTCGCCACCTTGAGGAGAGTCGTCATGCTCGACGCCCAGCGGCAAGATGAGTTTTTCCAGCTCGTTGGAAGCCACCTGGCCGGGCCGGTCACCTGCTGGGCCCTGGGTGGGACGGCCATGGTCTACTGGGGGCTGAAGCCCGAGACCAAGGACGTTGACCTCATCACCGACGACCCCGGCGCGCGGGCGGACTTCCTGGCCGCGCTCAGCGACCTCGGTTTCGACAAGGTCGGCGATGTGTCCGACCCGTCCAAGCCGGTGGCCGCGACCCGTGGCGAACTCAGCGTGGATGTGTTCTGCCTGGAGACGACTCACATGGTCCTCTCGGCTGAGATGAAGGCCCGCACGGGCAGGTACCTGAGTTTTGGGCGCCTCAATCTGGGCCTTCCCGCCCCCCAAGACATCCTAGTTCTCAAAAGCGCCACGGATCGACGCGAGGATGTGCTCATCGGGGGCCGGATCATCCGTCGCTTCCCGGTGGACTGGCCCGTCGTCCTGGCCGAGGCGGCCACTCAGGAGCGGCTCGGCAAGAGTCGCGTGGCTTACGATCTCTTCGACTTCCTCTGGCGGGTCTCGACCGAGACGGGGGCCGAGGTGCCCGCGTTCGTGCCGGAGGAGCTTCGCCGTCAGGTTTTGGAGACGCTCTCGAGACCTTACCCGGGCGAACCGGCCTCGGCCCCGTTCGCGCCCGGCCCCGGCCACCGGAGGGGGCAGCCATGACCGAGCGGCCGGCTTTCGACCTGGCCTTCCCGGTTCGAATCCGTTTCGGTCCGGGTCGGATCGACGAACTCGGGGAGACAGTGGCCCGTCACGGCTCGCGGGCCGGCCTCATTGCCGGCCGGGCTTCGGCCCTGAGGTTGGGGCGCCTGGCCCGCGTCGGCGAGGTTCTCGCGGCCGCGAGGGTGACCCTTGCCGTCCAGGTATCCGTGGGGGAGAACCCCGGCGTGGAAGAGGTCGAGATCGCGGCCGAGGCCGTGCGAAGGACCGGTTGCGACGTGGTCGTGGGTCTTGGCGGGGGCAGCGCTCTGGATGGGGCCAAGCTCGCGGCCATGCTGGCCGCCAACGACGCCGACCTCCGAACTTTCCTCGACCGCCGCTCCCCCCGCCGAGCGCCGGCTGGGGCCCTACCTCTTATCCTGGCCCCCACCACGGCCGGGTCCGGAAGCGAGGCCACTCGCTACGCCATCGTCACCGACCCCCGGACCGGCCACAAGCCCGGCCTATCCCACCCCTGTCTCTATGCCCGGGAAGTGATTGTCGACCCGGAACTCGTCGCGACCTGCCCCCCAGCCGTGGGGAGGGCCGCGGGTTTCGACGCGATCCTGCACGCCCTGGAAGCTTACCTGTCCAAGGCGGCCAACCCCTGGACGGACTCCCTGGCCGAGCGGGTCCTGGCCCTGGCGCCCGGGGCGGCGGTTGCCGGGGACTGGACCACCCTTTCGGCGGCGGCTACCCTCGGCGGAATGGCCATCGACGGGGCCGGAGTAGGTCTGGCCCACGCCCTGGCCCATCCCCTGGGGGGCCGCTACGGCTGGTCGCACGGTCTGGCCCTGGCCGTGGTGGCCGTGGCCGTGGCCGAGTTCAACGCCGAGGCCTGCGGCCCTCGCGCACGGCGGGCGGCCGGGCTCGTATCCGCTTCGCTCGAGGCTGGACCCATCCCCCTATTGCCCATGGCGGGGGATGGATCCGAGGTTAGGCTCGGCGGCGCGGCGGGCGACGACCTCACCCTCCCGCGTGTTCTTAAGGGACTCCTCGACCGCCTGGGCTTCGACCTTGACCCGCTCCGCCGCTCGGTCCCCGAGAAGGACATCGACCTTCTCGTTGGCGACACTTTGGCCTACATGGCCACTCCGCTCTCCCTGAACCAGCGTCCGGTGACCCCGGACGATCTCTCCGCCCTCTACCGGGCGGCGCCAGGCCGGAGGGACCAGTGACCGCGGGCATGGGCCGGCTAATCACTTTCTCAGGTATCGACGGCGCGGGCAAGACAACCCTGGCCGCTCTCCTGGCCGAGTGGCTCGGGACGTCGGGCGGGCTTGGACCTGTGCGCCTGGACAAGCTCATCACCTCCGAGGGGGAGTTCTTTCACCACCTCAAGACCCTCATTGACGGCGAGCCGGACCTCGACCCCCACATTCAGAGCAGCCTCTTCGCCTTTGAGCGCTACCGGACCGCGAACGTGGTTCTCCGGCCTCTCCTGGCCGAGCACGACGCCATCATTTTGGATCGCTACCTTTACTGTGACCTGGCCTACAACCGGGCCCGCGGCCTCGACGTGTCCTTGGCCTACCGCCTTTTGAAGTACGTGCCCACGCCCGACGCGGCCTTCGTCGTCGACGTTCCCGTCGAGCTGGCCATGAAGCGCCTGGCGGACAGGGGTCGTCCGCTCTGGCCTTTCCAGGAGAACGAGCCCCTCCTGCGGGCGACGCGGACGGAGTTTCTGCGCCTGGCCGAGGAACTCGGACTAGCGGTCATCGATGGCTCGCGGCCGCGGGAGCGGTCCCTGGCGGCGATGGTTAGGGTCCTGCGCGACAAGGGGGTCGTGACCGCGGCCCCGAACGCGAAAGAGGGGGAGGAACTGTCGACGTGACTTGGGCGGCGGCGAAGGCCGGAAGAGTCCTCCTGGTCGACGGCGTTTTCGGCTTTGAGGCCAACGTTGAGCCCATCGGGCTGTCCTACGCGGCGGCGGTCCTGAGGGAACGGGGTTTCGAGGTTACGGTTATCGACCCGACCATCGACGGCCTCTCCGTTGACCAAACCCTCGACGCCGCGGGTGATCTTGAGACCTACGATCTGGCCGGCGTCTCGGCCATGTCGATCGATGACGATCAGGATCTTGGACATCTCCGCCAGTTCGTGGCCGGGCTCCGGGAGCGGGGCTACCAGGGGCACGTCACCGCCGGCGGGCACGGTGTGTCCCTGAGATGGCGGGACGCCCTCGACTGGATCTCCGGGCTCGATTCCGTGGTGGTTGGCGAAGGCGAGGAGACCCTGGCGGAACTCTGCGAGAGCCTAACCGCGGGCGAGGGTGGCGGCCGCGGCGCGCGTCGCGACCCCGGCGTGGGCGGTGGCGACTCGGGTGGCCGCGGCGTGGGCGGCGGCGGCTCGGCCGGCCGCCCACAGATTCCCGGCCTGGCCGCGCGCGTGGACGGGGTCGCTGTCTGGCGGGAAGGCCGGCGCAAGATCCCCGACCTCGACAGCCTGCCCTTCCCGGCCCGCGACTCCTACGCCAGGCGAGTGGCCAAATTCGGCCGGGGAGTGGTAGCCGCCGTTCTGGCCAGTCGGGGCTGTTTTCACCGGTGTTCGTTCTGCTCCGTGGGCCCCTACCACGACCTCACCGAAGGGCCGATGTTTCGCCTGCGCTCGGTGGGAAATGTGGTCGCCGAGCTCGACCACCTCAACCGGACCTACGGCGCGGATCGCTTCTTCTTCCTCGACGAGCACTTTGTTCTGCCGGGGCCACGGGGCGTGGAGCGGGCTCAGGCCTTCCAGAGCGAGGTGTCGCGGCGGGGTCTGAAGATCCGCTTCCACGCCCTGACCCGGGTGGAGAGCGTGACCCTGGAGTCCATCGCCCCGCTCAAGGCGGCCGGCCTGAACAGCATCTTTCTCGGGCTCGAGTCGGCCAGCGAAGCCGATCTCCAGCTCTACCAGAAACGCCAGACGATGACCGAAGTAGACAGGGTCCTGGAGGTGCTGTCGAGGCTGGGGTACGGCATCGAGGTCGACAGCGAGTACCGGGTGAGGGTCGGCTACATCGCCTTCCACCCCGACACCACGGTGGAGGCGCTACGCGACGGTCTGGCCCTAGCCCGTCGTTTCTCTGTCCCGATCAAGAAGCTCGTCCGCCCGCTCGAAGTCTTCGCCGGCACGGATCTCTACGAAGAGTGGCCCGGTCTCGCCGTCGATCCCGTGGCGGCCGGGGGGCGGTCGATCGGCGGAGCCGCTCCCGCCGGGTTGGCGGAGGTCAGCGCGGTCGAGCCGCGGATCGCCGTGCACATTAGCGGTATCACCTACCGCCCGCGCTTTTCTTTCCGCCGTCCGGAGATCGCCGTTCTCTACCGGGAGTATACCGGCCTCTTCAACGAACTCTACCCCGTGCGCGAGCGGCTGCGCACGGTCGAGAAGCTCGCCGCCGGCCACGCGGAAATCGACCTCGGTCCGGTGCAGACCTGGCGAAAGCGATTGGACGACTGGTTTTATGAGATGTTGAGCGACATGGTCGAGGTCGCCGCTACGGGTCCGACCGCGTCGGATCGTCTCATCGAGACCGCCAAGCGCTTCCGCCAGGCCGTCCTGGAATGGATGGATGAGGCGGGTGTCGCGGCGGGTCTCGACAGCATCGGCCGGGCCATGGGCATCGCCGCCTGGGCCTGGGGGATGCAGTGGCCGACCCCGGAGGGAACTCAAATGCCAACCCCGGGGAGGGAACCCAAGTGAGTCTAGTCGGCCGGCGCGTGATCGTGACCTCCGGGGCCACGGTGGAGGTTACGTCTCTTGACCGGGTTCGCGTGGCGACGATGACCAACCGATCCGCGGGCACCTTCGGCGCTCTTGTCGGGGCCCTCCTTCTGGCCGCGGAGGCCGATGTCTCCTACCTCCACGGCCGCGGCGCCCGGCTGCCCACCGAGGCCGGCATCCTTGAGTCCATCGGGCTCGCGCCCGGAGATCTTCGCGGCCGCCTCGATCTCGACGAGTTCGGAGGCATAGAAGACCTTATCGCCGCCCTCGAAAGGCGCCTGGTCGGAGCTTCTGTCCTGGCCACCCTCATGATCGTGGCCGGCAGCGACTACCGTTTCGGCGAGGTCTTGCGGGACGGCCTGGCCGTCAAGACCGGAAAGGTCGGGTCGGGGGCCGACGATCTTGTCGTGAGCCTGGCGCCGACCAGGAAGGCCATCGCTGAGGTTAAGCGTTTCAACCCCGGGGCTCTCCTCGTCGGGACCAAGCTCGAGACCGACGTGGACGTCGATGAACTGGCCCGGCGGGCCCACGCCCGGCTGGCGGCCTGTGGAGCGGATCTCTTCGTGGCCGACACCGATGAGGCCCTGAGACGTCCGGATAGCGAGCACCTCTTCGTCTTTCCCGACGGCGCCTATTGCCGGCACAAGGGCAAGCTCGCCGCGGCCCGGGCCCTCGTGGCCTGGCTTGAGGAGCGGGCCGAGAGCCGGCTGCCGGGCGGGTCCGGGACGAAAGGCGGGTGAACCCGGTGAAGCGCGAAGCGAGTCTTGTCTTCCTCCTCGGAAGGACCAACCCCTCCGGAGCCGATCTTGACCGGGCGGCGACCCTTCTTGCGGCCAGGGGTTCCGCTCTCGATCTTGACGCTCTTCGTCTCCTGGTGCGGGCCAACAAGGTCCTTCCGTCTTTCCTTCACAATCTCCGGCGCCTTCCGGACACTCTCCCGGACAGGGTCCGGCGCCTCCCGGGGTCGGCGTCCCCGGCGCCCCTCCCGGCGTCCCCGGGGCCCCTCCCGGCCTCCCCGGCCGCGAGGGGAGACCGGTCCATCGTCCAGCGGATTCTCGACGCCTTCGCCGTGGAGACGGACCGGTTCGACCTGGCGGGCGGGCGGGAACGGGCCATAGAGAAGCTGACCCACATCCGCGCCCTGCTGGGAGAGTTCGGTAGCCGGGTGATGGCTATCAAGGGTCTGGGTCTAGCCTTCCTGATCCCGGACTACCGGCTCCGTTCCCTAAACGATCTGGACCTTCTCTTCCCGGATTTCGGAACTCTGTCCCTCGCCACCCGCCACCTGGAGCGGAACGGTTTCGCCATCCTCGAAGGTGGAGAGGCGCCCTTTATTTGCTGGACAACCCTGGGCCCGGCGGGTCCCGATACCCTCATCGGGCACTTCACCCTCGACGGGCTGGACTCTCAATTGGATATGCACGCGGTCAATCTCGCGGTCACGGGTTGCTCTCTGCCGGCCCTGGACTACTGGCCACGGGCTTGGACAGTCGAAGTGGGCGGGCAGGGCCTCCTGGTTCCCGCGCCCGAGGACGCCCTGATCATGCTGCTGATCCACGCCACCGACCACGGCTACCTGACCTTGAAGGACGCCAACGACGCCTACGCCCTGCTGGCCGAGCACGGCGGGCGTTTTGACTGGACCTACCTTGTGGATCGCGTGGTCTCCTGTCACCTGGACCGCCTGCTGTCATACGTCTTGGAACTCCTAGGCCGAGACTTTGCTTTCGTCGCTCCGATCCCGGAGGAACTCGCGCGCCGGCTGCGGTCGCCGGGCCGCCCGGAGCGGCGCCTCGGGCGGGTGGGGGTGGCCTGGGTCTGCCTCTCCTGGCTGGGCCGAGGACGCCTTACCGGGCTAATGGGCCGGGAGTACGCCGGACAGGTGGGCGGCCACCCTTCCGCCCCCGTCCCCAACCTCGTCCTCCGGCAGTTGCTCCTCGCCGCCAGGAGGACCCACGAGGAGCGGTGGCTGGGCCGCCTGGCCGACCGGCTCCTGAGACCGTCTGAGACCGGGCCGCACCTTGGGCCCCTGCCTCCGAAACACTTTCCCGTCTACCTAACCGAGATTAGCCCCGAGCTTCAGGCGGCCTGGGTGGAAGAGACTTTCACCTGGGACGAGGTGGGGCCGGCTCTTGAGGGGCTGGGACTGCCGTTAGCGAGTTTCCCCGAGTCCCTGCTCTTCGTTGTCCGCGACGGCGACCGCGAAGTGGTCGTCTCGCCGGCCGGGCTGCTCATTCCGACCCTGAACTTCACCTTCACCGAGATAGAGCTGGAGCAGCTTGCGGCTCTGGGAACCCGCATTCTGTCAGGCGTCAGGCAGAGAAGGTCGCGCAGGCCCCGAAACGGTCCGGCGGACGCGAGTCCGCCGGTGAGAGATGGCGCGCACGCCTTGACACGGGCTTGTCCGGGTGAGGGGAGGTGGCTCCATGAACGAGATGAAGAACAAGAAGAAGATCGTCACCAAGAAGAGCTAGTTAGTCACGCCCCACCACTATCCCGAGCTGATCACGGACACGCAACCGGCTAGGTAAGATCGCTCTCCCGGGGACCGGGTGGCGTGTGCGCCAAAGGAGGCGCCTAGTTTATGGACATCTCCAACCACAGGACCCGCCTGGGCAATGGTATAGACGTTCTCTTGACCTCCAACCCCGCCGCGCGGACCCTCACCCTGTCGCTTCTAGGCCGACGGGGGGCCCTCGACGACCCTCCAGGCAAGGCCGGTCTGGCTCACCTGGTGGAGCACCTCTGGGCGGCGGGGGAGGGCGGTGACGGCCCGGCCTCTCAGACGATCGAGGAGGTCGGGGGGCGTCTGGAGGGGGCCACCTACCCGTCCTACGTCCGGTTCGAGGTCCAGGTTCCAGAGCCGAGGGCCGACGTGGCCCGCGGGACCCTGGCGGAACTGTTCAAGCGAGGCCCGGCCCTGGACTCATTCGAGAACGAGCGGCAGGCCGTGCTGGCCGAGTGCCACGAAGCGCGCGAGGATGTCTCGCAGCGGGTGAACGCTCTGACCTGGGATGCCCTGGGCCGGGAGCCCCTCTACAAGGGCTTCCGACCGGACCTCTTTCGGGGCATCGAAGCCCTTGAACCTGAGGACGTCCGCCGCTGGCCCGGCCTTCTCGGCACGGACCAGTGGGTTCTCTGCGCCCAAAGCCCGGTCGGGCCGGTGGGGGGAGGCCGCGACCTCCTTGAGACCCTGGAGGAGGTCTTCAACCTCCCCACCGCCCCCGGGACACCCCGGACCCCTAGCCCCTTCCGGCCCGAACGGCGAACCCTCGTCCGCATCGAGCGAGTGCCGGAAGGCTCGCACCTGGCCCTGGGCGTCCTCTTCGCCGGCACCGGTCTTGAGCCCGGCGATTACGCCGCGGCCCAGGTGGTCTCGAACCTTCTAACGGGCGGCAATCTGGGCCGCCTCTGCCGCGAACTGAGACACGAGCGGGGGCTGGTCTACGACGTCACCAGCTTTGCGACCGTTGACTCCGAGATTGGAGGAATGGAGTTCTACACCTTCGTCGAGGAGGGCAAGGGCGAGGAGGCCGTCGGGGTCTTCCGGGACACGCTCTCGGCCGTGGCCGCCGGCCGCTTCAGCCCGGCCGAGCTGATCCGGGCCACGGCCCTGGCCAGCGGAAGCTTCCTCGTGGAGATGGAGAGCCCGGCCCGTCTAGCCCGCTGGGTTAGTAACCGCTATCTGGCGCTGGGCTGGACCCTCACGCCGGCGGAATGGTACGACCTCCTTCTGGCCGTCACGGCGGAGGACCTGGCCCGGATGGCCACGTCTCTCTTTGAGCGCTCCCAGGCGGTCTGGGCCGTCAGCGGACCGGTGTCGCCGGCCCTGGAGCGGGCCCTGCGAAATCTGGGCGAGGTGGAAGAGGTTTGAGCGAACCGGGGCGCGGCGGAAGGGAGGGGTGATAATCCGTGGACTGGTATCTAGCCGTAATCTATCGCTCGGCCGTCAACCAGATGAAACTGAGCCTGGCCCGGACCATGATGCGGTTTGTCATCCTGATCCAGCCTCTCGTCTTTGCGACCTTGTCCTACTTCATGCTGCGCCGGTCGGGGATGGCCGGCTACGGTGAGTACGTGGTCACCGGTTCGGGACTCATCACCCTGTGGATGTCCACCCTGTGGTCATCGGCGACCGACATCGACCGCGAGCGGTGGATGGGTACCCTGGAGGTCCTCCTGGTGGCCCCGATCCCCTTCCCGACCATCGTCCTGGGCAAGATCCTCGGAAACTTGGTCCTGGGTTATGTGGCCTTCGCCCTGACCTACATCTACAGTCTGGTAGTCCTGCGTGTGCCGATGCCCATGGCCCATCCGTGGCGGGTGGTGATCGGCCTAGCGGCTCTGACGGTGGCCCTGGTCGGCTTTTCGCTGTTCCTGGGCCTTCTCTTCACCTTGTCGCGGCGGGCCAACGTGGTGGCCAACGGTCTGTCCTTCCCGATGTACCTGGTCTCGGGTCTCTACTTCCCGCTGGCGTTCCTTCCCGTCTGGGCCAGGGGTCTCGGTTTGGCCATGCCCCTGGCCTGGGCCAAGGAGGCTCTGCGCTGGGCCGTCGTTGGGGAGGCCGCCGCCGGGCAGATGGTCACGCCGTCGTTCTGGGCCGCCGTGAGCGGCTTGACCCTGCTCGGCCTCGGCTACACGGCCGGGGCTCTGCTGCTCTACCGTTACGTGGTCCACCACAAGATCCGCCGCCAGGGCCAGTTGGGACTGGCCTAGCGGGAGTGGAGGCTTGCGGGTGCGCGGAACGCTGGGTATCATTTATCGCCTGGGCAAGGTCCACTTCAAGGACACCTACGTCTGGATGCGGGCCTGGATCTATCTCCTGACCCTGATCGTGCGGCCGGCCACCCAGGTGGCTTTCTTCGGGGTCATGGCCAGGTTTGTCACCGGCCAGGCCGACGTGAGCTTCTGGCTCATCGGCAACTCTCTGCAGTCGAGCGCCGTGGCCACGCTCTACCCCATCGCCGACACGCTGGTCACCGAACGCAGGAACGGAACCTTGCCCCTGCTGGTGATGGCTCCCCTCGACAAGTTCTTGCTCTTCGCCGGGCGGTCTTGGGTCCACGGTCTCCACGGCCTGGTCGTCAGCGCCGTGACCCTGACCCTGGCCGCGCTGGCTTTCCAGATGGACTTCAGCCTGGCGGCCTGGGGCCCGCTGGCTCTGGCCATCGTGGTGTCGGTGGTCTCCATGTCGGCCATGGGGACAGCCCTCGGCAGCCTGGGTCTTCTGGCCCCGGACGTCAACTTCATCGCCAACGTCGCCTCCGGAGTGCTCCTGGCCCTGGCCGGGGTGAACTTTCCCTTGGGCGACATGCCCCACTGGCTCCAGCACATCAGCCTGCTCCTGCCCCTCACCCGCGGATTGGCCGCGGCCCGCCTGGCCGTGGCCGGATCGGGGTCGGCGGCAACCCTCCTGAGTCTCCAAGAGTTCGGCGTGGCCGCTCTGTGGTTGGGCCTCGGCTACCTGGCTTTCCGCTGGATCGAGGGCCGGGCCCGGCGGGATGCGTCGCTGGAGCTGTACTGAAGGGAGGTTGAGGGCCGGACTCACGAGAAGGATAGTGCCCAGTGGCTGACGAACTCCGGCCGCCGAGCCGAGCAGCTCTCATCGCCCAGGAGTAGTCCGCTTTGTTGCCCGGTGACCTGCTGGAAGCTTGGACCGACATGTGAATTCCGGGAACGGGGGGAGAGCCGTGGGGATCCGATTGAAGATTGGCCGCGTCGTTACCGGCGACGCGCGAACTTCTCTTCGGGTTTTGGCCAAGACCACGGCCGCAGTCCAGAACTTGGCTGAGGACCTCGGAAGGGCGCTGGCTGCGATGGATCCCGCGTTCGAGGCCCGCTCCGAGGCCGAGATCGAGCGCGAATGCCAGCTCGTGGCCGAGGTGAAGCCCGGGAGTGTCGACATGGTCATCGAGATCTCGCCACCCCCGACTGAACTCTGGCGCGAGTACTCAAGACCAAGCCTGGGCGAACGCGTCCTCCGGCAAGTAGGCGAGTTCATGGACGCCATCAGCGTCGGCAATGCCGCCGGCCTGCAGGAGGTAATTCCGGAAGCAGATAGACGTCGCAGAGTCACCCGACGCTTCACAACTGCCCTCCTGGATCGTTCAGACGACCATATTGTCCAATGGAGCCGTGTCGACGGTGAGCCTCTGCGCCCCATCTATCGTCCAGACCCGGAAATCGTGGAGCGACTCATTGGCTCTGGAACAACCCCGCTTGAGGCCGAGGCAGATAAGGTGGTTGTCAAGGGCAGATGCGTGGTCATTCTGGGCAAGGACGGGTCCCCCGGAGAAGTCTCGGAGTGGCTTGAGTACGAGGTTATGTCACGTGAGGGCACCGAGCCCTATGTGACAGACCAGGTGGCATGGAGGGACAGGCTTTTCGTACTAGAGCATCAGATCGAGTGTCCCGCGACCATCGAGGATCACTTGTTGGTCATCCGGTACGAACCGCTGGGAATCCGGGCCTACGCTCCAACGCGCGGGGCTGCTCTGCGTGACTTTGCCGAGGAGTTCGCCTTTCGCTATGACGACTACGCGCTGGCACGCGATGAAGAGCTCACCAGAAGCGCCATTGATCTGAAGCGGCGTCTCAGGGAGCTCGTCAAGGAGGTCAGGAGCGCGATCACACCTTCTATCGGTTCTTCGCCTACGGCAGGAGGACTCCGATCCTGACCAAGATCAGCCATGGGGCCAGTGAATGCTCCAGGTCTCTTCTGTCTCAGATGGCCAAGCAACTGCATCTCAGTTCGGACGAGTTTGCCCGCATGCTCAACTGCCCGATGAAGTCCGAAGAGTACGTCCGGCTCCTTTGCGAGAGAGGCATCCTCGATCCGGAGGAGATCCTGCAGACGGCAATCCATGAGGTCGCTTCGACCCAAGAGGAAGACCACTGAAGACCCCGCCGCCGTCTTTCCCTGGCGCACCTCCCCTGCCTGGGTTACGATAGGGACGGGCTGTGAAGCGGCACGCGGCATCGGGCGTTCGCCGCAACCAGCCGCTTCACGGCCACGTCGCCAGGCCGAGGAGGCCAATCCACCTTGCGCAAGACCTACGTTGGACAGGGAACCGTTGAACTCATCGCCGGAGGCGGCCGGATCTACACCGACGTCGCCGCCCGGTTCGTCCGTAGCGAGAGACCCCTCCGGGAGATCATCGAGGCCCCCTATTCCGGCGACCTGGTCCGGCAGATCCTGTCGAGCGGCCACAAGGCGGCCCTGGAGTTCGACTATTTCCTCTTCGGCGTGGAGGGCTTCTCCCGTGTGGCCGAAACGCAGTTGGTCCGCAAGCGGATAGCTTCCTATATGATCAAGAGCGGCCGACCCGACAAGAGTGGTCGCCGCTCCTTTGACGTGGTCGTCCCGCGGAATGTCGAAGGGGTGGAGGTGGCCGTCGAGGTGCCGGCGTCCCAGGTCACCCTGGCTGACGGAAGCCCACTTCTGCCCCACCTGCCGCCGGGCGGTCTCGGCAAGTCGGCGCCCAGCGCTTCCCCGCCAGGTGGCTCACCGGCCGCCAGGGTTGTCCTGCATCTCAAGGCCGACGACCTTCTGTCCATGACCGAGTCCTGGTACGAGGCCGGCGTCCGCGACGGGGTTCCCGAGGAGGATCTGCGCTACCTCAAACCGCAGGCCACGGAGTTCAAGGGCCTTATCGGGATGAACGCCCACGCCCTCCTGGACTGGTTCGCCATCCGCTGTTGCCGGAACGCCCAGACCGAGATAAGGGACATGGCCACCAAGATGCTGGCCATCTGCCGGGAAGTGGCCCCCGACATCTTCGAAGGGGCCGGGCCGAACTGCAAGGTCCTGGGCTACTGCCCGGAAGACAAGCTCCAGAACAAGAAGTGCCGGGACAAGATTCCCACCCGGGCGCGGGCCATGGAACTGCTGGCGGCAGCCCACGGCCCCGCCGCGACTGACTCCTAGACGGCGGCCGTACCGCCTGGCTTCCGTCTTTCGCGCCCGGTCCGGTTCCGCGCGTTCCGCTTGACACTTACTATTAACCCGTGGCATAGTTTATCCGCAATCTAGTAACTTGTCGAGGAGCTTTTATGCCCGTCCGCCACGCACTTCTTGGTCTCCTTGAGCAGCGTCCGCGCCACGGCTACGAGCTGCACCGGGCCTTTGAGGCCGTCGTCGGGGGCGAGAAGAACTGGGACGTCAAGCCGGCCCAGATTTACACCACGCTGGCCCGCCTCAAGGAGAGCGGCCTCGTCACGGAAGAGGGCTTGGAGCGGGCCGGCGGGCCGGATAAGCGCGTCTACAACATCACCGAAGCCGGGCGGGAGGAACTCCGGCGGTGGTTTGACACTCCGGTCCGCACGACTCACCAGCGAGACGAGTTCTTTCTCAAACTGATGCTCAGTCTGGCCAGCGGAGATGTGGATCCTCTCCGGGTAATCTACGTCCAGCGGGCCAGTCTGTACCAGGAACTGCACCGTCTCACCATCCATCGGGGCGAGGCCGACCCGGAGTCGGACCTGGCCCAGATCCTTCTTCTGGGACAGGCCATCATGCACTTGGAGGCCGATCTGCGCTGGCTGGAGATGATCGAATCCCGTCTGGACGAGGTCAGGCGCCAGCCGCTTCCGACGCCGGAGATCCGGCCGCGGGGACGCCCACCCTCGCGTGGGGCCCGGGGATGAGGTTCTTCTTAGGAGGTCATGGGGCATGCCGATCGTGGAAACTGACAAGCTGACCAAGATCTACGGCCGGGGGGAGACGGCTGTTACCGCCCTGGACAACGTGAGCCTGTGCCTTCAGGCGGGAGAGTTCGTGGCCGTGATGGGACCCAGCGGCTGCGGTAAGTCGACTCTACTCCACCTCATCGGGGGTCTCGACCGCCCCAGCTCCGGGCGCGTTCTTCTCGACGATCACGATTTAACCCGGCTCGGCGACGACAAGATCACCGAACTGCGTCGAAGGCGAATCGGCTTTGTCTTTCAGTTCTATAACCTGATTTCCGTCCTGGGCGCCGCCGAGAACGCGGCTCTGCCCCTGCTCCTGGACGGGATCAAGCCGGTCGAGGCCCGGCGTCGGGCAGTCGAGTGGCTGGGGAGGGTGGGGCTACCGGATCGGACGGAGGCCAAGCCCCACGAACTCTCCGGCGGGCAGCAGCAGCGCGTGGCTATCGCGCGGGCCCTCGTGACCGAGCCGGCTCTCATTCTGGCCGACGAACCGACCGGCAACCTCGACTCCCGGGCCTCGGACGAGACCGCGAAACTGCTCCGGCAGGTAGCCAACCAGTGGAAGCGGACCGTTTTGATGGTGACCCACGACCCTCGCCTCGCGGCCCACGCCGATCGCATCGTCTTTCTCAAGGACGGGGCCATTGTTGACGAAACCCGGCTGGCCGACGACCCGGACGGGAAGCGGACCGGAGGGACCGGTTCTGATGTCGACGAGGGCGAGAGGTTCGTCCGCCAGAAGGTGGAGGACCTCCGATGAATATGAGGCTGGCTCTTCGCTACCTCGGCGAACGGAAACTGCGCACGGCGCTGACCACGCTGGCCATCGTTCTGGGCGTGACCCTCATCTTTGGACTCAACTCCATACTGCCGGCTATGCAGGGGGCTTTTAGGCAGAACCTGATGGCTACGGCCGATCTGACCGACCTGACGGTGACCAGTGCCGCCCGCGGAGTCTTCGGGGTGGAGGCGGTGGACACGGTAGCCGCGACCCCAGGCGTGGCTCGGGCCACGGGTTCCCTGATCCGGCCGCTCATCCTGCCGTCCGGAGAGGCCCTGACCGGCAAGGATGGCCGGCCCGTGAGCTCGCTCATTCTTGTCGGCCTCGACCCCTTCACCTCGAGGCAGGTCCGGCCGCTTCGGGCCGTTGCCGGCCGCCTGCTTGAAGCCGGCGACGACACCGCTCAAGTTGTTCTCATCGGCCAGACGCTGGCAGAGAGCACCGGTCTCACCGTGGGAGACACCATCGGACTTCCCTCGGCTGCCGGCCAGGCCCAGTTTGAGGTCGTCGGCATCGTGACTCGGCGTCCGACGCCCGGGGCCGAGGAGATCTACGTTCCGCTGGCTTCGGCCCAACAGCTCCTAAACCTCACCGGGCTCATCAACACCGTGGAGGCCATGTTCGTTACCAGCGCCGATATCGACCCGGCCACCATCCGCCAGGATGTGCTTGACCGTCTTGGCCCGGGCTTCAAGATGGGGGCCAATGAGGCCGGAACCGAGTTCGAGGGTGCGATGCAGATCGGCGGCTACGCCATCTCCTTCTTCGGCGTGGCGGCCTTAGTCATGGGCGCTTTCATCATCTTCATTACCTTCCGCACCAGCGTTGTCGAGCGTCGGCGCGATATCGGCATGCTGCGTTCGCTCGGCGCCTCGCGCCGGACAATTCTCGGCCTCCTCCTGACCGAGAGCCTCATCCAAGGGATCGTGGGCACGGCCCTGGGGATAGTTCTGGGCTACGCCATGGGGGTCGGTCTCGTGGCCGCGGCCGGCCAGATGATGGAGAATATGATGGGTTTCCAGTTGCCCTCGCCGGTGCCCACGGCCGGAGCTTTTGCTCTAGCTATCGGACTCGGGGTGGGTTTCACCGTCTTGGGTTCCGTCCTGCCGGCTGTCTCGGCCAGCCGTCTCACGCCCCTGGAGGCCATGGCCCCGCCGCGCCCGGAAGCCGAAACCCGAGCCCGGCCGAGGCGGGTGGTCGCCGGCGTCGTCCTGGGCGCTCTGGCCCTGGCCGGTCTCCTCTCTGGAAATCTGGCTTTCTCCGGCCTGGGCGCCATCCTCTTCTTGGTGACCCTGCTGGTGGCTGGGCCAATCCTGGTGGCGCCCGTATCCCGCGTGTTCGGCGGCCTCCTAAGGGCGGTCTTCGCCCGGGAGGGACGGGTGGCGGAGTCGAACCTGGCCCGCCAGCCTGGGCGGGCGGCCGTCACGGCCGCGGTCATGATGATCGGCCTGACCATCCTGGTGGTTATGGGCGGTCTGGCGACCTCACTTACGACCGGGATGGGGGACTTCATCACGAGCAGCTTGGGCGCCGCGGACTACATGGTCATGCCCCAGTCGCTCGTGCTCGGTGGCGGCAACGTCGGCGCCGGTCCGGGGCTGCTTGAGTCTATCCGCCAGACGCCCGGCGTCACGGCGGCGACCAGCCTGCGTCTGGCCACGACGCGCGGGGAAGGCCTGCCCGATTTTCAGTTGGTGGGTGTCGACCCGCTCCTCTATCCCGTGTTGGGCGGCCTGACCTTCACCGAGGGTGACCCGGACGAGGCCTACGCCGCCATCCAGGCCGGGCGGGCCATCATCGTCAATAACATCCTGGCCGCCACTTGCGGAGCCAAAGCCGGCCAAGACCTGACGGTGCTCACTCCCAACGGCCGGGAGGTCTCTCGAGTGGCTGCCGTGGGCAGCGACTTCCTCAACTTCAAGTTGGCCACGGGCTTCATTTCACAGGCCAACCTGGCCCTGGACTTCAGCGAGACGAGCGACCTTCTCATCCTGGCCTCCCGCGATCCGGAGGCCGACCCGGCCGTGGTGGCGACGGCTCTTGAGAACATCGTTAGGTCCTACCCGGCCTTCTCGTTCTTCTCCACTACCCAGTGGCAGGCGGACATGTCGTCCATGATCGGGAGTGTGATGTACGTCTTCTACGTCCTGATGCTCGTCCTCGCGGCCCCGTCGTTGATCGCCCTGGTCAACACTCTGGGTATTAACGTCATCGAGCGGACGCGCGAAATCGGGGTTCTCCGGGCCGTGGGCGCCACGCGGCGCCAGGTGGGACGCATCATCCTGGCCGAGAGCCTGCTCCTGGCGGCGGCTGGCACGGCCTACGGAATCCTGGCCGGGCTCTGGCTGGGGTACGTTCTCGTCGGGGCCATGGAGACCAGCTACTTCTCGTTCCTGACCTACTTCTTCCCCTATGGCGCGATCCTGGCCACCGTAGCCGTGGGGCTACTCTTCGGTGTCGTCGGGGCTCTTCTTCCGGCGCGTCAGGCGGCCCGGCTGGATGTGGTCAAGGCCTTGCAGTACGAGTAGACCGGTCCACAGGGTTCGGGCCGGGCGCAAACGGGGGCCGCCCGCGACCGTTCCGCGGCGTGGGCGGCCCCCATGGAATGCCTCCTCCGGCACAGTTTTACATCCCCGGCAGGAATAGGCCGGCTCTCCCCCAACTTCTCCGGCATCAGAAGGGGGGTAGGTTTCGGTGAACGGTAAGATGGAAAGCCTCACGAAACTCCTCCAAGCGGACCGCCGGCTCGTCTTTCGCGTGGACGAGACGCTCGGTGTTGTCCGGTACCTGAAAGGAAACCTGGCCAAGGTCGGCCGCCCGGGGAGCAAGGAGGTTCAGGCCGCGACCCTGCAATTCCTCAAGGCCCGCCCCGACCTTTTCGGCCCGGTCGACCCGAAGCAGCTCAAGCTCCTGTCCGAGATCCCGGACCCCAAGAACGTGCAGGGCCGGGCCGGCGGCGGGACGAGCCTCATCTTCCAGCAGAGCCACGGTTCCGTTGCGGTCTACGGTGGCACGGTCCGGTTCCACGTTACCGGCGAGGGCGTTCTGGACACGGTTGCCTGCGAGCTCTTCCCCGATCTCGGCGAGGCGCCCACCA
>Ga0315268_10002964_pt1 | contig 18856 bp, 14 predicted proteins | sample C1_top_MG_FD_204535 | JGI IMG/M metagenome (GOLD analysis project Ga0315268, IMG submission 204535) | Sediment microbial communities from Yellowstone Lake, YNP, Wyoming, USA - C1_top | ecosystem: Environmental > Aquatic > Freshwater > Lake > Sediment | place: USA: Wyoming | collected 2017-08-01
GCTTTCGCGCAAGCGGTGCTCACCGACATGCCGGGGGCCTACAACCTCGATCCCGACGATTACTTGCAGCTAAGTGAGGTTCAGAAGATCGTAGGCGTGAAGCATGCACCGACAGTTCCATTATGGCTCGCGCGTCTGATAATGCGCGTCGGCTGGCGATACTTCGGGTCCCCAACTCATCCCTCGTGGCTCGACGTGATGCTCGTCGACTTCACGCTGAGCAATGCTATGTTGAAAGCAACCGGGTGGAAACCCAAGCACAACAGTACTGAGTCTTTGAGATCAGCAATGGCATCGTGAGTCAAGCAGAGACGAGCAACGCTTCGCGATTGGAGAACAGCTTCTGATTCACCTAGGAAACAATGCGATTAGTCCGGGAAGAGCCTGTGACGAGATTACAGCCTGAAGACCCGCCCGGACTGCGCCAGATTGTTAGGTGAACTACTCAGTCGCTGACAGTCGAAGACAAAAGAACCATATGCCTCCTAGAGCCAAGACAGGATGGGCCCGTAGTCTAGAGCATCTTGTCGTTTGGACTTGACGAGAAGGTGCGGATAACCAGGATTAGGACACAGTCGCGCGCTGCGGTGTAAGCCTTCGGAACAGTTCGTGTGGAAAGCCTGGGGTCCAGGGTTCGAATCCCTGCGGGCCCGCCAACTTCCAAGTTGAGTCGCGCCTCTTCGGCATTGATCTTCCGATTGGACGGTGGCTGTTGTCTTGACGAATCCCTTAAGAGTCTGGGCGTTCTGGAGGGCGAGCCAATGAAGCCCATCATAACAACTCATGATCTTACCAAGAGATTCGGCGACTTCGCAGCAGTTGACCACATAAACTTGGAGGTTATGAAGGGCGAGATCTTCGGCTTTCTGGGGCCTAACGGCGCCGGCAAGTCAACCACGATAAGGATGCTAACGACGCTTTCGGAGCCGAGCGAGGGTACAGCCGAAGTGGATGGCTTCGATATTAAGGCTCAAGCGGATGAGGTTAGGAGAAGAATCGGTCTGGTCGCTGAGAAGATCATTCTCTATCCTCGGCTTACCGCCGTTGAGAACTTGATGTTCTTCGGTGAGCTCTATGGCATCAGCGGAGCTGAACTCAGGCCGAGAATCGACAAGCTGTTGGAGATGGTCCGTCTGGAGAACTTCAAGAACGCGGCCGTAGGTGGCTATTCAAGTGGCATGCGGCAACGACTGAACATCGTACGCGGGCTTCTCCATGACCCGGACATACTATTCCTAGACGAGCCTACCGCTCTTCTGGATCCGCAGAGTGTTCGGTTTGTCCGTGACCTGGTGAAGGAATTGAACGGGGATGGGAAGACGATAATTCTAACCACTCACATCATGGAGGAAGCTGACGAGCTCTCACATACAGTCGGCATAATTGACCACGGGAAACTGGTGGCTGTGGATGAGACAGCATTCCTCAAGAGCAAGTTCAAGTGCGAGACCCTGGAGGAAGTCTTCCTAGAACTCACAGGAAGGACCCTCAGAGATTCGGCTTCAGCCCGAGTACCCATGAGAATGGCCATGGGGCGAGCCTAAAGTGCCAAACGGGTTCCGTCACAGTCTATACGTCACATTTCACATCGCCCGGAAGGACCTTCTTGACTTCTGGAAGGCAAAGATGCTCTTTGCAACATTCATGATGATGCCTCTCCTATTCATGTCGATGTTCGGCTTCATGTTTCCTTCGATCACGACCACGAACAATCCGTATAGGAACGCGCCAATAGCGATGGTCGTGGAAGACACCGGATCCCTCGGCATAGATTTCGCAGACCAGTTCAAGCAAATATCGGCATCAAGTGCTATTTTCAAAGTTAAGGATTTCCCGAACTTCAATTCCGCCAGAGACGAGATACTAACCGGTAGCATCAAGGGGGTTGTGGTGATACCTGCAGGCTTCACGGAGGCCCTGAACTCCCGTCGACAAGCAGTGGTCTTGATCACCGCAGATGATACTAACCCCGCGATGGGCTCAATTATCTATTCGGAAGCAGCATCAATCGTCGGAGCGATATCCAGTAATTTCGGTCAATCGATAATATTGAAGATGGGCAACACGGGCGACCCATCTTTTGTCGCAGAACCAATTTCCGTTGAGCGCATGAATCTGATCGGGAGCAGAACAAACCAGTTTGAGTTCCTAGCTCCTGGCTTCATGGCGTTGACAGTCGTGATGGGAACGCTCACAGGCTTGGGCTCCGCAATATCGCGCGAGAAGGAACAAGGGACGATGGATGGAATAATGGTTGCTCCCATACCTAGGAACGCCATAGTAGCCGGAAAGATGATGGCACAAACCGTCAGAGGCCTAATTCAAGGATTTCTAATACTCGGATTGTCGATGCTGCTGTTCGGCGTTCAAGTCTATGGCAGCCCCATATTGATGGTGGTAGTGATGATCATGGGGGTCGCCAGCTTCGCAGGCATCGGCCTAATCATTACCTCATTGGCCCCAGAGCAGGAAACCGCACAAATGATGATGGTCCTGCTCCAGTTTCCAATGATGTTCCTCAGTGGGCTTCTCTTTCCCATGGAACAGCTGCCCGGCTGGCTACAGTGGATCGGAAAAGCGCTGCCTCTGTACTATGCCGCTGACGCTCTCAGAAAGGTAATTGTCCTCAGTGCAAGCCTGAATCAGATACTTCCAGACATCCTGGTCCTGATCGTCTATACTCTCGCGACTCTGGGCATAGCGATCCCGATCTTCAACAAAGCAATGACTAGGTAACCACTTCTAACGACGCAACAGTGCTCGATCGCGCCGACTTCTTTGGTCTTCTAGACAATCCAGATCGACGAGTGGTGCTTGCCTTTGGGACCGTCCGATGGTCTCATCAGTCGAGTATAGTGATCGGGTAGCGTCCGTATTTTCGGCCGGCATCTACCATCGCAAGACAGTTTTCGAGCTTCGCGTCAGTGTACCAGGAGTTGCTTGAGCTAAGCATGTATCCGCCGCCGGCTGCCGCATTGCGTAGGCATTCCTTTGTCTCCTGAATGATTTCTTCTTTGGTTCTCGTGCAGAGGTTGTCGACACTGACGTTGCCTATCAGGATGAGCCGGTCACCGTACCGGCGCTTCACGTCGCTGATATCCATGCTTGCAGTAGGATCAATGGACTGTAGACCGTCCACTATGTTGGCAAGATCCTCCATGATTGGGTTTAGATTTCCGTCAGTGTGCTTGATGAATTTGAGTCCAGCTCTGTGAGCTGCCCCGACTTGTCTTTGTAGATTCGGGAAGATAACGTCTTTGAAGAATTTGACTGGCACTAGGGGTCCCTTCTTTTCCGCATAGTCTCCGCTGCAAAGGATGAGATCTGCCTTCGCGTCGACGATTCGCTTTGTGACTTCGATGTTGAAATCGGCTATTCGTTCGATCACTTGTCGAATGAAGTTGGGCCTCTCGTAGAGCCACCTCACGAAATCCGTCACCTTGAACATCTCCCACGCAGTCGCGAAGGGATCTTTTATCCAACCGCCTAGAACCATCTCGTCTCCGATTCTTCTCTTGGTCTCTTCAATTGCGAATGTTCTGCCAGGAGCATGAGGATCGGGGAAGGGGAATCGCTCGAAATCCTCGGGGGCACTGAATACGCTGCCGGACGAGACCCACGATCTACACTTGGCGTCGTAGGATAGCAGTCTGCCCCATTCGTCAGATATCGTACCGTCAGGATTCCTCTTTGGATTCCATCCGTCAGGTGCTGATAGTTCGATTGGTATCAGCTCGAAGCCGAGTTTCTTGTAGGCGAGCACGGTCGTGGCGACCATATCCTCTTCGGCTCGTCTGTCCGACGTGACTTGTGTTTGAGGTGAAGTATCGGCAGTCAGTTTGGTCCCAGCCAACTTCTCGAGATGGACGACATCTATGGCCATCTCGGTGATCGGAACCTGGTCAGGCTCTTCGTGATCAAAGGTCATCATCACTCTGTCTTTCTTGTTCAATGTCGGTCCTCCTGCGAGGTCATCTAGTCAACGCGCTCTTGGCAACATCCACAGCTTCGATTGCGTCTTCGCCGTAAGCGTCTGCACCGATCCGTTCGACGAATTCGGGCGTTATTGGTCTACCTCCGACGAGGACCTTCACGCCGCTTCGGAATCCGGACTCTACGAGCCGGTCCATTACGTTCTTCATGGTATCCATCGCAACTGTGAGGAGGCAAGACATGGCCACTATCCTCGGCTTATCATTCTTCACGACCTCGACGAACTTCTCTGGGGGAACGTCAACGCCGAGATCACGGATCTCGAAACCAGCTGAAGATAGCATCGTGGAAACCAGGTTCTTGCCTATGTCGTGGAGATCTCCTTGCACGGTGCCGATGACGATTCTGGCGAAAAATTGGCCTCCGTCTCTTTGGAGGTACGGTTTCAGCATTGATGACAGTTCTTGAGCCATTATGCCGCTCATGATCAATTCGCTTAGGAAGTATTCTCCCTGCTCGTACTTCTTTCCGGCCGTTAAGAGTCCCTGTCTCATGCTTTGGAGTATTTGCAGCGGTGAGGTGCCTTCTGTCAGCGCGGCCTGAACGTAGCTCTTCATCTGGTCAACACCAGAGACCTCAGCGAACGTGCGCTCTATTTCCTGAAGAAGACTCATCGTGCTGCCCTCAGACTAGTGAGCGCCCAAGGCCAACTAATAGAAAGGGTTTGCTCATTCTGAGGGCATGATGGTCCCTCAACAGTTGTGAACAAGACAATGAGTACGAAATGCTCGTCGTCAGGAAGCCCCTATGGAACATACTTCTCTAGGATCTCACTGACTGATCGGACCTTACCGATGTCTCCGTTTGGGGGGAGCATGTCTGAGATGCCTAGGATGATCTTGGGAGAGAAGAGGGACAGGATCTTGTTCGTGAAGTCGACTAGCTCCTTCTTGCTCACCAGGCTCAGGAAATAGGTTGCAGGAATGCCATCGAACAGAACCATTCCTTTCATTGCTTCATGCAGTTCCTCCAGTGTCACATTGCCCATCGGCGACGGGGGAACACACTCCAGAGCATCTAGTCCCGTGTCTCGTGCATAACGTATGAGCGCTTTGACGTTTCCATCCCAATGTGAGACACAGATCTTCCCTGCGCCATGGAGCTCACGGGTCTTCTCCTTGTACCACGGAAGCATGTACTTCTCAAACAGAGATGGCGAGATCAAATCCTGGTCAACGTTGTCTGCGAAGTTCACAAACTTGAATGGCGTCCCCTTGATGAGGCCGATCCTCGGGCCATCATTAGCCTGGATCGCCTGAACGAGTTCATGCGTCTCTCTCGGATGCTTCCAGAGGGACAAGACTGTCTTCTCAAGTCCCATCAGGTCTACTGTCAATCTCTGAACGGATGCCCAGGGCAAGTTCACGATCGGTTCAGATCTGTCCCCAATCATGCCGGACGTTCTCTCGTAGAGTTCCCTGTCAAACGCAAAGTCCTGCCTCTCAAGAACATAGGCCAGAGTCCGGAAGTCTTCCGGTCCTTTGAGCAGGTATTCTGTGTGATAGGTTGTTGTCCCGTGAACCGTTCTTGTCTGGACTTCTCTCAACTTCCCAATTGGTGTAACATATGTGGTAACGATCCTCTTTTCATCCTCAACGACCTTCATGTCAACCCGGTCGCCTTGGGTCACCTTGATTGTCGGATCGAAGAACCGATAGGTGCGCGGTGAAGCTCGGAGGTCATCATAGACTTCCAGCAACTCCTTGCCTCTGTACTCGGCGGGCAGAGTGCCAAGCTTCTTGTTGACATCGTACCAATGATCGATACGTGGCTGCCAAACGATCTTGTCACTTCTCTTCCCTTCGAAGACTGCCAGTATTCGTTCAATTGGCATCAAGCTTGAGCCCTCTGCTCGGATGAAATCTGTTGAGATATCAAGCTTGCACATCAGGCCGTGCGGAGATGCCTAGAGAGGTAGGTCCTTCGCAGGAAGCATCTTCCGACAGGAAACCAAATGCAGTCTGTTGACCTGACACGCCTGTCGAAGAAGAGCAACCTAGACCGCTCTCAGGCCCTGGGGTTGCGGGCATATATCGATTTTCGACATATTGTCACTTATTTTGAACTCAACGAGCGAAAAAACACTCCTTGTCTTCGAGGATGAAAAATTATGGCAAAAGAATCTGGAAAGAAACCAGCACTTTTCCTGCGTGAAGCCACAGGACTAGTGCGTGAGGCAGGATTTTGGGACACCGTGGTCTACAATATCCTTCCTCTTGCGCCCGGTGTCATCCTTGCGTATCAGCTCTTCTGGATTCCAGGCACCTTCCCCGGCGGTAGTATCGTCGGGGCCATGTTGATGGCGTGTGTCCTCGCCATATGCATCGCCACTCCCTACGGTCTACTATCGATGGCTATGCCGCGCACCAGCGCTGACTATGTCGCCACGAGTCGAATCATTCATCCAGGGTTGGGTTTGGGATCCAGCTTGGTTCTCACTTGGAGCAGCATAATCTCTGCCGGGTACTACGGGCTCGCCTTCACATGGTGGGCCGTAACCCCTGCAGTCGGCGTCATCGGCGCAACCACCGGGAACCTAGGCCTCGTGCAGTACGCTGGTACCTTGTCGACGTGGCCATGGAACTTCGTCATTGGGGCCATTGGCACGATCATAAGCTGCCTCATGATTGCTGCGGGAATGCGCAGGCTGATGATCTACCAGAACATCCTATTCATAGTCGGCATGATTGGCATGGTGATCATGGCCGTGATACTAGTCACAACACCCCAAAGCGTCTTCATAGCGCAATTCAACCAATTCGCGCTGCCATACACTAAACAAGCCGACTCGTACCACTTCATAATCCAAGAGGCCACCGCTCGGGGGATGCAGTATCCAGGAACATACACGTGGCCAGCGACAGTATCGGTCCTGCCTGCAATAATGGCGTCCGGTATGTGGACTTGGTTCTCGGTCGCACAAACAGGCGAGGTCAAGGGCGCCGCGACACGACGACACTGGTACACCATGATCTTGGCTGCGGTGATTCAGTACGCCATACTCATTACGATGGTTCTGCTTATCTTCAATACAATAGGCGAGCAATTCATCTCATCGGCGAACTTTCTCTATTCCTCAGCTCCTGACGTCTATGCGATCCCTGTCGCTCCTATGCTGCCGCTGCTTGCAGGCCTCATCCCTGGCGGAGTGATCATTCCCTGGGTCATAGTGATAACATTCCTGACTTGGACGCCTCTGATCGACTACATCCAGTTGCTGCAGCCCGTCAAGGCTCTGTTCGCTTGGTCCTTCGACCGTATTCTCCCAGAGAAGATCGCCGACGTAAATGAACGCACGCATTCCCCGCTCTACGCTATCACTATCTGTGGACTGATCGGAATAGGGCTGTTCATTTGGGCGGCCGCTCCAGGTTGGGGGGCCGGCTTCTTCCAACTGCTGATTATAGCCGCCGTCGCCGGCAATGTGACGATATCCATCACGGGGATCACAGCCATACTGTTCCCATACGTCAAACGCGACCTGTACAAAGCATCGGCTGCCAAGATCGAAGTGCTGGGGATTCCTCTATGCGTGATCGCGGGCGTGATCACAGTCCTAGTACAGTGCTTCCTAGCCTACATGTACCTCTCAGACCTGAGATACGGAATGACTATGCCGCTGCAAGGTGCCGCCCTGAACCTTGGCCTGCTGGTGGTGGGCGTAATCATCTACTACATAGCCAAAGCAATCCGGGCTCGTCAGGGAATCAACCTAGACTACCTGTTCAAGGAACTCCCGCCAGAATAGACGGCAACTTTGCGACGTTAGCCTCAGGCCGAAACCTGAGGCCTCTCCTCTTTTTCTCACTTCCATGCTTCCTTCCGGACAAACGGCAGTATATCATGACAAGCGTGGCTTTTTGTTGTTCTGTCAACGCTTGAACTCTTGTGTGAAGCTAGTTATCGCCCGAAAGGCTGAAGCAGGGATGCTTAGGCTCCTTCAACTTCTCCATCGGGTTTGATTCGATGGACCCTAGAGAGTCCTTCATGTGCAATGAGACGGGTTTCGCAGTTCAGGCTCTCTCCGGCATCGAGGCTGGAGCATTTGTGATTCTTGACGGCGTCCTCCAGCTTGCTGGGGTATCCTGTCCATGCCTCGACTGCAGCGCAATGTAGGCCGCGCCATCCGCCGTAGACCAACCATAGGTAAATGCACTTGAAGACGTCTTTGGGAAAGACCATGCCGAAACCCAATTTCGCTGACGTGTCCGTGACTGCAAGCCATCCTTCGCTCAGCTCGGTGGCGTAGTGCAGGTCCCACGTTTGTGATTCGGGAGGCGCAACGGTTCGCATGTCCACCGTCTTGCCATCGGCGGTCTTGGCGTCGGGCCAGCGGTACGAGTCGCCGGGATGTCCGAGCCGATTGTCTGGATATGAGGTGTCGACAATCACTTTGGATTGTGGGATATCGATTCTGGAAGAGCGACTGATGGCGAGACCTGGGTGGATTCCCCACAAGAACTGGAAATCGGAGAACCCAAGATTCGTGACCTTGTGGCGCATCTCAAGAATGGATCCGTGCCCTTTCAATGTCATCCAGCGTTCGAGCAGCAAAGGCGCGATGATCGTCGGCCGCCACAGGTGAACGCTCACCTCTTCGGGCGTGTCCTTCTCAATCTCAGAATACCATGGCAGAGACCACACTTCTCCCAAGTTGGGGTATTCTTCCCCTCGATACGTAGTCGGGTGACAGGTGGGAATGCATTCATCTATCCCACCATGCCACCAATTGTCCACATTCACGCCGTAGACCGGGGTTCGAATCTCAACGCGTGGATTATGGTATAGCAAATCATGGGCTTTGCGCTTGAGTTTGAATTCAAGGATCTTGGCACCGTAGTCGGTCAGAACCGCGACACGCAGATCATCGTTCTCAAGAATCACACTTCGCATTCCTCTGTACGACCAGTCTGTTGAGATCTTGGCGCCCAATTCATGTCATCCCATGCGTCCATTGATGTTGGACTAGTCCAACGGGCTTCTTGTGGGTCATTGAGGATTTGAAGCTTCCAGACTCTTGAGGCCAAGTCCCGCTGATATGCCGATTCGCGTCCCTACGGGCTCTGCGACTTCATGGGCACATTCTGCTGGCGGATTGGTTCGGACTCTTCCATCAGCAAAAATATCACGTACGCTGATATCATGCTCAGAGATTGCACATGTCCGTTCCTATGGTCGAGGCGAGTAGGGTAGGCGTCGCGCTGATAGATGCACAGCCTTTCTTCTGGAATAGTATGCACGGAGCGAAGGAACCGATACTCATGCGAGTTGAGCGCCTGCTGATGCTGGTTGACTGGCTTGGGCTGCCGTTTATCGCGACATTCGAACATCCCGTCGAAACAAAAGGTTGGCTTCCGGATCGTCTCGAGAAAGTCTTTCCATCGCATGGCAAGCGATTTGTGAAACGAACGTACGACTGCTGTTCTGACCCCGCAGTTCGAGAAGCGATTAGCGAGATGCATCTTCCACAGGTGGTTGTGGCAGGCGCAGAGACCGACGTATGCGTCCTCCAATCGTCGCTGGGGCTAATCGGCATGGGCTTGCAGGTCTTCCTTCTGGAGGACTGCATATTCACGTCTGAACATCATGCCCGACCTGCTCTGGAACGCATGTATCACGCCGGAGTGATCCCGTGCACGCTCAAGACTCTATTCTATGAGTTGACCCGCACCGTTGACAAAGATGCCTTTCCAACTAAGTGGAAAGCCAAAGCGTGCTCGTATGCGGAATGCTTTCGCTTGGAAGAACTGCCGCCAATAGAACCCATATATTGAGAAACAGTCCTGCGAGCTACGTTTCTGCGGTAGCCACATGATGCCGTGTTTTCGAGTTTCCGCCCGATAGCTCATGTCCTCTTACGAGAGACGCCACAGTGCCCACCGCGCTTATGCCTGACGAGATTAGGAACACCTTACTCATTCCGATAATGAAGTCGCCTCCTGCAATGGTACTCTGTATAGTCAAGCCTGTGAAGAGTTGAAGCATTAGCTGCGGAGGGATTGCCGTGGCAATCACTGCGGTCGCCAAAGCTAGCCCCACTGACTGCCCGGTGGCTCGCATTGTGCTGAGAGTTCCCGAGGCCACGCCTAGCTTACTCCCGTCTACCGAGCTCATGACGGCACGTGTATTCGGCGAAGAGAACAAACCGAAACCGATCCCAAGGAAAGTCAACCTCAGGACAATGTCACCAACCGGTGATGTAGCATTCAGCTGCGACAACAGAAGCAATCCCACTGTTACGATGACCATGCCCCCCGTGCTCAGTGATCTCGAGCCAAACCTGTCTGCTAGCCAGCCACTGGGGGGAGAGAGGAGCGCCATCGCGACGGACATGGCGATCAGGAATACTCCCGCGCTCTCGGGTTGAAGTCCTTGAATATCCTGAAGGTAGATCGAGATCATGAAAGTCACGCCGCTGATGGCGATGTAGTTGAGAAGCGCCGCGATATTGGCTGCAGCAAACAAACGATTCTTTGTGAAGAGAGAAAGATCGAAAATCGGATATCGGGTCAGCCTACGTTCTGCGTAGATGAACAGAAGAAATGTGGTCACGGTAAGTACGAGAAGCGCCAGAGTGGCGTAAGAGTACCAACCGAAGCTGCCTCCAAGCGTCAAAGCTGCCAGCAATGAAGCCAACGCTACTGAGAGTGTCACTGCTCCGGCGAAATCGAATCTCTCACCAGCCGACGAGGCCCATTTCTCCTTGAGCTTCGTTGAAGCCAGGCTGACAACTAGGATTCCAATTGGGACGTTTACGTAGAAGATTGATCTCCAGCCAAAACTCTGGACGAGAATGCCGCCGATGACTGGGCCGGTTGTGAGCCCCAAATAGACTGCCATTGCGTTGATGCCCAATGCTTTGCCTCGTTCCCAGCTTTGGAACGATTCGGTCACGATGGCCGGGCTGTTGGCTGCGATGAATGCTGCGCCAATGCCTTGGAGTGCCCTGAAAACGACGAGCTGAGCTCCAGTTGCAGATGCGCCGCAGAGAATCGATCCTGTCGTGAAGATGACGAAGCCAAGAATGTAGGTGCGTTTTCTCCCCCTGAGGTCAGCGAGTCTTCCGGCGTTGATGAGGAGCACCGTCAGCACAAGTAGGTAGGCTAAGGATATCCAGACGACTGTTTCGAGTCCGATCATCATTGAGGACGCAATTGACGGAATAGCTATCGTGACTATGCTGCCGTCGAATGGCGCCATGAAGGAGCCTATAGTTGTTACCAGGAGAACCATCCACTTGTAGCCTGATCCTGTTTCAGGTCTCTGAGTCACTAGTGCCATGTTTCTCATCGTTCGACCGTTCGGGAGGCCTTGGCTAGGCTGAGCGACAACATGGTTCCAAGAGTTAAATGGTCTGATAAACACTCTTGCCCGCTGTTGGAAGGTTCTCTTTGGATATCGACAAGATACGTAAGGAATTCCCTGTCACTGAAAAATACGCATACTTTGATCACGCGGCCGTTGGACCACTTCCCAGGAAGACTGTTGAATCTGTCTGCCGGGTAACTGAGGAGAAGTGCGAGGGAGATCTTCACTGGGGATCTTGGGAGGAGACAGCCGAGGTGGTGAGACAGTCAATCGCAAACCTGGTTGGAGGGAGTGTCGAGGAGATCGCCTTGACCTACAACACATCCGAGGGCATAGCCATCGTCGCAAACGGCCTGACATACGAGAAGGGATCTAACGTAGTCACATGCGACATGGAATTCATGTCGAATCTCTATCCTTGGCAGGCTCTCGCGAAACACAAAGACCTACAATTGAAGGTGGTCCGAAACCGAGACGGAATACTGCGGGTGGAAGATTTCTCTGAAGCAATCGACCCAAGAACGAGAGTCGTGGCAATTTCGTACGTTCAGTACGCAAATGGATTCAGGATCAACCTTGAGGAACTATCGAAGATCGCCCATGAGAACGACGCCTGCATCGTTACAGACGCGGTCCAAGCGCTCGGCCAAATGCCGGTAGATGTATCGAAGCTAGGCGTTGACTTCCTCGCATCAAGCGGTTACAAGTGGCTGCTCTCGCCGATCTCAACAGGTTTCCTGTATGTGAGACATGAACTGTTTGAGGAGCTCTGGCCTACGATTGTGGGATACCGTTCCGACGAGAACTCAGAGGAGTTTAGCTTTAGAGAATTCCAGCCGGCGCACACGGCTCGCAGATATGAGGGTGGTCAGCTGAATTTTCCAGGTTTCGCAGGAATGAGAGAATCCATTGCCCTCCTACAGGAAGTCGGCATCAACACGATACAAACCAGGATCCATTCTCTAGTCGACCGCATGATCGATGGGCTGAAGCGCAACACCAACATGCAGGTGAAAAGCTGTCTAGAGGAAGCGTTCAGATCCGGCATCGTCAACTTGGCATGTCGTGAACCTGATTTGGTTGCCAAGCGACTTCTGGAAAGGGGAATTGTGATCTCGGTCAGAGGTGGCGGGCTGAGAATATCACCGCACTTCTACAACACCGAAGGTGAGATCGACAAGCTAGTTTCTGAGCTAAACACTATCTAACGCTCGACATCAGAGGGCATCTTGCTCTTTCTCTCTCGCCCACTACTGGGCCTTTGCGATATCATCGAGAGCTTCTGGGTTGTCCAGCATAGAGAGGTCTCCCAGCTCAGTCTTGCCGAGCAACCTGGATCTGATCAGTCTTCTTACCACTTTGCCTGAACGTGTCTTTGGGAGCTGCCTGACAAATCGCACATCTCTAGGTCTGAAGGTCTTTCCCATCACGCGTGCCACTTGGTCTTTGAGCGCTTCTCTGAGGTTCTCGCTCGCTTCGATGTTGGGTTTGAGGACCACGAAGCATGCGACTTCTTCACCTTTCACCTCATCCGGGACGCCGACGGCAGCAGCTTCCGAAACGCTCGGATGCTCCATGAGAGCCGACTCGACTTCTGCTGGGCCGACGCGCCTGCCCGAGACCTTGATTGTGTCGTCTGCTCTGCCGAGTACGAACCAGAATCCGTCTTTGTCCACGAGTGCCCAGTCAGCGTGGTACCATACATTCGGCCATCGCGACCAGTAGGTCTCGATATACCTCCGCGGATCGTTCCAGAACCCCTTGGTCATCGACGGGCAAGGCTTCTTCATGACGAGGTAGCCTACCTCTTCTCGCACTGATTCCCCCTTCTCGTTGAAGACGTCCATATCCATTCCAAGGCCAGGCCCTCCCACGGTGCAGGGTTTGAGCGGCGAAAGCGGAGACGGCGTTAGATGAGGCGCAATGAGTTCAGTGCCACCTGTGATGTTGATGATCGGGCATCTTGAGCCGCCTATTTTCTCGAAGAACCAGGTCCATGATTCTGGGTCCCAGGGTTCACCCGTAGAGCCCAGTATCCTGAGGGTTGAGAGGTCGTGACTCGCGAGGTGCTGATCGCCATACTTCATGAGCAATCTGACAAGAGTCGGCGAGATCCCAAAGATAGTCACCTTGAAGTCATCGATGATCTTCCACAATCTGTCTGGATGCGGATAGTCGAACGCGCCTTCGAACAGGACCACGGTGCCTGCAACATTCAAGACGCCGATAAGCATCCATGGGCCCATCATCCAGCCAATGTCGGTCACCCAGAAGAAGACATCATCATCCTTCGTGTCGAAGTGATATCTCACATCTTTCGTGCACTCAATTAGCGGTCCGACATGTGTGTGCACAGTCCCTTTGGGCTTGCCAGTGGTTCCTGAGCTGTAGAGGACCAGAGACACGTCCTCAGAATCCAACTGAGCTGTTGTACACTCCTCAGACTGGTTCTTGACTAGGTCATCCCACCATATGTCACGAGCGCTTGACCAAGGCACATCAATCTTGAGCCGCTTGTAAACAATCACGTGTTTGATACTCTTCACGAGATCGGCGGCGACGTCTGCCTCTTTCTTGACTTGAAGACTCTTGCCTTTTCTGAGTGTTCCGTCTGCCGTTACTAGGATCTTTGCCTGAACATCATTGAGTCGTGATGCGACAGCCGAAGCCCCGAACCCTGAGAATATTGGGACGCATATCGCTCCAAGCTTGAATGCGGCGAACATCGCGATTGGCACTTGTGGAGACATTGGCATGTAGAGCCCGATGGCATCGCCCTTGCCTACGCCTAGGCTCTTGAGGCCATTTGCGAACCTGTTGACTTCATCACACAGAGCCCTGTACGAAAGCTTCCTGACTTCTCCGTCTTCACCTTGCCAAATGATGGCGGTCTTGTCTCCTCTAGTTCTCGCGTGGCGGTCGATGCAGTTGTGGGTGATGTTGAGTTTCCCTCCGACAAACCAGCGGGCCCACTCAATCCCTTTCGAAGTGTCCAGCAATTTCTCGTACGGCTTGAACCATTCGATGTCCAGATCCTTCGCAGCTGCGTCCCAAAACCACTCGATATCGTCTATGGAACGTTTGATCAGTTCGTCGAGGGTGCGTATGTTATGCTTCTGCATGAACCTCTTGATGTTGCTATTGTCGGCGTATTGGCCCGTCGGTCTCCAGACGATTGACATCTCGATTCCGTTCTTCGGGCTTAGCGTGTTGAGTATTTAGTATTTCCAGATCTCGACCACCCGCTAGGAGCATGCCAGAGACTCGGCGACGACTTCTACGGAGCCCATGGCATCTTGGCTGTTCGAGATAGCGAAGGTCGGGAAGTCTCCTGATTCGCGTGGGCCGCCGGTGGTCAAACCTTTTATGGCGTGTTGCCGCTCGCATCGCCCGGTCCTGAGTGTAGCAGAAATGACCGGAGCTCAGAAGATAGAATATCCGCCGAATCTCAAGCTGATGCTAGAGCGCGCCCTGAAAGATACAGAGGGCTTCTGGGGAGACGCCGCCCGCGAACTCCATTGGTTCAAACCTTGGAATCGCGTGTTCGAATGGAACTACCCGAATTTCAAATGGTTCACGGGAGGGACAACGAACCTCTCCTACAACTGTGTGGACCGTCACGTCCTCGACAAAGGAAGAGGCGACAAGACAGCAATCATCTGGGAGTCGGGAGAGACAAACGAAACCAGAGCCCTCACCTACCGCCAGCTGCTGGACGATGTCAAGAGTTTGGCCGCTGCTCTAAGGGCTCAAGGTGTAGAGAAAGGCGATAGAGTCACAATCTACATGCCGATGGTTCCAGAAGCAACCGAGGCCATGCTGGCGTGCACCAGGATCGGCGCCATCCACTCCGTAGTCTTCGGGGGCTTCGGAGCTGCAGCTCTGGCTGAAAGGATAGTGGACGCGGGCTCGAAAGTCCTGCTGACTGCTGACGTGGCCTACAGGCGAGGCAAAGACGTCCCGCTCAAGGAGGTTGTTGACGAGGCACTAGAGACGCCCAGCCAAGTCCAGAAAGTTGTCCTCCTCAAGAGAGCTCCAAAAGAGCCCAACATGAAGAAAGGAAGAGACCTGTACTGGGACGAGGCGCTCGACGCAGGAAAATCAGCGAAGACCGACTTCGTACCTGTTGAGTCGAACGAGCTTGCCTTCATACTCCACACGTCAGGCACCACAGCCAAACCGAAGGGAACAGTGCAACCTCACGGCAGTTACCAAGTCTACATTCACTCCATGGGCAAATGGGTCTACAAGATGAGTGATCGAGACATCTGGTGGTCTACATCAGACATCGGATGGATCGTCGGTCACAGCTACGTCGTCTACGCGCCGTTGCTCTTCGGCTGCACCACCCTCATGTACGAAGGTGTCCCGGACTATCCAGCGCCGAATGTCTGGTGGCGCATTGCAGAGAAGCATCGAGTCAGCAAAATGTGGATCTCCCCAACAGGCGTCAGGGCACTAATGAGGTTCGGTGACGAGTACCCAGCCAAGTATGATCTCAGTTCGATCAACCTCGTAGTCTGCGCAGGCGAGGTCCTCAATCCCGCAGCCTGGAAGTGGCTACAGGAGACTGTGCTGAAGGGCAAGGTGCCTGTAATCGATCACATGTGGCAGACGGAAAGCAGTGGGCCGATGGTAGGTAACCCCGCAGGTATCGCGATGCTGCCGGTCAAACCCGGCTCGGCAACGATACCGTTGCCCGGGATCGAAGCGGACATAGTGAACGAGCGCGGCGAGTCGCTTCCCGTGAACGCGAAGGGAACTTTCGTTTGTCTACGTCCCTTCCCAGGGCTGACCCCGACACTGTGGAAGGATCACGATCGGTACGTGAAGGACTACTGGGAACGTATTCCGCGCCGCTACTATACAGGAGATGCGGCACTGAAGGATGAGGACGGGTACATCTGGTTCCTCGGCAGAATGGACGAAGTCATCAAAATATCCAGTCATCGAATCGGCACAATCGAGATAGAGAGTACACTTGTTGGTCACCCTGCAGTCGCAGAGGCAGCCGTCGTAGGCAAACCCGATCCAATGAGAGGGGAAGTCGCAGCGGCCTTCGTTGTCCTGAAAGCCGGCTACGCGCCGAACGACGAGTTGAAGAAAACCCTCAGAGCACTTGTGCAGAAATCACTCGGCAAGATCGTTGTGGTTGACGACATAGACTTCGTCGATATGCTTCCCAAAACGAGAAGCGGCAAGATCATGAGACGCCTCATAAAGGCCGTGATAACCGGACAGCCGCTTGGAGACTATTCCACCATAGAAGACGAGGGATCCCTAGAAGAGATACGGAAAGCCGCAGAAACGCTCATGTCCGGCCTGAAGAAGAAACTCTGAAGGTGCAAGCCGGCAATCCTTATTTCAGGGTTGTTCGGTGAGTGCTGTCGATCCCGCGGTAGCTCAGCCTGGTAGAGCTTCCGAGTCAGGCGAATAGCCTGACGGAGACGCTGTAGACCTACGCCTAAGGCGCGGGCCACGTCAGCCTATCAGGCGGACAACGGAAACCGGACTGTCGCCTGTTCAAATCAGGCCCGCGGGACCAACTCTCTGTTGTATCCGGAAGAAACCGCGGAAAGTCGCACGAAGTTGCGTACAAACTCGCTCGCCCCCTTGGCTTTTTCTTGCGTCTTTCAGAATAATGCGGCCGTGGGGCTTCTCGACATGGACCTGTTGCTGATTGAAGACTATGTCCTTCTAAGTCTCGTGTTCCTCGCCAGACGTCCCTAACGTCCCGTCATGATAGGCGCTATCCAAACGTGAAGTGGCCAGAGAGGCGCAACTATGGACGCCGATCCCTCATAACCGTGGTCTGACCCTCATGGACGAAAGGAGAATCGTGATTGAGGCCTTTTCGAAAAGTGGCGGACGAGTTGCGAGCACTGGCTGTTGAAAGTCAATCTCGCGTGCGGTTTATGGCGACCTAGCTCACCATACTAGAGAGTCTGGAGTGCTGAAAGGTGGGAGGTCGGAGTCGTAGGGTTGGCATGGCCTTCTTCATAGCTGGCGCGGTCTCGATGGCATTGGGCTCGTTGCTTCCTTGGTTCCTCTATCCGCTGTATGTCCGATACGGATGGACGAAGGGCTTCCTAGAACATGTTTGGCCTCAGACCCTCGTTGGCAATACGCCTCTAGTGGTCTTGGCTTGGATCCTGACTCTGCCTCTAGGGATCATGTTCGCCGTTCTCGGCGGGCTGATCTACGCCAGAGGCGGGATGGAGGGAGCATGAGGGTTTGGAGATTCTCTCTTGGTATTTCGGGATTCTGGGCGGCCTATTGACAGTTCTCTTTCTCGGGACGCTGTGGTACTGGATGAAGTACAGCCGACTCGAGAAAGGCGCTATGAGGAGAGCAGGTGACTTGAAAGCGGTCGGCTACGGCTTCATCATGTTGGCTTCCTGGCTCATGTGCGGTGTAGCTGGTCCTCCCGGTTCAGCTGCGAGGCCTGAGAGAATGATGGTTGGAAGCATTGTCACGTCGTCGTATGCGGTTATGCTCTTCTTGTTCTTGGGGTTCCTTTTGATCTTGCTAGGCCAACGCACGATGTACAGAGCGAGAGCGGCCTCGGGCGCAAGGAATTCACCTGCTGCATCAGGCCGTTCTAGGATGATCTCCGAGACCCAGCAGAACCTGCAAAGCAGCCCACATCCGACGACATCCGCGGCGGCAATGCCGCCGTACCATCGATCCGCTCGGAAACGATAGTACTTTCTGAGTTGTCCCTGTGCGGTGTCGCATGCAACAATCGACTCAACTGCACGGTGGCGAGCAAGCGCATCGTACATAACTGCCAAAATGCAGTCTTCAGAACCGCGCCTATCTGGCTTGCTGTCGTTGAGAATGCATGCCTGGGAAACAGGCGCTTCCTTCACACTTTGTACAGATACAGCGCGTGCAGCCCTAATGGGCCTTGGATAAGCTCGACCCGCGCCGGTGTCCAGTCCGGAATTGAGAAATCGTGAGAGACGACGCGAGCTCCGCTACGTAGTTCTCTTTCGAGTTTCTTCCGCAAGGCCTCGTTGACCGAAGGCAGAAGATACATCGTTACAATATCCGCATTTGAGAGGTCCGTCTGGAATAGGTTCTGTCTCAGGGCGTGCAGGTTGGGTTTCAGTGAGGCGGCGCTGTTGCGTATGATGGCATATCGTTCAGGGTGAAGCTCTACACCAAGTGCTCTAGCGCCGAATTCGCTGGCGGCTGTCATGACGATTCTTCCGTCACCAGCACCCAGGTCGATCAGTCGTTCGCCGGGCTTTGTATCGGCGAGGCTCAGCATCCTCCGTACTATCGGTCTCGGGGTAGGAACGAAAGGCACGTCCAAGCCGGTGCCGGTCATGGCATTTCCTACCTGACAACTTACGTTCTGATAGATAACCTTGTCAGATCTCAGCACGAGGTTCGGAATGGAGTCCAGCGTTCAGTTTCGCTCGATCGCCAGCAAAGAAAGTAGCTGGCGCCCTGGGCGGGATTCGAAGTCGCGGATCAGTAGTCCTGATCTCCCGCGTCGATGGCGTGACAGGCCATCATCCTGGACCGCTGAACGACCAGGGCGTCT
>Ga0315268_10002965_pt1 | contig 18856 bp, 8 predicted proteins | sample C1_top_MG_FD_204535 | JGI IMG/M metagenome (GOLD analysis project Ga0315268, IMG submission 204535) | Sediment microbial communities from Yellowstone Lake, YNP, Wyoming, USA - C1_top | ecosystem: Environmental > Aquatic > Freshwater > Lake > Sediment | place: USA: Wyoming | collected 2017-08-01
CAAACACTACACCTGATCGTCTCTTGAAGATTCGTCGAGCACATTGGGGTATTGAAACAGGACTTCATGGCCGTCGTGACGTGATCTTTAAAGAAGATGCTACTCGAATGACTGTAGGGGATACTGGCAAAGTCATGGCCTCGATCAACAACTTGGTGCTCGCTCTCACTCGACAAGCAAAATTCCAAAATACCGCTCAAGCCAGACGTTGGTTTGCTGCTCATATCTCTGAAGCGTTTTCACTGCTCACGACACCCTTTTCCCGACTTTGGTAAAGCCATGAATGACCATTTTATCAGGCTTGAAACGCGGATGGTTTTGATATATAATGGAAACAGCAATAATGATGGGCGGAGACGCTAATTTTCTACAAGCCCTTCCTTCAATTCCACTATAAATAAGCTTTTGTTCCAAGATATTTAATCCGCATATTAACGGGAGATTCTTGTGAAAAACAAATCCAACTTCTTCAATAAGTTAGTTACTCTGTTGGTGGTTCTTTCCCTTTCTGGCCAAGGCGCGGTATTCGCGCAAGCCCCCCAGCAGCAGGATGCGACTCGAATAGGCTACAACGATACAACCGGGAAAGTGTCCTTTATCGGGGTGGATCCGTCCAGGCCGATCACAGACCGTTCTGTGCAGATAGAGGGATTGGCGGCTGATTCCAGCGCCGGGGCTATGATCTCTCCCTATGCCGCGGCCTTTGGTTTGAAGAACCCGGTCAGTGAGCTAAAGCTGATCTCGGCTGAGCAGGTCGAAGGTCGAGAAGTGACGCGGTTTCAACAGGTTTACATGGGCATTCCCATCATGGGCGGCGAAATGATCGTGAATGCGACAGACCAGGATGAGCTATTGTCTCTCTCTGGGGAGATATCTCCTGATCTGGCGCTTGATGTCAATCCTACGATATCCGCCGAGCAGGCGCAGATGATTGCATTGGGGACGATGGCAAAAAATTATCAGGTATCTGCGGATGCGCTTGAAGCGACCGAACCCGAGCTGTGGATTTACGATTCACGCCTGTTCGAACCTGATGGCATGAAAGCGGCTTTGGTCTGGCGATTGGAAGTAAAAAGCAGGGAGAATTCCACGCCGGTCAATGAACTGGTCCTGGTGGATGCGAAGCGCGGTGCGATCATTTTGAATTTCAATCAAATTGACACCGCATGGGTAACAAAGCCTGCACGCGCGGACGCAAACTCGACCTCTCCGAAACAGGATGACCAGCCCACAGATGTTCCGACTGCAACTCCCACGCCTGTAGTGACAGAAACTTCTGATCAGGATGGCCAACCTACAGATGTCCCGGCTGCAACTCCTACACCTGTAGTGACAGATGCTCCGAATCAAGATGACCAGCCCACAGATATCCCGGCTGCAACTCCCACACCTATTGTGATGGAAACTTCCGAAACGGAGGAAGATGTAATTTCCTCCCAGCCATTTATCCCGACGCCAACTCCAGAAAGCCAAATTATCATTGAGTCGAATGATGTTGAAGCGCTTGCCGTAACCAACTATTATGTAGATATTGCCACAGGCGATGATAGCAAATCATGTATTATTACTGATCCCTGTCAGCATATTCAGGAGACGATTAATAAGGCGGCTTCCGGGGATGTAATTTACGTGGCAAGTGGAACGTATTTATTTTCGACAAATGGAACTCCCAATGTCGTGATCATTAATAAGAACATCACGCTTTCAGGTGGGTGGAATCCGGATTTCACATTGCAGAAAGGTGCATCCACCATTGATGGCGCTAATGCCAAAAATGGGATCCTGGCAATTTCCGGGACCGTGATCGTGGAAAATTTCATCGTCCAAAATTCGACCTCATCGAACAGTGGGGCAATCTACATCGTTAACGGGAACTTCACGCTTAAGAAAAGTACGCTAAAGAGCAATGTTGCCACCAACAACGGCGCGGGAATATTTCTCGACAATGGTACGCTTAATATTATCAATAGCACTATCAGTGGAAATACAGCGACCAACTCTGGGGGCGGAATTTATGCGTCAAATAACAGCGGCTCGTCTGTGACCATTCAGAATTCCACCATTGCCTATAACACTGCTTCCACAGGCGGCGGCATTAGCCGGACAAACGGAACCTACAACATTACCAATACGATTATTGCAAACAATTCAGCATCCAGTCCGGATTGCAAGGGCACGATTGCCGCGGCAAATTACAATATTATTAAAAGCATGTCAGGGTGCACAATTACAAGCGGAAGCCACAACCTTAATGTTGACCCGCAGGTCAATGCCATATTGACAGGCGCCATGCAGGTCCATGCCCTGCTGCCAGCAAGCCCTGCGATCAACACCGGCACATTGACCGGCTGCCCGGCGACCGACCAGCGCGATGTCTCGCGCCCGCAGGGAGGCAGCTGTGATATTGGTGCACTTGAATATTACGCCCCATCATCTCCTTCAGCGATCTTAATTTATGGCGGCTCGGCCCAGTCCGCACAGATCAATACTTCTTTTAGGCAGCCTCTAAAAGCTCTTATTTTGGATAATAAAGGGGTTGCCGTTCCAGGGACTACTGTTACATTTACTGCTCCATCCTCAGGCGCTAGCGGAACTTTTAGTGGCACGGATACAAGTGTGGTGATCGTTACCGATGAAAATGGAATCGCAGTGACTCCTGCCTTTACCGCCAATGACGTGGGCGGCAACTACTTGGTGAATGCAACAGCACCAGGAATTGCGACGCCAGCCAGCTTTCAGTTGACCAACATAGTTCCATCGACATGGTATGTTGTCACTACAGGAAGTGATTCGAATGATTGTCTTACCCCGGATACCCCCTGTGCGACCATTAACACGGCAATTGCAAAGGCTTCCAGCAGCGAAACCATCTATGTTGCGACAGGGACTTATACTGGCGCAGGATCTCAAGTGGTCTTAATTGATAAAAGTGTGACCTTGTCGGGCGGATGGGATGGTTCCTTTAGTTTACAGAATGGATTTTCGATCATTGATGGGGAAAATGCCAGGATTGGAATTTACATCAATAGTAGCGGTTCTGTAGTAGTTATTAATAACTTCGTAATTCAAAATGGGTATAGTGGACAGGGTGGGGGCATACGAAATGCAAATGCCAATTTAACAATAAACAATTCAACGATAAAAAATAACAGTACAAGCCAATCGGGTGGAGGAATTTACTCTGGATCGACCCTTGCGATAAATAACGTAACAATCAGCAACAATACGGCCGGTTTAGTCTCTGGATTTGGTTTTGGAGGCGGTGGAATTTATCAAGCCGCGAATGGATTAACCATACAAAACTCCACTATTGCCAATAACATGGTTTTTGGAAATAGTGATATTGGTACTTCTAGTGGGGGTATTTATGATGCCACTACCGGCACGATCACTGTACGTAACAGTATTATCAGCGGTTGCTCTGGGACGATCAATATTTCCGATCACAATATTATTGGCAATTCATCAGGGTGTACACTAGTATCTAGTACAGGTGACCAGCTTAATGTTGACCCATTAATTCCTCCTATGATCTACGGAAATTTGCTTCCTCTAGTGGCGGGAAGCCCGGCAATTGACGCTGGGAGTTCCTGCCTTGGAACGGACGAGCGAAATGTGTCGCGACCTCAGGGAGCAGGATGTGACATTGGTTCGTATGAACGGCCAAGTATTGTTGGCCCTGCGGCATTCCTTGGTATCGTAAGCGGTTCCCCTCAACATGTTGCACCATCCAAAGCGTTCAAATCATCATTGTCCGTTTTTGCGATAGACGCAGATGGAGACCCAACCACCGGAACCACCATTACATTTACAGCGCCAGCTAGTGGTCCAAGCGCCATATTCAACGGCACATTGACGAGCACGGAAGCTATAACGGATCAATATGGACTGGTGACCGTATCCGATATCACTGCCAATAATGAGGTTGGCCAATATTTGATCTCGGCTGAGATCGGCGGCCTGCCCCCCGTTAATTTCATTATTACCAATCTGGTTTGGTATGTTTCGCCGAATGGAGATAATACTTCAAATGACTGCACCACATCTTTCACTCCCTGTGCGAGTATTAATGGGGTCTTCGCCAAACCCGGCTTTCTTTCCGGGGATACCGTCTATGTGGAGAAGGGGACTTATAATGGCACAGGATCACAAGTAGTAACAATTAATAAAAATGTAACGATCTCGGGTGGATGGGATTCCTCCTTTACCGTTCAGAATGGTTATTCAACGATTGATGGCCAAAACGCCAGGACCGGTTTTAAGATCACCGGCCAGTCTAATGTAGAAATTTCTCATTTTGAGATTATTAACAGCTCCATCGGAATAGAGAGTGGCAGTGATGGTTCGCTCACGACACTGACCCTGGATCACAGCTCAATCAACAATAATCATCGCGCCATTGTGAATTACGACGATTTAACTTTGTCAAATTCAATCATATTTTCGAACAATACTGCATTTGGAGGGGGCGGAATTTATTCATCCAATAGCAGTACCACGCCACGCCTGCTAAATATTTTAAATAGCGCGATATACGATAATGTCGCTGCTGGTGAAGGAGGCGGGGTTGATATAGCCGGCAAATATAACTCGTCAATTACGAACACCGTCATATATAACAACTACAGTTCAAGTGGTGCGATTTCTATTCGTAGCGCCATTGGTACGCCGACTGTTATCATTAATAATAGTGCAATTGTTGAAAATACAAGTCCGAATGCCAGCATTACAAGAGGGGCAGGTATAGCATTATCCGGAGGAAATGTAACGGTTCAAAATTCAATCGTGGCAAAAAACGAAAGAGCATCCTCGCCCAATGATTGTGGACATTCTGCAGGTGCATCCTTTACATCTGGCGGGTATAACATTTTTGGAACATTAAACAATTGTCCGCTAACTTTAAATACAGGCGATCGAGTAGTCCAGGTCGATGGCTTTTTCGTTCCGATAATGGGTTATTACATTCTATCTCCCGATAATCCAGCTTTAGATGCAGGCAACCCCGCCGCGTCGGATGGAATTGACAATCATTGTGCTTTAACCGACCAACGCAACTTATCTCGGCCCCAGGGAGGCCGATGCGATATTGGGGCATACGAATACCCGACATCCGTGGGCAGCGCCAGCAATATATATCCGGTTGCCGGATTCCATCAAAGCATTGTACTAGGCGGGGCGTTCCCACAAAATCTATCTGCATTTGTTGCAGATTCCCAGGGCAACCCGGTTAGTGGAATCACCGTTACATTTACGGCGCCGACATCAGGTGCCAGTGGATCGTTTAGTGGCGAAGGCGCTACGACTACGGCAACGACAAATACAAGCGGGATTGCAACAAGTTCACTCTTTACTGCAAATGGAATAGAGGGGACCTACACGATAGATGCTACGGTTTCCGGCGTGGCTATACCAGCGGCATTCCAAATGACAAACCTGCCGAACTACTATGTAAATATCGCGACAGGTAATGATGGAAATTCCTGCACGTCCCCCGCTCTCCCCTGCCAGCATATTCAGCAGGCCATTGACAAGGCAGGCAGCGGGGTGACGATCTTCGTGGCGACAGGAACTTACACTGGGACTGGAACATGGGTATCGAATGTTAATAAAAGCATTTCTATATTGGGAGGCTGGAATTCTGATTTTACAACCCAGACCGGATATTCAACGATTGACGGCCAATCCACGCGCGGGGGGATATTTTTCCAAGGAAGCGCAGAAAATTTGATCTCTACTGCCCTCGATAATTTTATCTTAATAAATGGGCGTCATTCGGGAACAAATAGAACTCTAACTATTGACCATGCTAACGCTATAATAACAGATATAGAAATTAGGAATGGGTCAGGGGTCGGCTTTTCGCTATGGGAGGGGCAGGCAACTCTTGATAGTGTATCCGTTCATGACAACTCGGGTGGAGGCTTGGAAAGTTATGATTCAACATTAAACATCAAAAAATCTGCCATATATCGCAATTCAGGAAGTGGTATACATTTGACGAACACAACGAATGCCAGCATCGAAAATTCAACAATCAGCGGCAATAGCGGCAGAAATGTTTATGAGGCAGGAGGAATCGACGTTGACTTCTATGCAAACCTGACACTAAACAATGTAACTATTACAGAAAATTATGGGAAGTCCAACGCCGGAGGTTTGGATATAGCAAATACTGCTGGAGGTGTTTCTATGTCCAATACAATCATTGCAAACAACTCATCGTTTGAAAATAGCTACCCTGATTGCTATACTAGTACTTCTCAATTAACTTCAAAGGGTTACAATATTATTGGGAATCCATCGGGTTGTAACTTTACCCCATCTTCAGGGGATCAAATTGGAACATCAGTATTTCTAGCCCCACTTGCAAATTATGGAGGGCCAACCCTATCCCACGCTATTTTGAGAAATAGCCCTGCATTAGATACAGGGAATCCAGCAGTTCCCGGGAGTGGAGGAGCATGCCCACCGACCGATCAACGCGGTGTTACTCGGCCTCTCGATGGAAATGGAGATTCTAATTCGCGGTGTGACATTGGCGCTTTCGAGTCTGCCGGATCCGGCACAATACCTGCTTATTTGTTTGCCTATCAGGGCACGCCGCAACTTATTCAACACGGACAGGCAGTTGCCGTGAATTTTGCAGCGATTGTATTGGATGCACAGGGGAGTGGAGTGCCTGGTATAACGGTCACATTTACAGCGCCGTCATCTGGTGCGACTGGAACGTTTAGCAATACTGGAAATACAACTATATCTACCACAGACACGAATGGTGTAGCCACGGCCAGTGAATTTACTGCAACTAACACTATTGGTTTCTACAATATTCAGGCCACTGTTAATAATCTTTCGCCGATTTTATTCAATGTTACCAACGTAGGAAATATATCTGTATATTCAATGAATCATAGTACATCAAACTTGCCTGGGCAATTAGTATGCACCATGGCGCAGTCTAATTGTACAAATGGCCTAGATACCGATGCAGACTATGCCTTCCTCTACGCGCTCGATGCTTATAATTTCTTCTATAATCATTTCAACCGTCGAAGCTTAGATAATGCAGATATGGCAATAATTTCAAGCGTTCATTATGGCAATAATTTCGAAAATGCTCTCTGGAGTGGCGCTCAAATGGTGTATGGAGACGGATACTCCGCGGCAGATGACGTTGTTGTACACGAGCTTACCCATGGTGTAAACCAATATGAAGCGGACCTGTTCTACTACTATCAATCTGGCGCCATCAGAGAGTCCTTATCGGATATCTGGGGGGAATTGTATGACCAGCAAAACGGGTTGGGCAATGATGCTGAAGGAGTGAAGTGGCAGATAGGGGAAGACCTGCCGGATGGCGTCCTGCGCAATATGAGCGATCCGCCTGAATTTGGTGATCCAGACAAGATGACCAGTGCAAATTATTATACGGGCGCTAATGATGATGGCGGTGTGCATACGAACAGTGGGGTTAATAACAAAGCCGCCTACCTCATGGTTGATGGAGGGTCATTCAATGACAAAACCATTACCTCCATTGGAGCAGACAAAACTTTAGCCATTTATTATGAGGTGCTGACCAACCTGCTTACCTCCGGCGCGGATTACGCCGACCTGTATAACGCACTTTATCAGGGGTGTTTGAACCTGGTTGGCGGACCTTCAGGGATCGTTTTGGAGAATTGTCAGCAAGTCCGTAATGCTGCAGATGCCGTTGAGATGAATCTGCAGCCTGTTGCAAATTTCAATGCAGATACTCCCCTGTGCAATGCTGGATTGATGCTAGGCACCGCCTTCCATGATGACTTCGAGAATGGCATATCAAATTGGACAATTGTCAATGGAGACACAACCCGCTGGCAATATGGCTCTCCGTATGGGGCATATGCCCATTCCGGGACGCACTTCCTGTATGCTGACGATTACCCTGCGGTAGTTACCGATGCTTATGTGAGATCAAGGCCGATCATCATTCCATCAAATGGATATTTATATTTTGCCCACGCGTATGATTTCGAAAAATATTCAAATGACACCAACTACTATTACTATGATGGCGGTGTGCTCGAATACAGCGCAAATGGCGGAACCTGGCTTGATGCGGGTCCGCTTATTGAGGTCAATGGTTATAAGGGGAGTATCACAACCACTGAGAACAATCCACTCAAAGGCCGTTCTGCCTTTGTGGGAACAAGTCATGGATATATCGGTACCCGCTTGAATCTGGATTCGTTGGCGGGAAGATCAGTTTCTTTCCGATGGCGTATGGGATTGGATTATTTAGGTTATGGTTGGGGTTGGTGGCTGGACGATGTACAAATATATCGATGCGTTACTGCTCAGCCTGATGCGGTCACAAGTGTGTTGCTTGCCGATGACAATCCCACATCCGCGAGTAGTGTGCGTTTCACAGTGACTTTCTCTGAATCTGTGAAAGACGTGGGCAGTGAGGATTTTACCCCCACAACCGACATAGGAGACGCATCCATCACCGACATAGATGGTTCCGGCTCGATGTACACGGTCACGGTCAATACGGGTTCGGGCGATGGTACGATCCGCTTGGATGTGCCTGATGCGGCAACTATCACTGATTTGGATGGGAACCCACTTGTCAACCTGCCATTTACCGGCGGCGATACTTATATCGTTGACAAAACACCCGAAACGGTCATCACAATGGATACGCCCGATCCATCACTGGCGGGTCAGGCTGTTGCCGTTACCGTGACAGTCACGGCGGGCGGAAGCGGCGGGCCAATTCCATCCGGCACGGTGGATATCACCGGTGCAGATACAAATTGCAGTGTCGTCCTTGCAGGTGGTACGGGCAGTTGCAATGTTGTTTTCAATTCCACCGGTGCGAAGACGATCACCGCGGCATATCTCGGCGATGGTTACTACAGCGGCAGTACAGGGACCAGAGCGCACCAGGTGGGAACCCAACGCGCGAAAAATGGCGGCTTCAACACCTACTCAGGCGCCTCGAAAATCCCCACATATTGGACGATGGGCAAATTTTCATCCACAGATGGGAAGTATACAAGCAGCAAGAAGGAAGGCATTGCCTCTGTGAAGATCGCCGGCGCGTCAGGGAAGACCAAGACGTTGACGCAGACGCTGTCTCTCAGCGGTGTGAAGGGGCAGCCCTTCAACTTCTCGTATTGGGTGAAGGGGAGTGGGATGCCGACGTCGGGCTCATGTTATGGACAGGTGTTGTTCTACTATGGGACGAGCTTAAAAGGCACAAAGACGCTGAAGTGCCCGACGGGAGCAACGTACAGTTGGAAGCAGGTGAATTTGGACTTCACTGCACCTGCGACATATAACAAGGTGCTCATCAGGTTCACCTACAGCAAATCCAAAGGCACAGCTTGGTTTGATTTGGCAAGTTTAGTGAGATAAGGAGTAATTAAATGCGTACACCCAGATCGAATTCGTTCCTTTTTGTCTTTACCGTGGTCTTGATATTTGTCATGATAGTCACTGTCTTTGGCTCCGCGCCGGCCGCCCGGGCACAGGACATTGATCCCCCGACGCCGGATGAGCAGGAGACTGCTACTCCAGCGCCGGAAGGACAAGCAACTGATACCGCAACACCGAGTGAGCAGGAGACCGCCGCTCCAACGCCGGAAGTACAAGAGACCGTCACCCCAACGTCGGATGAAATCGAAGCACAGATCGTAGGTGGAACATATGCCAGCGCGGGTGAATGGCCATGGCAGGTTTTGCTCAATGTGTGGTCTTCGTCAACAAGGTCACATGGTTATTTATGCGGCGGCTCGTTGATTGCTCCCCGATGGGTACTTACCGCTGCTCATTGTGTAACGCTCGATAATGGTCATGTGGCTACCGCAACAAATATTGATGTTTATGCGGGGTTATACAATAAGGATTATCCTGAGTATTCTCCTCAGTGGCGTTATGGAATCCAGGTCATCAGGCATTCCGGTTATAACGATAATACGTTGGTTAACGATATCGCCTTGATTAAATTGGACAGCCCGGTGGATATTGGCGAAGGCGGTGGTCCCCCATATACCAGAACGGCTGTAATCCCGCTTGTGCTGTCTAATGTTGGAAGTCTGACCGGTTACACCGCATGGACCACCGGCTGGGGCGATACCCGCTATGGAGGGAATCTTTCTTCAACTTTGCGCGAAGTATCGCTTCCCATTATTTCCAATACAATCTGTAATGATGCTAATCACTGGGGCGGTGGAATAACCAGCGGCATGCTTTGTGCCGGTTATGATTCGGGTACGAAGTCCCCCTGCCAGGGAGATTCCGGAGGCCCCTTGGTTGTGAAAATTGGTGGGGTATGGAAATTGGCTGGGATCACATCCTTTGGCCCTATTGGCTGCAACGTACCCAAAGCACAGTCTGTGTTTACGCGGGCATCCAAATATGTCAGTTGGATAAATTCCAAGGTATTCCCGTTTGTATCCAGCATTGTTCGCGCTAACGCCAACCCCACCTTCAAAGACAGCGTGGGTTTTACTGTTACGTTCTCTAAACCCATGACCGGTGTGGACGAGAGCGATTTCAACCTCGTTACAGATGGTGTGATAGGTGCATCCATCTCCTCTGTAATTGGCTCCGGGACGACCTACACTGTCATCGTTACCACCGGCGCCGGCAGCGGCGTCATTCGCCTGGATGTTGTGGACGATGATTCCATCATCAACGCGGACTATACCCCACTTGCCGGACCGAATTCTGGAAACTTCAGCGGTCAGACTTATGCGGTACGTACATCGACGATGACTTTCTACTCCACTGGCGCACAGGATGGCTGGGTATTGGAATCCTCTGAAACCAGCAGTAAGGGAGGCAGCATGAATACCACTGCCACTACTTTGCGTGTTGGCGATGACAAGACCAAGAAGCAGTATCGCTCCATCCTGTCCTTCACCACTGGCAGCAACTTGCCGGATGATGCCGTCATCACTGGAGTGACGCTTAAAGTGAGGAAGCAGGGAATCACCGGCGGAGGAAATCCAGTCACAATTTTCAAGGGATTCATGGCGGATATCAAGAAAGGTTATATTGGCACATCCCCATCATTGCAAGCCGCTGATTTCCAAACCGCCGCGAGCAAAACGTATGGGCCTTTCAAGCCTGTCCTTTCCAGCAATTGGTATAGCATTGACTTGACCAGTGGAAGTAACTACATCAATAAGCTTTCCACGCTTTCCGGATTGACCCAAATCCGCCTGCGTTTCTATCTGGATGATAACAACAACACTACAGCCAACTATATCAGCCTGTATAGCGGCAATGCGGGTATAACAAGCTGTCCGCAATTGGTGATTGAATACTACGTGCCTGTACCGTAATAACACAGAATATAAGAGCCTTCGTAAAAAAACTCGCGGAGGCTCTTTGATTTAAAGGTAAAAGATAGCATGGATTGGTCAGATTGTGAAAGGTGAGTCCTTGTTGAATGCGCATGGGTTGGAGAAGCCGTAGTAAATAAATGGGGAGTAACTAAACAAGAAGTGATAGGAGGTCAATTAAGAGAAAAGAGTATTTCGGATAGAGGCGTTTCATAAGTTGTCGTTGATTATAACAATAGACAAAGATGAATATTTCTGGCGAGCGATTGCATTCTTCGGGAGAAGAATCTTTTATATCTTTTCTTCTTTAGATATTTCCTAAAATTTTTTGGTTGTCTTAGCTGTTTACTGGATAAAATCAGAACCTGTTTTTTGCTGTTATTTTTAGTTTATTGTGAATTGAGCGGGGAAAATATGTGAAAAAATATACATATAGACTATTGACAACCGTATTTGTCGTGATATACTGTTCGGGTCATCATACCACTAGACCTGAAAGCTGGTACTCATGTATCTGCCTATTCAAAATGAACGCCTTTACGAACAAATTGTGAGTCAGATTGAAAGCCGTATCGTGGCGGGAGACTTGAAAGTCGGCGATCAACTGCCCTCTGAGCGTGAACTGGCGGAGCAATTCGCGGTCAGCCGAATTGTTGTACGCGAGGCTGTTAAAGCCTTGCGTCAGAAAGGTCTTGTGGAAATTCTACCGGGGCGGGGGACATTCATTACCAATGGAACTTCGGGCGCTGTACGTTATTCACTTAATATGTTAATGAAATTTGGCGCGACAAATGGCGCTTCCAATTTGGTTGAGGTGCGGGAAATTCTTGAACCTGAAATTGCAGCGCGTGCTGCAACACGCATCACAGAAGAATTTATCGCCGCCATGCAAGAAGCTGTCAATATCATGGAAGTGGCAACTGCATCGAACAATGCGGATGCCTTTGTCGAAGCTGATCTTGATTTCCACCTTGCGTTGGCGGAAGCTGCACAAAACCCCATTATCCTTATTCTAATTAACTCAATCATTGATCTGTTGCGCGAACAGCGCAAACGGATAGGAAACGCCAGCGGCGGTTTGATACGCGGACAACACCATCACAAAATCATTCTCGACGCCGTGATTAAGCGCGACCCTGATGCCGCGCGGCAAGCAATGCAAAATCATCTTCAACAAGTACGCGAAGATTCTATTTAACCTTTTATTTTTTGGAGGAACTATTATGGCGAAACTTGGATTTGTCGGACTCGGTGTGATGGGCAGTCGCGTGGTCAAGCGTCTTTTGGATGCGGGTCACGATGTGACAGGTCACAACCGCACGAAGTCGAAGGCTCAATGGTTATTGGATGCAGGTATGAAGTGGGCTGATACGCCGCGCGCAGTTGCAGAAAACTCTGATATTACTTTTAGCATGGTGACGAATACAAACGCGCTTCGTGGAGTAACCGAAGGCGCGGATGGTTTACTTGCTGGTATCAAATCTGGCGCTATCCACGTGGACATGAGCACTGTCAGCCCGGCGTTCAGCCGCGAGTTGGCGAAGCAGGTAGCGGCGAAAGGTGCGGCGATGTTGGATGCCCCGGTGTCGGGAAGCGTGATTACGCTTGAAGAGGGCAAGTTGTCCATCATGGTAGGAGGCGACCAATCCGTCTTTGAAAAAGTAAAACCTATTCTTTTGAATATCGGACCGAAAGCGACCTATGTCGGTAGTAACGGTCTTGCGGTGACGATGAAGATCGCGACGAATCTGAGTCTTGCTGTGCAGATGCTTGCTTTCAGCGAAGGTGTTTTGCTTGCTGAAAAAAGTGGAATCAAGCGCGAAGTCGCGGTGGAAGTTTTGGTCAACAGTGTGATCGCTTCTCCGATGGTGAAATATCGCGGACCCTTTGTTTTGGAAATGCCCGAGGAAGCCTGGTTCGATTGTTATATGATGCAAAAGGATATGAATCTGGCGCTTGAATTGGGTCGAGAATTAAATGTTCCATTGCCGACTACTGCAACCACCAATGAATTCCTTTCAGCGGCGCGCGGCATGGGATTTGAAAAGCGGGATTTTGCGGTTATGTTTGAAGTGTTGGCTCAAATGTCGGGAGTAACAAAATGAGCAAAAAGAAAGATGCAACAAACGATGTTGAGCATTGGCTTCACGCCTATGAACAGATGGCGAAAATCCGTGAGTTCGAGGAGAAGGTCAACGAACTTTATATGAAGGCGTTGATGCCAGGGTTGGCGCATTTGTATTCGGGACAGGAAGCAGTCGCGGTCGGAGTCTGTGAAGCGTTGCATCTTGATGATTACATCACCAGCACCCATCGCGGACATGGCCATTGTCTCGCTAAAGGCGCGGCGGTGGATCGCATGTTCGCGGAATTACTAGGAAAGGAAGCGGGCTTTTGCAAAGGCAAAGGCGGTTCGATGCATATCGCTGATCCTGACTCAGGAAACCTTGGCGCGAATGCGATCGTTGGCGGAAGCATGGGAATTGCGACTGGTGCGGCTTTATCAGCAAAGATGCGCGGAAGCGGACAGGTTGCTGTTTGTTTTTTCGGCGACGGCGCAGTGGCGCAAGGATTGCTTTATGAAGTGATGAACATGGCGGCGTTGTGGAAATTGCCCGTCATTTATGTTTGCGAAAATAACAATTACAGCGAATACACACATCGGAGCGAAACGTTGGCTGGAGAGATCACAGCGCGTGCGCGCGCCTTTGGTATTCACGCCGAAACGATTGACGGACAGGATGTTCAATTGGTTCAGGAAACGATGCAAAAATTGGTTGATCGCGCGCGGCGTGGCGAAGGTCCCGCGTTTTTGGAATGCTTGACGTATCGTTATTATGGTCATCATGTCGGCGATATTAATCGCGCTTATTATCGCCCGAAAGAAGAAGAACAAGAATGGCGGACTAATCGCGATCCGCTAATACTTCTTGCGGAAAAATTGGTTGCTCAAAAATTGACCGATCAATCTGTGCTTGACAAAATTCTGGCGGATGTTGTCACTGAAGTCGAATCTGGTATGCAGTTCGCCATCAACGCGCCGTTTCCAAAACCAAGTGAAGTGAATGAGGATGTTTATGTCTGAAAGAGAGATCACATTTTCTGAAGCGATCCGCGAGGCGCTGGCAGAAGAATTACGCCGCGATCCGCGCGTATTTATTATCGGTGAAGACGTTGCCGAGGCTGGCACACCTTTTAAGGTGTTGTCGGGCTTGGTTGAAGAATTTGGCAAAGAACGCATCATCGACTCGCCCATTTCCGAGCCTGGCTTTACCGGCATGGGAGTTGGCGCGGCGATGACAGGCATGAGACCAGTAGTTGATATTATGTTCGGCGACTTTTTGACTCTGTCCATGGATCAGATCGTAAACCAAGCCGCCAAAGTTCATTACATGTCTGGCGGAAAATTGAAAGCGCCGATTGTGTTCCGCACAACGATGGGTGCCACGCGCCGCTCTGCCGCGCAACATTCGCAGAGTTTGCAGGCTTGGGTCAGTCATGTGCCGGGACTGAAAGTTGTCATGCCGTCCACGCCGTATGACGCCAAGGGATTATTGAAGACCGCCATCCGCGATGAGAATCCAGTTGTCTTCATTGAAGACAAGTTGATGTACAAAATGAAAGGTCCCGTGCCAGTCGAGGAATATCTGATTCCATTCGGGGTCGCGGATATAAAACTGAAAGGCGACGATATCACTTTGGTAGCGACCAGCTCGATGGTGCAGGTTGCGCTTGGCGCGGCGGATAAGCTCAAAGAGATTGGAATCAGCGCGGAGGTCATTGATCCGCGCACGACATGGCCTCTTGATAAGCAGACGCTGATCGAATCAGCGAAGAAAACTTCGCGGGCAATTGTCATTGATGAAGGTTACGAACAATATGGCGTCACCGCTGAACTTGCGTCTGTGATCGCTGACGGCGCGTTTTATTATCTTGATGCGCCGGTCAAACGCATGGGAGCGATGAATGTGCCGATTCCGTTTTCGCCTGCTCTCGAAGATTTAACAGTGCCTACCGAAGAAACAGTATTTCAAATGGCAAAATCCATTTGCCAAAGGAGTTGAAATGGCAATCAAAACCTATGGAACCATGCAAGTAGATTGGGAACAGCGCATTGACTTTGACCGCTTGCGCCGTGAACGCCTGGCGCGCATCAAGAAATTGCTAAAAGAATCCGAAATGGGCGCATTGTTATGCTTTGACATGAACAACGTGCGCTACATTACCGCGACGCATATCGGCACATGGGCGCAGGATAAGATGAATCGTTTTACCCTTTTGCCGCAGGATGACGAACCGATTCTTTGGGACTTTGGGTCTGCCGCGAAACATCACCAACTTTACGCGCCTTGGCTTGGAGAAAAACGCTCACGCGCGGGCATTTCGCTTTTGCGCGGCGCGATGTCTCCCGAAATGGGACGCGCCGAAGATGTTGCAAACAAGATCTGGGCTGAACTCAAAGAACGCGGTTTGGAAAAACAACCCGTCGGTGTGGATATTGCCGAGGTGCCAGTGCTGTTTGCATTGCAGGCAAAAGGTTTGAAAATCATTGATGGACAGCAATTGATGTCTGAAGCGCGCGTCATTAAAACGGTGGATGAAATCGCTTTGCTCACGCACGCTGCCGCACAAGTGGATGCGGCTTATGATGAGTTGTACCGCGCGATGAAACCCGGTATGCGCGAAAACGAAGCCGTTGGTTTGGTCTCGAAAGTTTTATATGATCTCGGCTCGGAATATGTGGAATCGGTTAACGCGATTTCTGGCGAACGCTGTAACCCGCACCCGCATGTTTTTTCTGACAGAATGCTTCGCCCCGGCGATCCGGTTTATTACGACATCCTTCAATCTTATATGGGATATCGCACCTGTTATTACCGAACATTTACTATCGGTTATGCATCCCATGCAATGACCGACGCTTACAAACGTTGCCGCGATATTCTTGATGCTGGAATCGAATTGGTGCGCCCCGGTTGCACCACCGGCGAAATTGCCAAAGCCTGGCCCAAAGCCACCGACTTTGGTTTCCCGAATGAAGAAGCCGCATTTGCCTTGCAATATGGTCACGGAGTTGGACTCGCCATTTGGGAAAAACCGGTCATCAGCCGGCTCGTTTCTTTGGATCATCCAATTGAAATTAAACCTGGCATGGTCTTCGCACTCGAAACCTACTGGCCCTCATCCGATGGCTGGAGCGCGGCGCGCATCGAAGAAGAAATCGTCGTCACCGAAACTGGTCATGAAATTATCACGCGTTTCCCTGCCAACGAACTCATGGTCGCCGGACATCACTACTACACTGCGACCGGTCCGCTTGCCACCACGCGCACACACGAACCTGAAATGAACGAGCGCGTGGCGAAGTTGGTAGCGTCCGCAAGAGGCTAGATGGCGACGAATATCATCATGCCCGCGCTTGAAATGACTCAAGAATCGGGTACGCTTGTCAGTTGGCTGAAACGCGAAGGTGAAACCGTCGCGAAAGGCGAGCCGTTGATGGAGATTGAAACCGATAAGGTGACGATTGAAATCGAAGCCACAGCATCTGGCATTCTTGGCGGCATCCTTGCGCGTGAAGGCGATCAAGTTCCAGTCGGGCAGACGATAGCCTGGATTTTGGCGCCCGGCGAAACAGCGCCATCAGCGGCTTCTGTTGATCTGCCATCTGGTCGCGGGCATAGCGAAGCAAAGACTGAAGCGCCTCTGAAAAATATTATTAAAGAAGTGACTCCATTGGCGCGCAAAATTGCAAACGAACATGGAATTGATCTCGCATCTGTAAAATCAAATGGAAACAAGATTGAAAAAGTGGATGTGCTTGCATATATAGAAACGCATCAGACCGCGCCCAAGCCTGTTCCTGTTTCTTCCGATATTTCCTCCCCGAAGCGACTCGCGCTGGCATCCCCGAAAGCGCGTACATTGGCGAAAGAACGCGGCATTGATATTTCAACGGTGGCAGGTTCGGGTCCAGATGGAGCCGTTCTTGTATCCGATGTTGAAAATTATAAAGAAGCCGCTTCGTCATCAACCAGACTCGAAACGCCCAGCACGGTTTGGCGCGTCATGGCTGAACGCATGTCGGCAAGTTGGACGACGGTTCCGCATTTTTATCTCACCCGCGAAGTGGATGCAACCAATCTTATCGAATGGCGCAAAAAGATAATAGCCATTGTTGAAAAACAGACTGGCATTAAACCAACATTCACAGATTTGCTTGTTAAATTAATTGGCTTTACTTTGCGCGATCATCCGCGTTTGAACGCTTCGTGGGCAGATGGCAATATTCAATGGAATAAAGAAATCAATGTTGGCATTGCCACAGCCATTGAAGATGGACTCATCGTTCCGGTAATCCAAAATGCAGACGGCGCTTCCATTGGCGATATCGCAACTCAAAGATCGGATTTGATTGCGCGTGCGCGTGGAAAGAAACTTCGTCCCGCCGATATTTCCGGCGGCACGTTCACATTGACCAATCTCGGAATGTATAATGTGGATGCATTCGATGCAATCGTCAACACGCCGCAGGCTGCGATCCTTTCCGTTGGCAGAATCGCTGACCGTGTTGTGCCAGTCAATGGACAGGTTGCGATTCGTCCCATGATGATAACGACACTTTCGCTCGATCACCGTGTTGTAGATGGCGCGCGTGCGGCGCAATTTCTGGATGATCTTGCGAACATCATTGAAAATCCATTGGGCTTATTGGTGTAATAGTTTATAAGGATAATGCAATTGCAGTTTACTCACCAACATAAAGGAGGTGGTCGCAAAAGCGATAGATTGGCATGGTTGTTTGTTAGTAAATCAAATTTTCAATTGAAACCAAAGAAGGAGATTAAATGAAATCGAAACTATTGCATTTGATGGTTAGTATCGTCGTAATCAGCATGTTGATTACGGCATGTGGTTCTGCCGTTACCCCCGCGCCTGCAACTCAAGCGCCCGTCGCAACTACAGCCCCTGTCGCTACCGAAGCGCCAACTACCGCTCCAGAACCGCCGATTAAGATTGGCGCGTCTCTTCCGTTAACTGGTGATTTCTCCGGTCCCGGAACTGCCGCTAAAAAAGGCTACGATCTGTGGGCTGACATGGTCAACAAAGCCGGTGGTCTGCTCGGCCGCCAGGTTGAGTTCACCGTTTATGATAATGCTTCGAACCCCGACACCGCTGTTGCCGATTATGAAAAACTGATCACGCAGGATAAAGTGGACTTGGTTGTTGGTCCATTCTCCAGCAAACTTGTCATCCCAACCTCTGAAGTTGCCGCGAAATATGGCTATGCCTTCCCCGAACCTGCTGGCGGCGCGCCGCATGTATTCGACCGCGGCTTGACGAATATTTTCTTCTGCCAACCGGCTTCCTCCGATGTGCAAGGGATTCCGTTTGTAGATTATGTGCTCGCTTTACCAGAAGCTTCCCGCCCCAAGACCTTTGCTGTGATTTCCCAGGATGATCCCTTTACCCTGGGCGTGGTCGAGGCGATGGAACCTTTGCTGACCAAAGCCGGA
>Ga0315268_10002966_pt1 | contig 18854 bp, 16 predicted proteins | sample C1_top_MG_FD_204535 | JGI IMG/M metagenome (GOLD analysis project Ga0315268, IMG submission 204535) | Sediment microbial communities from Yellowstone Lake, YNP, Wyoming, USA - C1_top | ecosystem: Environmental > Aquatic > Freshwater > Lake > Sediment | place: USA: Wyoming | collected 2017-08-01
AGTGGCAGGGTGACGGTCTCTTCGATGAACCGCTTCGTCTCGAATTCCAGGAAGTAGGCCTTGGCGAGCCCGATGTAGTCGAGGTCGGCCAGGAGCACCGAGAAGGCGCAGGCGTCGCTGGTGACGCCCCAGAAGTTCCATCGCTTCTTCCGAGGCCAGTGGCCGCTCAGGTTGCAGGTGTGGAGCGGGTGCCGCGACCAGCCGACGCTGGCCGGAAGGAGACGCCCCTTCGCATCGCACAGGTGCACGGGCTCCGTGAGCTCGGGCTCTGTACGCAGCCCGGTCGGCCTCAGCTCGGGGGGTGCTGGATCGGGTCTAGCCATGAGAGCCTCCTGCGCTATCCAGAAACAGCAGGACAAAGAGCACCAGCAGGCCCCACAGCCACGCGTCGTCGATCGTCACGGGGATGGTGCCGGCGATCATCAACGAAACGATGACAATCCCGGCGATGGCCGGTGCAACGCCAGCCCTGCCTCTCCTGGGTCTCTGCCTCATAGGTCCCTACTTCAGGGTGCGATCTCCGCCTGCGTCCAGGGCATCGGGTCCACCCGCACGCCGCGCACGATGAGCTCCCAGTGGAGGTGGGCCGCCGTCACCAGACCCGTCGCGCCCACGGCGCCGATCGTCTCGCCCTGGCTCACAGTCTGACCCTCGACCACGTTGATCTGCGACAAGTGGTGGTAGCCGGTGAACACGCCCGCCCCGTGGTCGACAACAACGGTATTTCCCCGCAGCTGGAGCGCGCCGGTGTAGACCACGCGCCCGGCATTGGCCGCCGCCACCGGCGCCCCCTCCGCGGCGAGGATGTCGACACCCGTGTGGTTGCTGAAGGGCCCACCGTTGAAGCTGCGTTTCATGCCGAAGGTGTCGCCAAGAGGGCCGCTCGCGGGCGTGACGAAGGGCCCCGACCAGAGGCGCTCAGGGGTCAGGCCGGCGTAGAGCGAATCAAGAAGCTGCTGCTCCGCCTCGATAGCCGGCGCGTCGGTCAGGAGCTGCGACGTGTCCGGCGGCAGGTCGATGTTCTCTTCAGGGAAGGCCGCTTCGGTCACGGTGATAGTGAGGATGGGGATGCCGTCGGCGCCGGCACCGGTGGTGATCTGGATCGCCTGCTGGCCGGGCGGGAAGTTGGCGGCCACGCCGATGACCGCCCACCAGATCTGAGCCTGGAGCAACATGGCATGCTCTACGCCGGAAAAGAGGACGACGGGCGTGGGCTCGGGTGGGGCGTCGCGCAGGCGAACGACGAAGACGCCGCCCTGAGGCACTGACGCCGCGGACAGCTCCACGCTCCCGTCACCGCCGGTTGGGGCCGCCGGCGCGGGCGAGGCCGGCTCCTCGTTCGTCGGAGCCGGGGTGGGCGAAGGGGGCGGCGGGGTGGGCGAGGGTGGCACCGGGGTAGGGGTGAGAGTGGCGGCGGTGGTGGGCGTGGGCTCCGGCGTGCGAGTGGCCGCCGGGGAGGGCAAAGACGTGCCGGTGGGCAGCGAACGGATGAACACGCCGCCCGCACTGTCGCTCGGGCTGCCGCCGGAAGAGCAGGCCACCAGGATGAGGGCGACTGCCGTCAGCGCTGCGATGGCCCCTGCCCGCAGGATCGCCATGACGAGGCGATTCTACCGCAAGGGCGGCCGAACCGCATCTCTGGTCTTAGCAGCCTTCCTTCCACCAGGGCGTGCCTGGTCTGGCCGCCACCAAAGCGGCGTCGCCCTCGACGGTGACGGGAGTTCCCCACGACTGGAGGCGGCGCCCAATTCGGGGCAACGCTCTGCCCGTCATTCGGCCCAGTGCGTCTGGTGTGGCCACCACGGAGGCGCCGACGGCCGCGGCGGTAGCGGGGGTTCCCCACGACCGCAAGCGGTGCCCAGTCCGGTGCAGGGCGGTGCCGATCACTCGGGCCAGCGGGGCCAGCAGCGGCCTCGGCAACGGCCGCGGGCCGATCGGAGTCCGGCGGACGAACTGGGCGTCCAGCGGCGGGCGGAACGGAGCCCGGCCAGCCAGTTCGGCGTCCAGTTCCCGTAGCTTCTCACCAACGTAGTCATGCGTCCACAACGTCGAGCTCCCCCTCTTTGCGGTGATCGGTAATCATAACTTAGCCCCCGCCACGGGTGTCAAGGAGTTTTAGACCCTAAGAAATGAAGATTCCGGAGAAAGCTTTTTCCTGGACAGGGCCTTCACAGTCGGGCGCAACCATGGTCCGACCGTGTTGGGTGCCGCCCCAACGGCGCAGGGTCCCCGTGGAGCACCCAGGCGTACACGTACAAGCATCCCTGGTACCGAAGGGCGGTCGAACCGCATCTCTGCTATAATCAAGAGTCGTGGTGGGGAGGTAGGTTCGCAAGGAAGCCGAAGACGTTCCGCAAGACTCGCGCCATGCAGGGCGCGAGCGTTTTGTCTATCCTGGCCCTACCGCCCACCCGGCGCCTATAGCGGGAGAACTTTTTCGCACCAGCGGACGTTTCTCAAAGCAGGAATCCTGTCACGAAAGGAGTCGGTGGTGGCTGAGGCCAGGGCGATAGCCGAAAAGATCGTGGCCAACGTAGAGCGGGTCATCGTCGGCAAGCGGCGCGAGGTAGAGCTGGCGGTGATGGCCCTCATGTGCGGGGGCCACGTCCTCATCGAGGACGTGCCGGGCGTGGGGAAAACCATGCTGGCCCGCAGCATCGCCCGTTCGACGGGTTGCATCTTCCGCCGCATCCAGTTCACGCCCGACCTGCTGCCCACCGATGTCACGGGCGTCTCGGTCTACAACCAGAAGACGGGCGATTTCGAATACCGCCCCGGGCCGGTCATGGCGCAGATCCTCCTGGCCGACGAGATCAACCGCGCCACGCCCAAGGCGCAGTCCGCCCTCTTGGAGGCGATGGAGGAGCGGCAGGTGACCGTAGACGGCACGACCCGCGCGGTCCCGCACCCCTTCATGGTCCTGGCCACTCAGAACCCCATCGAGTATGAAGGCACGTTCCCTCTGCCCGAGGCGCAACTAGACCGCTTCCTCATGCGCATCCACCTCGGCTACCCCTCGGCTGAGGACGAGGTGGTGATTATGAACCGCCAGCAACACGTCCACCCGGTGGAGGCACTGGAGCAGGTGAGCGAGGCCCCGGAGATCCTGGCCCTCCAGGAGGCGGTGAAGGACATCTACGTCGACCCGCTGGTCAAGCAGTACACCGCCACCCTGGTGGAAGCCACCCGCCAGCACGAGGCGGTGTTTCTGGGGGCATCGCCGCGGGGCTCCCTATCCCTCTACCGCACGTCCCAGGCGAGAGCGCTGCTGGAGGGCCGCGACTACGTGCTGCCGGATGACGCGAAGGCGCTGGCCTCATCGGTCCTGGGCCATCGCGTCATTGTCAGCCCGGCCGCCCGCCTGAAGGGCGTCACCGCCGAGGAGGTGGTGACGCAGTGCCTGGAGATGGTGCCGGTGCCGGGCGTGCGGGCTCGCCGGAGTCCTTAGCCGCCGGCCGCCGAGGCTGCTGAGATGCGGCCCATTTTCGGTCTATGGCATTTCTGGGTTCGACATCAGAACCTGATAGTCGTCTTCGTCGCCCTGATCGCGGCCTGGCTCCTGGCCCTGGCCTCCGGCTTTTGGTTCTTCTTCCGACTGGCCTACGTCCTCTCCGCCCTGGTGCCGTTGAGTTTCCTCTGGGCCTGGGCGAACCTGCGCGGGCTGGAGGTGAGCGTGCGCCGCTACGCCCAGCGGGTGCAGGTGGGCGAGAACGCCAGCGAGCGGGTCTCCGTCAACAACCGCAGTCCCTTTCCGAAGCTCTGGCTGGAGGTAGAGGATCCTTCGGACCTGCCCGGCTATCGGGTGAAGGCCGTGATCTCGCTCGGCAGCCGCGCCCACCGCTCCTGGCGCATGGGGGCGCCGTGCCTGAAGCGCGGCCTGTACGAGGTGGGGCCGCTCACCGTCCGCAGCGGCGACCCCTTCGGCTTGTTCCGGCTGAAGCGCGCCTATGGCCAGGCGCATTCGCTGCTGGTCTATCCTTTGCCCGAGGCGCTGCCTCACTTCTGGGCGCCACCGGCTGAGTTGGCCGGCGACAGCCGCCTAAGGCGGCCGACTCATTCCGTGACGCCTACGGCTGCCAGCGTCCGCGACTACGAGCCCGGCGACAGCTTCGCGCGTATCCACTGGCCCAGCACGGCCCGCATGGGCCAACTGATGGTGAAGACCTTCGATGTCGAGCCGGCCAGCGATGTCTGGGTGGTCCTGGACCTCCAGCGGGAGGTGCAGGCCGGCGGCGGCGAACAGAGCACCGAAGAGTACGGCGTGCGTATCGCCTGCTCAGTGGCGAACCACTTCCTGGCCAGACACCGACCCGTGGGCTACCTGGCCTCCGGCGCCCAGACGACTGTCCTGCCGCCCGACCGAGGCCGCCAGCACCTGGCGCGCATCCTCGAGGCGCTGGCCCTGGCCCGCGGCGTCGGCAGTGTGCCCCTGACAGACCTGCTGAATCAGGAGGGCGGCCGCTTCGGCCGCCGTTCCACCCTGGTGGTGATCACTTCATCGACTGAGGAAGGCTGGGTAGCCGCCTTGGAAGGCCTGGTGGTGCGAGGCGTGAAGGTGGCGGTGGTTGCGCTGGAAGCGGCCAGCTTCGGCGCGCGGCAGAGTCCGCTGCTGGCGTTCAGCGCCCTGGCCGCCTCCAGCCTGCCGACCTACTGGGTGCGTCGCGGCGATGACCTGGCGGCGGCCCTGGGCCCTCAGGCCCTCGGTCGTAGCCTCGCCGGGCAGCTGGCGCGGGGGAGATAGCAGATGGCGCAGGCGGATTGGGCCCAGCTGTTCGCGCCGCCGCCCTCGCCTCCGCCGCGAGCGATGGGGCCCGCCCGGGCTCTCCCCCGCTGGTTCTGGCAGCGCCTCACCGGCTGGGAGGACTGGCTCACCTTCCTTATCGCCTACTTGACCTTCCTTGGGGTCGCTCTCTCTATCCAGGGGGCGGAATGGGTGGACAGCATGCCCAACCTGGCCCTCATGGGCTTCCTGGGCCTGCTCTGCGCCTTCCTGCTGGCCCGCTCGGCTATCCCCGCCATCCTCTCGCACCTGCTGTCCATCGTCATCGGCGGCCTGGCCATCCTCTGGCAGCTTCTATCCACGCTACCCGGCGACAACTGGTTCGCCCGCTGGGACAACTTCTACGCCCGCATGGATCACTGGTCCAACGTGGCCGCCCGCGGTGGCATCAGCAACGACACCCTGCCTTTTGTGGTGCTGGTGGTGAGTCTGATCTGGCTCTCCGCCTACGTCTTCGGGTGGAGCGTGTTCCGCTGGCAGAATCCATGGCTGGGGCTGCTACCCGGCGGCGCCGCCCTTTTCGCCAACTTCACCTTCTCGGACCAGCTCAGCATCCTCGCGGTGCTCTACTTGGGGGGCGCGCTGCTCCTCGTGATGCGGCTCAGCCTCGCGCGCAACCTGCGCGACTGGCGGCGGGAGGGCACCACATATCCCACCTTCCTCAGCCTCTCCTTCGTCCACCTGGCCAGTTGGGCGGTGGGCTTATTGCTCCTCGTCGCCTGGCTGGCGCCCGTCACCGTGCAGGCTCAGCCGCTGTCCAGCGTCTGGGACGGCCTTAGCCGGCCCTTCCTCAGCCTCTCCGACGACACCGTGCGCCTCATCGGCCCGATCAAGACGCAGAAGGTCCTGCCCATCCACGCCTTCAAGGACGTGCTGCCCTTCCAGGGCACCATCCAGCTGCGCGAGCGCAACGTGTTGAGCCTTACCCTGGACAAGGCCGAGGGGCTGGCCATCTACCCGTTCCTCCGCGGCGCGGTCTACGACGAATACACGTCCGGCGGCTGGTTGGCCGGCGAGCGGCACGAGGCGGACCTACCGGCGACGGACCTCAGTCCCGATAGCACGGCGCAGATCGGTGCCGATTTCAGCAGCCAGCGGCTCATCGTCGCGCACATCCAGGTGGCGAACTCACGCGTGGCCCGCTCCGTCCTGTTCGCCATTGGCGAGCCCGTGGCGGCCGACGTGCCGACCAAGGCGGAGGCCAGCGAGGACTGGAACCCCGCGGAAGGGACGCCGGCTGATCCTGCCTTCAGCATTACCCTGATGCGCCCGCCAGACCAGCTCGCGCCCGGTGCCACGTACTCCACCGCCGGCCTGGTGACGGACGCCACCGCCGACGACCTGCGCGGCGCCGACGAGGCATCCCTTGACCCCAGTCTGGAGCGCCGGTACACCCAGCTCCCCGAAGACCTGCCGCGACGGGTACGCGCCCTGGCCCGGGACCTAACGGTGGACCAGCCCACGACCTACGACAGTGTCAAGGCGGTGGAGGCATACCTGCGCCAGATCCCCGTCGCCTACCGGCTGCTGGACGTGCCACCGGGAAAGGATGCGGTGGACTACTTCCTGTTCCAGGCCAGGGAAGGCTTCTTCGACTACCACGCCTCGGCCATGGTGGTGCTGCTACGGGCGGCAGGCATCCCGTCTCGCCTGGCGGTGGGCTATGCCCTGGACCCCACTGCCTTCGACGCCGAACACCGCCGCTACAACATCCGCGAGGAACATGCCTACGCGTGGGCCGAGGTCTATTTCCCGGGCTTCGGCTGGCTGGCTTTCAACCCCTCGCCGGAGCGGCCGGCTGTCGTGCGACAGGGCGACACCATTATCGGCGGGAGCAGTTGGTTCGGGAACATTGACCCGGCCATCCTCGGCTCGCTGGGCCTGGGCGTCGAACCCCAGCCCGGTGCCAGTGAGTCGGCGAATCCGCCGGCCGTGCCGACTGAGGCCACCGGCGAAAAGGGAGGTGGCATCCCTCTGGCCGTGTGGGTGGCTCTCGGACTCGGCGTGGCCGCCGTGGCCCTGATGGCCGGCGGCGGGCGGCTCACTTGGGAGCGAGGCCTTGTCGGTCTGCCCTACCCCCAGCGGACCTGGGAGCAGACCCTCCGCCTGGCCGGCTGGGCGCGACTGGGGCCGCGACCGGAACAGACCCCCACGGAGTACGCCCGAGACCTGCAGACGCGGCTGCCAGACGTGGAGGGTGTGGACGAACTGGCCGTGGCCTACGGACGCTCCCGCTTCGGACGTAAGCCGGCGGACGCGGACGAGAACGAGCGGCTGCGGGCCGTCTGGCGGCGGCTCCGGCCCAAGCTCCTTCTCCGGGTGTTGTTCTGGCGATGACAGGTCGAGACACGAGACACGCGACATGAGACACGGACAGTCCCACCTCCCACCTCCATCTCCCGTGTCCCGTGTTTCGTGTCCCGGTAAGGAGCGAGCCATGAAGTTCCACATCTGCGACACGGACCTGGGCTGGATCGGCGTGGTGTTCTCGCCCGCGGGGCTTAGCGCGACGACCCTACCCCACAGGCTGCGCGACGGTGCCCTGGGCGAGGTGCTCGCCCTGGGCGCGAGCGAGGAGGCGCCGGAGGGCGAGCTCAACGGACTCGCCGACCGGCTGCGTTCTTACGGCCGCGGCGAAGCGGTAGCCTTCCCCGATGCGCTGGACTTCGACGGTGTCTCGCCCTTCCTGCGAGCCGTTTGGGAGGCAGCGCAGGACATCCCCCGCGGTCAGACGTCCAGCTACGGCGAACTGGCGGCGCGCGTGGGCCGGCCCGGCGCCGCCCGAGCGGTCGGGCAGGCCATGGCCCGCAACCGCTGGCCAATCGTCGTGCCTTGCCACCGGGTGGTGGCCAGCGACGGCGGTCTGGGCGGGTACGGCGGTGGCCTCGACATGAAGAAGCGCCTGCTGCGCCTGGAACGAGGGCCGTAGCGGGCCTCTCGCGCAGCGGGGCCTACACGGCCCGGAATAGCAGCGCAGCCACACTCCAAGCGACGACCGCCAGGGCCAGTAGCATCAGCGCGCGTTCGTCGGGGCCGATGAGGGCCTGCCTGTCGATCTCGTCCGAGGAACCGTCGTCGTAGGTTATCGTCCCCTGGACAGAGCGGGCCCTGCGGCGGAGGGTGCGCACGCGGCTGCTGAGGGTGCGCTGGGCGAGGCTGAGAGCGAAGACCGCCACGGCACCGGCCACCGCCGACCATCGGAGCGTCTCGGCGCTGGCCCAGTAGGCAGTGAGGAACGGGAAGACACCCCAGGCCAGAGCGAACCACAGGTCGGAGTGAAACCGGCCCCGAAACCACTCGAGGTTGTAGGCAGGGACCATGAAGAGCCCGAAGGCGACGAAGACAAGGAGCCAGGGGGAGGCCAGGAGGACCCCGAGAACGCCGAGGGCGACGGTGCCTGCCAGTGAGAGAACAGCCAGTGACAGCAGGATCCGGCCGGGGATGGCCGTCCTCAGGGGCCGGCCGGCCAGCTCGTCCAGGGCGTGGGCGGCGATGCCGACGCCCAGGAAGAAAGCCAGGAGCGTCGCGCCCAGCCTATCGTAGCGGATGGTGGGAGCGAGGGCGGCGCCCAGGACGACGTAGCTCAAATGCCAGAGCGTGTAGGGCGGATGCAGTAGGGTGAAGTAGTCGCGCCAGGAGCCCAGGCCGAGGGCGTAGAAGGCGGGGCGATCGTAGTGGGCAGCCCCGGCAGCGGCCGCCTTCTGCCGACGCAGTAGCCTCACGAAGCTTTGGTCCCCCACATGATGAGGGCGCCGCCCAGCGACAGACGCTTGGCCTGCACGTCCGCGAAGCCACACTCGCGCCAGACGTCGACGATGCGCTCCTCCGGCCAGCGCCGGTAGAAGTCGCGGATGCTCCCGCCCAGAAAGGCGCCGGCCCGCCGCCAGCCGGGGGAGATGAGGGCGCCTCCCAGACGCAGAACCAGATCGGTGTGCACCCGCCAGAGCGGATAGAAGACGCCGCGGGGAACAGCGAAATCCTGGGACAGCATCATTCCGCCAGGACGTACCACGCGAGTCAACTCGCGCAGGGTGGCAGGCACGTCGGACACGTAGCGGAGCAAGTAGGTGAAGATGACGGCGTCGAAGGCCGCGTCGGGGAAAGGTATGGCCTCCGCGGTACATTCGATGAGGTCGATGGCGGCCGGCTGGCCGTCGCGGGGTGCCCGCGCCTGGGCCTGAAGGAGCATCGCCCGGGTGATATCGGCAGCTATTATTCGGACCTGGGGCCGCCGCGCGAGCCGGAAGGCGACGGCACCGGTCCCGGTGGCCATGTCCAAAACGAGCGCCGGCGCGGGCAAGGTCAGCCGCTCCAGCAACCGGCGGTGCCAGCCGCGGTACTGGCCGTAGCTCAACAGCAGCGACGCCCACTCGTAGCTAGAAGCCACGCCGGAGAAGAGGGGGCGCGCTACGTCGTTGCCCGGCACGACTCCTCCCCTTCTACTCGGCGACGTAGAGGCGCTGGCCATGGATGTACTCCTCCACGGCCTCGGGCACCCAGTAGCGGATGGACAGCCCCTGCCGCACCCGCTCCCTCACCGCCGAAGCGCTGATGGCGATCAGCGGCATCGATAGCCAGACCACCCGATCACGCAGGGCCTCTGACAACTTCTCGGGCACGGCCTCCTCCAAGGCTTCGTTCCCCAGCGGGGATCGCTCAGCCACTGCCAAGCGGGCCACCTCCAGAATGCGCAGAGGCTGATGCCAGTGGGGGAAATCGGCCAGGGAGTCGGCGCCCATTATGAAGAATAGCTCCGTCGCCGGTCCGAACTGCTGGCGCAGCTCGGCCATTGTCTCTGCCGTGTAAGACGGGCCCCGGCGCTCCACCTCCGCAGTACTCACGGCGAAGGCGGGGTTGCCCGCCACAGCCTGGCGTACCAGGGCCAGCCGCTGCTCCCGTGGCGAAAGCTCTCGGCCCGCTTTGCGCCAGGGCTCGCCCGCCGGCACGAACAGCACCCGGGTCAGCCCAAGCGCGTAGTAGGCCTCCTGGGCGAGGATGAGGTGGCCCAGGTGGGGTGGGTCGAAAGTGCCGCCCAGGACGCCCACTTTCATCCCGGCCACTCTACCTCCACCTGCCCGATGCGTACCCGTTCGCCTGGCTGAACGCCTGCCCGCTTCAGAGCGCTCACCACGCCCCACCGCCCCAAGCGGCGCCAGAACTCCTGCCGCCCTTCCTCCTGCTCCAGCGGCATCATCTCCGCGAACGCCTCCACCCGCTGCCCACGCACAGTGCGCACGCCGTTCAGCACCGCCACCTCGAACCGCTCGCTCAGGGGCCGCGGGGCTATCACGGGCAGCTCCGTCAATCCCGTGCCCTCCGGAGCCAGCCGCTCTAGCTCTGCGGCCACGTCCTCCAGCAGGCTCCCCACACCGCTGCCGGCCGCGGCGGAAATGAAGTGCCCTTCTATACCCCTCTTCTCCAACGCTACTCGCACCTCGTCCTCTCGGCTGCCCACCTCCGGCAGGTCCAGTTTGTTCACCGCCACCACCTGCGGCTTGTCCGCCAGCTCCGTCTGGAACTGCCGCAGCTCGCCGTTGATGAGATCCAGGTCCCGCAGCGGGTCAGGCCGAGCGCCATCCAAGAGGTGGATGAAGATGCGCGCGCGTTCGGCGTGGCGCAAGAACTCCTGGCCGAGCCCCGCGCCCCCATGCGCTCCTTCGATCAGCCCCGGTATCTCGGCCACAACGAACGTACGATACCCCATCTCAACCACACCCAGCACCGGCTCCAGGGTGGTGAAGGGATAGGCAGCGATCCTAGGGTGGGCCGCCGAGATCAGGCTCAGCAGCGTGGACTTCCCCGCATTCGGCATGCCGATGATTGCCACGTCTGACAGCAGCTTGAGATCGAGCACCAGACGAGCCTCCTCGCCACGGCCCCCGCGCTGCGCTATCCGCGGCGCCTGGTTCGTTGACGTGGCGAACCGCCTGTTCCCCCGACCTCCCAGCCCACCCCTAGCCACCACTACACTCTCTCCCGCTCCCGACAGGTCGGCGAGGAGCGTCTCGTTGCCTTTCACGTCTCTGCTTCGGACCTGCGTCCCGCTCGGCACCCGCATTACCAGACTCTCGCCCCGCCGCCCATGCCTGTTGGAACCCTCCCCGTGCTGGCCATCGCCGGCCCGCCAGTGGTGACGACGCCCCATCTCCACTAGCGTGCTCAGTGAGCCATCGGCCACCACGATAACGCTTCCCCCTGCCCCACCATCACCTCCATCAGGCCCTCCCCGAGGCACGAACTTCTCGCGACGAAAGCTCACGGCGCCGCTTCCCCCAGAGCCACCCTTCACCCAGATCTCAACGTGGTCAATCATAGGCTCCTCACTCAAGCGTCATTATACTCATGTATATCAGGTGTTAGGCGAGTGGCCTAGTCTTCGTAGTAGTGGCGTGGGTTGGTGGATTGGTATTGGAGAGTCGTGGAGTGGGCCTGCGTGGCGGTGGGTGGAAGAAGGGTGGTGGTGGAGAGGCTCGTGGCAGGGGGATGGGAGTGAGGCCGAATGCGATGGGAGGGCCGCTTTTCCACCAATACAGCGGGATATCCACGAAGCGGGTGGAAAAACAGGAGTAAACCTAGGACGATAAGAGAGCCCTGATCTCGGCTATCTGGCGGGCGAAGTGGGTGTCGGTAGCGAGGGCCGACTCAACTTTGCGCAGGCCGTGGATGACGGTGGAGTGATCGCGGCCACCGAGGGTGCGGCCGATATCGGTCGTGCGCTGGTGGGCGTCTTCGCGCAGTAGATACATGGTGATGTGGCGGGCATCGGCGATCTCACGGGCCCGGCTCTTGCCGCATATGGCCTCGACGGGGAGCGTGGAGTATTCCGCCACGGCTTTGAGGACCGCATCGGGTGTGGGGTAGGTGCGCTCGCGGGGGGACGTGGCGGAAAGGGCGTCGAGGGCGATATCGAGCGTGATCTCGGCGCGCAGGAGGCGAGCATGGGCGACGATGCGGTTGAAGGAGCCCTCCAACTCGCGGATGTTATGCTGCGAGCGCTCGGCGAGAAAGTGGAGCACATCGCTGGGAAGGTCAAGACCCTGCTCTATGGACTTGGCGCGCAGGATAGCGACGCGCGTCTCCAGGACCGGCGGCTGAATGTCGGCGATGAGGCCCCACTCGAAGCGGGAGCGGAGTCGGTCCTCGAGAAGGGAGACGAGGCGCGGCGAGCGGTCGCAGGAGATCACGATCTGGCTGCTGGCGGAATGAAGGTCGTTGAAAGTGTAGAAGAACTCCTCCTGGGTTCGTTCCTTGCCGGTCAGGAACTGGACGTCGTCGATGAGGAGGACATCTAGGTAGCGATACTTGGCGCGGAACTCCTCGGTGCGGCTCCGGCTGATGGACTCGATGAACTCATTAGTGAACTGCTCGGCGGTAGCGTACAGGACACGGTAGTGGCCGGCCCAGGCTCGGTGGCCGATGGCATGGAGGAGGTGGGTCTTGCCAAGGCCGCTGCCGCCGTAGATGAACAGCGGGTTGTAGGCAGCGCCGGGCCTGTCGGCGACAGCCAGCGCCCCGGCGTGGGCCAGGCGGTTCTCGGGCCCGACGATAAACCGCTCGAAGGTGTAGCGCTGATTCAGCCGCGGCTGGGGCATCGCTCTGACGGGCGGTGCGCTAGGCGGAGCCTCGGGTGCGAAGAGCGGCTGGGCTGCGGCACCCCCGTTAGGCTTGGCGGTGAGTAGGCAGAAGGCGACATCCACGGGCTGGCCCACGATGCCGGTGAGAGTCTTGGCGACGAGAGGCCTGAGCTTCGCGGAGAGCCACGCGGTGGCGAAGTCGTTGGGGGCTCCCACGACAAACAGGCTGTCCTCAAAGCGGAGCCCCACGGTATCCTTGAGCCAGGTGTCGAAGTTGGGACGCGTGACCTGAAGTTGGAGTTGGGCCAGCGCGGTCTCCCAGAGATCGGGCGCCCCGTTGTGCGGCTCGATGGGGGCCGCTTCATTCATGATAAGCCTCCAGACGACAAGGAAATGGTGAGGGCGGAGGTCTTCGGCGGACGGGGGAAACTTACCACGTGGGGAGAGGGGCCACAAGACACTTTATGACAAGCGGTGAGAAAAACTTCGGAGTTTCGGAAGCCCAAAACGGAGGGGGAGGCTCCAGGCTTGCTGCCGTCTCTCTATGAACATTATAATGGCCCCGCCGTTAAATTTGGAGGCCCTACGGCATGCTTCTGGCCATCGATATCGGCAATACGAACATCACCCTGGGCGTCTTCCAGGGCGAGGAGTTACGCGCGACCTGGCGCCTCGCCCCGGACGTGAACCGCCTCGCCGATGAGTACGGCGTGCTCATGGTGAGCCTGCTGGGTCAGGAGGGATTGGCCAAGGCCGACGTGGACGCCGCGGTCGTGAGCACCGTCGTCCCCGACCTGGAGCCGGTGTTCGAGCAGGTGTGCCGTCGCTACTTCAATGTGCGGCCCTTGGTGGTGGGGACTGGTGTGCGCACCGGCCTGCGCATCCTGTACGATTCCCCGCGAGATGTGGGTGCCGACCGCGTGGCGGACGCGGTGGCCGCGATCCACTTGTACGGCACGCCGCTCATCATCGTCGACCTGGGGACCGGCGCCGTCTTCGACGCCATCTCCAAGGAGGGCGACTACATCGGCGGAGCCATCGCCCCCGGCCTTGCCATCGCCGCCGAGGCGCTGTACCGGCGGGCGGCCAAGCTCTATCAGGTGGAGCTGGCCCGCCCCAAGACAGCCATCGGCCGCAACACCGTAGCTGCCGTGCAGTCCGGCCTCATTTTTGGCTACGTTGGTCTCGTAGAGGGAATCATAGCTCGTTTCAAGCAGGAGTTGGGCGACGAGGCCAAGGTCGTGGCCACCGGCGGCTACGCCGAGCTGCTGGCGCCGGAGACGTCCGTCATCGACGTAGTTGACACCAACCTCACCCTCACCGGCCTGCGCATGATCTTCGAGATGAACCGATGACGATGCCTCTCCAGGGCAAGAGCATCGTTCTAGGAGTCACCGGCAGCATCGCCGCCTTTAAGGCCGTCGACCTGGCTAGCAAGCTGGTTCAGGCCGGCGCTCGGGTCGGCGTCGTGTTGACACCCGCCGCGGCGGAGTTCGTCACGCCCCTGAGCTTCCGGGGCGTGACGCAGGGAACGGTCATCGTGGACATGTGGGCGGCGGCGGAGGAGCACATCGAGCTGGCCCGCCGCGCCGATGTCGTGGTGGTGGCCCCAGCCACCGCCACCAGCATTGCGCGCCTGGCCCAGGGCCTGGCCGAGGACATGGTGAGCCTGACCGTGCTCGCCACGCAGGCGCCGGTGCTGGTCTGTCCGGCCATGGACAGCCAGATGTTCGAGCATCCGGCCACCCAGGCCAACCTGGAGACCCTGCGCTCGCGCGGCGTGACTATCGTCGGGCCGGAGGAGGGACGGCTGGCTACCGGCCGCCTGGGCCTCGGGCGCCTCTCCGACATCGAGACCATCCTGGGGGCGATCCGCTACGTCCTGGGGCGCAAGGGCGACCTGGCCGGGCGAAAGGTGGTGGTGACCGCGGGCGGGACCCGCGAGCCCATTGACCCCGTGCGCTACGTCGGCAACTACTCGTCCGGGAAGATGGGCTACGCCGTGGCCGAGGCCGCCCGCGACCGCGGCGCCGAGGTGGTGTTGATAAGTGCGCCCGCGGCTTTGCCCACGCCCTTCGGCGTGAGGATGCTGGCCGTGGCGCGCGCGGCGGAGATGCGGGACGCGGTGGTGGGCGAGTGTCGTGCCGCGCAGGTGCTGGTGATGGCGGCGGCGGTGGCCGACTATCAGCCGGCCGCGACCGCGGGCCAGAAGATCAAGCGCCGCGCCGCTACCCTGACGCTGGAGTTGGAGCGCACGCCGGACATCCTGGCCGAGGCAGGCGAGGGCTTCCTCAAGGTGGGCTTCGCCGCTGAGAGCGAGGATCTGCTGGCCAACGCCCGCCGCAAGCTGGAGGCGAAGAGGCTGGACCTCATCGTTGCCAACGATATCACGGCGGCAGGCTCCGGGTTTGGGTCGGACACCAATCGCGTCGTCATCCTCGACCGGCGAGGCGGCGAAGAGCAGCTTCCCCTCTTGAGCAAGTACGAGGTGGCCCAGCGCCTGTGGGATCGGATCGTTCCCCTGCTGCCCAAGCAGCGGCGAAGGAGATAGCGATGGCCTACCAGACCCTACGCTACGAGAAGGCGGGGCGAATCGCCCGCATAGTCCTCAACCGGCCGGAGCGCCTCAACGCTATCAGCGCGGAGATGCCCGGCGAGCTGGAGGCGGCCGTCGCTGCCGCGAACGGCGACCCCGAAGTGCGGGTGATCATCCTGAAGGGGGAGGGACGGGCCTTCTGCGCCGGCTTCGATCTGTCACCGGGGCTGTACACTGGCCCGCCGATGGGCGAATGGGACCCGACCTTGGACTACGCCATGACGACCCACTTCGCCCGCCAGTTCATGAGCCTCTGGTACAGCCGCAAGCCGACCATCGCCCAGGTGCACGGCTGGTGCGTGGCCGGCGGCACCGACCTCGCCCTCTGTTCGGACATCATCGTCGCCGCCGAGGACGCCCGCATCGGCTACCCGCCGGCGCGCGTCTGGGGCTCGCCCCTCACGGCCATGTGGGTCTATCGCCTCAGCGCCGAGCGGGCCAAGGCCCTCCTCCTCACGGGCGACCCGGTGGACGGCCGAACCGCCGAGCGCATCGGCCTGATCTATCGAGCCGTGCCCGCCGAGCGCCTGGAGGCGGAGGTGGAGGCGCTTGCCTCGCGCATGGCCAACATTCCCGTCTCCCAGCTCGCCTCGATGAAGCTGCTGGTCAACCAGGCCTACGAGAACATGGGCCTGCGCACAACACAGCTCCTGGGCTGCATCTTCGATGGGATGATGCGCCACACGCCGGAGGGTCGCGCCTGGCGCGACCTCATCGACCAGAAGGGGATCAAGGTGGCCATCGAGGCCCGCGACGGCCCCTTCGGGGACTACAGCGCCGGGCGGTAGTAGGCGCGGGGCACTCATGGCTAAAGGCTTCCCCGTCGCGGCCTCGGTGATTCTTCTGGTGCTCCCGCCTCTATCCGCGGCCTGCGGTGGCGGCGGCGGCAGTGGCGGCAGCTCGGCCATCGACATCAAGGACTTCGATACGGCCCGCTTCACTATGACGCAGACGCAGACTACAGCCGGGAACGAGGTGAAGGTCACAGGAGAGGGAGCCGTCGACAACCGCCCGCAGGCCTTGAGTGTGACCTACCAAGGCGGGCCGGGCGGCCAGACGATCGCCATCGGCCGGACGGTCTACTCGTATAACGAGCAGGAGCAGCGCTGGGAAAGCTACACAGAGCCGAACGATGGGCAGGTGGGCTTCGGGCGGCCGTACTGGCCCCGGTTCTGGGTGGACGCTGTCCAGACAGAGGAGCTCGGCGGCCAGACCCTGCAGGGCGTGGAGACCACCGGCTACCGCCTGACCTTCGACCGGGAAAAGGTGAAGAAGCGTCTGGAGGCCGGGCTGGAAGGAGGAGGGACGCTTGACGTCACCCAGGCGGAGGTTGAGGTGTGGGTGGACAATAGCACTCGCTATGCTGTGCAGCTGACCTTCCGTCTGGAGTTGACCTACGGCGCCCAGACCACGCGCATCGAGATCGCGTCCACCTTCTCTGACTTCGGCGCGGAGGTGCAGATACAGGCCCCCGAGGTCGCCACGGCCACTTCCGCGGCGACTGAGCCCGCCCCAACGCCCGCGCAGGGCGGCTCGTGACCGGCCGGCGCTACGCGGCCCTTCGTCTCCGTCGCGGGCCACGGCGGCGCCGCTCAGAGGGGGCGGGCGCGCGCCGAGGGGCCGACCGGCGCTCCTCGGCCAGCGACAGCACCAGGTTCACCAGTGTGCGGGTGGGGATGCCGGTGGCTCCCTTCACCCAGACGCCCTTCTCTTTGTCGGTGTCGTCGGTGCCGGCCATGTCCAGGTGGACCCAGGGCGTGTCCTCTACGAACTCGGCCAGGAACTGCGCGGCGGTGAGCGCGCCGGCCTGGCCGGGCGCGCCCACGTTCTTGACGTCGGCCACGTTACTCTTGATCAGCTCCTTGTACTCCTCAAAGAGGGGAAACTGCCAGAACTTCTCGCCCGCCGCCTCGCCGGCGGCGATGACCTTCTGGCAGAGCGCCTGGTCGTTCGTCACACAGCCGGTGGCCACCTTGCCCAGGGCGACCACCATCGCGCCGGTGAGGGTGGCGACATCGATGATGGGCGATAGGCCCTGCTGGCGGGCATAGCCGATGGCGTCGGCCAGGATGAGGCGGCCCTCGGCGTCGGTGTTGATGATCTCGATGGTCTTGCCGCTCAAGGCCCGCACCACGTCGCCGGGCCGGCTGGCGCTACCCGAGGGCATGTTCTCGGTCGCGGGCACCATGGCGGTGACGTTGATTGGCGGCTTGAGCCGGCCGATGGCCCACATGGCGGCGATGACGGCCGCGCCGCCGGACATGTCGCCCTTCATGGCTTCCATGCCGCTGGCCGGCTTGATGGAGATGCCGCCGGAGTCGAAGGTGATGCCCTTGCCCAGCAGGCCCAGCGCCTGCTTGCGGCGACGGTCGGCGCGGTAGCGCAGGACGATGAGCTTGGGCGGCTGGACGCTGCCCTGGGCCACGCTCAGGAGGGCGCCCATCCCCAGCTCCTGCATCTGCTCCCGCTCCAGCACCTCGCACTCCAGGCCCGCCTCCGCGGCGATGGTCTGCGCCTGCTCGGCCATGGCGGTGGGGGTCAACAGGTTGGCGGGTTCGTTGGCCATATCGCGCGCGCGGTTGGCCGCCTCGGCCAGTATGCGGCCGGTGGCTACACCCTGGCGCAAGGCGGGCGTCTTCTTTCGGTCGACCTCCGCCAGGACGACCTGCTCGATCTCTCGCTGCTCTGGCTCCGGCTTCTTATGGCGGAGGAAGCGGTAGAGGCCCATCACTGCCCCTTCGGCCATGGCCTGAGCGCACTGGCGGGGCTCGAGCCCGCCGACGCCGGCGCCGTGCACAATGCTGGCCACGCTGCTTGCCCCTAGCCTCCGCAGGTAGCGGAGGGCGCTGGCGGTGAGGTTGCGCACCTTATCCAGCCGGAACTCGGGCTCCTTGCCCAGGCCCACCACCAGCACACGGGGCGAGGGCAAACGGCCCAGGGTATGGATGAGGGTCATCTCGCCGTACTTGCCCTTGATCTCCCCCTCAGCGATGAGCTGGCTGATGGCGCCGCCCAGCGCCCGGTCGACGGCGGCGGTGGCGCCACCCGGTTTCTTGGCTCCTTCGAACAGGTTGACCACGATCGCCTTCGTGCGCTGGCGGATGATATCGCCGGTCCTGACGCCAATATCCATGCTCTGCGCTCCTAATCCACAGATACACCATACGTCGGTCGCAGGGAAGATCATAGGCGTAAAACCATTTGGGCAGCAACAAGGCATCCTCTGAGAGCAAGCCGGGCGTTGCCAAATTTCTTAGACCGTGCTTAAATTGTAGGAGACGGGCAGGCGCTAGGCGGGGGGCAAAATGGCGCAGCGGGTCGCTCCGACTATTGGACGGACGTTTCGCTTCATCAGCAACATTGGCCTCGTGGAGATCTTCTTCGTCTCCATGGCCTTCATCTTCTATTACGTGTCGCGCGGCCTGGTGGTGGAGCGCACGGCCGAGGCGACGTCGCGTGCCATCCAGGTGGTGGCACTGGAGCAGCGGCTGGGCATCTTCCTCTGGGAGACGAAGATGCAGGCTTGGGTGGCCTCCAGCTGGCTCCTGGCCCAGCTCTTCAACGATATCTACGTCTACGCCCATCTTCCTCTCATCGGCATCGTAGGCCTGTGGCTCTTCTTCTTCCACCGCGAGCGGTACGTGCTCTTGCGCAACGCCTTCCTTATCTCGGGAGGCATCGGCCTGATCATCTTCAACCTGTTCCCCATGGCGCCTCCACGGCTTTTGCCCTGGCCGTTGAGCGACGAGGTCGTAGACACCATGGTGTCGTTCTCGAAGGTGAACTACGACATTCAGCCGGCGGCCTTCGTGAACCATTACGCGGCGATGCCCAGCCTCCACTTCGGCTGGAATCTGCTGTTGGGCCTGGGGATCATCTGGAACACGAAACATATTTGGGCCAA
>Ga0315268_10002967_pt1 | contig 18853 bp, 14 predicted proteins | sample C1_top_MG_FD_204535 | JGI IMG/M metagenome (GOLD analysis project Ga0315268, IMG submission 204535) | Sediment microbial communities from Yellowstone Lake, YNP, Wyoming, USA - C1_top | ecosystem: Environmental > Aquatic > Freshwater > Lake > Sediment | place: USA: Wyoming | collected 2017-08-01
CTTGCGGGTCTCGAGGCTGACCATGGGGCTGCCGCGCAGCGCACGGGACACCGTGGGTTGGGAAACACCCGCCAGATAGGCGATATCGAATGATGTGGGCTTGCTTGGCATGAGCGCAGATCTCTGGGCCCGATGTGCGGCCCAAGGGTCCCCGTACTCTCTCAGGCTATAGTGACACAGTGCTACCCGGTGCCCTAAGCGGTTGAATTGACAACACTTTATCCAAGCCGGATCTATCCAAGCCGGATAAACAGCACTCCGTGCGGCGGCAAGGTGAGCCGCGCGCCTTCCAGATGTCCTTGCGGTAAGCCATGCCCGCTCACCGGCTGGCCCGACATCAGCTGTGGCAGATCGATGGCCGCATTTTTCGGTGAGAGATTGAAGGCCACCAGCAGCTGCTCCTTGTCGAGGCGACGAGTGAAGGCCAGCACGGCATCGCTCGCCGCTAAAAACTCGATCGAACCCCACTGCAATGCGGGCTGCTGTTTGCGCCAGCGCAGCAGGCGTCGGAACGCCTGCAGATTTGACTGCGCGTCGCGCTCCTGCACTTCGACCGCGCGCGCCAGATGCTGCGCTGGCACCGGCAGCCAGGGTTTGCCGCTGCTGAAGCCGCCACGCTCGGCCTGCTGCCACGGCATCGGCGTGCGGCAACCGTCGCGCCCTTTGAACGAGGGCCAAAAGGCAATGCCGTAGGGATCGCGCAGCGCTTCGAAGGGCAGTTCGGCCTCGCCGAGGCCCAGTTCTTCGCCCTGGTACACGCACACCGCACCGCGCAACGAGCAGACCAGCGCCGTGAGCTGCGTAGCCAGATGAGCAGGCGATTCTCCGGTGCCCCAACGAGTAACCACTCGCTCGACGTCATGATTGGAAATCGCCCAGCACGGCCAGGCCTCGCTCGACGCAGCCAGCGCACCTTCTACGGTGGCGCGAATGTGCGCCGGCGTATGCTCACTGCCCAGCAACTCAAAACTGTAACCCATGTGCAGGCGGCCGGGTCGCGTGTACTCGGCGATCGCTGCGCCGGAATTCTCCGCGGAGATTTCTCCCAGCGTCACCCGACCAGGATAGCGATCGATCAGCGCGCGCAGCTCTTCAATGAACGGCAGATTTTCCGGCCGCGTGTTGTCGTAGACGTGGTACTGATACGCGTACGGGTTGTCGGCACGAAAGCCGCGACCGCTGCGTTGTTCCGCCGGCTTCGGTGGGTTATCACGCAGCTGGCTGTCGTGAAAGCAGAAATTGATGGCATCCAGGCGCACGCCATCGACGCCGCGCTCGAGCCAGAACTGCAGGTTGTCGAGTACGGCCCGGCGCACCTCCGGGCGGTGGAAATTCAGATCCGGCTGCTCGGCAAGGAAATTGTGCAGGTAATACTGCGAGCGGCGCGGTTCCCACTTCCAGGCGACGCCGCCGAAGATCGACAGCCAGTTGTTGGGCGGCCCGCCATCGGGGCGCGCATCGGCCCACACGTACCAGTCCGCGCGCGCATTGTCGCGGCTCTGGCGGCTTTCCCTGAACCAGGCGTGCTCGGCCGAGGTGTGGCTGAGCACCTGATCGATCATCACCTTGAGTCCGAGGTCATGCGCCTTGCCGAGCAGGCGGTCGAAATCCCCGAGCGTGCCAAACAGCGGGTCGACCGCGCGATAGTCGGCGATGTCATAACCGAAATCGGCCATCGGTGATTTGAAAAAAGGTGAGACCCAGATGGCTTCCACGCCCAGGCTCGCGACATAGTCGAGCCTGTCGATGATGCCCGGCAGGTCGCCGACACCATCGCCATTGGTATCGAGAAAGCTGCGCGGATAAATCTGGTAGATCACCGCGCCGTGCCACCAGGCGCGTGTGCGTGCCGTGCTCCGGTCCAAGAGCGCCCCCTGTTATTGGTCTGTGCAGCTTAGCCGGTGGCGTAGCTGTTCCGGCTGACACGCATACGTATTCATAAGTGGCACTTTACTCATGCGTCTATGGTCGCCAGATTCGTGAACCATACACGAAGAGGCGGGGGCTCATGATCAAGATATCGCGCCTGGGTGCGTGTGCGCTGCTGCTGATGTGCAGCGTGGCGCTGGCCGAAGCGCCTGCCGCGCATGACTACTCTCACGACCAGGCACGTAGCAGTCCGGCCTGGGTGCATGACGGCGTGATCTATCAGATCTTCCCGCGCAATTTTTCCGGCACCGGCGATTTCAACGGCGTCACCGCGCAGCTTGACCGGCTGCAGCAACTGGGCGTCAATATTCTCTGGCTCATGCCCATTCACCCGGTGGGCAAACTCAAAGCCAAGGGCACATTCGGCAGCCCCTATGCGGTGCGCGACTACTACGCCATCAACCCGGAATACGGCAGCACCGCCGATTTTCATCGCCTCGTGACCGAGGCGCACAAGCGCAATCTCAAGGTCATCATCGATGTGGTCGCCAATCACACCTCCTGGGATTCGGTGCTGATGAAATCCCCGGCGTTCTATACGCACGACGCCGCCGGCAACATCATTCCGCCCGAGCCTGACTGGGCCGATGTCGCCGATCTGAACTACGACAACGCGCCGCTGCGCCGCTACATGATCGATATGCTGAAATTCTGGCTTAAGGGTTTCGATCTGGACGGCTTTCGCTGCGACGTAGCCTCCGGAGTGCCCACCGATTTCTGGGAGCAGGCGCGCACGGAATTGACGGCAATCAAGCCTGATATCGTCATGCTGGCGGAATCGGAGCAGCCCGATCTCATTGCCCGGGCCTTCGATCTCGATTACTCCTGGAAGCTGTACCACGCCACTGCCGCGGCGATACTCGGGCAGGGCCCGGCCAGTGCGGTGCGCGAGCAATGGCGCCGCGACGCCGCGCTCTATGAACACGGCGCCTTGCGCCTGCGGTTTTCCGACAACCACGACCAGGACAGAGCGATCGCCCGCTTCGGTCAGCCGGCAGCACTGGCGGCCTCTGCGCTGATGTTCACGCTCGATGGCGTGCCGTTGGTTTACAACGGCATGGAAGTGGGCGACACCGCCGAGTCCGGCGCGCCAGCGCTATTTGAAAAGCTGCCGATCTTCTGGGGCATTGCCGAGCGCCGAGCGCAGTACCCGCAGTTCTATCAGCAGATCATCGCCCTGCGCCACGCGCATCCCGCGCTCACGGCCGGCGATCTGACCTGGGTGCACAACAGTGACGAGGCACACGTGCTCACTTTTACGCGCCGCAGTGCGATGGAAACGCTGCTGATCGCGGTCAATCTTTCGGCGCAGCCCTTCGTGGGCGTAGTCGAAGCGGGCGACGCGAGCTTTGCGGAGATCACGCCCGCTGTGACGCCAGCAGTGACGACTGTTGCGATGCCAAAGCGCAGCAATGGCCTGCCAGCGCTGTCGTTGGGCGCCTGGGAATACCGTGTGTTCCGGCAGCAACAAGCCCGTCCGGTTTCATGAATACGTATGCGGAAGCATTGGCAAAAGGCCGGCAGTAGCTGATATTGCGATTGCCGAATATTTACAACACCCCTTCGGGGAGGGGTCATTGCAGCGCTCGCGGGAGACTGCGGTGTATAGACCAGCACTATTCAAGGAGATGCCTAGGTGAAGACCTTCAAGACGGCCTATTGCACACAGCCGGCCATGCGCCGCTCGCTATTTTCGGTCAGCTCCACGGCCACGGGCTGTGCAGTGCTGCTGCTGGCCGCCGCAGGCGCGGCGCAGGCTGCTGATCAGGCGGCAACAACGGCCGCTGCAACCGCCGGCACCGAACCCATTGATGAAATCATCGTCACCGGCATCCGCAAGGGTATCGAGGATTCCATCTCGGCCAAGAAGGGCAGCTCGTCGATCATCGAGGCGATTTCCGCCGAGGACATCGGCAAACTGCCTGATGCGTCCATCGCCGAATCGATCGCGCGCCTGCCGGGTATCGCGGCCCAGCGTACTGCCGGCCGGGCGCAGACCCTGTCGATTCGCGGCCTGGGTCCCGACTATACGATGACGACCTTCAATGGCCGCGAGCAGGCGACCACCAACGACAACCGCACCGTTGAGTTCGACCAGTATCCATCCGAGCTGGTCAGCCAGGTGAAGATCTACAAGACGCCCGATGCGGCAATGGCCTACCAGGGCATCGCCGGTACCGCCGATATCGAAACCGTTCATCCGCTGACATTTGGTAAGCCCGCCCGCGCCGTCACCTATCGACGTGAACAGGACAACATGAAGGGCAACGTGCCCGGGCTGCCGACCGGCGGCGACCGTCTGAGTCTGACCTACATCGACCAGTTCATGGACAACACGCTGGGCGTGGCATTTGGAGCGGCCTATAACAAGACGCCTTACCAGGCGCAGACCCGTGAGCCCTGGGGTTATGCCGATCTGCCGGGCGGCCAACCCGGACAGAAGATCATCGGCGGTGACAAGGACGGTATCCAGTCCTCGTATTTTGAGCGCACCGGCTTCCTGGGTGTCCTCGAATACAAACCCACTGACGCGCTGCATATGACGGTCGACGCTTACCATTCAAAGTTCAAGGAACTCCAGACGATTCGCCGCATGGAATTCGGCACGGTATGGGCTGGCGCGACTCTGGCCACACCGGGGCCAATCACTGACGGCGGCCGGATGACTTCCGGTACCTTCACCAATATTCCGTTCCTGGTCGCTGAAAACTACAACAGCCGGCGCGATGCCACGGTCGATTCAATTGGCTGGAAAACGGATTACAGTGTCACGGATAACTGGGATCTGACTGGTGATCTGAGCTACTCGAAAGTCAAGCGCAACGATGTGTTCCTGGAATCGACCGCCGGTACGGGCACCAATAACGATCCGCTGTTTCTTCCGCAGAAGGAAACGGCGTCCTTCACGACCAACAGCGATGGGGTCTCTTTCCCCTCTACCTCGCTCAACTACAGTGACTACAACACGACCTTCCTGACCGATCCAGGCGGCTGGGGCGGCGGTCCGCGCCGTTCGGGTTACCTGAAGTTCCCCAACACCAACGACGATATCAAGGCGCTCAAGCTGGCAGCCACGCGCAAGCTGGAAACCAAAGTGGTGAACGCGGTGTCCGTAGGTCTCAACTACGCCGAGCGCAGCAAGTCGAAGTACTGGCAGCAGAGCGTCCTGTACTTGCCGTCCGGCGTTTCGCACGCGGTGGTGCCGGATGCCTATCGAAAGGGTGTGATCGATACCTCGTTCTTCGGCAACCCCTACGGCATGATCAGCTATGACGCCTACGGCCTGCTCAACAGCGGCTTCTGGACCATCATCGATGCACGTGGGGATACCGGTGCCGGGAGTGGTGATCGTATTTTCGATTACACCAACACCTGGAAGGTCAAGGAAAAACTGACCACCGCGTATCTCAAGTTCGATATCGATTCACAGCTAGGCAGCGTGCCCGTGACCGGCAACATCGGCGTGCAGGCCCAGCGTGCCGATCAGAAATCGGATCTCAACAGAGTCTCGGGGATCGACGGCACGACCCAGGCCGTCATTGTCACGCCTGTGAACCTCGGTACTTCGTACACCGACGTGCTGCCCAGCATGAACCTCAATTTTGCATTGCCACACGACGTGCAATTGCGAGTGGCGGCTGCGCAGACCCTGGCGCGACCGCGCATGGACGATATGGCGGGCGGGGCGAGCCTCTCAGTGGCGCAGGATTCGGCGCCGCCAGCGGGCACGCTTCCGAACGGCCAGCCCTACTACTGGTCGCAAAACGGAGGTGGTAATCCGTACCTGAAGCCCTGGAAGGCCAATGCTTTTGACCTCTCGGTCGAGAAGTATTTTTCCACCAAGGGCTATGTGTCCGCAGCTGTCTATTACAAGAGCCTGACCAGCTACATTTTCAACCAGAACAAGCTGGTCGACTATACCGGCGTAGCTCTGCCGACGCCGTCAGGCAACTACACAGCGGCTGACGCCAACCGGATTGGCGTTGGCGGGGTCAAGGCCAACGGCCATGGCGGCACCGTCAAGGGCCTCGAACTGACCGCGTCGCTCCCTGGCGCGACCTTCGCGTCGGTGCTCGACGGCTTCGGCATCATCGTCAGCGCGGCCTGGAATCGCTCGGCGATCAACCCGACCGGCCAGAAGGTGGAAGCGCTGCCGGGCCTGTCGCCCCGGGTCATCAATTCGACCCTGTACTACGAGAAGTATGGTTTCTCGGCGCGGGTCAGCAATCGCTATCGCGGCGAGGAGTTGGGCGAGGTGCCCCAGTTTGACAACTCACTCGCCAAGAAGATCGTGAAGTCCGAATCGCTGATCGACGCGCAGATTGGCTACGAGTTCACGGAGGGTACACTCAAGGGTTTGACCCTGAGCCTGTCGGGAACCAACCTGACCAATACGCCTTTCGTGCTCTACGATGAAGGAACTCCGGCCTTCAATGTGCTGAAATATGAAAAGTACGGCGCCGTGTATGCCGGGACGATCAGCTACCGGTTCTAAGCCCGCCTGGGATGGCCCATCAGACACCTGCCGGCAGCGATGCTGGCAGGTGTTTTCTTTTCAGGCCGCAGTGTGGCTAATATGAGCCACAGAGCTGAACCATGTCTGCCTCGGAAATCAAGTCGATAGTCATTGCTGGCGGCGGCACGGCCGGCTGGATGACTGCGGCGGCGATCGCCAGGGTCATGGGGCCACGCCTGAGGATCACGCTGGTTGAATCCGAGGAGATCGGCATCGTCGGTGTGGGTGAGGCGACGATTCCGCCCATCGCGCTCTACAACAACCTGCTGCGCATCGATGAGGACGAGTTCCTGCGCCATACGCAGGGCACGTTCAAGCTGGGCATCGAGTTCGTCGACTGGTATCAGCAAGGTCACGCCTACATGCACGCCTTCGGCGGCGTCGGCAAGGACCTGGCCTATATCCCGTTTCACCACTACTGGCTCCACGAGCATCTGCAGGGGCGGGCGGGGTCGCTCTGGGACTACAGCTTCAACTACCTGGCCGCGCGCCAGAACCGCTTTGAACGCATGGGCAATATCCCGGACACGCCGCTGCCGGGACTCATCTACGCCTTTCACTTCGACGCCTCGCTCTACGCCGCGTACCTGAGCCGCTACGCACAGCAGCTGGGTGTGCGGCGCGTCGAAGGGATGATCGCCGAGGTGCTGCAGGATCCGGAGAGCGGCGACGTGCGCACGCTGCGGCTCAAGGATGGGCGCGAGATCAGCGGCGAATTCTTCATCGATTGCTCAGGGTTCAGGGGGCTGCTGATCGAGCAGGCGTTGCAGACCGGTTACGAAAGCTGGAATCGCTGGTTGCCCTGCGATCGGGCGCTGGCGGTGCCCAGCGAGCGAGTTGGTCCGTTGATTCCGCACACGCGCTCCACCGCGCTCGCGGCGGGCTGGCAGTGGCGCATCCCGCTGCAGCACCGCACCGGCAACGGCCACGTCTATTCTTCAGCCCACATGAAGGACGACCAGGCACACGAGCTGCTGCTGAAGAATCTCGACGCCAGGCCCCTGGGCGACGCGCGCCAGATCCGTTTCGTGACCGGGCGCCGGCGCCAGTTATGGAACCGCAACGTCGTCTGCCTGGGGCTGGCGAGCGGCTTCCTGGAGCCGCTTGAATCCACGGCAATTCACCTTATCCAGGTGACTATCCAGCGCCTGATCCTGCTGTTTCCGCACCGCGGCGACTACAGCCACCGGCGTGATGAATTCAACCGGGCCGCCGCAGCGGAATTCGAATACGTGCGTGATTTCATCATCCTGCACTATCACGCCAACAACCGTGTCGGCGATCCCTTCTGGGATGAATGCCGGCACATGTCGGTGCCCGACAGCCTGCTCCACAAGATGGAATTGTTCCGCGAGACCGGTGGCATCTTCTGCCCGTCGCAGGATCTGTTCCAGCTGACCAGCTGGCTGCAGGTGATGTGGGGTCAGGGTGTCAGACCGCGCAACGCCCATCCCTTCGTCGAGGCCGTGGCGCCGGATGACCGCAGCGAGTATCTGCGAAACATCCGCGATCTGATGGCGCACGCCGCGCAGGGGCTGCCCCGGCACGAGGATTTCATTGCCCGCCATTGTCAGGCTCCAATAGCGGCAGCGCCCGCCCCTTGAGTTCAGGGCGACGCCAGCGCGCCCTTGAGCCGCAGGAAATCGCGGTGTGGCGAGCCCTCACTCGCCATAGTGGCAATGTCGGCGCGCAGCCGCCGGGTCAGCTCCTTGAGTTCCTCGAGGGGCAACAGGCTGGTCATCGGGTCCCAGCTGCGTGGCTCGATGCCGAAGTTCGCGTACATGCAGACCCAGCTGGGGTCAAAGAAACTCTCGGATTCAAACTGCACGATGTGGCCGCGCGCCCGATAGAGCGCCAGCTTGTGATTGAGGCTGTCGGGGAGCTTCATGTCGCGACAGTAGCGCCACAGTTCTTCATCGCTGCGCCCATTGGCGGCGTAATGCAGGATGATGAAATCGCGGATCCGCGCATATTCCTGCACCGACAGGCGGTTGTATTCGCCGGTCAACTCCGGCGCCAGCTGCGTGTCCGGCCAGAAATGGATCAGCTTGTCGATGCCCATCTGTATGAGTGAAATACTGGTCGACTCCAGCGGTTCGAGGAACCCGGCCGACAGGCCAATGGCCACGCAGTTGCCGACCCAGAATTTTTTGACGTGACCGGCGCGAAAGCGCACCAGGTTCGGCTTGGCCAGGGCCTCGCCTTCGAGTTCCAGGCGCAGCGCCGCCTCGGCCTCAGCGTCGGATATGTGATCGGAACTGTAGACGTAGCCGTTGCCAATGCGGTTCTGCAGCGGGATACGCCAGGTCCAGCCCGCGCTCATGGCGCGTGAACGGGTGTACGGCGCTATGGCCACCGGGTCACTGGCGGCGCAGGGCAGGGCGATCGCTCGGTCGCACATCAACCAGTGCCGCCAGTCTTCGTACCCGACCTTCAACGCGCCCTCGATGAGCAGTCGATGGAAACCGGAGCAGTCAATAAACAGTTGGGCCTCGACGCTTGTGCCATTGTCGAGTCGCAGGTTTGCTATATGCCCGCTATCAGGGTGTAGATTGACTTCGCTCAGGCGTGCATCAATGCGTTTGACGCCCCGTGCCTCGCAGAACTGGCGCAGGTACTGGGCAAAGCGCCCGGCATCGAAATGCACCGCCCAGTCGAAGCTCTCGAAGTCGGCACGCGGTTCTTTGCTGGGCATGAAGACCCGCCCGGCCCGGGCCAACTGGGTGCCGAGGGAATAGTCGTCAATACACGCGCTCTCACCGGCGGCGGCCAGCCGGTTCCAGATATGGTGAAACGCAACCGGGCCTGCCTGGATGCCGTAGCGCCCAAAGGGATGCATGAAGCGATGACCCGCGTGTTTCCAGCCGTCGAACTCAATGCCGAGTTTCACCGTGCCGTTGGTGGCGCGCATAACTTCAAACACATCGAGCTGCAGCGATTCGAAATAACGCTTGATGGCGGGAACCGTGGCCTCGCCAACGCCGATCGTGCCGATCTGCGAAGATTCGATCAGCGTAACCTGGACTCCCAGCCGCCCCAGGCGCTGTAGCAGTGAGGCGGCAGTCATCCAGCCGGCGGTGCCGCCGCCCAGTATGGCGATCGAGGTCACGGGACCGGGCGGCGCGGCCCGGTTCACGCCAGGTTCCGCCGGCAGGTGAAAAAGCCATTGAGGGTCAGTCGACCGCTGAGCGGATCGGTAGTCAGCCGTTCTGGCGCCGGGATGTCGCTCGAGTGCAGCATGCCGCCATCATAAAAGATCAGACGGTTCCATTTCGCTTCGATACCGCCGAGGCGACGGAAATACTGGTTGCCCTGCTGCATGTAACCCGCGTGTATGCCGTATTTTGCGGAGAAAGCCTGGGGTGCGAGCTGCTTCGCGTCACTGAACAGGGCCGCGATTTCAGTCTCAGGGCGCGCTGGCGTGTAAAAGCTCGTACCTCCGAGACTCTGGTCGTGGAACAGATACAGGACCGAAGCCTGGATGCTGAGCCCGGCATCGAGCGAGGTGTTATCCCGGTGGCAGATCCATTGAATCGGGGTCAGCGCCTGTGGTGTGAGTGTGACCATCGAGAAGCGGTAGACCGCAGTCACGCAGCGGCGCGCGTCGAAGTGGCGGCGCACCTTCCACAGGAACAATTCATTCAAGCTTGCTTCCAGTTCATCGGGCGCCATGAGGTAGGTTCCGGGGTAGAGGCTGAAGTTCACCGCCTGGAATTCCTCACGCCGCGCGCGCGCAAATTGCACCCACCGATCCGGCTCGAGCAGCGCGTCGTCGATGACCAGGCAGAAATGCCGGTCGTCAAATCTAACGACTCGAACGACGGCGTCTGGATTGAATACACGCTGCTGCACTGTCTTGCTGGGTCCCGCTGCCGGCCTGGTAGAGCCGATCAACACGTAGTCTAGCTGCGGAGAAACGGCGTCGCCTCATAGGCCGGCACTGCGCCCGACTGCGAGGCCACGAATGATGCCAGCCGCGCCGCGCGCGCCAGGCTGGTCGGCGCATCGCTGCCGCCGAGCAGCTCGCACACCAGCATGGCGAGGAAGGCATCGCCGGCGCCCACGGTGTCGGCGATCATGGTCGGCACTGAACCCTGTGCGTACCACTGACCGCGCCACTGCAGGCGCGAGCCGGCAGCGCCGAGCGTGACGCACAGCGCCTGCACACCAAAGCGTTGTGCGAGCGTTTGCCACATTGCTTCCGGGGTTGCGGCGCCGCCGAACCAGTCGGCGAACATCAGGCATTCCTCTTCGTTGAGTTTTACCAGGCCGGCATCACGCAACCCGGATTCGCACAGCGAGCGCTCGATATGCGGGGCACGCAGATTCGGATCGAAGACCCGCCAGCGCGCGGCGCGCGCCAGTTGTCCGATGGCCTCGCGCGAGCGCGGATCGCGCTGGCCCAGCGTACCGAATACAAAGGCGTCGGCGGCCGCGGCGGCAGCGAGTGCTGCGGGCGTAGCCGTGAGTGCGTCCCAGGCAGCTGGCCGCAGAAATTCATAGCTCGCCGAGCCTGCGGCATCGAGCACGGCGCGGGCTTCGCCGGTAGGCAGGCGCGGATCGATCTGCAGCAGGCTCAGATCGAGGCCGTTGGCCCTGGCCTGATCGAGCGCGCGTCGGCCGCGCTCGTCCTTGCCCAGCCGCGTCAGCAAAAGTGCGCGCGCGCCCAGTCGTGCGCAGTGGCTGGCGACGTTGAAGGGCGCGCCGCCGATAAACTCGCCCTGCGGTAGCACGTCCCACAGGGTTTCGCCGGCGCAGAAAATTGTCCTGGCAGTCATGTTGATCCAGCGGCCCAGCCCTCAAGGCTGTGCCAGGCGCTCAAAAGCCTCGACGTAGCGCTGCACCTGACGATTCCAGGAAAAATCCTGCGCCATGCCGTTCTGCACCAGGCGTCGCCAGGCGCCTTTTTGCTGGTAAAGATCGAGCGCATGGCCGATGGCCCAGCTCACTGCCGTTGCGTTGTAGTCATTGAAGACAATGCCCGTGCCGGTGCCGGCCGTGGCGTCAAAGTGCTGCACGGAATCGGCGAGACCGCCGGTGCGGCGCACGATCGGCACCGTGCCGTAGCGCAGGCTGTACATCTGGTTCAGTCCGCAGGGCTCGTAGCGCGAGGGCATGAGGAACATGTCGCTCGCGGCCTCGATCCAGTGCGCCAGCTCGTCGCTGTAGCCCTGCTTGAAATAGACGCGGCCCGGATGCTGCTCTTGCAGCTGCGTGAAAAAGGCTTCGTACTGCGGCTCGCCCGTGCCCAGCACCACCAGGTTGAAATCGCGCGCCCCCAGCAGCGGGGGTAGGGCGGTGAACAGCAGATCCAGGCCCTTCTGCGTGGCGAGGCGACCGATCATGCCGATCAGCGGCCGTCGCTCGGCGCATCGCAGGCCCACGCGCGCGAGGAATTCCTCTTTCAGGCTCGCCTTCACGCCCAGCTGGCTGGCGCCGTAGTGGCGCGGCAAATGGGCATCCACGCGCGGATCCCACTCTTCATAGTCGACGCCGTTGAGTATGCCGAGCAGATCATTGCTACGGGCGCGCAGCGTGTCTTCGAGCCCGAGGCCGTATTCGGCGCCCTGAATTTCCCGCGCGTAGCTTGGGCTTACGGTGATGAGCAGATCGGCGTACAGCAGGCCGTGGCGCAGCATGTTGATGCGGCCACTGCGCAGCTCCTCCTGATGCAGCAGTTCGACGCCGGCGCCGGCCAGCAGCTCGCCGCCGGCGATCGCGCCCACCACGCCCTGATAGCCGATGTTGTGAATCGCCATGACGCTGCGGGTGCTCGCAAACAGCTTGTCCCAGCGGTAAATGGAGCGCAGCCAGAGCGGGCCCATGGCGGTGTGCCAATCGTTGCAATGCAGGATCTGCGGCGCGAAGCCCATGCGCTGGCAGGATAGAAAGGCGGCGTGCGTGAGCAGCAGAAAGCGACGGTATTCATCGGCGTCCTGCGTGTAGAGCGTCGCGCGCGCGAACATTACCGGGCAGTCGATGAAATACACGAAAGCCTGTGTGCCGGGGAGCCGGACGGTCTCCACTGAGAATTTCAGATCGTGGGCCCCTATACGCACCGGCACGTCCTGCAGAAACTCGACCGGGTAGCGCTCCAGCCCCTCGCGTTTGATTGAGCTGTAGCCCGGGAGAAACAGGCGGATGTCGTGCCCGGCGGCGTGCAGATACTTGACCAGGGCGCCGCTGACGTCGGCCAGGCCCCCCGCTTTCGCAAACGGCGTCATCTCGGCGGAAATGCAGCAAATTCGCAGGGGCATGGGCGGAAGTCTACTTGAGTGCAGCAACGATCAGGGCAAGGCGGCTATCATTTGGCCATGCGCCGCCTGGTCGTTCTCCTGTCGCTGGTATTGCTCCTCGCCCTGTCACTGGGGATTGGCTGGATCGCGGCCGACTGGCCGCACACCTGCCGCACCCTGAACCTGTGTGATGGGCAGGGCGTTCTTTAGCAAGTTTCGGGTGGGACTCGGGCAGATCGGCCGCTAGCATCTCAGCCATGTCAAACCTCTCCGCCCGCGACTTTGAGCGTATTGCACGCGCTATCGCCTATATCGATGAGCACTGGCGTGAACAACCGCGCCTGGAAGCTATCGCCAGGCAGCTACACCTCTCGCCCTTTCATTTTGAAAGATTGTTTCATAAGTGGGCCGGTATAACCCCAAAAGCCTACATTCAGCACATTACTGGAACAGTCGCCAAGCAACAGCTGAGCCAGAAATCGTCCATCCTTGAGACTTCGCTGACGGTTGGGCTCTCCGGGCCCTCGCGCCTGCATGACCTGATCGTCAAGCTGGAGGCCATGACGCCGGCAGAGGCGGCCCGGGGTGGGGCGGGGGTGGAGATAGATTTTGGAGTGGTGCCGACGCCCTTCGGCCTGATGCTGGCGGGGTCTACGCCGCGGGGTGTCTGCCACCTGGCCTTCGTAGACAGTGCGGCTGAAAGCACGGCGCGCGCCGAGTTGCGGCAGAGCTGGCCGGCCGCAACACTGACCTGGAACCTGCCAGCGACCGAGGCCCTCGCCGCCCAGATCTGGCCGGCGGCCAAGGCCCGTCCGATCAAGCTCTGGGTGCGCGGCACGGCATTTCAACTGCAGGTCTGGCGCGCGCTCCTGAAGCTGGGCAGGGCGGAGCAGACCAGCTACGGCGCCCTGGCGCAAGCCATTGATCAGCCTAAAGCAGCCCGGGCCGTGGGCACGGCCGTGGGCGCCAATCCCATCGCCTGGCTGATTCCCTGCCACCGGGTGCTGCGCTCGGGCGGGGCCCTGGGGGGCTACCACTGGGGCGTGGAGCGCAAGCGGGCCATGCTGAGCTGGGAGCGCCTGCAAATAAACACCTGATTTATAAGCTATATTTTCACCAGCGGGTCGCGCGGGCCGTTCCCGGGCTGCTAGAATCATCGGCTCCAATCAGTGGGTCTGATGATGTCCGCCTCGCCTTACCAACAACTCGAACAAGAATGGCGACGCCTGCATGCTTTTCGCGGCGCGCTGTCGCTGCTGCGCTGGGACGCGGCGGTGATGATGCCGCGCGGCAGTTCGGAAGTGCGTGGCGACCAGCTCGCGGCGCTGGAAACCGAGTATCACGCGCTGCTCACGGCGCCAAAAGTGACGCGCCTGCTCGATCGCGCACAGGCCAATGAGCGCGCGCTCGAAGACTGGCAGGTGTCGAACCTGCGCGAAATGCGCCGGCAGCGTGATCACGCGATTGCTACGCCGGCCTCGCTGGTCTCGCGCCTGGCGAAAGCCGCCGCACGCGCCGAAAGCCATTGGGCCGCGGCGCGGCGCGAAAATAATTTTGCGTTGTTTGCACCGCACCTCGAAGAGGTGCTGCTGCTGGTGCGCGACAAGGCCGCCCTGCTGGGCCAGGCGCTCAATCTCCCACCCTACGATGCCCTGGTCGATGAATTCAGCCCGGGCGTTGGCACGGCCGACATCGACGCCATTTTCAAGGCCTTGTCGCGCCGTCTGCCCGGCATGATCAGCGAGGCGATCGAGGCCCAGGCCGGCGTGGCGCTGCCGCCGCTGACCGGAAAATTCCCGCCCGGCAAGCAGCGCGCCCTGGTGGTCGAAGTCATGAAAGCGGTGGGCTTTCCCTTCGATCAGGGCCGTCTCGATGAAAGCGACCACCCCTTTACCGAAGGGGTCGCGGGCGATCTGCGCGTGACCACGCGTTTCGATGCCAACAATCCTTTCGATGGCCTGCTCGGCGCGCTGCACGAAACCGGGCATGCGATGTACGACCTGGGCATACCGGCCAGCTGGCGTGATCAACCCGTCGGGCTTGATCGCGGCATGGCACTGGAGGAAAGCCAGTCACTGTTGCTGGAGATGATGATCGGGCGAAGCCTGCCGTTTGTGCGCTATCTGCAGCCTTTGTTGCAGAAACATTTTGCGGTGAGCGGGCCGGAGTGGGAGCTCGCTGCGCTCTACGCCCGCCTGACCCGTGTGCAGCGCGGCCTGATCCGCGTCGACGCCGACGAAATGAGCTATTCCCTGCACATCATGCAGCGCTACGAGATCGAAAAGCAGCTGTTGTCGGGCAAGCTTGCGGTACGCGATCTGGAGGCGAGCTGGAACAACGGCATGGAGCAGCGCTTTGGCATGCGGCCGGCCGGCGTCGCTGATGGCTGCCTGCAGGACGTACATTGGGCGCTCGGTTCCTTCGGCTATTACCCTTCCTATGCGCTGGGCATGGTGATCGCGGCGCAGCTCTGGGAGAGCCTGCATAACCAGCTGCCGGAGGTCGAGGCCCAGCTCGCGAGCGGCGATTTCAGCGGCGTGCTTGGCTGGCTGCGCGACAACGTGCATAGTCTGGGAGCGAAGCTGCCGGTGAAGGAGCTGATCAAACAGGCCACCGGTCAGTCGCTGAGCGCGAATGCGCTGCTGCGCTATTTACAGGGCAAATACCTGGCGGCGGCACCGTGAGCGCCGTGGCTGTGGCAGCCGGGGCGGCACCGTCGCTGACGCCAGCGCCGACGCCGGCACGTGAGCGCGCGCCGCGCGATTCCGCCACCTTGCGACGCCTGGGCGCAGCCTTGCGCGGTCTGGCCGGCAAGGCGATCGCCGATTACAACATGATCGAGGCGGGCGATCGCGTGATGGTGTGCCTCTCGGGCGGCAAGGATTCCTACACGCTGCTCGATCTGCTGCTCTCGTTGCAGCGCAGCGCGCCCGTGCCCTTCGAGCTGATCGCCGTGAACCTCGATCAGAAGCAACCGGATTTTCCGGAGCATGTGCTGCCCGATTATCTGCGCTCGCTCGGTGTGCCATTTCATATTATCGAGCAGGACACCTACAGTGTCGTCAAGCGCCTGATCCCCGAAGGCAAAACCATGTGCTCGCTGTGCTCGCGCATGCGACGCGGCGCGCTGTATCGCTATGCGGCTGAGCACGGCATCAGCAAGATTGCACTCGGTCATCATCGCGATGACATCATCGAGACACTGTTCCTGAATCTGTTTCATGGCGGGCGCCTCAAGGCGATGGCGCCCAAGTACCGCTCGGATGACGGCCGCACGTGATCATCCGCCCGCTGGCCTATGTTGCCGAGCGCGACATCGCCCGCTACGCGCGCGGCCGCGCTTTTCCGCTCATTCCCTGCAACCTGTGCGGCTCACAGGCGAATCTGCAGCGCACCAGCGTCAAGCGCATGCTGGCCGAGTGGGAACTGCTGCAGCCGGGACGGAGCGAATCGATCTTTACGGCCCTGCGCAACGTTGAACCTGCGCACCTGGCCGATACCCGCCGTTATGATTTTGCCGCCTGCCCGCCGGAGCCCACGACCAGCCCATGAACCGGCCGCTCGCCAACAGCTATTGGGTGCAGGACGGCCGCGTCTTGGCGGGCGAGTATCCGACCGGGCGCGAAGCAAAGTTGACCGCCGAAGGGCATGCGCGGGTGCATAGCCTGGTGAGTGCCGGCATCGATTGCTTCATCGATCTGACCGAAGCCGGCGAGGGTCCGGCTTACGATACTTTGCTGCCCAAGGGTGTGATGTATCTGCGCCATGCAATCCGCGATCAGGATGTGCCGCGCCGACAGGCACAGATGCGCCGCATTCAGGACGATATCGCCGCGGCACTTGCCGGCGGCCGCTCCCTGTATCTGCATTGTCGGGCCGGCATTGGTCGTACCGGACTGACCGTGGGCTGCTTTCTGGTGGAGCAGGGCCGGGACGGGGATGAGGCGCTGCGCGAGATCAATGTCCTGTGGACCCAGCAATGCGCGCGCGCGGCGAGTTGGCCGTCGATACCGCAGACGCCGCAGCAGGCGGATTACATCCGCAGCTGGCGTGCACGTCGGCGCAGCGGTAGCGCCGCGGCACCGGCACCGGCACCGGCACCGGCACCGGCACCGGCAATGGCCGCGGTGAAGGTCGCGCTCGGCGCTGCTGCGGCACGTTCTGGCGCCGCAGTGAGCGAGGCGGAACTGGCGCCAGTGCGCAATCTGCGCGAACGATTTCAGGGCGCGCTACAGGGTCTGGCGATTGGCGACGCGTTGGCCGCAGCGACGCAGTATCGGCGGCCTGGCAGTTTCGCCGCCGTTGGCGATCTGCTCGGTGGCGGGCCCTTCGAACTGCCGCGCGGTGCCTGGAGCGATGACACCGCGATGGCACTGTGCCTGGCTGACAGCCTGGTGGAGACCGGCAGCTGTGATGCGCGCGACCAGGTGACGCGTTACCTGCGTTGGCAACGCGAAGGCTATCTGTCGGCAACCGGTCAATGCCTGGGGATAACGGCCAGCACTGCGCAGGCGCTGGCGTCTGCGCAATGGCGGCACCAGCCCTACGCCGGCTCGCATGATCCGCAGCAATTGCATCCCGAAGCCCTCTCGCGCGTAGCTCCAGTGGTGCTGCACGCGTTTGCAGACTCTGCGCAAGCGGTGGAGCTGGCGGCAGATGTGGCGCGCACCACCTCCCAGGCGCCGCTGGTGCTCGATGCCTGCCGCCTGCTGGCGGCGATGCTGCACGCGGCGCTGCGCGGTGAACCGCGTGCGCAGGTCCTGAACCCATCCGCTTCAGTGTTTGCAACCCGTGCGCTGCGTCCGCAGGTGGCCGCTATCGGCGCGGCAAAATGTCTGGACGGCGCGCCGCCGGCCGATGCCAACGGTGATGTCCTGGCGGTGCTGACCTTGGCCCGCTGGGCCTTTGGCAGTACCACGAATTTTCGCGATGGCGCGCTGCGTGCCGTGAACCTCGGTGGTCACAGCGATGTTATTGGCGCTGTCTATGGCCAATTGGCCGGTGCTTTTTATGGCTTGAGCGCCGTGCCGCGCGGCTGGCGCGAGGCCTTGGTGCACGTGGAGCAGATTGCCCAGCTGGCCGATCGCCTGTTGCGCGACGCACTGTTGCAGCTGGGCGAAAGCGTGGGGGCCACGTGAAACGCCGCGAACCGGCCTGGGCACGCCTGGACGATGAGCAATTGCTGGATCTGCGCCTGTGCGATCTGCGCTTGCGCCTGCGCGGTTCGGGTATCGAACCGCGTATTGAGCGCTTGTACCAGGAGCTGGCAGCGCGTGGCATTGCCTTCCGCCCGCACGCCTGGCTGGCCGAAGAATGGTTTTCACCCGACGGAGTACCTGGATTCGCAGTGCCGTTCTATCTGGCCCATCCGCGCCTGCAACGCCTCGAGCGCAAGATGACGGGCGAAGCCGAGGGCACGAACCATAACTGGCAGATGCGAATTTTGCGTCACGAGGCCGGGCATGCAATCGATTCAGCCTGGCGCCTGCGCCGGCGCGCGCGCTGGCGCGCGCTGTTCGGGCCGGCCTCACAGCCCTACGCGCCACATTACCGCGCCCGGCCTGCCAGTCGCCGTCACGTACAACACCTGGGTGAGTGGTACGCACAGGCCCATCCCACCGAGGATTTCGCCGAAACCTTTGCGGTCTGGCTGCAGCCGCACTCGGATTGGCGCCGGCGTTACGCTGACTGGCCGGCGCGCGCCAAACTCGAGTACGTCGCCGAAGTGGCCGGCGAAATCGCGCATCACCGCCCGCCGGTGCAGTGCCGTGAACGCATCGAGGCCCTGGAAGACAACACCCTGACATTGCGTGAGTACTACCGGCGCAAGCGCGTGGCACTGAGTCGTCGCCATCGGGCGCGTGCCGACGCCGCCTTGCGGCGCGTGTTTGGTTCGGCCTCAGCTACTGCTGGCGCCGGCGCCGCAGCGCTGCTGCGTGCCCACAAGGCCAAGCTGCGTGGCGTGATTGAACGCGAGGCCGGCGCTGATCGCTACGCCGCGCAGCAATTGCTGCGGCTGGCCATCGAGCGCTGCGATCAGCTGCGTTTGCCGGCCACCGGCTCGCGGCGCGCGCTGCTGCCACGACTGCGCAGCGCACTGGTGCGCATGGCGCGCGGTTACATCGCCAGCGATCAATTGCGGTTGCGCCTGTGAAGTCGCTGCGCACACTGG
>Ga0315268_10002968_pt1 | contig 18852 bp, 15 predicted proteins | sample C1_top_MG_FD_204535 | JGI IMG/M metagenome (GOLD analysis project Ga0315268, IMG submission 204535) | Sediment microbial communities from Yellowstone Lake, YNP, Wyoming, USA - C1_top | ecosystem: Environmental > Aquatic > Freshwater > Lake > Sediment | place: USA: Wyoming | collected 2017-08-01
GGCGGATGGGGGAGGTGAAATGGGTGTACCGCGAGAGGGCGAGCCCGAAATGCCCCTTCGTCTCCGGGCCGTAGCGCGCGAGCATCAGGCTTCGCAGGAGCATCCTGTGGACCGCCCGCTCGAATTTTCCCCCCCGCGCGAGGTCCGCCCATGCCTGCAGGAGGGAAGACGTTCCTCGACGGTCGGTGGGACGGGAACGACGCAGAAGTTTGCCGGCCGCCACCTCGAACTCCTCGATCTTCTCCATGGCGGGCTCCTCGTGAATCCGGAAGAGGAAGGCGTCGCCGCGGCCGGACAGATACTCGGCCACCGCCGTGTTCGCGAGCAGCATGAACTCCTCGATCAGCCGGTGGGATTCGAACCGTTCCGACGGCTTCACGGAGGCGGGCATACCCTCCACGACGGCGATCTCCGCCTCGGGCAGGTCAAGATCGAGAGCGCCGCGACCGAAGCGCGCAAGGGTCAATCTTCCCGCCGCCGTCGCCATGTCGCGCAGCATCCGCCCGATCTCCGGCGTGATCTTTGCGCCGCCGGGCCTCCCTCCTCTCTCTTCGAGAGCGCCGGTTCCGAGATAGGAGTGGACCTCGTCGTAGGTCAGGCGCGCGCGGCTTCGGATGACGGAGGGGTGGAGGGACGGCGTCCCCGGCGTCCCCCCCGGCCGGATCGGAATTTCGACCGTCATCGTCAGGCGGTTCACCCCGGACTTCAGGCTGCACACCCCCTCCGAGAGTTCGGGCGGCAGCATGGGAATGCAGCGGTCGGGGAAGTAGACGCTGGTGCCGCGCAGGTACGCCTCCCGGTCAAGAGGCGACCCCGGCTCGACGTAATGGGCTACATCGGCGATCGCGATCAACAGGCGGAAACCGTCCCCCTCCCGGACGAGGCAGACGGCGTCGTCGAAGTCCCGGGCATCCTCCCCGTCGATCGTGACGAACGGAAGATCCCTCTGGTCGATCCGCGGGAGCGCCTCGTCCCCATGGCTCACTCCGCCGCCGCGGGCGGAAAGGCGGACCGCCTGCGGGACGGCCGCCGCCTCCTCCAGGACGGGGTCCGGAAACGTGACGGGGAGATCCATCGCGGAGGTCACGGCAAGGAAGAGGGTCTCCATCGTGTGCGACTTCCCGAGGGCGCGGACGACGCGGGCCCGCCCTTCCTTCCCCTCTTTGGGGTATTCGGAGACCTCCGCGAGGAGAAGATCCCCGGTTTCCGCCGAAAAATCCGCCGGGAGGTCCACCTCGAGGAGCAGGTCGGATTCCCGGTCGCGGAACCGGACGAAGGTGCGGTTCCCCGTCGGCGCGTACCGGCCGACGAATGTCCGGATCCCCCGCTCGAGAATCCGCTCGACCCGCCCATACGACAGGCCGCCGGCCCTCCGCCGCTCGAGCCGCACCAGCACCCGGTCCTTGGGCCACGCCCCGGAGAGGAAGTGCCCCGGGATCCGCACGATGGGCGTCTCCGGGTCGGTCGGAATCACGATCGGCCGCCCCTCGCGCGTGAAGCGCAGGCGCCCCTCGACCGTCCTGCCCCCGTCCGCTCCCCGCCGGTCCCGAGGGGCGCCGTACGGCGTATCCTCGCCGGAGAGCCGTCCCTTCCCCCGCCGGGGCGGCTTCTTCTCCCGTTTCCCCTTCACCCCGTCCGGGTTCAGCGCCTTCAGCGCAGCCTTGAAGGCGCGTCGCTCGCCCTTCTCCACGCCCGCCTCGCGGTACCAATCCTTCACCGACGCGCGCGGCTCCTCGAGCGCCTTCGATCGCTGCCGGAGCCACCGTTCCCAATACGCCTGGTCGCGCATCGGCGCATACTCCTTCGCGTAGAAATCCTTGCTCCATCATACCGGCAGGAATAATTTACGGGTCGGTTTTTGGGGATTGCCGCGACGGCCGGTTTTGCGTTACTCTTCTTCTTCCGCGCAATGCGTGCCGAAGTGGCGGAACTGGCAGACGCGCCAGATTCAGGGTCTGGTGTGGGCAACCACGTGGGGGTTCAAATCCCCCCTTCGGCACCACGAGAAACCGAACGGGAGTCGTCAATAGATGACTCCCGTTTTCATTTTCGAGTGGTGCCGTCCATGGGGATTTGAACGGGCGAGGAGCGCCGAGCGAGTAGCGAGGAAAAGCACGACGCACGGGAGTGCGTCAGCTCCGAGCCCCGCCGCCAAAGCCGATGGCCTGGCTCGCCGAGGCTCAGGCGGGCAAATCCCCCCTTCGGCACCATACTTACGAGCCATCCCATTATTCACGCTCCCTCGTTTGGGACCGTTTTGGGACCGGTAGTATTCGCCTCCCACGCGGGAAGCATCTCAATCGCCTTCCGCTTGTGCTCCGGGGTCAGGTGCGCGTATCGCCGCATCATCGTGAAGTCGGAATGTCCCATGATCTCCATCAGCGTGTAATCGTCCACCCCCGCCATCTTCTGGTGAGAGGCGAACGTGTGCCGAAGATCGTGGAAGTGGAAGCCGGGGGCGATGAACAGCCACCAGACGCTCGATCCCTTCACCTTCTCCCGTACCTTGACCGCCATCGACAGTCCTCCCTCGTCAAAGATGATTATGTTTCCTGCGCGGCCTTCTTCCCGGTGGGGGTCAGTTCCCACTCCCCGCGCCGCGTCTCGGAAACCGGTCGGAGTAGCCCCGCTCTCCGCATGGTGTGAGCCTCGAACTCGGCTGTTTTTTGCCAGCGGGACATACCGCCCGTCTCAATGTCCAGTTTGTCGAAAGGGGTGAATCTGGATACCATTATCGCGTCCACGGCCTTCAGAACCTCCTCGCGTGTCGCCTTCCCGCCCTTCTTGAACAACGCGCGGAGGATCGGTTCCCGATATTCATACTGCGGGGTCTTCTCCTCTTCCCTTGCTCCTCGCCTGCGTGGAGGGACTACGCCGCGCCTGCCCACCGGAGCCATGCCTTCACCGTGCACTTCGCTCGACAGCCCAAAGAGCCGCCGAAGGACGGAGTTGGGATTGTCTTCGAGAGGGCGGGCGTGTTTCTTCATGTGTTCCCAAACCTCGCTGTCAATTCGGATCGTGGGAGCCATTTTCTCCTCCTTGCTGAATTGTTATGCTAATAATAGCATTAACAGCATCATGCTGTCAATAGGATGCTCCACGCCGCCCGGAGATTCACCGCCCCTTCCCGTTCCGCGCCGCCTTCCGTACCGCCGACGGGGAGAGGTTGAGCACTTGGCACACGTTTCGGAACGCGAAGGGTCCGTCCTCGCGGTCGGATCGAATCCACGCCGCCGCCGTTGCCGCGTGCCGCCCTCCCCTTCGCGACGATCGCCCACGCGCCGGGAGCGTTCGCGAGACGGTGGGAATCTGGTGCAAGTGAGCGTGCGCCGCCTCGAAGGAGGCGATGAAGGTCAGGGCTATTTGACGATACCGGGAACTCTGTTTCTCGGTACAATCCACGGTGATGTGGACTCCTACCGGGGGGAGTGGTCGATGAAGCGGATCATCGGTTTGGTCGTGCTGTCGATGGTGGCGGTGGTCGTGCTTATCGGTTGCGCCACTCGGTATCAGAAATCAGGCGCAACGGGAGGTTATTCTGATGCCCAGATTGATGCCAATACTTTTTTGGTAGAGTTCCGGGGTAATGGATATACCTCTCGGCAAACCGTAGAGAAGTACCTCTTGTTCAGATGCGCAGAGGTGACTGCCGAGGCCGGTTACGATTTCTTCATTACTGTTGGGGGAGGCGTGGAGTCGAAGGATTACTCCCATACGACTACGACTCCAGGCCATTTCTCATCGTCTACCTCTGGATCTGCTACTTCCTTCGGAAATATGGCGACAGGTTCAGCAACAACAACTGGGACATATACGCCTCCCAAAACAAACACTTACAATTACACGAAGCACGGAGGGTCGGTTCGGATAAAGGGATTCAAGGGAGAGAAACCAACGGATAACCAAAACGCCTATGACGCTCGCGAAATCATGAAATATCTCGGCCCTTCGATCAAATGACCTGATTGCTCCTTTTTTCCGTTTCATATGGTGCCGAAGGGGGGATTTGAACGGGCTTGGGGCGCCCACCGATCAGGGAGCTCCGCCCGCGGCTCACGAAACCCTCGACCGCTGGGGTCCCCTGCATCGAGAATTGGTCGGGGAGAAAAGCGCAACGCACGGGAGCCCGACAGCCCCAAGCCCCGCCGCAAAGGCCGCCCCACTCCCGGATGAATTGCGCTCCCTGGGGTACCCCACGATGTGCGTCCTGCGGGGCAGAGCCATGGAGGGGCGGCCCCACTCCCGGATGGAAGTGCGCTCCCTGGGGTACCCCGCAACGAATGGCCCGAGGGGCAAGGCTCAGGCGGGCAAATCCCCCCTTCGCACCAGTAAACACAAGGGCGGCGGCCGTCACCAATGTGGCGGCCATCCCCGCGAATCCAAACCACCCTAGTGGGGTTGCTCGTGGTGGGTTGCCTTCTGCACGATCCACATCCGTTAGGTGGTCCGTATGGAGTATTCCAGAGGAAGCGGGTACGGTTCCCGCTTGTCGGCTAGCCTGACTACCCTCTGGAAGTCGATCCGCTCTACTTACCCTTCCCCGCCCTGTTGCTCCGGCGGTCCCGCTAATCCGCAATAACCGGTGTTCTCTATTTCTTCATTAGGTATAGTGTGGCGGACTGTTGCGGGTTCGCGTTGAGAGCTGCGCCATTCCATGCATTCCGCCCCGAGGCATTTGTAACCCTGGAACCGTTCTCCGGCGACTCTTAAGGTCATAGGACATATCATCTCTTTTTTCGCCACGTCCTCGTTCCACCTCATGGCCGCCTCCTTTCTGAAAGTCGGTTTAACCTGAATCCCAGGTCATTCCATGTGCCACTTTTGTGACACCTACCGACAAAAAACAGCCAAATCAGTAAAAACAGGATAACAGAAAGCCCTTGGATCTCCTAACTATTTGTTTTCGTTACGCCTTCCGCAAATATTCAGGGTCTGGTGTGGGCAACCACGTGGGGGTTCAAATCCCCCCTTCGGCACCATGAGAAACCGGACGGGAGTCGTCGAGAGATGACTCCCGTTTTCATTTTCGAATGGTGCCGAAGGGGGGATTTGAACGGGTTCGGGCCGCCGACGAACAGGAGGAAAAGCGCGACGCACGGGAGCGCGTCAGGCCCGAACCCCGCCGCAAAGGCCGAAGCCATGGAGGGGCGGCCCCACTCCCGGACGAAGCGTGCTCCCCTGGGGTACCCCGCAACGAATAGCCCGAGGGGCAAGGCTCAGGCGGGCAAATCCCCCTTTCGGCACATTTAGATACAGAGGTTTTTTCTCATCAACCATCGGAAGAAACTTCCAAATAAAGGAGAGACACTTGACTACTCCCCTGCTCGTATAGGTCCATCAATTCTCTCATCCGCATATATTTTTCGGTTGTCACCAACGAACGAAAGATATTTAATGACGCACGGAATCTCTTCGCAGACCTTCTCACCTATGGGAGCAAGCTCCCGGTCTGTCCTGTTTCCAACCTCCATGGGGCGAAGCCCCGGCAACCCCGGAGGGAGCCATGTTGTCCAGGAACATCATTTCTTACGACCTTAGGGAACACGTACTTTTACGACCCTGCCTTGGTTGAATGCATGATGTTTTCCCCTTACTTGAGCAGCTTTTCGAGTTCCTTGAGCCGATACGAACGCCCCTTGATGGCAAGGACATGACAACGGTGAAGAAGACGGTCGAGGATGGCGGTGGCCATCACCTCGTCGCCGGCGAGGACCTCGGGCCAGTCCTGCACCGCCTTGTTCGTGGTGATGAGAGTGCTCCCCCTCTGATACCGGTAACTGACGAGTCGGAAGAACAGGCTGGCCTCCTGGCGCGTCATCGGCTGGAACCCGACCTCGTCGATGATCAGCAGAGAGACCTTCAAGTACTTCTTCCCCCGAAGCCGGCGGGGGGCGACATCGGCGTCCTGCTTCATGGCATGGAGCAGGTCCTCGAGCCGGTAGAACGCCACGGAGAAGCCGTTCTCCACCGCCTTGACCCCGAGCGCGATCGCCAGATGGGTCTTTCCGGTACCCGGGGGGCCGCACGCGAGGACGGTGGCGTGATCGCGGATGAAGGCGCACGTGGCCAGAGTCTCTATCCGGCTTTTCTCGATGCCGGGCTGAAAGGTGAAGTCGAAGTTCCCAAGCGTCTGCCCCGTGGGAAGCCCGGAGAGTTTGAGCGAGGTCTTGATGCGCCGCTCCTCGCGGCGGGAAAGCTCCACCTCCAGAAGCTTGTCCAGGAAGCGGTGGGGGGCCAGGTTCTCCTTGACCGCATCGCCCAGCATCTGGGGCAGCGCCTCGACGACGTACGAAAGTCCCAGTTGGGAAAGCGCAAGGCGCGTGCCGTCCACATCCACCCGACCTTGCGAGGTGCCTGAAGCTGTGCTCATCGGGCCACCTCCGCGAGCGCCGCGTAGAGGTCCAGGGGGCGCACATGAACCGGCATCTCCCAGATCTCCTGCAACTTCCTACCCATCCTGCCCAGCGGCGTCGGAGGCAACACCCGCTCCGTGGCCTTCCCTTCGTAACAGGTCGGGTCGGTGAGCACACGCTCCTCGGAGTTCCTCGGGTACTCCCGCACGATGCGGCCTTCGGAGAGGATCTGTACCTTCCCGGCACAACCGCGGACTTCCACCACCTGTTCCACGTGGGCGAACGGTACTGGATACGAGTGGTTCTCGAAGTTCACCATGCAGTTCTTGTGCACGGGCCGGGTGACCACCACGTCGAACGGCTCCGGCAGGATCGGCAACGGCGCAAGGTGATCCATCTCCCGCTCCCAGCTCTCATAAATCGTCTTGCCGGTGGCAGGACATGCCGTGCGCTTGCAATAGGCCTCCAGCCGCCGATCGGTTACTTCCTGCAGATGATCGAGGCTGTCGTAGGAACGTCTCCCCACGTCACCCAGCAGCCGGGAAAGTCGCACCTTCGCCTCGACCTTCCCCTTGGCGTTGCCCTCGCCCGGGCTGCACGCGTCGACGTGAAAACCCACGGCCCGCGCGTACGTGCGGTACGTCTCGTTGATCACGCCCCAGGCGCCTGCGCCGGAGACGATCCCCGTCTTGACGTTATCGATCCGGTTGACCGCCGCGACCCCACAGAGGCGCCGGTACGCCCCGTTGTGGCAGGAGAGCCAGTGCAACTCGTCCTCGCTCCTGCTCCATACGAGCGCGGGCCTGCGGCTGTGGGAAAGGACCATCACGAAGGCGTGCAGCGGCTGCCGGCCTTCACCCACGTCCACCCGAGGGTACTCCCCCCAGTCGGTCTGCGTCTGGGCCCCGGGCGGGGTCTCTACCCGCCGGTACGTGCGGATCTTCGGACGCGGATAGTGCGAACGCACGTAACGCACTACGGACATGTAGGAACCCGGATAGCCGTGCTCCGCCAAAAGGTGATCGTACAGGTCCCGGACGTTCACAGGCCGCTTATCCCCGCCATGCTCGTCAAACCACGCCGTGATCACCGGCGCGACAGTCTCCGCCTGGAACGGCTTGTTGCTTCGACCGTCAATCGATCCGGATGCCGTGCGGCGCAGGTGGTACCGCACGGTGCCCTCACTAACCCCCAAGAGCCGCGCCACCTGGCAGTTGTTCTCGCCCTTCCCGCTCAAAACGTTGATCGTCACGATCTCCTCCCCGCGCAGGTACTTCGGCATCGGCGGCCCCCGGTTCGTGCCCTTGTTACCGGGAAGTATCCCACCCTGTGCCTCCGCTCTGCCTCTACGCAGGGTCGTAAATCTTCGTGTTCCCTAAGACCTCAAATAACATGTTCCCTGACAGCCATGTTGAAGTGGGCGATGTCCAGAGTCCAAGTTATGCCCTCCCGAGTAATTCTCTTGTCAGTCACGATGATTGCACTGTTGTTCACTTCCTCATTTTCTGCCGACATTAAGGCCCTTCGCAAACAAGCTGAAGCGGGGGACACGGAAGCACAACTCACGCTTTGGCAAAGATATGGCAACGGTGATGGAGTTGGAAAGAATGATGCTGAAGCGGTCAAGTGGTTTCGGAAGGCCGCGGAGCAAGGGAACGCGATGGCCCAGTCCAACCTCGGGGTCATGTACGCCAAAGGTTGGGGCGTTCGTCAGAATTATACGGAATCCTTCAAATGGTTGCGGAAGGCGGCAGATAAGGGGAACGTAGTCGCCCAATACAACCTCGGGGTCGCGTATGGCAAAGGTCAAGGCGTCTCTCGGAATTACGCGGAGGCCGTTAAGTGGACCCGGAAGGCCGCGGATCAGGGGAGCGCGGATGCCCAATACAACATGGGTGTCATGTATGGCGGGGGCCAGGGTGTCCCACAAGACTACGCGGAGGCCCTTAGGTGGACCCGGAAGGCTGCGGAGCAGGGTAACGCGGAAGCCCAACACAACCTCGGGGTCATGTATTACAAAGGTCAGGGTGTCCCGCAGGACTATTCGGAAGCCGTCAAGTGGTATCGGAATGCGGCAGATCAGGGGGAAGCGAGCGCACAATTCAATCTCGGAATCGCGTACGGCAGGGGTGAAGGTGCCCCGCAAGACATTATCCAGTCATATTGTTTTCTAAGTTTGGCGGCTTCGAGGAGTTCTGGTGAGGACCATAAGAAATACTCAAAAGCACGGGATCAGATCGCAGGTATAATGACTCCCGAACAACTCATGGAAGCCCAGCGCATGACAAGGGAATGGGAGAAATCGCACCCGAGGAAATGACGGATCGCCTCTTTCTCGCTGAGCGTCCGCATCTGAAGCGGTGCGTTAGATGCAAATTATAATGAGGACATATGCCGACAAGCGTTAAGGAATTATTTGATACCTCGGGTGTTCAGCTTGTCGGACGTGTGAATTGGGGTCAACAAATAAAGGATGATCGCCCCGGAATTTATATTGTCGCAGTTACATCGCAACCAGATGGAAAAAAGAATTTATATGGCAAGGTTCCTCCAATTGATATTCCCATCATTCAGAAGTGGATAAATGATGTCCAGACTCTAAGGTTGGACCGCGTCCGACCAAATTCGAAAGAATTACAGCAACGCCTCTGCCGTTTTTGGTTACCTGACGAACCGATATTATATGTTGGGAAAGCAGGAAAATCAGTTAAAGAACGGGTTTCAGCTTACTACAATACCCCCCTTGGGAAAAGGAAACCGCATGGTGGAGGTCATTGGATAAAAACACTCTCGGAAATAAATAAATTGAGCGTTTTTTGGGGAGCATGTAATGATCCTGAAAACACTGAGAATATAATGTTGAAACGTTTTGTGGATAATGTTTCGAGTATGACAAAAAAGGTTATTCATGACCCTGACCGTCCATTTCCATTTGCCAATCGGGAATTTCCACATGGAAATAAAAAGAGGCATGGCATATCAGGTGCTGTAAATAGAGATTAATAAATAAATGTGTTGCGGGAATTGGTTTCGAGTATTTGAAATCGCAGATTGCGATTTCAAACTTTCCGCTTTTCCTAACGATTGTCCGCTACCCGGCAGGATTCTCTTTGGCCCAGCGATAAGGAAAACTGTCTTTAAGGTCGCAATTTGCGACCTTAGAAAACCGGTGTAACCAGATTTCTACAACAGTTCATTCAACTCTTCGACCGTAAGCTTGGCTTGCTTGATGATGTGGGAGAGGGTGGAGGGCCCGAACTACCTGATGGTAATCCAGGCTGGGAACCTCCGTCATACAGCGATCTCGATCACCTCTGCTTCTGGCGCAAAATCAAGATCGTCCTCGACGGGCTCAATGTAAAGCGAGATCGCCTCCTTGATATTGGCGAGAACTTCCTCGCGTGTGTCACCCTCGCTGATGCAACCGGGCAGCGCCGGTACGATCGCGGTATAGCCGCCTTCGTCACTGGGCTCGAGAACAACCCGCAGTTTCATGGGCTTCCCCTTTCAATTCCCGATTGATGATGACCCGCTGCGGCATATCCTACATCAGGTATCATACGCCACAATCCCCGCCCCACAAACTTGAGGTCGCAAATTGCGACCTCAAGTTTTGCGGGTTTTTCCGGGACCGGTAACCGCCGATTCAGCCGGGCGAGGTGGTCGCATTTTGCGACCAGTTCCGCTTTCTCTCCAGCCGTGAGCCGGAACATGAAATCTTCGGGAAGGCTCTTCCCTACGCCGCGCCCTTCCTCCACAGCGCCCCGACCACCGCCTCCGGGTTCTCCGCCGCCACCTGAAGCAGCGCCCGAGCCGGACCTTCCGGGGACCTCCTGCCCTGTTCCCAGTTGCGAAGCGTAGCCACGCTCACCCCGATCATCAGGGCGAATTCGTCCTGGGATTTGCTCAACCGTTTCCGGATAGCCTTTATGTCCATCGGGGCGAAGACAAATTTCCGGCTCGGCGACATTTCTCCACGATGAATTTTCCCCGCCTCTCTGATGCTCTCCACAAGATCGTCGAACAGCTTTTTTTTCATCCGAACTCCTCCCGCACGAGACGGCGAAGCATCTTTACCTGTTCCACCGTGAGGTCGTCCCGCTCATTCTTCGGGTACGCAAGCAACATGTAAAAAATATCTTCCGGACCGTGCCAGTAATAGATGACGCGTGCCCCGCCTCGCTTCCCTCTCCCAGGCGCCCCCCAACGCAACTTCCGGATGCCCCCGGATCCGGATATCACCGCCCCAATGTCGGGCTTACGGAGCAATGCCACCTGCAACAACCGGTACTCTTCCTCCGGAAAGAGTTCATGTGCCTTCCGGGTGAATACCGATGTCTCAACGAAGACCGCAAAGTGATTATGCGCCATTGGCGTAGTAATTCAACCCCCTGTTTTATCAGTTGGTTGGAATTCTACGCAAAGATCAGGCCGGACGGATGCGAGCCTCCCCGGAAGGCGATCAGGCCTGCGCTTTCATCGGCATGCGGATCGTGGCCTCGCAGCCGCCCCCCCCCGCCCGGGGGGCGATGCGCACGGTTCCCCCCGCCTGCCCTGCGAGGTGCCGCGCGACCGGGAGTCCCATCCCCGTGTGGAGCGGTCCTTTGCGGGTGGTGAACCCGACCTCGAAGACCTTCTCCTCGAACCCCGCGGGAATCCCGGGCCCCTGGTCGCTCACGGTGAATTTCCACCCGGCGGCGTCGATGGACACCCGTATCGACAGTTCCCCGCCCGTCTCCGACATGGCCTCCGCGGCGTTGAACAGGAGCGCGAGGAGCGCCAGCCCGAAATCCCCCCGGTCGGCGTGAAGGATCCCCGGAGGGACTTCCGGAGGCGGCAGTACGGTCACGTTGTAGCGGCCGAGGTCGTACCGCGAGAACAGGAGGATCTCGGGAATCATCTCCCCGGGGACGAACGGTTCCGGGGAGGGAGCGTGCGGACGCACATGCCGGGAGAACTGCTGGACGATCGCCCCGATCTTCTCCCCGGCGGACAGGATCTTTCCGGCGCCGTCCCGGACTTTTTGCTCTTTCGCAGCGGACAACTGGATCAACTCGGAGAACCCGAGGACGACGCTCAGGTGATTGTCGATCTCGTGGGCGACGCCCTTCACCATCCGCCCGAACAGGGCGAGCCGGTACCGCTCGACGACATCCCGGTCCATTGGACCTCCCGATTCCTAAATCTGTATCCCGAGCACGCCTCCGGGGCCCCGCCGCTTCGAATCGTACATGAGGCGGTCGGCGGTGTTCAGGATCGATCCCCGCCCCGGGGCGTCGTGAGCGCAGGAGGCGTACCCGACGCTCGCGGTGAAGGAGATGACGCTCCCTCCCCCGATGTCCAGCCGGATGTTCGAGATCCCCTCGGCGATGCGCTCCGCGATCACCGCCGCGGAGGAAAGGTTGGTTTCCGGAAGGATCACCGCGAACTCATCCCCCCCGTACCTCGCCGCGATGTCCGTCTTCCGCATGTGGGCTCCCAGCGCACCCGCTACCAGCGAGAGCACGCGGTCCCCCGTCGCGTGGCCGTACCGGTCGTTGATCTCCTTGAAGTGGTCCAGGTCCAGGATGATGACCGCCATCGGCCGGACGTACCGGTTCGCACGCTCCAGCTCGATGGCGAGCTTCTCGTGGAACGCCCCGTGGTTGTAGAGCAGCGTCAGGGAGTCCTTATCGGCCAGCGATTTGACCAACCCGAACATCTCGGCGTTCTCAATGGCGATGGCGAGGTAGGACGCGAGCACCCGCATCGTCGGGAGCAGCTCCGGTTCGAACGCGTTCGGTTCGGGGTGGTTGAGCATCAGCACTCCGATGTTCTTCCCCTTCGACTCGAGGGGGACGCACATGAACGAGCGGACGTCCGTGCGACGCCCTCCGTAGTGCAGGAAGTCCAGGGAGGATCTGACGTCGGGGATCCAGGCAGGCTCCCCGGTGGTGAACACTTTCCCCGCGACCCCTTCCCCGGGGGCGAGGGTGAACTCCGGCATCGTCCCCACATTTCCCACCGAGACGGATTTCGCCACCAGCCGCTTCGTCTCCCGGGAGTAGAGCATGATGCAGAAGTCGTTCAGGCCCAGCTTCGCCATCACCCGTTCCGGGATGATCCGGTACAGTTCCTCGGGATCGAGGGTCCCGGCGATGACGGTGGAGACCTCCGCCATCGTCCGGAGATACTGGACGTTCGATTCGAGGTTTGTCCGCGTCTCCTCGAGGGCGCGCCGGAGACGTTCGACTTGCGCGAGGCGCTCCTCACGGTCCCGGACCGCCTCGCGAAGCGTGGAGACCGACCGCTCCTGCCTGGCGGAGATCGCTTCCGCCAGCGGGGCCAGGGGACCTTTCACCGACGGCAGGGGCCCGTCGGTGCCCTGCGCCACGGCGTTCCGCAGCCGTTCGACATGGAGGAACACGGTCCGCTCGAGGAGGATGGAACTGGCCACGGCCAGAACGAACTCGCCGGCGGCGACCCCCGCCACGAAAACGCCGCCGGGCGTGGAGAAGGCGCCGAGGAGGAGGGACGCCCCGGCCGTCAACGCAAGAAGGCCGCACCAGGCGAGCGCGAACCCCACCCGCCACCCGGAACGATCCGGGAAGACCCCGCTGCTCCTGTCGTCACCCTCCGGCATGAGGCGAAATTACCACGAATCCCCCTTACCTGAAACGGAGGATTGCGGTTAATCAGAACACCGCCCCGATGGTGAAGTGCCACTCCGCCGCCGTCTCCCCCTCGCGGCGATCGAGTTTCCAGGCGTAGTCGAGGCCGATGGGCCCGACGGGCGTCAGGTAGCGAAGACCCAGGCCGGACGATTTCCGAAGGTCGAAGCCGTTCACCGCGTCTTTGGCAAACCAGACGCTCCCCGCGTCGACGAACACCGCCCCGATGAACCCGGACCGGAGCGGAACGCGCAGTTCGGTGTTCAGGTTCACCATCATGTCGCCGCCGGTGGGCGTTCCGTCCGCCGCCTTGGCCCCCAGCGAGTCCTCCTTGAAACCGCGAACGGTGGTCCGCCCTCCGAGGAAGAACCGTTTCTGGATCGGCACCTCCTGCGTGCGCCCGAAGGAGCGGGCCATGCCGGCCCTGCCGGAGAGAACGATCGTGCTGTGCCGGTACACGGTGATGTAGAAACTACTTTGACCCGACAGCTTGAAGTAGTCGACCTGGGAGCCAAACGGCAGCGCCGCCAGCTCCGCCGACCCGGAAAGGAGGGTCCCCCTCTTCGGGTTGAACGGGTCGTCGCGGAAATCGAGCACCGCCAGCGCGCGGACCGCGGCGATGGTGGCGTATCCCTGGTCCTCGGGTGAAAGGACCGCGCCGGGCGCCACGCCCGACACCTCGTCCCGCGAGAGTTCGTACTGCAGCGACACGGAAGATCGTTCGAACACTTTCCGGGTGATGCTCGCCACGACGCTCGCCTTCCGGAGGTTGAAGCTAATGCGCTCGGCCTTATCGTACATTCCCGTGAGCCCGCCTTCCCACTTCCACCGGTTGCCGAAGATCCACGGCTCCCGAAAATCGCCGATCAGCTTCTCCTCCTTCTGGCTCACGGTAGCCTGCGCGGAGACGCTCCGCCCGAGGCCATCGAGGTTCTTCTCCTTCGCCCCGAGGAGCCCCCGGAAACCGGTGTCGGTGCCCCACCCGCCGCCGAACTCCACCTCGAAAAAGAGGGCCTCCTCGACCTCGAACACCAGGTCCAGGACGCCCCCCTCCGGACGCTTGACGCGCTGGACCCGCACGCTCTTGTAGAGCCCCGTGGCGTAGACCGCCTGCTGGAACCGGAGCAGGTCCTTCTCTCCGGCCGTCCCTCCCGGCGCGATCGGGTTCTCGCGCAGGATGGCCGCGGCCCGGGTGAGGAGCGTCCCACGGACGAGGATGTTCCCGAGGCGGTAGCGAGGCCCCTCGCCGATCATGAAGCGCAGCACGGAGGAGGTGTTGTCCGCGTCGAAGAGCACCTCCGACTCAACGCGGACATCCAGGTAGCCGGAATCGCGATAGTACGCGGCCAACGCCTCCGGATCGGCCTCCGCCCCGGCATAGTCGAGGTACGCCCCCTCCTTGTTCCTGATGTGCGCAAGTAATTCGGCCCGGAGGAAGTGGTCGTTCCCCGAGAAGACGATTTCCCGGAGCCGGAATCGCGGCCCCTCCTCGACCCGGATCGTTTTCACGATCCCGCCCCGGTCGTCCCAGGCGTTGTCGACCCCCAGGACCTTCATCCGGGCGTACCCGGACTTCTGATACAACCCGACGATCGCGTTTACGTCGTCGTTCCACTCCTCGTCGCTGTATTTTCCGGAGTCCGTGATCCAATGGAACAGTCCGCGGCCCTTCGTCGTCATCTGCCCGCGAAGAGCCTTCTCGCTCAACCCTTGATTCCCGGAGAAGCGGACGTCCTTGATGTAGCCCCGTTTCCCTTCCACGACCGTCACGGCGAGAGGAGTCCGGCCCGCGGACGGCTCCTCCACGGTGACGGCGGCGTCGAACAGCAGGTAGCCACGTCCCCGGTAAAACGCGGCCAACCGCTCCCGCAGATCGCGCACCAGGGCGCCCTCGGAGATCTCCTCGTCTCCCCGGAGTCCGGCGACTTCCGCGAGTCGGTCCGGCGTGAAGGCGGCGGCACCCTCCCAGCGCACGTCGTACTGCGGCCCCTCCTCGACCGTGACGGCCGGGCACAGGAGATCCGAAGACGGCTCGCACCGCTCGACCGCGTCGCTCACGTGCACGGTGAGGAACCCCGCCCGCTTGTACTCGCCCCTCAGGCGGGAGAGTCCCTCTTCCCATCGCCGAAAGTCGTGCGGCTTCCCCGCTTCCGCGCCGAGAAACCGCGCCATCTCCCCGGGCGTGAACCGTGTCGCCCCCGGAAACCGGAGATTCCCTACGGCCCCGGGTTCTCCCTCGGCGACCGTGACGAGAACCTTTCCCCCGCCGTTTTCCACGTTGCAGGTCACTGAAACGGAAACCGTCCCCCGGACGAACCCCTTCCGTATCAGGAAGGCCTTCACGGCCTCCTCCGCGTCGGCAAGATCCTTCTCCTCGACGGGGGATCCGCGCTTCAGTCGGGACGCCGAGATGACCTGCGCCGGCGTGAGCCGCTTCGTCCCCGCCACTTCGATCTCCGCGACCAGGGGGAACGGTCGGAGATAAAAGAGGAGATCCACCTTTCCGTCGGTCTCGCGAGTGAACGCGGAGACCTCGCGGAAGATCGACTTCTCGTACAGACCCCGGATCGACGCGCGGACCCCTTCCCCCGTGAGCCGATCGCCCGGGCGCACCTTGAGGAGCCCCGTGAGTTCCTCGTAGGAGATCAGGAACGGGGACGACACCTGGAAAGAGATCGAGGAGATGACGGGCTCGGAGGCAGCCGGCGCGGGGGCTTCGGCCGCGGCGGCGGACCCGCTAAGGAAGAGGAGGAGCGCCGCCGCCAGGAGGAGCGGGAGGAACTGAGGGCCTGCCCGGGAATAATCTGCGCGATCTGGACGCCGATTCATCCCGGCGGGCTTCGTTTCTCGTCGGTCGAATACTCCCGGTATTCTTTCTCCTCGTGCCTTGCCGGCCGGGCGACTCGACGCCCATATCTGCACACCTTATTCCCGGACAGACCCTCACTCCTTTCCACGAAGGAAGTCCTTCCACTGTCGATACCGGTAACGGAACTTGAGGTCGGCGCCGAGGTCCCCCTCCTGGGTGGTGCTGGCGCTTTGCCAAGTGCCCTGGAGGAAGATGTGTTCTTGAAGTTTGTATTCGGCGGTGGCGGTGCCCTCGGCCGACGTGCCGACGCTCGTGGCCATGGAAACGGAGGCCCGGTCCCCGAACGATTTCCCCACGATGAACTTCGGTTCGAACGTCTTCGTGGTCGAGGAGTATGCCGGCTCGATGGCGAACCGGTCCAGCCCGACGACCCCTCGGATTTTCTCCTCGACGCCCCCCTTGTACGGGCCGAGGGCGATGGAGGCCGCGGCGGCGGATCCCACGGCCCCTTCCTGCCCCGCCAGCGCCTGCGTCGTGACCCCCAGCGACAGGAGGGCGACGATATCGTTCTTCCCCAGCGGCGGGTCGGAGAACAGGTCGACCTCGTATTTCTCGAGCGTGCCGGTCACGGTGACGGTCACGGTCACATTCCCTTTCTTCGTCTCCGCCCGCCCGTCGAGGAGCGGGTTGTTCCTTCGGGGATCCTGGAAATCGACCGTCGCGCGCTTGAGCTCGTACTTGTTCCCGCGGAACTCCACCGTCCCTTCGACGACGTCGAACGATCCGAGGACGATCACCCGGGAGGTGTCGCCGACGATCCGGAACTCCCCCTTCGCGATGGCGTCGGCGAGGTTGTTCCGGATCCGGATCGTGCCGTCCGCGATCGCGTTGATGTCGAGGCGGACGCGGAAGTCGGACTTCTCCCGCCGCGCGGAGACATCGAACAGCCGCTTGCCGAAATCGACCAGCACCTTTTCGGGGCGCAAGGTCTTCGTGTAGCGGGCCGATTGCACCTCGATGTCGCCGGTGACCAGCAGGTCGTCCACCGGCCCGAGAAGTTCCGCGTGCCCCTGGACGACCGGACGAAACTCCTCCGGGTAAGGATACCGCACGTCGAGGAAATCCACCGAGAAGTAAAGGCGCTGACCCGCGTCCATCTTGAGCGGGACCTCTCCCCATCCATCGATGTAGCCGCCCCCGCTCTTCGCCTCGAAGTGTTCGAAAACGATCTTTTCGCGGCTGATGACCGCATCCGCCCGGATCCCCTCGAAGAGTTGGTTGTATCCGATGAACGAGAGGGTGCCGCCTTCCAGGTGCCCTGTCCCCACGATCGAGGGGGCGTCCCGTTTCCCGGTGACCCGGGCTTCGAGGGTCACCATGCCGTCGAGGCGGTCGAACACGGAAGGAACGGCAAGCCGGACCGCCGACGCCGGCAACTTCCCTTCCACGCGGACGTCCAGGGTCCCGCCCCAGGAGACCATCCCGGAGATCCGGACGGGGTTCCCCGCGACGACGATCGTCCCGCCGGTCCACCGAACCCCCACCGGATCCATCCGGGCGGAAAGGTCCTTCCCAGAGAGTTCGAACCCTCCGTCCCTATAGTTGAGCGATTCGACGAGAACGGTCCCCGAGGTCTTCTCCACGGCGCGGAAGGCTCCCTCGATCTGCGCGCGCCCGTGGAGGGAGAAGCGGCGGTTCCCGTTTTTCGCCGTCCCGTTCCCGGGGTCCCCCAGGCTGAACGGCCCCTCGAGGCGGAAGCCGAACGGCTCCCGGAGGGAGACCGACCATGCGAGCCGGGAGTCGGGGGCGCGTGTCAGGACCTCCCCCTCGAAGAGGTCCCCGCGCATTCTGCCGGAGGCGATGCACTCCCCGAAGCGCACCTCGCCGACGGAAAGATTCGTCGCCCGCACCGAGCCGTGCAGGGCGGCAAAGACCCCAGGAGAAAGGGGGCCGCCCCCCACGATGTCCGCCAGGCGGATCACCCCGCCGGCGTCACCGCTCCACACGCCGCCGGAAGAGATCCCGGAACGCCCCCCGGCGACGAGGAGAAAAGACGTCGGGACCTCCGACGCGGTCAGCGACACCTTCGCCGGCCACCCGTCGGAGCGTTGCACCTCTCCGTCGATCCGCACCCGGGGCGACGCGGAGCGGAAAGAGAACGTCCCGGCGGCGGCGCCCAGGCGGCCTTCCACGCGCACGCCCGACAGCCGCGCCGGACCCACCGAGAGCTCCTCCGTCCCGGCCGTGAACCGCGGCACCTCCCACCCCATCGGACCGCGGTGAGCCGAAAACCCGCCGTCGACGCGCCCCCCCACTTCCCCGGGGTACTCGCGGCGGAGCAGGGAGAAGGCCTGGGCGATCTCGATCCCCTCCACCGTTCCCTCGATCGCGGTCCCGTTCCCGCCGTCGCCGCTCCCCGCGACATGGAACGCGCCGTCGCCGAATTTCCCCTCCGCGTGCGCATCCCAGCGATCGGCGGATCCCGCGCTCCCGAACTTCCCCTCCGCCAGCAAGCCCCGCAGGGGGACCCCGCGTACGTCGACGCGCGCGGCCTGGAACCGTCCCGTCGCTTCGACCTTCCCCGCCGCGACGCGGATCCTGCCGTCCGCTTCCCCTTTCCCCTCGATGCCTGCGAGATAACGGGACGCCCCGCCGGCGTCCGCTCCCAGGGACGCCGCGACCGCGGAAACCCAGCGGCCGGAATCGGACAGGTCGATCTCCCGCGCCGCGACCGTCCATTCCGAAGCGGTCCGTGACCGGGCGAAGGGGGAGGTCCACGTCCCCTCGGCGGTGACCTTGAACCGCTGCGCGGGGACGTCGGCCGAGACATGGAGCGCCTCGGACGGCACGCCGTCGACCTTCAACAGCACCGGAAGGGCTGGGAGCGCGCGAATCGCGAGCGCAGTCGCGGAAAGAGACGCTTTCCCGCGCAGGCGGGACCAGGGGCCGGAGATTTCCCACTCCCCGACGACCTTTTCCCAGGCGAGAGGTTCGCCGACGCCGTAGTCGGCCGCCTTCCCGGCGGGGAGGGAAAGTGAAC
>Ga0315268_10002969_pt1 | contig 18852 bp, 17 predicted proteins | sample C1_top_MG_FD_204535 | JGI IMG/M metagenome (GOLD analysis project Ga0315268, IMG submission 204535) | Sediment microbial communities from Yellowstone Lake, YNP, Wyoming, USA - C1_top | ecosystem: Environmental > Aquatic > Freshwater > Lake > Sediment | place: USA: Wyoming | collected 2017-08-01
TGTCTTTAAGAAGCCTTGAGTAAATGTCATAGGCTCTCTCTGAACGACCTGTCTGCTCTATAACGATTGGAATAATGCTCATCTACTCTCCTTTCTCAGAAATGGCTTTAGCTAAAAGTATATCCAAAACTTTCTCCTCATAGATTATGTGTTTCAAACCCTCCAAAGAGCCATCTTTCAGTATATAGAAGTTCATGACAGCCTCTGGTTTGGCAGAGAGTCTCTCTGCTATAAGATGGATTCTGTCTTTAAGTTCATTTTCCGTTACTGCAACCCCTTCTTTTTTCCCAATGGCATCTATAATTATTGACGCCTTAACCCTTTTCAATGCCCTTTCTTTAAGCTCCGAGGAGATATCTTCTTTACCTTTTCCCTCTTCTTGCTTACTCAGCCCAGATTGAGGATCCAATATTTCTAAATCATGATGCACCTCGCTTGGATCCTTTATCTTGTCTCTTGCATCAGACATCTTTTCTTGTGTCTTAAGGGATTCCAACTCATTTTTTAGCATGGTCTCTGGTACCTCAAAATTGTGGGTTTCTATAATCTTGCGGAGAATCTCTGCCTTTTGTATTTTTGCTGCCTGTTCTTTCTTAACTTTATATATATTTTCTTTTATCTTTTCTTTTAACCCCGATATATTTTCAAAACCTATGTCTTTTGCAAATTCATCATCTATTGCCGGCAGGGTTTTTTGTTTTACTTCTTTTATCATGACTTTGATTTTAACTGTTTTACCAGCAATCCCCTTTGATCTGAATCTCTCGTCGACCGTAGTACTTAGCTCTATTATTTCTCCCTTCTTCTTGCCAATCAATTTTTCCTCGATGTCCATTGGTAGGATCTCTTTGCCCATTTTCAATATCTGTTCCTTAATAGTTTGAGGGGTTTTCTCTCCAACTATTTCGCAGTCAATATAATCAAAGTTAACAAGGTCATCCTTTCCGACCTCTTTTTCAGCTACTTCATATATAGCCTTTCCCCCCTGAAGTTTCTTTAGAGAATCTTCAACTTCGGCCTCATCAACATTTACAGCTATTTCTCTTGTTTGTATGTTTGAATACTCAAGCTTCTCAATCTTCGGCATTACCTCGACAGTGAGGGAAAGATTAATAGGATTGTTTCTTTTAAAATCGACTCCTTCATCCAACGCGGGAATCGTAACAGGGTTAAGGTCTGCCTCTTTTAATGCCTTGCTGTAGAACTCTGGAATAATCTTCTCGAGCACCTCTGCTTCAACCTTTTTACCGAAGCGCTTTTCTACTAAACTAATTGGGGCTTTACCAGGCCTGAAACCCGGAAAATTGGTATTCTGTCTAACCCTCTCAAGAGAATCTTTTATCTCCTTCTCAATGATATCTGATGGAATCTCTATCCTAAGACGCTTTTTTGTAGGACTAATATCTTCTACAGCTTGAAGCAATTGTTCCTCCTCAATATTTATTAATATTTTAATGTAAAATAATACCGAGACTTTGTCAAACACATGACTATTTACCTTATTGATGGAAACTCTTATGCTTACCGCGCTTACTATGCTATAAAAGAGCTCTCAACTTCAAAGGGATTTCCTACCAATGCTATTTATGGCTTTACAAATATGCTTCTGAAAATTATCAGAGAAAAAAAACCAGACGGTATTGTTGTATCATTTGATTCACCTGTTCCAACAAAGCGGCATATAATCTTTGAGAAATACAAGGCCCATAGACCTGAGACACCCAGAGGGCTCATAGAGCAACTGCCACATATAAGGAAGTTGATTTCTGCATTCAACATAACTGTATTAGAGATGCCCGGCTATGAAGCAGATGATCTCTTAGGTACAGTTGCTAAAAATTTAGCATATGAGGGTGTGGATGTATTTATTGTCACTGCAGACAAAGATATGCTTCAGCTTGTGGGCAAAGATATAAAGATTTACGATCCAATGAAGGACAGGATTCTTGATGAAGAATATATTAAAGAGAGATTTGGCGTAGGATCAGAGAGAATTCCAGAAATTATGGCTCTCACGGGAGACGCAGTTGATAATATCCCGGGTATTAAAGGTATAGGCGAGAAAACTGCGAAAGAGATTCTTTCAGATGTTAGAAGCCTCGATGAGTTATTAAGTAATACGGATTTGATAAAGAAGGAAAAGCTGAGAAAACTTATCTCTGAACATGTTGATACGGTAAGGTTAAGTCAAAAACTTGCAACTATTGATACCTCTGTACCACTTGATATTAAAATAGAAGAAACTATATTAAAAGAGCCTGATTGGATTTCCCTCCTTCCTCTGTTCAGGGAATTTGAATTCAGTAGCTTTATGAGGCTCATCCCTGTAAATATATCCAGAGGAACAGAACACGAAATAGTTTTTTCTATCGGTAGGCTCAAAGAAATCGCCTCATTAATAAAGGATGAATTTTCTTTTAGTATCGAGACTTCCTATAACGAGGGGAGAAACTCTACAGCAGACAGCCTTATAGGCCTGGTATTGTGTATAGATAAGGGTCAGGTTTTCTATATTCCTGTCTCACATTCTTATGCGGGAGTACCTCCTCAAATAAAAAAGAAAGATGTGTTAGAGGTCTTTTCTCCGATCTGTAGAAATAGGAACATTTCAAAGACCGGACACAATCTCAAACACGACATAATAACACTTGGGAGGGAAGGTATCCCAGTTGATGGAACTTTGTTCGACACAATGATCGCATCATATCTCATTAATCCAAATAAATCGAATCACAATCTTGAGGAGGTTGCATTCGAATATTTATCAAGGAGAAAAAAAACTTTTACAGAGGTCAAGGGAAAGAGAAACTCCCTTTCAGAGGTACCAATAGAAGAGGTAGCTTCTTATGCAACAAATAATGTGGTTATCAGTCATGAATTAAAAGAGCTCCTTTTCAATACACTTAAGGAAGAAAACCTTGAAAGAGTTTATTTTGATATAGAAATGCCTCTTATACATATTCTTGCAGAAATGGAAGAAGTTGGAATAAAGATAGATACAGAGAAACTGAGTGATATCTCAAAAGAACTCGAAAGGGAGCTCGATGGAATTCAGAAAAGAATATATTTTCTTGCAGGAGAAGAGTTTAACATAAACTCACCAAAACAGCTCGGCAGAGTCCTTTTCCAGGGCCTCGGGTTTAAGCCCAAAAAAAAGACAAAGACAGGCTTTTCGACAGAATTGAGTATTCTCGAAGAACTTGCAGAGTCACATGACCTCCCGCGAGAGGTGCTCAATTATAGAAGTCTGAGTAAATTAAAAACTACCTATGTTGATGTATTGCCTCCCTTAATAAATCCAAAAACAGGGCGAATACATACCTCCTTTAAGCAAACAGTTACAGCTACAGGAAGGCTTAGTAGTACCGAGCCAAATTTGCAGAATATCCCAATTAGAGGGGATTGGGGGAAGCGTATAAGAGAGGCTTTTATAACAGAAAAAGACAATATCCTGCTTTCAGCAGACTATTCGCAGATTGAATTAAGGATACTGGCCCATCTGAGCCAAGATGAAGGTCTTCTTGAGGCTTTCAGAAACGACATCGATGTACATTCGAGAACAGCATCCGAACTCTTTCATGTCCCAATAGATAAAGTTACCTACGATATGAGGAGGGTTGCCAAAACAGTAAACTTTGGAGTTATCTATGGTATCTCACCCTTCGGGTTATCAGAAACACTTAGTATATCAAGAGACGATGCGAGAAAATATATAGACCGATACTTTGACAGACATTTAGGAGTTAAAAAGTATATAGAGGAAACATTAGAGGTCACAAGGAATAGGGGCTATGTAGTAACATTATTTGGCAGGAGGCGTCCTATACCAGAGCTTAAAAATCAGAACTCAAATATAAGACAGCAGGGTGAAAGGTTTGCAATAAACTCGCCTATACAAGGAGCAGCAGCTGATATAATTAAGATTGCAATGATAAATATATGTAGAAGCTTTAAAGAAAGGGGGTTGAGGGCAAAAATGATTCTGCAGGTCCACGATGAACTTTTATTTGAGCTTCCTCTACAGGAACTTGAAGCCGTTAAAGATATTGTCAAGAAACAGATGGAAGGTGCCGTGGGACTTTCTGTGCCCATAAGGGTAGATCTCGGTTATGGTAGGAGTTGGGCAGACGCACATTGAAATGATAGAATTTTGCTAAAATATACCTTATAAAAGGGAGGAGTAACATGAGGGAGAAAGGCTTAGAAAAAGGAAAAGGGTTAAAGAAGACTGCTGCTCAAAAAACTACTAAAAAGAAGAGGGTTAGCGCTGGAAAGGTTAAAGTTAAAACAGAAAAAGGGAAAAAGGCTCGTAAGGCTGTTAAGAAAGATATAAAAAAGGTCAGGGCTCAGGTTAAAAAGAAAAAAGCTATCAAGAAAACAATTAAAGAAATAAAGGTTGAAAAAAGAGAAAAGGCTAAAAAGAAAGTTGCTAAAGAGATACAGAAAAAAGTTGAAATAAAGAAAGCTACTAAAAACCCCATAAAAGAGATTAAGGCCAAGAAGGTTACTTTACCCAAGAAGGCTGTACCGAGAATAACAAAAAAGACCCTGCTTCTAGAAGAAAAAGGGGAATACCCTCCTCTTCCTATTGAGATATTACCTGAAGAATATGGTGAAAACAGTATTGCCCTCATGATTGTTGACCCGAGAAAGTTGTTTATTTACTGGGAAGTGAAAGAGGACACTTGCAGAAAGTATACAGGTAGCCTCAATGTCAGGCTCTACGATATTACAAGTATTGATTTTGAAGGTATAAATGCAAATAGCTCTTTTGATATAGTGATGAATGATAGAATAGGTAGTTTATATATAGATGTCAGTCCCGATAGAGAATTTATTGCAGAAATTGGTTTTATTGACGCTGCTGGTTTTTTTATCACGATAGCAAGATCAAATAAGGTATCAACACCTCGAGCAGAGGCTGTAGAAGAAGGTGTCTTGCCCCCGAGGCTCTATGAAACAGGTCTTCCTATAAGACCTAAAGGGTACGAGAAGTAAACTGCGAGAGTGGCGGAACTGGCAGACGCGCTGGACTTAGGATATAATCAGAACAGTTTTTAGCAAGCTGGCCTCTGGCCTGAGATTAGAGCTAACTTACTGATTTTTAAATCAAAAATGCCATTCTGTATTTTTACATCCTTTACTATATTTTCTGTATTTTCTGATATATTTTGCTACAATTTTGCTACAGTTGAAAAGTCGATGTCTTTAAATGTGGATTGCAATTTTATGCTTTCGCTACATACCCTGCCTTAAGGTTCCATATATTTGATATTTGATAGAAAATGTTTTCAGATTTCCTGTGAAATGTTATTATTTATACAGATGTAAGTGTAACACCTAAAATATACCGGAGGAATGTATGTCAGTAAAGGCAGTCATAGATCTACCAGAAGCCCTCTATCAGACCCTATCGTCTCATGGTCTTTCAAAAGAAGCAATATCTAAAGAGACAAGAAAGCTCCTGGCCCTGAAGTGCTACAAGGAAAAGATACTGTCACTTGGTAAATCAGTGGAACTGTCAGGTCTTTCCATGTGGGAATTCATAGAGTTTCTCAGTGAAAATAATGTAGCCGTAATAGACTACAGCGAAGAACAACTGGGGAAAGAGTTTAAAAGCATAGGAAGGCTCAGGAAGGCTCTCAAGAGTTGAGAGTCGTCTGCGATTCTACCGTCCTCATCGGCCTCGCCAAAATCGGAAAGCTCGATCTCCTGAAACAGATTTATGAAGAGGTTTACATCCCTGAAGCTGTTTATACCGAGGTTGTTAGCAGAGGGAAAGGAAAGCCCGGCGTAAGAGAAATAGCGAATGCCCTGTGGATCAAAAAAGAGCCTGTTAAAGAACGCCGCACCGTAGACCTGCTCATTGCAGAGATGGGCTATGGTGAAGCAGAAGTCTTGGTACTTGGCAAAGAACTCAATGCCGACTGGCTTCTGGTTGATGATGAGAGAGCAAGAGCTGCTGCGGTTTCAGCAGGGTTCAACATAATAGGACTTGCGGGTATCCTTCTATTAGCAAAACAACTCAAGCTTATCCCTTCTGTTAAACCTCTCTTTGATGAACTAAGAAAGAAGAATTTCAGAATCAGCGACAAAATTTGTAAGCGAATTCTGAAAAAAGCTGGAGAAGAATAAGAACTTTCAGAAGCAGCATGCCTTTGTCTTTTACACCCTGATTCTTTGAAGATTCAGAGCCTTGATCTTCCGGACTTTTGTGCTGATTTACGGCTGACGTTTACTGAATAGCGAGGTCATAAATATTAAGATCTCCAAGATAGCCGATAACGATAAAAGACAGAAGGTTACTATTCTGTCTATCAGGTTACAATCCAATATCGTTGTGGATTATCGTTGTGGATGAAGATATAGAAAGGCGTGCAATAGAACTTAAGAATTTAGCTTTTAAGCTTTTTCATGCCCTGCATAGAAGTGTCTTTAGGAATCTCAGACCGATATCACTTTTCCCTGAATTTTGTCTCTCAAATATATCGAGTGCACCGCTTAGCCCATTTTCCGCAGTAACTTCTCTAATTTCATAAAAATTGAGGATAGGAAAACAGTAAATCCGCATCAACTCTTGATAGGGAAAAGTATTCTTTCAAAAACCGCATGTAGTGCAGAAAAGACTCTTGATATGGAGCTATTGATAGCCCCATAATTTTTTACATGTACCTGCGCGACATGGCAAGAACATTGACGGAGAAGAGTACGGATACTGGTCGCTGGTGGAATCTGTCCGCACCGCAAGAGGACCCCGCCAGAGAATTGTTGCAACTATTGGTAAACTGCCCAACCTGGATAAAGAAGAACGTATTAGGTGGGAAGAGATCAGTCGCGTACTCACAGGCAAGCCGAGACATCAAGACAGCTTGCTTGAAAAGACTGAAGAGCCGCCATCGCGGGCGACAGTAGACATCAATCGAGTCAGCGTAGAGCGTCTGCGCAGCTTCGGTGACATTTATCTTGCTCTTCTGCTTTGGCAGCAACTCGGCTTTGGCGACTTCTGCCGGGACAACATGCCTGAAGGAAGAGAAACAATACCGTGGTCAGTGATGGCCTGTATTCTTACAGTCGCGCGATTTTGTTCACCTTCATCGGAACTGCAGATAGCAGAATCGTGGTATGGCAAAACGGCATTGGACGATCTGCTTGGAGTGCCTGAGGAACGGGTAAATGATGATCGCCTGTATCGCTCTCTGGATGCTCTGTTACCTCACAAGGATGCCTTGTGCAGACACCTACAGAATCGTTACGGGGAACTTTTTGGCGAGACCTTCGACTTTCTCTTCTACGATATTACTTCCACATATTTTGAAGGAACGGCCTTGGGCAATTCCCAGGCAAAGCGGGGCTACAGCCGCGATAGTCGTCCCGATTGTCCACAGGTCTGCATCGGCCTCGTGACAAGCAGGGAGGGACTGCCTCTTGCCTTTGAGATATTTGACGGCAACCGTGCCGATGTCACCACGACCGAAGAAATGGTGTTGGCGATGGAGAGCAAATATGGGAAAGCAAAGCGGATATGGGTAATGGACCGGGGCATGGTAAGCGAAGAAAACATAGAGTTCATGAAGAAGCGTGGCGCCCGATATATTGTCGGCACACCAAAATCAATGCTCAGAAAGTTCGAACAGGAACTTCTTGCAAAAGGCTGGAAAGAAGTTCAGCCCGGTGTTGAAGTAAAAATTTGTGCCTGTCCCGAAGGTAGCGAGGAGACCTTTGTCCTGTGTCGCTCTGAAGGGCGGAAGGATAAAGAAACAGCCATACTGAACCGGTTTCTTGGTCGGCTACAGGCAGGGCTTGGGAGACTCAAAGAACAGACGGAAAAGGGAAGACTCAGAAATCGACAACAGGCGGAACGAAGGATCGGTCGGCTTTTGGAGAGAAACAGCCGTGCTGCTTCACTGTTTACCGTAACTGTTACTGAGACCGGATCAAGAAAAGAGAAGCGACTTGTCATTAATATCACGAAGAGCGAAGACCGGTATCAATGGGTGCTTCAAAGTGGAGGCAACTACATTTTGCGCACCAACTGGACAGAAACCGATCCCAAAACTATATGGAAGAAGTACATTCAGTTGACTGAAGTGGAAGACGCCTTCAGAACAGAAAAACATGATCTCGGTATACGACCTATTTATCATCAGAAGAAAGACAGAACACAAGCCCATATCCTAGTCTGCTTCCTGGCGCTCTCGATGTGGCGTACACTTCAGCAGTGGATGAAGGCGTCCGGACTCGGCACGGCACCGAGAAAACTTATTGAAGAGATGCGGGAGGTGAGATCTCTTGATGTCCTGCTTCCCACCAGAGATAAAACCATCAGGCTAAGAGTGATCTCTACGCCACCAAAAGAATTGAAGGTTTTACTTCAGAGGATGAAAATATTGTTGCCCAACAACCCAAAAATTATTCAAAATGTAGTGCAGAAAATCGCTTAATTCTCAACCTAACCTGTTGATATGATTGCTTTTCAATTTTCAAACTGCGGAAGATGGGTTAGTTCTCACAGCAACAAATGTTTCAGCATAAGACAGAGATTAAGTTTGTTTCCTCTGAAAATTAATATGCCTAATTATCTCCACGAAGCGCAAACTACGCATGAACTTTACACAAGGCGATTTTTAAACAAGTATTGATTCCAACTACAAACAAATATAACAAGGTTTTTGATTATTTCTTTCATAACTTTATAGGTTTTATGTAAAACTGAACAAAGCGAATGTAAAACCCAACATTTCTTTTCTTCCTAAACCAAAAAACATATTTGGCAACATCGTTCAAAGAAGTGGTAAATTAGTAAGAAGTGCATGACAATAACCTTAAAAAGAATGAAAGAAGGAATATATTCAGATGCAGATTTGTTTTGGTATTGACTCAAGTTATAGCAAAACAAAACAGATAAAAACAACTATCTATGGTAAAGAAGCATAAGAAGTCTGACTTAAGCGGACTCGCTCTACTTGTCGTTGAAGGTGATATTCTGTCTTTAAATACTCTAGAAAAAATATTTAAGGAAAAAGGCGCACAGGTTTATACTGCTCAAGACCCTGATAAGGCTAAAAAAATCCTCAAACAAAAACATATCCATGCAATCTTAGCATCCATTGATTTAATTAATGAAAAGCTTATAGAATTTATTAAGGATTACAAAGAGCGTTGTCCTCGAAGTCATTTCTACATACTTACTGACCAGGAATACGATTTGGCTGATACGTCCCGCGAATCAATCAAATTCCTTGTAGATGACTATATCAAAAAGCCCCTTGATATTGATCGGTTTACGGAAAATATTAAAACAACTATAGGAAGGTCGCGAAATGACAGCACATCTCTTGCTGTTATAGATCCTCTTATAGCTAAGATTAAACCTTATTTTCTCTTTTGTTCTCCTGTTATGCGCCAGATTCTATCTACTCTTCCACAAATAGCAGACTCTGATCAGACAGTTCTAATTACTGGTGAAACTGGTACAGGCAAGGAAATAGTGGCGCGTGCCATTCATATGTTGAGCAGACATTCCTCAGGTCCGTTTGTTCCGATTAATTGCGGGGCAATACCAGAAAGTCTTATTGAAGGAGAACTTTTCGGTCACGAAAAAGGCGCTTTTACCGGAGCGGTTCAGACAAGAAAAGGCAAATTCGAATCTGCAGAAGGCGGTACGTTGTTCCTCGATGAAATCGGAGATATGAAACTAACTCTGCAGGTTCGTCTCCTCCGGGTGCTCGAAGATAAAGAGGTTTTTCGAGTTGGAGGCGAGGTCTCCGTGCCAGTAAACATGCGGGTTGTTGCCGCTTCAAATATAGACCTTTTCAAAGCAGTAAAAGACGGACTGTTTCGTGAGGATCTATATCACCGCCTTAATGTGCTCCGTCTTCACCTACCGCCATTGAGGGATCGCATTGAAGATATTTCCCTGCTCGCAGTGCATTTTCTTGAACGTACATTAGCTGAGATGAACTGGAAGCCGCCGTATCCAAACCTTACACCCGAGACCATACATCTTCTCGAGATGTCCCCATGGAGAGGAAATGTCCGAGAACTTCGAAATCTTATGACACGAGTAGGAACCCTTCTCCCACGCAATACAAAACAGATTTTCCCCTTTCATGTTCTCCCCCATCTGCACGCAATATACACAAACTATGCATTGTCACAACCTGATAAAGATGATGATAGGGGGATTTCCATCAAGGCCGGTATGAAACTTTATGATGTAGAAAAATTGCTCATACAGGAAACTCTGAAGAAAACCAACGGCAATAAATCAAAAGCCGCCTCACTGCTTGGCATCAATTTACGTACACTCAGAAGGAAGCTAAACAAACCTCCCACCAAATAGGGCTATTTGCCCTATAGGGCAAATTAACCTCCCAAAAATAGGGCTAAATGCCCTACTATGTCATGCCAATATATCATAAATACTTGACATTAAAAGGAATTTAAATCTGGCATGCTCATTGCTCTATATTATGAAAAAATTTAGAAAAAAAGGAGGTGATGTTTATGTTATGGTCGGATCTAGAAAGGTTTGGAAGTTTCTGGGACCCGTGGCAGGAATTTGAACGGATGAGGCGTTCATTGTTCGGAGACGGATGGGCATCTACAGTTGTTGAATTTCCGGCAGTCAATGTATGGGTAAGGGATGATAATGCTGTTGTCACGACAGAGATACCTGGTGTCGAACCGAAATCTGTTGATATATCAATCACCGGAAAGTCCTTAACGCTCCGCGGTTCACGTGAACCTGAAGAAGGTCAGGAAGAAGATATCTATCATCGAAGGGAACGGTGGTACGGACAGTTTAGCAAAATAATCGACCTTCCATTCAGTGTTGAAGTAAATAAGGTAGAAGCACGGTTTAAGAATGGGGTTCTATATTTAGAACTGCCCCGTGCTGAAGCAGAAAAGCCCAAAAAGATTTCTGTGAAGTCTGAGTAGCATTTCAAAGGAGGTGATATTAAGGATGACAGGGGAAACAAAAGAGATAAAGAAAAAAGATGCTGATACTCAAAAGGGAATAGAACATACAAGGGCAAAAAGGCTATACACACCTGATGTTGACATAGTTGAAAGGAAGGACGATATCGTTGTTATGGCAGATATGCCTGGTGTGGATAAGAATTCAGTCGACGTAACACTAGAGAATAACGTTTTAACGATATACGGAAAGGTTGAAGCAGAGATACCCGAGAAGCACAAGCTTTACATATCTGAATATGGCGTAGGAGACTATCAGCGTGTTTTCAATATTAATGAAGAAATTGACCGAGATAAAATTGAGGCTACTGTCAAAAACGGTGTTTTAAAAATAATTTTGCCGAAATCCGAGGCACTGAAAACAAAGAAGATCGAGGTTAAAGCTGAAATGGCAAGAGCCTAAGATAAAAGGAGGTGATGGTTATATGAAGAATATTAAGGATATTGTACCGTTTTGGAAAAAGGATGTATTGGTTAGACGCGAGGAGTATGAACCGTTTAGTCTTTTTCGTCATGAGATGAACAGGCTTTTTGATGACTTCTTCCGAGGGTTCGAACTCGAGCCGTTTGAAAGGCGTCTTAGAACATTCACTCCTAGTGTTGATGTGTTTGAGAATGATAAGGAGATAAAGATTACAGCTGAACTTCCGGGAATGGATGATAAGGACATTGATGTATCCCTGAACAAAGATTCTCTGACGATTAAGGGGGAAAAGAAAGAAGAGAAGGAAGAAAAGAAAAAGGATTATTACCACATGGAACGTTCATATGGTTCATTCAGCCGGACAATTCCTCTTCCTGCAGAGGTTGATACTGACAAGGTCAAAGCGGAATTCAAAAAAGGAGTACTGATGGTCACAATGCCGAAGACATCAAAGGCGATAGAAGAAACAAAGAAGATCGCTGTGAAGGTTGAGTAAACCCCATCAGAAGATCCATGCCCTTCTGACGGGGTAAATGAAGTGAGAGGCCGACATGGAGAACAGTTGATACAGTTCTCTATGTCGGCCAAATAGACATGTCAATTCAAGACTGAATTTTTATTAAAAGAAAGGAGAGACGTGTATGAAGTTTAAACCTTTAAGAGACAGGGTATTAGTCAAGTATTCGTCAGAAGAAGAAAAAACCACAGGTGGCCTGTTCATTCCTGAAACAGCCAAGGAAAAACCCCAGCGGGGTACTATTATTGAGGTAGGTCCTGGAAAGATTACCGATGATGGGAAACGCCAGCCCATGGAGGTTAAAGTTGGCGATACAATACTCTTCGATAAATATTCTGGTTCGAAGATCAAAATTGATGAAGAGGAGTACCTTATCATCAGGGAAGAGGACATATTGGGAATCGTTGAAACCTAACAATTTTATGAATACAAGGAGAACTTAAAATGGCAGCTAAACAACTCATTTTTGACGAATCAGCAAGAAGCTCTATACTCAAAGGTGTAAGCATACTTACCGATGCAGTAAAGGCTACACTCGGTCCAAAGGGAAGGAATGCTATCCTCGATAAAAAATTCGGGGCACCTACGATAACCAAGGATGGTGTTACGGTTGCAAAAGAGATAGAGTTAAAAGATCCCTATGAGAACATGGGTGCCCAGCTTGTAAGGGAGGTTGCATCTAAGACATCTGATGTAGCAGGTGATGGGACTACAACTGCAACTGTCCTTGCACATGCTGTCTACAGGGAAGGGATTAAGAATGTTACAGCAGGCGCAAACCCGATGGACCTCAAGAGGGGTATTGATAAAGCTGTTGAGGTAGTTATCGAGGAACTGAAGAAGCTCAGCAAACCAGTTCAGGAGAAAAAGGAAATCGCCCAGGTTGGCACAATCTCAGCGAATAACGATGCATCTATTGGAGAGCTTATTGCAGAGGCGATGGACAAAGTTGGCAAGGATGGGGTAATCACTGTTGAAGAGGCTAAGAGCATGCAAACGACCCTCGATGTTGTTGAGGGTATGCAGTTTGACAGGGGATATATCTCTCCTTATTTCATAACAGATCCTGAAAGGATGGAATGTAATCTTGAGGATGCTTTTATTCTTATCCATGAGAAAAAAATATCTTCAATGAAGGACATGGTACCGATACTGGAGCAGATAGCCAAAATGGGGAAACCCCTCCTGATTATAGCAGAAGAAGTTGAAGGAGAAGCCCTTGCAACACTTGTTGTAAACAAGTTACGTGGAACCCTTCAAGTTTGTGCTGTAAAGGCACCTGGTTTTGGCGATAGAAGGAAGGCAATGCTTGAGGATATCGCAGTCCTTACGGGCGGGACCATGATATCAGAAGACCTCGGTATAAAACTGGAAAATATAAAGATTACTGACCTCGGAAAGGCAAAAAAGATTACGGTTGACAAGGACAACACGACTATTATCGAAGGGGCAGGAGATGCGAACAAAATACAGGGCAGGGTAAAACAGATTAAGGCACAGATCGAGGAGACAACCTCAGACTATGACAGAGAAAAACTGCAGGAGCGGCTCGCAAAAATAGTGGGTGGTGTTGCAGTAATCAAAGTCGGAGCAGCTACAGAAACAGAGATGAAAGAGAAGAAGGCACGTGTTGAAGACGCCCTTAATGCAACAAGGGCTGCTGTCGAAGAAGGTATTGTGCCTGGAGGAGGTGTTGCACTGCTCAGATGTATACCAGCACTGAAAGGCCTCAAACTGGAAGGCGACCAGCAGATTGGTATTGATATTGTCAAGAAAGCAATTGAAGAACCTATCAGACAGATAGTGAATAATGCTGGCCTTGAAGGTTCAGTTGTAGTTGAAAAGGTAAAGCACTCGAAGGAGGTCAATTATGGTTTTGATGCAGATAAAGAAGAATATATAGATATGATGAAGGCAGGCATAATCGATCCCACAAAGGTTGTAAGAATTGCTCTTCAGAATGCCTCATCTGTTGCAAGCTTGATGCTGACGACCTCTGTAATGGTTACAGAACTGCCTGAGGAAAAACCTGCACCGGCAATGCCGCCAGGCGGGGGAATGGATTACTAATTATTACCGTTTCTGCAGGATTATTGATGAAAGCTGCTCACATGGTAAGGTCCTGTGGGTAGTGGCTAAATTTATCTCATCAGCATTTCATGCAACGTAAAAAAGAGGCAGTAAAAATGGCAAAGGCAATAGGTATAGATCTCGGAACAACTAATTCTGTTGTTGCTGTCTATCAGAACAATGAACAGGTTGTTATCCCCAACCAGGAGGGCAGCAGGACAACCCCATCCATAGTTGCGTTTACAGCCAAGGGCGAGAGGATCGTCGGCCAGATTGCCAAGAGGCAGGCTATTTTAAATCCTGAAAATTCGGTCTTCTCCATAAAAAGACTTATGGGCAGAAAGTACAACTCCGCACAGGTGCAGGATGCCCGAAAAAAGCTTCCTTATAAAATAGTCGAGGCACCAAACGGCGATGCCCATGTAGAGATAAAGGGAAAGGAATACTCTCCGCCTGAGATATCTGCCATGATTCTGCAAAAGCTAAAACAGGCTGCCGAAGACTATCTTGGGGAGCAGGTAAGCGATGCAGTTATAACTGTACCTGCATATTTTGATGACAGTCAGAGACAGGCTACAAAAGATGCGGGGAGGATTGCCGGTTTAAATATTCTTAGGATCATAAATGAACCAACTGCAGCCTCCTTAGCCTATGGTGTGGACAAGAAAAAGGACGAGAGGGTTGCTGTATATGACTTAGGAGGAGGTACATTTGATGTATCCATACTGGAAATCGGAGAAGGAGTTACAGAAGTTAAATCCACAAACGGCGATACCTATCTGGGTGGTGATGATTTTGATCTGAAAATAATAGACTGGCTGATTGAAGAATATAAAAAGGAACAGGGCATCGACCTTAAACATGACAAGATGGCCCTTCAGCGTTTGAAGGAAGCAGCAGAAAAGGCAAAAATAGAGCTATCAACAGCTATAGAGACTGAGATTAATCTTCCTTTTATCACTTCTGATGCATCAGGGCCAAAGCATTTGCTGCTAAAGCTTACAAGGGCAAAATTTGAACAGCTTGTTGATGATCTCCTGAAACGCTCAATAGAGCCATGCAGACAGGCTCTTGAGGATGCAGGGTTTTCAGCATCTGATATTGATGAAATACTGCTTGTAGGAGGACAGACAAGGATGCCGAAGGTCAGCCAGACTGTTGAGAGTTTCTTTAATAAGGAGCCGAACAGAGGCGTAAATCCTGATGAGGTAGTTGCTGTCGGGGCAGCCATACAGGCTGCTGTGTTAAAGGGTGACATGAAAGATGTCCTGCTTCTTGATGTCACACCGCTTTCTCTGGGAATAGAGACCCTTGGAGGCGTATTCACAAAACTGATAGATAGAAACACAACCATTCCTGTAAAAAAGAGCCAGATATTCTCTACTGCATCAGACAATCAGCCTTCAGTGACTGTCAGGGTATTTCAGGGTGAGAGGGAGATGGCAGAACATAACAAACTTCTCGGCAATTTCGAACTTATAGGAATTCCCCCTGCTCCGAGAGGAGTACCACAGATAGAGGTTACGTTTGACATTGATTCCAATGGTATCCTCCACGTATCTGCAAAAGACCTCGGGACAGGCAGAGAACAGTCAATAAAAATTACCGCATCAAGTGGGCTTTCTGAAGATGAAATTAGCAGGATGGTAAGGAATGCAGAGTTGCATGCTGACGAAGATAAGAAAAAGAAGAAGCTTATCGAGATAAAAAATGAAGCTGATGCATTGATTTACAATACTGAAAAATCATTAAGCGAACACGGAGACAAAATTTCAGCTACAGAAAAGAAAGACATTGAGGCTGCACTTCATAGGTGCAAGAACCTGAAGGATACATCAAATAATCCCGATGAAATAAAAACTGCAACTGATGCATTGATGACTGCATCGCATAAGCTTGCGGAGCATATATATAAAGAGACAGCATCAAAGTAATGGTAATAGCGTTGGTTATTTTGTTACTAAGTTTCCTATTTTCATGGACAGTTACTGACAATGAAAATGATGATACATAAATAACGAATGAGGAATCCGGGAGGTGATACGAGATGTTTTCTTTCTCTTCACATTCTTTGACAGAAAAAGACACCAAATCGAAGCGTGGAACGGACAGGGAGCAAATCATTGAAATGCTTACCCAAGTTGAAGACAAGTTTGCACTGTCTATTTACAAGAAGGTTTACAACATAAGTGATGAAGAGATTGCCAATAGAAGAAAAACGCTTAGAGAGAAAGGACATGGGAGGTAGCAGGGCATAGACAACTTGAAGGGGACTGCCTGGCGTTTCGATAAATTAAAACTGCACAAGAATTAGAAACGGAGGGAAAATGCAGGGAGATTTATGGAAGCTCCGCCTCCTTGCTCCTATGGAGGGGGGCGAAGAGATTTTTAAGTGGATATTTATTGAATAAATAAAATCCGAATTAAGGATAGCAGACGATACAGGCCATGTATAACAGACTCTATGGAGGCAATAATGATAACCACAATCAAAGTAACGGTAATATCAATAGTTATTTTATTGTAATCCTTTTGTTTGCATGGACAATTGCTGATAGTGAAAATGACAATACATAAATAACGAATAAATGAGTTTTGTTCGAGGTGGTATCTATGCAGAACAATCTACAAATCGCTTTTTTAAGAGTAGACGAGAAAGGGATTATCACTGATTGCAACGATAGTGCTGAAAATTTTGTTGGCTATTCTAAGGACGCACTTATCGGCAAGCCCCATTTTGAAATCATACATGGCACCTCAGGCAGAGATGCCTGTTTATTGTTCAATCAGCTCTGTCAGAAAGAGAAAGCCGTTGAAACTGAAATCACAATACAAAGGGCGGATGGTGAACTCATCACTACATCTTCTATAGCCTATCCGCTGTTTAATGAAGACAATAAATTTATTGGAGGTGTTGAGTTCTTCAAAGATATCAGTGCAGTAAAACAAATGGAGAGGGAAAGGAAGAATTTTTTGTCGATGTTAGCCCATGATATGAAGAACCCCGTAATGACATCAATCGGTTTCCTGTCGAGACTTCTGAATGGGAAAGCAGGTCCTCTGACAGAAAAACAGAGAAGCACACTCGAATTGATAATGGAGGATCAACGGAAACTGGAGCTATTGATAAGGGATTTTCTCGAGTATTCAAGACTTGAAAGCAGACAGGATAAACCTGTTCCGGGCCCCTTCAGTATGAGAGAGGCATTAAATAAAAAAATTGCATCGGGGCAAGCTGAATATGATAAAAAAAATGTACAAATAGGGTTTAACAAATCTGAGAGAAACCCTATAATCAGTGCGGACACAATTATGATCAACAGGGTTATCACAAATCTTCTGGATAATGCGTTGAAATATACGAATTCCGGAGGCAGGATTTCAGTGAATCTGGAGGACAGAGAAAAAGATATACTTGTACAGATAACCGATACAGGGATAGGGATCTCCGAAGAAAATCTTCCGCATATATTTGATGCTTTTTATCGGGTTAACTATGATTCGCAGGGTTCAGGGCTTGGTTTATCAATTGTCAAGAAAATCGTTGAAGCACATGGAGGGAAAATATGGGCAGAAAGCAAAGTTGGAAAAGGAAGCACGTTCAGTTTCACTCTGCCGAAACAAGAGATAGTTGATTCTCATATGCGGGAAAAGTTAAATCATGAGAGAGCTATGGAATATTAATTATCATGATAGAATTTACATGATCATAATAAAATCCCTCCTGATCTCTCCTTGCCCGAGGGAGGTTGCCCCCCTTTCTCTCCAAAGGGCGAGGGGAGATTTTTTAGTAAATGTTTATTTAATTATGAGAACCTTAACAAATGGATATGGATGATAAACAGGCGATGAAACTGAGAAAAGAAGTTGAATTTTACTTCTGGATCCATTCTGCTTTTCGGAGATATGTTGAGGTCATTATGGACCTTATTCTTATGGGGCTTGTACTTGTAGCTTTTATTTTGATCATTAAAACCATTTATCTTATGGGAATATCACTTTATAGTGAAACAAATATTGCTCATGTCATATCGGAAATCATGTTTATTTTCATTCTCGCAGAGACGGTAAGACTTCTCATTATTTATCTTGAGTCTCACAGGGTAGCGCTCGATGCGATGGTTGAAATAGCAATCGTGTCCGTCATCAGAGAGATCATACTGAAGGGATTTCTACATGTTGAACCACTTATGATAGCGGTAGCGTCGCTTTTCATTATAGTACTTGGTTTGCTCCTGAGATTCGGTGGCATAAAATCAGAACATGAAATGTATAGTCAACATAAGCCTTTTTTGCCAAAACGTATTGAAGGGCCAAAGACTATTTGAGCGCTTTGGACATATATGGAACAAGTAATCAAAGGAAAATAAAGACCTCTGTATTGTCTTTATTTTGAGGCCCAAATTCGGTAAAATATTAAAATGAAAGTTGATTGCTACTTATCTTTAGGCTGTGCTTCTGAAGGCGCTCTTAGGGCAGCTCTATATAAGTCTCTTGAACTTGAAGCTTTAGAAGCCGATGTGAAATTCCACAGGATAACAGACAAAGAAGCTGCGGAGCTTGGCCTCAAAGGTTCTCCTTCTGTATTAATAAATGGGAAAGATATAGAGCCAGCGGATGTACAAGGGTTTTCTTGAAGAATGTTTAAGGATGAGTCTGGAGGGCTCTCGCCTGTTCCTTCCGTAGAAATATTAAGGCGTATTATTCGAGAAGCATAATGCCTTAAAATGCAACCTTTCGGTTAAGCTTCAATCTGAAGTTGCAGAGAACAAAAGTGAATGAAGTTTTCGGTATTGGAGCAATTGCAGATTGAAGCATGAAGAACGAAGCCGCTACGCACCCTATGGCGATTCAATTCACC
>Ga0315268_10002970_pt1 | contig 18841 bp, 15 predicted proteins | sample C1_top_MG_FD_204535 | JGI IMG/M metagenome (GOLD analysis project Ga0315268, IMG submission 204535) | Sediment microbial communities from Yellowstone Lake, YNP, Wyoming, USA - C1_top | ecosystem: Environmental > Aquatic > Freshwater > Lake > Sediment | place: USA: Wyoming | collected 2017-08-01
TTCATTAGTGTCGACGACGATTTTTGTTTCAAATGATTTTTTCTGCCACCCAGACCAACAAATTCTCTGTTAAACCATTGGGAGACCGCTGACAACCCCCCTCCAGGCGACCGAACATCGTTTTCTCGAAGTCGAAACCGACCAAGGATATGAATAATGTCGTCCCATTCTTTTTTGAAATCACCTCTTAATACGGCACACGCATGTTTCCATTCGTGTATCTCGAAACATTTGCGAAGAGACTCTGGCAAAAGGTCAATGACCATATCTAATTTCGATGGTTTAGCCACAACAATTGTGGACGGAAGAAAGGGCCCTTCTTTCTCATGCAATAATCTTCTTATTTTTCTTGTTTATCTCAAGATGGCCGATCAAATAGATATATAACTTCAAGTTGTCGTCCATGTCAAGAAAAAGGCAAGGTTCTCGCCGGTCCTGGCGGCAAAAAAGGCTGATTTTCTGAGAGTTGGAAGAAAATCTGTAATTTATATGTCTAATATAAAAAGGAGAGGATTATGTTGTTGATAAAAGAATTTTCGTTCGTTCTGTCTCTTTTTGCCATTGTCGCCGGCTCAAGCCGCGCCATGCCGCTTGAAATCAGAGGCCGGGTCATCTCTCTCGACGGCCGTCCGATCGCAGGGGCGGTCGTTTTGGTTCGCCAGACCAACGCGTCGGCCGCCACCGACGCCGAGGGAGGCTTTTCCGTGAGCGCTCCGGACGGAGAACGAATCCGATTGACCGTGAATCACCCGGATTACTTTGCCGAGGAACTGTCGTTTTCGGCCAAGGAAGCATCCCAGGCCCTGACCGTCCGGCTCACCCCTCTCATTCGCCAGACAGTCGAAGTCTCTGTGACGGCGCTTCGGTATCCGGAGCCGGCGGCTAAGATCCCCGCCGCGCAGACGATCATTCCATCCGCATTGCTGGAAGAGCGCCTGGCACCAAACATCACGGAAGCCCTCGCCTTCACTCCGGGTGTCACGCCTCTCGGCTCGGGCGGCTTTTCGCTCGTTCCCTCGATCCGCGGGCTCGCCCGGCGGCGGATCCTCGTCCTCGTGGACAACGCCCGCATCACGAGCGACCGGAGAACCGGTCCCAATGCCTCCTTCGTCAATCCCGAGGATCTGGACCGCATCGAAGTCCTGCGCAGTCCGTCATCGATATTCTACGGATCGGACGCCATCGGCGGCGTCGTCAATTTGTTCACGAAGAATCCTCCGTCCGAAGATGGCCTTTCCGGCCGCCTCCATACCGGATACGGAACCAACAACGCCGAGAAGTCCTACGGTCTGAGCGTGGGTGGTCGGAAGGGAGCCTGGGGATTCTATCTCTCCTACCAGGGCCTTGACGCAGACAATTACCATTCGCCTCAAGCCGAAGTCCTTCAATCTCAGTTTAGCCAGGGCGGCCTCTTCGGCAAGGTCGTCTTCGACACCGACGCCCGCCGGGTGACACTGAGCTTTCTCGGGTCGCGAGGGACGGAGATCGGCAAGCCCAATCGGACCAGCGCCACCAAGCCGACATGGTATCCCCGCGAGAATGACAACCTGGTCCAACTCGCCTGGACGGAAAAGTCTTTGGCCGGCGGCGAGTTCGCCGTCCAGGCCTACGCCAATCCAAACTTCCTGGAGACGAGAACTAAAACCCTGTCTGGGACGGTTGTGACAAAAGATTCGTTCAGCCGGACCGAAAGCACCGAGTATGGCGTCCAGGTCTCCTTCGCCAGGATGCTCGGCGCGGCTTTCCGCCTGACGGCAGGCGCCGACCTTTTCGGCCGGGCAGGCGTCAAGGCTGCGCTTCATGAAGTTTCCTTCGACAATTCCGGCAACGCCACAAAGATCTATGATGAGACGGCGTATGACCGCGGCCGGAGCACGGACGCCGGCGTCTTCGTCAGCGGCGACTTTTCGGGCATACCCAGCCTCGACCTCGTCGGCGGCCTGCGCTGGGATTCATTATCGCAATCGGCCCATCCCGGGGGCGGGACAGAGGCGATGGACAAGCGAGACGACGCCGTTACCGGCTTTCTGGCGGCCTCCTACCATTTCACGCCTTCGCTCGTGCTCTTCGCCAACGCCGCCCGCGCCTACAGGACGCCCGGCTTGGGCGAGCGCTTCTACTCGGGGATCACCGGGCGCGGATTCATCATCGCCCAGCCAAACCTGGCCAACGAGCGCAGTTTGAATTGGGACGCCGGCCTGAAGTGGATCGCGCCTCGCGTCTATGCCGCGGCCTATGGTTTTGTCTACACTGTCAACGGGCTCATCGACCGCTACCAGGTCGGTCCGTCTATCTACACGTACGGCAACGTGGACAAGGGCAGGATCAAAGGCGTGGAGTTTGAAGCCGAAGTCTATCCGCTCTCCAGCTGGAAGCTGTTCGGCACGTTTGCCGCGCTGAAGGGCGAAAGCGCGACGACGGGAACGCCCATCAACGACATCCCGCCGCTGCGCGCCGTCGTCGGGACGCGGGTCTGGTGGGGAAAATTCTCGGCCGAACTGACGGGCGTCTTGCAGGCGGACAAGGATGATCCCGGCCCCGCCGAAATCTCCATCCCCGCCAGCCAGGTCTTTCAGCTCAAGGCCAATTACTTTTTCTACCCGGTCAATATCTATCTTGTCGTGGGTAATCTCTTCAATTCCAGCTATCTGGGCCGTCCTGACCCGGAAGCGATGGAGGAACCGGGCCGCGGCTTTATGATCGGCCTGAGCTATTCATTCAGATAGGACTGCCTGCAAGGGGGGGAAGAATTCAGATAGAGAATTTGATTGAAATATTCCCGTTATTATATCTAATTTAGATCGTGGAGGTTAGGCGATGCCAAAATCTTATTTGAAATCCTTGTCATCTCCGTTCTTGATCTTCTTTTTGTTGCTTTTCCTGGTCAGTCTGTCCTTCGGCTTGCCTTCCGAAAAAAAGGAAGCCGATAAAACTCAAGCTGCGCAGAAGAAAAAATCCGTCGAACAAACCGCCCCAGAGGCCAAACAGCATATCGAGATCACGGTCACAGCTCCCCGGGTGGAAATTGCCCTCAAGCAGAATCCCGCCGCCACCGCGGTTGTCGAGACCCAAATCCTGCAGACCATGCCGCGGACGATCGCCATCGACGAGGCCTTGAAGCTCGTCCCCGGCGTGAAGGTGGACAACCAGGCCGACGGAGAGCGCGTCCATCTTTCAATCCGCGGCCAGGGAATCCTGACCGAGCGGGGTACGCGCGGCGTTAGGACGCTCGTCGACGGCGTTCCGCTTAATGACCCGTCGGGGTTCGTCTCCGATTTCTTCGATGTCGACTGGGCCACGGTGAAGCGGATCGAGGTTCTCCGGGGTCCGGCCGCGGCGTTCTACGGCAGCGGTTCGTCGGGCGGCATTCTCAATATCCTCACGCGCGACGGCGGCCCCGAAAAAATCGGTGCCACGGGATTCCTCACCGCCGGTTCCTTCGGCTTTTACAAGGGCTTGGCCGAGGCCGGCGGGACCAGCGGGCCGATGAACTACAGAATTTCAGGATCTTATTTATCCGGGGACGGCTATCGCGAGCACACGAAGTACTGGGCCGATAATTTCTACGGCAAATTCCGCCTCGCGGCTTCGCCGTCCGTCAAAATAACCGGGATCCTCGGCTGGACGGATTTCTTCAACGAAAACGCCGAGGGCCTCAATCTCGACTGGTTCAGCGCCAACCCGAGCGAATATCGAAAGCTGGCCAATCCGGACGCGTACACCCTCGACGAATACCGGAATACGCCCGATTGGTACCAGCAGATGTTCGGCGTCGATCGTGTCCCCGGCAATGAATACCAAAGGACCGGCCGGTTCACGAGCGGCATAACGGGATCGATCGGCCTCGGCGCCAATATGGATCTCGCTCTGAGCGCTTATTACCGTCACACCAAGTACACAGAATCCGTTCCGTCCTCTTTGATCCACCGCGGCTACGACACCCCGGGGGTCTCGGTCCAAGTCAATCATCATTCGGGCGAGGGCTGGTTCAAGAATCATCTGAGTGCCGGAGTCGATCTGAGCTGGCAGACCATCGGTGAAAAGAAGCATCCCAACCTTGGCGACGCAGTCGAAGGCCCGGACCTCCAATCCGACCAAACCCTGTCCCAGAGCGGGACGGGCGTATTCATCCTGGAACGCCTCGAACTCGGTCCCCATTGGGGCGCGTCGTTGAGCCTTCGCTATGACACGGTCACCAACAAGCTGGATGACCATCTCAAAGCCGGCGGAATCGATTTCTCGGGAGATGCCGTTTTCAACAGAGCGACGGGCAGGCTCGGCGTGACGTGGAATCCGCTTCCGGACTTCAGCCTTTATGCCAGCTGGGGAACGGGGTTCCTTCCGCCGGGAACCGAAGAGCTGGTGAACAACCCCTATGCCTATGGCGGATTCAATACTCATCTTGTCCCGGCCACATCGAGCGGCGAGGAGATCGGCGCGCGCGGCTCGATCGCGGATTCCTTCACGTACGATATCGCCCTCTTCTACCTGGCCACGGATAATGATTTCGGCCGGTACCGGATGGCTTCGCGACCGCTCGAAACATTCTACGGCAACGTGGGGTCAACGAGCCGCTATGGCCTGGAGACCTTCCTGGCTTGGTATCCGCTCGAACCGCTGGCCATGCGGCTGGCGTATACCTATTCCCATTTCAAGTACGACACTGTCCAGACACTCGACGCGGGAGTCACATACAGCGGAACCTGGCTGCCGAATTCTCCCCAGCATCAGCTCTACCTTGACGCAGAATACAAGATCACGCCCCCCCTGACGGCCGGCGCCGCTTTAGAATACGTGAGCTCCTGGTACATCGATTCGACGAACAGGATTTTCGCCAACGGCTATGGCCGGACCGATCCCTATGCCCTCGTCCATGTCCGCCTCAGCTATAAATTTGAGGTTGGCGGATCGCCCTGGGAGCTTATGCTCTCCGGCCGGAACATCTTGGGCGCTGAATACTACGGCTTCACCGAGCCCGATCCCGACGGGAATTCCTACCAGCCTGCGCCGACCGCCGAATGGGCTCTCAGCCTGCGGCTCGGACTCGGGCGGCGCTAAATAAGCTGCAAAATCTCTCTAGGACAAAGCCTCCAGTCCTTGGATAAAGCGAGGAATATGCTGCGCAAAAGCCCGTCATCGGACGAAGCGGGCATGGTTTCTTTCCGAAGGAAAGAAGAGCGAAGGAACGATGTCGAGCGGATTTTCCTCGCGGGGGAAAATCCGCGTGGCTTTAAGCAGCATATTTCGAGCGCTCTTGACTTTAGCCGCCTGATCAGGTATAAATTTGCACGTTTTTCCTATGTGAGGAGGTGAAAGTCTTGGCCTTTGTCCTCGTCGAAGAAGGCGAATCGCTCGAAAGCGCGCTGAAACGCTTTAAAAGAAGAGTCCAGCAGGAAGCGATTATCAAAGAAATTAAAAAGCACTCCGTTTACTTTAAGCCCGGGGAGCGGAAGCGGATGAAGGAAGCTCAAGCCCGTAAGCGGATGCGGCGCCGCATGAAGCGAGAAAAAGAACTGGAATATTGACCACCCCTCCCTCCAAAGGTTTTCATCCGGCAAAAAAACCCGCTTGGCTGAAGGTCAAGTTTCCCTCGCACGAAAATTTCTTCGCCGTCTCATCCCTCGTGGCAAGTCACGGCCTGAACACGATCTGTCGCAGCGCAAAATGTCCGAATATCGCCGAATGCTGGACGGAGAAGACGGCCACCTTTCTCATCCTGGGAGACGTGTGCAGCCGCAGCTGCTCTTTCTGTGCCGTCCCTAAAGGAACGCCGGCACGGGTCTCTGCCGACGAGCCCGGCCGAGTGGCGGAGGCGGCCGCATCCCTTGGGCTTGGCTATGTGGTCATCACGTCGGTCACGCGTGACGACCTGGACGACGGCGGCGCTTCGCAGTTCGTCCTCTGCCTGCAGGCGCTGCGAACGCGGATCCCCGGGATCAGGATCGAGACGCTTATTCCGGATTTCGGGGGAAATGCGGATGCCCTGAAGCAGGTGGTTGAAGCCGCTCCCGATATCTTGGGCCATAACCTCGAAACCGTCGAAACTCTTTACCCGCGCATCCAGCGGCCCGGCTCGAATTACGCCCGGTCCCTGGCCGTCCTCCGGAATGCCAAGGAATGGGGATCCATCACGAAGTCAGGGCTCATGATCGGGTTGGGTGAGACGGAGGAAGAAATCCTCCAGACGCTCCAGGATCTACGGCGGGTTTCCTGCGATCTCCTGACCATCGGCCAATACCTGCAGCCGACCCGCGGCCACGCCCCCGTGGAGAGGTACTACACGCCGCAGGAATTCGACGGTTGGAAAGCCGCCGCTTTGGGCATGGGCTTTATCGATGTCGAATCTGGGCCGCTTGTCAGAAGCTCTTTTCACGCCCACCGGCTTTATGATAAGGTAGGAAGGATTCCGAAGAGCCTGTCATGCGGTACTTAATCTTCACGGATATTCATGGCAACCTGGAAGCCTTAAATGCGCTGCTGAAGTTCATCCAGAAGAGAAAAATCGATCACTTCATCTGCCTCGGCGACCTGGTCGGCTACGGCGCCTCCCCTAACGAAACCATCCAGAAGATCCGCGGCCTCAAGCCGCTGTCGATCATAAGGGGCAACCATGACAAGGCCGTCAGCGGCTTCGATTCCATTGAAACCTTCAACCCCATCGCCGCCTCGGCCATTTACTGGACAAAGAAAAACATCCTGAAAAAAAACAACGAGTTCCTGATCGCACTCAAGAAAGGCCCCCATGTCGTCCACAGCCAGTTCGCCATCTGTCACGGGGCGCCTTTCGACGAGGATTATTATATTTTCGGAGAATTCGACGCCGCCGAAGCTTTCGAGTATTTGAAGCTGCCTCTCTGTTTTTTCGGCCATACTCACTTCCCCTTCGTCTACGCCAAGCGAGACAACGTCGTGGAGGGGACCTTCCTCGAGGGTGACAGCAATGAAGTCCGGCTCGAACGAAACGTGACCTATCTCATCAACCCCGGCTCGGTCGGCCAGCCCCGCGACCGGAATCCGCGCGCGGCATTCGCCATCTATGACTCCGATGCCCACCTCGTCAAATTTTTCCGGCTGGAATACGACGTCGAGGAAGCCCAGAAAAAAATCCTCAAGGAAAATCTCCCGCCTGCGCTGGCCGAGCGCCTTTCACTCGGCATCTAATATCAGCGCAATAAATAAAGTGACATCCTCGATCGGGCCGTACTATTTCCGTCCGAAAGTCCCCACAGCGGAGGGGGGACCCGTCGGCTTTTTCGACGGGGGGAACCGACGGGACTGGTTCCCCCGGGGCCCGGGGGCTGCGGATGGAAATAGCACGGCCAGCTGAATGTCACTCTATATCTTTCACACCTTCGGATTAGCGTAGCAGTACAGGCAGCCGTGCGGGCAGGATTGCGTGTAGCTTCCAATATCGACGGATTCCGTACAGCCGCATTCCGGACGCTGGCTCTTGTCTTTGGCCAGCGAAACAGGATCCTGCCGCGGGTGAAGTTCCTGGAGAAGCCTTCCGTCGATGCAAGAAGACGCCTGAATGCCTGGCACGCGGGTCAGGAAATTCTGGCTGCAGGCAAAAAGGCGAAGCTTCCATTTTTCGGCGATTTTCGCGAGCCGGCAGGCCGCCTCGATCTTTTCATCCAGGGAAGGGTCTAGATAATCAAAATGGTTTTTTCGAGCCCGGCGGAGGGCCTTCCCATACCACTGGGTAAAACTGAGCCTGATATCTTGGATGCCCAGCCGACCGGCCTGCTCGGCGACGTGTTCAAAAAAATCGAGGTTGGTCCGGAGCGAGCTCCCCTCTCTCCAGTAAACGATGGGATCGAAGCGCAGGGAAATCCGTCTGGCCAGCCCTGCCAAAGGGATCAAGGCGGGAAGCTGAGCCAGGGCTGCCGCGGGGCTCGGAGCGCCCCGCTCGATAAATGACCCACCCAATCCCGTGATCGTGAAGAGAAGGTAAAACTGGTCGTATTTGTGGAGCAGATCACCAAGTCCGTTTCTATTTTTCGTCAGGTTGGAAAAGTCTTTCGACCAGAGGACGATGGTGTGGACAGCCACCGGCCTCAGGTCCGCCGTGGTCATCCGGCCGGACGGGCCCAAAAAAGCCGCTTCTTCCCGTTTTAGGGCGGCCGCCAGCCAGGCGGGAAAAAAGGCGACCAGGTCTGTTCTCCGCGAGGCGCTGATGACCCTTTTGATCATGCCTTGACAGTCCGGCTCGATGACCTTAGTATTGTAGCCTCACAAGCGGTGTCGTTCAATGTCGCTCCTCGAAGCTAAAGGGCTTATCAAGAGTTACGGTGGCCGCGTCGTCGTCAATCGTGTGGATATCCGGGTTCGATCGGGCGAGATCGTCGGATTGCTCGGACGCAACGGCGCCGGGAAGACGACGATTTTCCAGATTATCGAAGGCCTGATCAAACCCGACAGCGGACAAATTCTCCTCGACGGCGATGATATTTCCCGGGCGCCGACCGATAAAAGGGCTCTGGCCGGGCTGACCTACCTTCCTCAGGAAAATTCCGTCTTCTTGAAAACATCCGTCGAAAACAACCTCCGCCTGGCGCTCCAGCTCAAGCCCCATGCCAAAGCCGAGAGAGAAAGAATCTCGCGGGAGCTTCTTGAAGAGTTCGGACTTTTTTCTTTGGCCGGCCAGCCCGCCCACAGCCTGTCCGGAGGCGAGCGGCGGCGGCTGGAGATCTGCCGCGCCCTGATCCTCAAGCCGAAATTTCTTCTCCTCGATGAGCCGTTCACAGGAATCGACCCTCTGACCATTGTCGAGCTCCAGAAAATTCTGATGCGTCTCGAAGACAAGAACATCGGGATGCTGATCTCCGACCACAACGTCCGCGACACGTTCAAGATCGCCTCCCGCGCCTACATCATCGATGAAGGCGAAATCCTCATCGAAGATATCCCCAGCCGCATCGCGGCAGATGCTAAGGCTAGAGAACGTTTTCTGGGAACAGGATTTTCACTAGGCGAGGAACGGCGGCCCTAATCTTTGGCGGATACGACCCTGTCGCCCAGGGTTTCTCCAAGGAAGAATAAAAACAAGAAAAAGTAGGCGACAGCCAGGACAATATAAAACAAAACGAACGAGCCCACGGAGACGGACACCAGCTTCAAGATAGACGTTGACATGATACGGGAGGCCAAACCCAGGGAAACGGCCCAGATGATAAAAATAAGAGCCAGATCGAAAAAAACGGCTCTGATCTTTGTCCCCAACTGGAGCGCAGGCTCCGGCGCCTCTTCCGCCTCCTCCGTCCCGACTGTTTTCATCTCGTCCTCGATAGGCTTCATCAACTGGCCTGCATCAGCGGCCGCTTCAGTCTCTTCGGTGACTGGAAGGCCCCGGGTAACGGTCTCTGGGATTCCCATTCCGGTTTGAGGAGAGACGTATCTTTCCGCTTCGCTGAGGACCTCTTCCCTGAATTCATAGGTATCCCCGGGGGCAAAGCTCGTCTCTTCCTCTCCTTCTCTCTTCTCTGACAGCAACTCTGACGGCGGAGGCGCCTTGGCGCTTTCCAGCCAAGAAGGAAGCTCGTCGGTCTTGCCGCCAGTCTTCGGCGCCTCCTCTTTTTCGACTGGGGGCTCGATAGAAGTTTCGCTGGCTTTGAGGGTTTCTTCTTCCTTTTGTTTCTTCTCGAGAGCAGCGATAATCCGGGCGATTTCTTCCTGTTCCTCCAGCTTGGACCTGTCGTCCACCGGCTTTTCTACGAGGATATCCTTTTCAACGCTTCCGACCGATGGCTCGCCGGAAAAATCCCTCGGCTCCAACCCGGATTTATCCGCAGCCTCTTCGAGTTCAAGGATGGATGCGGGGAGTTCCTCCTCGGCCGGGCGCGCCGCTTCTTCCGTCCGCTTGGCTTCTTCTTCGAGCTCTTTGACGATTAGGTCGGTCGTCTTTTCGGGAGCTTCCTCGACCTCGTATGTCACCGGCTGGGGTTCTTCGCCAACCTTCGATTCTTCTTCTCCTGGCAAGGCCGCTCCTCCCTTGAGAACCTCTTCAAGGTCGATTTCCTCTTTTTCGATTCTTTCATCCTGGAAATCCACGGACGGCTCGCCCGGCTCCTTTTCTTCAAAATCCGCGTCGACGATCTTTTCGCCGGGGATATCTTCTTCGACGAATTCATCCTCGGGAAAAAGAAGCTGAGTGCCGCAGTTATTGCAGTATTTCTGGGATTCGTCGATGATCGCTTTGCAGTAGGGGCAACGCCTGATAGCCATTAATTTATTTATAATGAGAAACTCGAAGAAAGTCAACAAAATCGAGAAATTGACATTGCTGGGAAATTCGCCGAAAATATCTACGGCTGGGCGATTAACTCAGCGGCAGAGTACTACCTTCACACGGTAGGAGTCACAGGTTCGAATCCTGTATCGCCCACCACTCCTCTATCCGAGACGCGGTCCGCGCGTCCCCCTTGATTGAACAAGGGGGCAGGGGGATTAATAGCTGAGGGCAAAGTCTTGGGAGGCGCTTCGGAATAACAAAGAACTCCACTGACGCCGCCCGGCCATCCGGATTCGCGTCGTCCGCCGATGCCCTATTTCTGGGTGATCTCCGAACTTTGCCCCGCTACGCACTGCCAACGCCCGGCGCGCTTGACCTACATATCCGTCCATCGTTCCTGACGACTGATTTCCTTGCCTTCATGCATTTCTTTAATTACGTCGCGGCCCATGACCACCGCCGCGTCTCCGTAAACGCGAGCCTTCATTTCAGCGATCACTTGGGAGAAAGGCGCGTCCTTGTCAGGCTTTAGAGACTTGACGAATGCGAGGTCTCGCGGCTTGGTCCAGATCTCACCCGAGGGGGACGTCCATGTATAGTCATCTGTTTCAATCCGCTCAATGAATGCGACGTCGCGTTTGGCCCAGGCGTCGGCCCATTCGTTCTCAAGCTTGATCAACTCCTGTTCCACGCTCACCGTCTCTGAAGATGTTTGATCTCTCCATTCCCTCGCCAGAGACAGAAACAATCTGGCACCTTCCGCCGAATAGCCCGCCTGATTCATCCTCTGATATTCCTCTGGATGCGTTCGTTTGGCCCACTCGGCGAAAGGTTCGAACTTATCCTCGAACATTTTCCAGCTTTCAGGGGAGAATTCGAGCTTCACGCTTCGTATCTTCCGGCCCCTGAATTCATAAGTCGCAGTGAAAGGAATGTCTATGCCAAGGAGTCTCCAACCTTCGTTTTTCTCTGTAAGCACGGCGATGACGGTGTTGCCTTCGACTTTCAGATCTTGAATAGAGAGCCGGGCATGATTGACGACATCCCACTCCATCAGGTTCCGAACTTGGGCTTTTCCGGACAGCTTCGTGGCCGGGTCCGGTTCGAAAACACCGTCGTCCGTAAACAAGGTCAAATTTTTCTCAATATCGTCATTGTTGACAGACGCAACGTGTTCCTTGACGATGTCTGCAAGATCGGGTTTAGAACAGGAAGAAAAAGAGACTGTCAAAAGCAATGCAAGCAGAAGAGACAAAGGGACAGTCATCGCTAATCTCATAGGCGGTCTTTTCATTTTCCCCTCCTTGACGAGACTATTGAACTTTGCTTGACATAAACTATCAAGCCAAGCGCTTGCTCAGGCCGCATCAAGTTGGTCTATCCTTCCCAGACCCAGCGGAAGTGGCAGCAGTCGTCGCCGTTCATCAGCGTCTTTGTTCGCGTCAACTTGAGTCGCGGGTCAAAGGCGGGGGCCATCGCCTCATCGGCATAGCAATGGGTCGCAAACCCGAGGTCCGCTTCGTTCGCCTCCCGGAACGTCTGGGCCCAAAGACATTCGGTCACCTCCATCTCGTATGAATTGGGTGTGGCCTCGATCCTCTGAGAGGTCAGGGCGTGCGACCAGAAGCGTTTTCTTCGATCCGCGTCTTCAATGGGAAGATCAAATTCCCAGCTCAAGAAAGCGTTGAGGTCCTTCCTACCAAACCGCTGGGCGTAGTTTCTTGCCCGCTGACCCCAGTAGATCCAGGTGGCCTCTTTGACCATCTCGATGAGTTCCTTTCGTCCGATTCGAGCAGCGAGTTCCTTCATCAAGGGGATGTAAGTCCAATGGACTGCGAACCGGACGGCTTCGCTCATCGTCATGCCCGAGTCCTCAAGAAATTTGTGTCGGGCAGGCTTATCCTGCGGATGAGCCTGAAGCCTGCTCGACGTCGAGAGCAGTCCGCAACCGGAGCACAACAGGGCTCCGGCAGGAAGCAGTCCCTGCAGGAATTCCCTGCGGCCTGAAGCCAAGTTCGAAGGTTTAAGATTCATGATTCCCCTCCTCCTAAAGGTGGTTCATAGGTTGGCAATAACGTCAGAGCCTCATCGCGGCTATTTCGTCCGCTGGGCCTCCCCTCGGCGCTCCTCGACCTTCCATAACGAGAATCCATAATGTTTGTCGAGCCTATTCTGGATGGGACCGACGACGACCAAGCCGCCCGATCGCAGGAAGGCAGCGGCCAGGTATTCACCCGCGGGATCGGGGGTCGGAGGATCATTCGGCCATTGCTGGCTTCGTCTCCAGGTCCAACTGTCGGGTTTGAACGGCGGCGACTCGACGAAACGAGGCGGCGCATTCCCCTCTCCGACATCGATACGGGCGACACGGGCATGCCACGTCCCGGTCCAGCCCGCAAACCATGTCGCCGCCAGTTCGCCCTGACCGCGCGCAATCAAATAGGGGAAATACGCCACTTCGGGGCATTCCCTCAGACGCCAGGTCGTCCACGTCGCGCCGCGGTCCGTCGAGCGTGCCAGCCAGATCCCCTTCAAGTTTGTCCAGAACGAATAGAGGGCGCCTGCGCCGTCCCAGGCCAGCGGCTCCACCCAGCGCGGGACGGGGAAATAGCTCGGATTCCATTCGCGATAGCCCGGGGCTTCATGTTTTGTCCAGGTCAGCCCTCCGTCGGTGCTCACGGCGATGAGGTCGACGCCCTCGTCGTACTTCGGGCCCGCGGCCGATTGCGGGATCACGCGTACCGCGATCTCTCCGCTCGGGCCGACGGCCAGATGACTCGAACCGCCCTTGGGGTGGATCCTTTCGCGTTCCGTCCAGGAGAGGCCGCAGTCCTTGCTAACGGCGTAGCATACGCCCGCGCCGTCGTTCCAGATCACATGGGCCGTGCCGTCGGGAGCGACCTTGACCCAGGGGCGATCGTCGAACCGGGTTTTCGAAAGCAAGGTCCACTTCCAGGTCGAGCCCGCATCCTTGCTCACGCCGATGCTGATCTGTTTGCCCGCATCCGCCTTTTCGTCATAGACCAGCGTCGCGAAATAAAGGGTTCCGTCGGGAGCCGCCGCCAGGTCCACGTCGGAGTTCCCGGCCGCTCCCTGCGCCGGAGTTCCGACATTGACCCGGGTCCAGGTCACCCCCCGTCCCGGCTCTTCCAGAGCGTCGCCTCATCCGTCTTCTTCCCGCTCATGAAGGCCGCGCCGTACCCGCTCACGAAGAGCGTGCCGTCGGGATGCTCCACGATCATCGGCTCGCGGGCCACCACGTCGAGATGATCGACCGGAGCGCTGAGGCTCAACGTCCAGGGGGCCGTCGTCTCTGCCGCCCCGTGCCCGATATCGCCGGATCGCTTGCATCCGGCCATGACGACTAGACTCATCACGACAACGCCCCACCCCCCAAGCCGCCGGAATCTTCTGGCGATCATATCGAATATCCTCATGCTATCGCGCGTTACGCCCGGCTCTCATCGTTTCGCCTTGGGCGTATAAGAAAGATCGGGACGGGACCGGCCATGTCGCGTCTCATACTTGCGAAAAAAGGTGTAAGCCTTTTCATACATCGTCCCGAGCTCTGCCTGCTCGTCCGGGCCCAAGGTTTTCATGATCCTGTCTTCTTCGACAAACGTATCCGCCTGCGTCTTGGCGATCATCGTCGATATATAGAGCGGGTTATCCGTGCCGAATTCGCCCTTGTAGGCGACATATCCGATCCTGAAGCCGATCTTCCGGCATAGAGCGGCCCACTCTTTGTAGTAGGCCTCGAACTCTTTTTCTTTTCCCGGAAGAATGTAGGCCAACTCAAAGAAAACATAGTTCGACTCCTCAGGCTTGATGTTAAACTCCGCGGGCGTATAGAAGAGGTCAGGTCTGAGATAAACTATCGCCTCCCTGTAATATTCAGATGCCTCAGCCATCCGCTTTTCCAGCATCGCATAACTCTCGGGGAACCGGGCCTCGGCTTCCGTCAGTGCTGCATTGAACCTGTCAAGCGACGCAGCATCTTTCCCTATCGGAGTGAAAAAGTAGTAATGAAAGTCCTCGGTGCAATATGCAACCCAGCCGTAAGGAAAGTGGATATCGGCAAACATAGCTATTTCTTCTATGGCTGCTGTTTCAAATTCCTTGGTCATATACGGCTTGACGACATACTCGGTTAATAAGTAGCCCTGAGCTTCCAGTTCCTGAGCCTGGCTAAAAACGGAAAGCCCAAGAAGGCCGATCATTACCGCAAGTCCCATGGATGATAGATAAAGAGCTTTGCCTTTCATAAAACCCTCCATTTTTTGTTCATTTTACGCCCTCCTTCGAACCCTCGGCAGACGGAGCCTGCACGCTCAGCGTGTCGGGATTGAAGAGCCAGCCTCCCTTGATGACACGCCAGATGGCCTCGGTGTTGTGGATGTCCTGGAGGGGGTCGGCGTTGAGCAAGACGATATCCGCGATCTTCCCCGGAGCCAGCGTTCCCAGCTCAGCGGCGCCAACTGCTGCCGCTGCCTCTTCAGTAGCCATTCGCAAAACCTCAAACGGAGTCAGGCCGGCTTGAACGAAGCGCGCCAATTCCCAGTGAAGCGACTGGCCGGGGAAACAATCCGGTTCCGGGGAGCCGGTGCCCGCATAGAGTTTCACGCTTTGACGGTGAGCCTCGCCAATTCGGGCCAGCAATGCCGCCACGTATCCGCGCAAAGAAGTATCGTCCACTTTTCTATAGGTGCTCCCATAGAGCGACTCTCCGAAAGACTGCTCAGTAATGACTGACCGGAGCTTCGGATCCAAGAGTTTCTCCGGCTCCTCGCGCAGCAGCAATGCCGCGGCCCCGGAAAGAGTCATCACCGGAACCCAACGCGTGCCCGATTGCGAAAGCATCTGTATGACATCGTCATTGGCCTGATCGGCGTTGCCGTATTCCAGTAGAGAGCAGCCCAACGTGACGCCCTTGGTCATTTCCTCAATGGAGTCCGCGGAGGCCACGACGGGCAAGCCGAGCCGGTGCGCTTCTTCGGCCAGTGCACATTCCAACGGCCAGGCTAATGAAATAGCAACGCTATAGAGCTTGATGGAATCGGCGCCCCCTTCCTTGTACCGCCGCACATACTCCCGGGCGCTCGACTCGTCGTAGATCAAATGGAAACCGTCGCCCCATTCGGGATGCTCCCCCTCAAAGATCCCACCCGAAAAGAAGTAACGGGGGATGGCTTCAGCGGTGAACTCACCTCGGTCCCTGAGGGCGTTCATCCAGGGGATGCTTCCCTCGACGTCGCGGAGCGAGGTGACTCCATAAGCGATGAAGGGAACGGGATCGTTACCTGCGGTATACGTATGGAAGTCAAACAAGCCGGGAATAGCGAAGCGGCCGGCGCAGTCAACGACCTCGGCGTCGGAGGGAATATTGTGCCCGCTCTCGGAACCGATCCATGAAATCCTCCCCTCCTCTATGAACATATTTGTCGGCGAACCAAAGCCGTCCGATTCGAAATCCAGCAGGCGCACGCTGCGCAGGAGCAACGGCGCTGGTGCAGCCGTTGGCAAGTCAAGGCGTACCAGGATTGGCCTGCGTTTTCCCCCCGCAAGAGGCTGAAGCCAGACATTGTTGCCGGCGGAATAAATCAAAGCCGAGCTATCGGAAGTGAAGGCAAAAGAATCCCCTCCCTCCGCGCTGAATAGGCGCGCCTGGCCATCAGTAATAGGAATACTCCCGAAGGGCGCGACCCAAATCTCCTCGTTGCGGCGGAAAGCCAGCCACCTTCCGTCCGGGGAGATGAGCCCGTTACTGAGGTGACGCGATAGGCGGGTAACCATCTCCTCCTTGTTTTTATCCTGGAGCGAGAGACGATACAACTGCCCAATCCCGGACTTATCGGAAGTATAGTACAGCCACCGGCCGTCGGCAGAGACATGCGGGAATGGAAACCACTTGTCGAATTCGGCAAACTGCTCCTTCTTGCCGTCGGCCAGGGATACGGCCACGACCTGGCGAGTGTATCCGTATTCAGACAAGGTCAACTTCCTGCCGTCGCCGGTCCAACCGGGCTCTCCGTTGGAATACATGCCCGAAACAATGGAGCGTATTTGCCGTGTCCTGAGATCGTAAGCAGATACGGATACCTTATCTTCGTGGTATCGAACAAAGGCGAGCTGGCTTCCGTCCGGCGAGAGCGAAGGGCCGTCCTCGTACACTTGCCCGGAAGAAATGCGTTCCGCTATGCCGTCTGGCATCGACTGCCTCCAGAGGAAGCCGGCGGCGCCGAAGATCAGCGTCCTGCCGTCCGGGGTAAGGCGCGGCGTCATGATCGAGCGGGGTCGTGTCGAAGTCCGGGTTAAGGTAGCTGGAGCCGGTTGCGGGGACGTCCTTATTTCCAGCTTGACGCGGGCCTGAAGGGGTATAGCCGACCGCGCCCCTTCGGGGAGCCTGACTTTCCAGAGGCTGCCGCCTTGTCCGAAGTAAAGTGTCTTGTTGTCGGGCGTCACGGCGAACCGAGAACGGCCGCCGGTGGCCGGAAGAAGGGATCTCTCGGAGCCGCCAGCCAGTGGCACGAAGACGATCTCGTCGATTCGCACATCAAATGCTCGGTTTCCCTGTCGGCGGCAGTAGAAACCGTCTCCCGCGTGACTGGGAGTGACACGAAGAGCAAGTTCGTCCAGGCTGGCTAATGCCGTTGTTCTTCCCTGCTCATCCATCGCTTCCACGCGGGTTTTCCACCGCGAGGTCTTGCTATTGCGCTCGGATACGCTCCAAGCCAGGCGGCCGTCCGGCAAATAGAATAGTGAGCCGAAATCTCTTGGCGAAGCGTTGACGGTTTCTGCGTCCCCGCCCTTCATCGAGAGGCGTCGAATGACGGCCTTCATCGACCTTGGATTTCTCGGTTCATAACTCAGAAAAACAATAGCCTGTCCGTCGGGCGACCACGCCGGGCGGCCGGCCCGGGCTTCCTTCGTCAGCGGCGATACCTGTTTCGAGCCGAGGTCCAAGATGAAAATATTGCCCTCGCTGCCGTCGCGGTCCGAGACGAAGGCGACGCGGGTGCCGTCGGGCGAAACGGCCGGGTCCGTATCGTAATAAGGCCCGAAGGTGAGCTGTTCAGCGCTGCCGCCGTCGACAGGCAGGCGGAACAGATGGCCGAGCATGGTGAAAATCAGGGATTTCCCGTCAGGGGTGAGGGCCACGTCAGGCTGCGTGACCTGCCGGGTATCGAACTCGATGGTTCGCAGCGCCTCCAGGCCCCCCACCGCCCCGATGGTCGAAAGTCCTAAGCAAACGCATGTCGCCCATCGCCCCAGTCTTTTCATCGGCTCCTCCTTTTGGCCCTCTTTCAAAGGACCGTGAGCGCCATCGCCGCTGCGCCAAGCCAAGCGAAGGCACTCCATCGGTTCCAGGAGATCACTTCTTCAAATCCTTATGATACTTGGCGATCTGTTCTGGCGACAGTCGCAGAAATCTTGCGGCGTTGTTGTAAAGGATATCCCGCTTCTGCTCCGCGGAGAGAAAATCCGCCTTCTCGATCGTTTCAACAGCCAAGCCGATTGCATCCGGCCAAGTCATTTGATCTGACCCGAACATAATTCTCTTGCCATGGCCTAACCTTATGAGTTCCCTTAGATAGGAATCGAACCCTTCGCGGGTCTCTGCCCAGTCGACGGCGCTGGTATCGATGTAAACTTGAGGATAAACATTCAGGATCGCAATCGTCTCTTCAAGAAAGGGAAAGCCCAAGTGCGCCATCCAAACTCTCATTTTGGGGTGACGATTCAGGAGCTCTTCCAGGAGGAGCGGGTTCCCCAGGGCCGCCCTGTATTTCGGGACACTTTGAGTGATGCCAGGGGGGCCTAATCCTCCCATGTGAATACAGGCCGGCACATCCAGCGCTTCGGCCAGGGCGAAATAGGGCTCCAGGACGGGATCGGACGGGTTCAAACCATCGTATTGAGCTCCAACCTCTCCCATGACCTTGAGGTGGCCGGATTTATAGAGATGCCGCAGGCTCTCTATATCGAGGCCGGGTATGCCATGATAGGGCCCGGCCCAAATTCGGTCTGGGGCATATTGTCTGAATTCCTCTACCTCCACTAGGCTGCCGCTCACAATCCCGAGGACAATGTTGTAGCGGTCCATCTCCGCCAGGGTCTGCTGGATGTGCTCTTCAACGGATACGGGAGCTTTTTTCCCGGTCACGGGATTAGGCGCCCAGCTCTGGAGATCAACAAGGGATTCCGAGTGCAAGTGGACGTCGATGACGGGCTGGCGCGAAGGGTTGGCTTGGCCGCGAGACAGCGCGGCCGCGGCGAAGAGGATGACCAAAGGCTTCGGGAATTTCATGTCGCCCCTCCTCTGTGATGACCGCCGGAGCGCCTTCGGCGCCTCGACACATCTTTTGCAGAAATGATTATGCGCCCGGCTTCAACAAAATGCAAAGAGCGATTTGACCGGCCGTCTCAATTTGTGCCCAAATTGCGCCCAAAAGATGTCAGGGATATCAAAACATATCCAAAGATGTATATTCCGGTCAATCCGGCCAGTGATTCCGGATCAAAGCGGCCACCGATCGGAGCGAAGCGACGCTGGATGGTCATTATACATCCTTGTGGCCGGAATAAGTCAAGGGTGAGCGGCGTTTCCGC